>VFSW01013045.1_pt1 | contig 11568 bp, 11 predicted proteins | sample 5358111 | NCBI WGS metagenome assembly VFSW01 (sample SAMN11554181, study PRJNA540505) | mine drainage metagenome | isolation source: sediment from site ElyBrook_90M | place: USA: Ely Copper Mine, Vershire, VT | collected 2017 | reverse complement strand
GTCCACAGGTTGCTATGGTCAGTATGGAAGAAGTTCAGAATGAGCAGTCGGCGAATCCTAGTCGTTGACGACGACGCCAGTTTACGTCGCGTCACGCAGGTGCAACTCGAGGACGAAGGCTACACCGTGATGGTGGCGGCCAGCGGTGAGGAAGCCCAGGCTGTCCTGGCGCGCAAACCCCAGGACCTGGTGATCACAGACCTCAGTATGCCGGGAATCTCTGGAGTCGACCTGCTGAAGCAGATCCGAGCGGAATACCCAGACACCATAGTCGTGTTGATTACGGCGTTCGGAACGGTAGAAACCGCCGTTCAGGCGATGAAGCTTGGAGCGTACGATTACATTACAAAGCCCGTCAATCCAGACAGCTTGCGTATGGTGGTCGCTCGGGCCCTGGAACATCTGTCACTCCGGGAAGAAGTCCAGACATTGCGCAGAACACTCGGCCAGAGGCCCGGTTTCCAGGACATCGTAGGGCGTTCCGACGCCTTGGCCTACGCACTGGACATGGCCGCGCGAGCCGCGCAATCCGACGTCACGGTTCTGATCCACGGCGAGACTGGAACGGGGAAAGAACTCGTGGCGCGTGGAATCCACTGCAGTAGCAGTCGCAAAGGCAAGCCGTTTGTCACCATCAACTGCGGCGCCATTCCCAAGGACCTCCTGGAGTCGGAATTGTTCGGTCATGTCAAGGGCTCATTTACCGGGGCGGCGACTCACAAGAAGGGCAAGATTGAGGCAGCCGACGGCGGAACAGTATTTCTGGATGAGATCGGAGAGTTGCCGCTGGAGCTTCAGGTGAAGCTGCTGCGTTTGGTTCAAGAACACGAGATTGAAAAGGTGGGCGAGACCGGGCGGACAAAGATAGACGTCCGGCTCATCGCGGCCACGCATCGGAACCTGTTAGCGATGGTCGCGGATGGGGGTTTCCGGGAGGATCTGTACTATCGCTTGAACGTCGTTCCCATAGCGCTGCCTCCCCTGCGTGACCGCGGCGAGGATATCCAGGAGCTGGTTCAGCACTTTTTCGAAACGGCCCGGGACAAGCAAAACCGCCCCAATCTGAAATTGCCCATGGCGCTGCTGCCGTATTTCTCCGCGTATCGGTGGCCTGGAAACATTCGGGAACTCGAGAACGTGATCGAAAGGCTGGTAGTGCTCGCATCCGGCGATGAGATCACCTTCGAGGATCTGCCCGAGGCACTCCGCAAGCAGCGGCCGGCGCTGGACACCTTGCAAATGGAACTCCCGGCGCACGGTATCAGCCTGGAGGCCGTGGAAAGGGAACTGATCGCCCAAGCGCTAGGCCGGTTCCACGGGAACCAGACGCAAGCGGCCCGGTATCTGGATCTCAGCCGAAAAACGCTCATCTACCGCATGGAGAAGTATGGTCTCCGGGGCGAGCCGGAGATCGGCGAAGACTCACAAGCTGGTTGAAGAAGGCGGTTGCAAGTGACACAACGCGTCAAGTTGTCATTCTCCATCTACGGTGTGATGCTTCTCATCACGATTGCTCACTATTTGACTCCGCCTCAATTCTATCTATCACATGAGATTCTGGAGCGGCTGTACTACCTGCCAATCGTCATCGCAGCGGTGTTTTGGGGCTGGGCTGGCGGTCTTTTGGCCGCAGGGTGCGCGGGCCTTTGCTACGTACCTTTCGTTTTCATGGCCTCGCATAATTCTCTCCAGATCATGGCCGGACGATACGCGGAGACCGTTGTTTTTCTCGCTGTCGGGGCACTGACCGGCGCACTGTCCGACCGGGAGCGAAAGCGCCGTCGCGAACTTCAACGGGCGACGGATCAGTTGAGCGAGACCCACCGGCAACTGCAGAGTAGCTTCCAGCAATTGAGGCGTGCCGACAGGCTTTCCGCCGTGGGTCAGCTTGCCGCGAGCCTGGCCCATGAGATTCGCAATCCTCTGGCCAGCATCGAAGGCGCCATAGACATTGTGGAACGGACAGGGGACGAAGAAAGGCGGCGGGAGTTTCTCGGAATTATCAAGAAGGAAACAAGCCGTCTGAACGGCCTTCTGACGAACCTACTCAATTTCGCGCGCCCTCGGGCTCCGCAGATCCGGGAAATTGAAGTGGATACGATTGTTCGCGCGGTTGTCGATCTCACGTCCCACAACGCGCTGCAACAAGGCATTCACCTAAGCCTTCACATCGCGCCAGACCTGCCGCGGGTCGAATGCGATTCTGAGCAGATTATCCAAGTCCTGCTGAACGTTACTCTGAATGCGATCCAGGCAAGCCCAGCCGAAGGCCAAATCTCGATCTCGGCAGACAGAAGAGAGAGCATGATTCTCATGCGCGTCAGCGATGAGGGTAGCGGAATCGCCGACTCGGAGCTGGACAAGATATTCGATCCGTTTTATACGACTAAAGAAAGCGGTACTGGACTCGGGCTGGCCGTTTCTTATCAGATCCTCGCCCAACACAATGGCGGAATCGCCGTGGAGCGCAATCCTGACCGAGGCATGACGTTCACACTAACCCTGCCGATCCGCCAAAACCCCACACAACAAGGTCAGAGCTGAAACGGCAACTCGCCCCCATGGATGAATTAAGGCATCCGCTGCCTGCCCTCGGCGCGCGTGAAGGGAACAGCAACGAGAGAACAGAGCGGTTTAGGCACCTAAAGGCACGCTGTCCCGGATTCCCCTTTCAAAGAGCCGGCATAGCCCACTGCGTCAGCTTCACTTACGCTGAATCGCGGCCAGTCACTGCCTCATTTGAGGCATGAGCTGGCGGATGTGGGGCATGTTTGGCATAGCGTGGCCTGGATAACTACTGAATTCTTAAAAAGTTATAAAAAAGTTGTGAAAGGACCCCGGCTTGCTTTCCTAGTGAGCGAATGACGCGAACAGGAAGTTCAGACATCCCCGACCTGATGGCTGGAAAACACGTCGTGACCGGTCGCGCCACTAATTCAAAACTCGAAAGGAAGGTTAAGGACATGTTGAACAATTTGATGAATACACGGACTCTCAGGACGGCTGTCATCGCGGTCGCGGTTGGGATGCTTACGGCTATGGTTTCTGCCCCCGCCGGAGCAGCGGACAAGCCCTTGAGCAAGACTGAACTCAAGGGTCTAATCTCGAACGCGGAGACAAAGGCGGAGCATGCGCGCATCGCCCAATACTTCGAAGCAGAAGCCGTAAAGTATGAGGCCGAAGCAAAGGATCACGCCGAGCTTGCGCAACTCTACCAGCGAAATACCGCTCAGAACCCAACGAAGTATCCGGGCAGCATGCAAACGTTTAATCATTGCGACTCGCTCAGCAAGTCGCTCCAGCAGGCTGCAGAGAACGCGCGGCAAATGGCGGCTGACCACAGGGGAATGGAGAAAGAAGCGAAGAAGTAGTGTGCCTTCAGGCGAAGCAGGCATCGGCACAACTGGTGGACACCTAACAACTCTGAACCGCCGGCATGGGCTCACAACTTGGCCTCTGCCGGCGTTCTTACGGATTCACGAAGAAAGGAGATAACTAGAGATGGCAATGAACGGAAAGAAACTCGAGACGACGGCTTCGGAAAAGAATGTATTCATCTGCCCCAGCGAAGGAGCGCAAGGTGTTTTCCTGGCTGGCGACTTCAACGATTGGGATCCCACTCGCACCCCGATGGAGCGCCAGGACGATGGCTCATGGCGGGCTGAACTGGAACTGGCGCCAGGCAGGTACGAGTACAAATTCATCGTGGATGGTGGTTGGTGTTGTCAGCCAGGCCGTCCGGATTCAGAGTGCCCCGATTGCGTCCCCAACCCCTTCGGCACCATGAACCGCGTGATCGAAGTTCGTGGCGCCACTGAGGCGAAGGCGAGTACGAGTGCTTGAGAAAGAGTTCCTAGCCTTCGATCATCCGAACTGCAACATCGGTTGTCGAACACCTCATTTGGTGTCGTAATGGGAACTGTGGAAACTCTCATAGCAGTCGATCCAGTTTGCGGAATGAACGTGGCCCCTGGGTCTGCCGCGGGCAGCCTCGAACACGGTGGACAAACCTATTATTTCTGTAGCCAGCGCTGCCAGGAGAAGTTCACAGCCGAACCTTCGAAGTACGTAAAACCGAAGCAAACCTTACCCAATCAAGAAACGCAAGCAAGCGTCCCAAGCTCTCCGACGGCTCCCGGGCCCCCAGAGGCGGAGCCAGCATCGCGAGCCGAGTACGTCTGCCCCATGCATCCCCAGATCGTTCGCAACGAACCGGGCAGTTGCCCGATTTGCGGAATGGCTCTCGAGCCTCGGACGATTTCAGCGGAGCCGGAAGAAAACCACGAACTCACTGACATGGCACGTCGGTTCTGGGTGGGAGTTGCTTTGACAATTCCCGTGCTGGTCTCCGCGATGGCCGAGTATATTCCGGGGCGGCCGCTCGAGCAAATGGCCTCGCCCCTATTCTGGACCTGGTTTGAACTGATTCTGGCAACACCTGTCATTGTCTGGGGCGGCTGGCCGTTCTTCGTTCGAGGTTGGCAGTCTATCGTAAATCGCAGCCTCAATATGTTCACTCTGATCGGGCTGGGTGTGGGAGTTGCCTACCTGTACAGCCTCATCGCTGCGCTGTTCCCCGGAATCTTCCCCGCGTCATTCCGCGATGAAGCGGACCAGGTCGCGCTGTATTTCGAAGCGGCGGCCGTGATCGTCACACTCGTGTTATTGGGCCAAGTTCTAGAGTTGCGCGCGCGCAGCCAGACGGGCGCTGCGATCAGGGCGCTGCTGGGACTAGCGCCTAAAACCGCTCGCACGATCCGGGATGACGGTTCCGAGGTTGACGTGCCATTGGATCAGGTTCAGGTTGGATTCCGACTGCGGGTGCGACCCGGCGAGAAGATCCCTGTTGATGGCGTCGTCATCGATGGTTCCAGCAGCGTGGATGAGTCGATGATCTCCGGCGAGCCCATTCCAGTCGAGAAGAAGGCCGGCGACCGGGTGACTGGAGCCACGGTCAACGGTACCGGATCGCTGGTCATGCGCGCGGAGCGGGTAGGCGCTGACACGTTGTTAGCGCAAATCGTTCACATGGTTGCGGAAGCGCAGCGCAGCCGGGCGCCAATTCAAAAACTCGTAGATGTCGTCGCAGGCTACTTTGTGCCGATCGTCGTTGGCGCCGCGATTCTGACATTCATCGTTTGGGCGGTGGCCGGGCCTACCCCGCGAATGGCCCATGCCCTCATCAGCGCAGTGGCGGTGTTGATTATAGCCTGCCCTTGCGCGCTCGGGTTGGCCACGCCCATGTCGATCATGGTCGCGATGGGCAAAGGCGCCACGGTGGGCGTACTCTTTAAAAACGCCGAGGCAATCGAGTTCATGAGGAAGGTTGACACTCTCGTCGTCGATAAGACGGGAACGCTCACAGAAGGGAAGCCCAAGCTGGTCAGCGTCCAGCCTGCGGCCGGTTTCGACGAAGCCACGCTGTTGCGGTTGGCCGCCAGCCTGGAGCGCGCAAGCGAGCACCCGTTGGCTGCGGCGATTGTCGCGGCAGCTGAGGCGCGCAATATTCACCTTTCGTCAGTTGAAGCTTTCGAATCAGTGACAGGCAAGGGGGTCAAGGCTCGTGTTGACGGCGCATTGGTCCTTCTCGGCAATCTCAAGCTGATGGAGGACGCCCAGGTGAACGTGGCCCCGCTCGTCGAGGCCGCCGAATCCGGGCGAGCCGACGGCCAGACGGTTATGTTCGTCGCAGTGGAGGGCAAAGCTGCCGGACTGATTGGCGTGGCTGATCCCATTAAGCAGACTACGCCGGAGGCGATCCGCCAACTGCACGCGGAAGGAATCCGGATTGTCATGCTTACCGGCGATAGCCGCACCACCGCCGCTGCCGTCGCGCGCAAACTTGGAATCGACGATGTGGTCGCGGAAGTGCTGCCGGAGGACAAGGGCAAACAGATCAAACATCTTCAGGAGCAAGGACGGTTTGTCGCCATGGCTGGCGATGGTATCAACGACGCCCCCGCGTTGGCGCAAGCGCAAGTGGGTATCGCCATGGGGACTGGCACCGATGTCGCCATGGAGAGCGCTGGTGTAACCCTCGTCAAGGGCGATCTTCGTGGAATTGTGCGTGCACGGCTCTTAAGCAGAGCGACGATGAGAAACATCAAAGAGAATCTCTTCTTTGCATTCGTCTATAACGCACTGGGTGTACCGATCGCGGCGGGCGCGCTATACCCGTTTTTCGGTCTGCTCTTGAGCCCGATGATCGCGGCGGCCGCGATGAGCTTCAGCTCAGTTTCAGTGGTCGGAAACGCTCTGCGCCTACGGAGGGTACGTATCTAGCCGCGGGCTAATTTTGGTTCAGCCGCCTTGAAAGGAGGCCGTATGCAAGGCTTGGTTTCGTTGCTGCTATTCGCAGCATTCTTCTATTTCATGATGCGCTTCGGCTGCGGGGCCCATATGGTTCATGGGCACCATGGCGGACACGATGGCCACGGAGCCATGGGTGGCAACACTACAGATCCAGTCTGCGGGATGGAAGTACAGTCGGGACAAGGTTACGCAAAGATGCATGAAGGCCGCGAGTACAGGTTTTGCAGCAGACAGTGCCTCGATAAGTTTGAGCTGGAACCGCAGCGCTATGCGAAGGGAGGTGCGTGATGAAGTATGGGATTTCGTTCTCCGCGGTCGGACACGCAAGCAGCCTGTTCCTTGCGATCACGTTTGCCTTATGCGTCGCTTTTGACTTTCTGTTTCCGTCTCACGCGATGTATCAAGCCTGGCAGAAGCTGTTGCCTGGCTTCGAATGGATCAGTTGGAAGAGTTTTCTTCTTGGCTTGATCGAGAGCTACGCGTACGGATGGTATTTCACTTTGATCTGGGTTCCACTCTACAACGTGTTTGCTGCGAGAGCCAGCCGTCGAAATTAGGGCATGCGAACTGGCTCACCGGCGGATTCGGGCAATTCCAGCGCGGCGGTGCGTCGCTCCCGTTGACTCTTTCGACCGAGCATCCCGCTCTGACCTTAACTGGTCAGGTGACTTGTCATGGTCGCCAGCGTGGGGACGGATCCCAAGAAACCGCACCCGGCTCGCCTATTGGCTGCACGAAGCCGGACACAAGGCTTCTCCGGCCTTAACCGGGTTTAAGGGCCTCGGGAAAGGCCGGCACATCATCAACGCCGACGCCCGCCCACCCAGATCGTCTTTATTCCCGGCGGTTTGGCCGTCCGCGTGCTTTGTCTGGTTTGATGTGCCCCGTCCGTGACAACGGGTGAAGACAAAACGAAAGAGAGATGACAATGAAAAACACAACAGCCGTGAAAGATCCCGTGTGCGGCATGGACATAGAAGCAGCTACCGCCGCTGGACGAAGCGAGCACAAAGGGCAGACGTATTACTTCTGCGGCTCGAAGTGCAAAGAGAAATTCGATCTCCATCCGGAGCAATATATGGGCAAGTCTGCGGTAACGCCGAAGAGCAGCCATGGCTGCTGCAGTTGAAATCGTATTGGCTACGCCCGCGACGAATGGTTGGGTGTGGTCGTCTGGGCACGTGTCAAATGACACTACTACCTTCTGACGGCCTGGATTGACCCGGTGTGGGCTGGTCGCACCGTAGCGAAAGGGACCTCATGATGAACTACAACGGATGGATGGGTGGAGGGATGTGGATTTGGACAGTGATCGCCGTACTGGTGGTGGTCCTGCTGGTCGTCGTGATTAGCAAGGTGTCCAATAAATAGAAGAGCGTTCACCCCCACCTGTGAAGTGAAACGCTAGGCGTGGAAGGAGGCCTATACTGGTCAATTGTCAACTGTCAAATCCGTAGGTGAAGTCGCGGGTGCCTTGCAGGCTGCTGTCCAGGCCAATCACTTTGGCGTCGTGCAGATTCATAACCTCAAAGAGACCATGGCGAAGAAGGGCGTGGATCTCGAACGTGAATGTCTGATCTTCGAGGTATGTCAGCCCCAACAAGCGAAGAAGGTTCTCGATCAAGACATGAGCGTCTCAACCGCACTGCCATGCCGGATCTCACTTTACGAGGAGGGCGGCAAAACCATTCTGGCTACTCTGCGGCCAACCACTCTTCTTGCGATTTTCAACGAGCCGCAACTTGAAGGGGTGGCGCAGGATTGGTTGCAGCGCATACGAAGCTCCCGGTATTTGCTGTTGTCGGGGTCATCGCTTTGGGAACGGCGGTTATCTCTCCGAATCTCGCGGCTCTGATCTCCAAGAGCGGTGGAAGCCAGCGGGTTGGCACAGCGCTCGGCACCCAGGGTGCTGCCAACAGCCTCGGTCAGACTGGCGGACCCATCATCGGTGGGGGTGCTGTTCGCCTGGCAGGTGAAAACGCTCCGTATCTTTTGACTGCGGCATTCTTGGCCGCGGTCGCGTTGGCTATCGGGTGGAAAGCGAAGGATAGGCGGCGCCAGGCGAGACTCGTTTGATGAAGACCGACTACAGCTACTTCTCCGATGTGCCCTCGCCGGGTTCGTTCTCCTCGCGCCGGAGACCGAACTTCTCCATTCGGTAGATGAGGGTCTTACGGCTCATGTCGAGATACTTTGCAGCACGGGACTGATTCCAGTCAAACTTACGCAAGGCTGTCACAATTAGTTCCCGTTCCACAGCCTCAAGGCTTATGCCTTCTGGCGGCAGCTTCAGTTGCAGCAGGTTCTTCCTGTCGGGTTCCACACGCAAGGAGGCGGGAAGATCCGCCGAGCGCACCAGATCGCCGTCTGAAAGCACGATAATCCGCTCGATAATGTTTTCCAGTTCTCGGACATTTCCCGGCCACCGGTATTCCTCGAAATGCGACATCAACGCTTCTGGTAACTGAAGGTTTGGCCGGCGGTGTTTTTCGCGACCGCGCTCGAAAAAGATGCGAACGAGTTCGGGGATGTCGTCGGGCCGTTCGCGCAATGGGGGCAACTCCAACGGAATGACAGAGAGACGGTAGTACAGGTCCTCACGAAAAGTCTGATCCTCGATCATCGCCTGGAGATTCCGGTGGGTGGCCGCGATGATCCGCACATCGACTTTCATCGGTTCGGTCGCGCCTATCTTCTCGACCTCCCCCTGTTGAATGAGCCGTAACAACTTCACCTGGAGTTCGGGAGGCATATCACCGATCTCGTCCAGGAATAGCGTTCCGCGATTGGCCGCCTCGACCTTGCCCGTTTTGTGTGCCACCGCTCCCGTAAACGATCCCTTTAGGTGGCCGAACAACTCCGACTCAAGCAGATCTTTGGGGATCGCGCCGCAATTTATCGTCACGAAGGGCCGCTCTTTGCGAGGACTGTTAAAGTGAATCGCCTTTGCCAGCAGTTCCTTTCCAGTGCCAGTTTCGCCTCGAACAAGCACCGTCGACGTACTCTGGGCAGCCCTGCCCGCCAAGTCCAAAACCGCGATCAAGCACTTGGAACGTCCGACGATCGATTCAAATCCGTATTTCGCATCGAGGACGCGCCGCAGCCGCCGAATTTCGGCACGCATTCCCACGTGCTCCAAGGCGCGTTCCACGACCAGCCGAAGTTCCGAAACCCGGATCGGTTTCGCCAGGTAATCATAAGCGCCAGCCTTCATCGCCTCGACCGCTGTTTCGACGGTTCCGAACGCCGTCAACATTATGACGATGGTGCGGTCCCCGTGCCGGCCGCCTTCTGTAACCACGATCTCTTTAAGAACCTCTATGCCATTCATTTTCGGCATCATTAAGTCGAGTAGCACGACCTCGGGCTGCTCCGTTCGGAACAAGGCGAGTCCTTCATATGGATCGGAAGCACCGAAGATCTCGACGCCGTCCTGCCCGAGTGCGGACGTCACGAGCTCGAGGCTCGGAGGATCATCGTCAATGGCTAGAATCTTAAAGTTCATGACCGGCCGGCTTAGACGCAGAATTGAGAAGCCCCCGTACCTGCTCGCGAACCTGCGAGATCGAGACTGGTTTGGCGATGTAGCCATCGAAACCGGAGGCGAGCATTCGCTCGCGATCTCCGTCCATGACAAACGCCGTAACCGCGAAGACGCGGCACACGAGAGGAGGCTTAAGAGCCCGGATCGCTCGCAACACCTCAAAGCCATCTAGTCCGGGCATCTGGATATCCAACAGCACAATATCCGGCGTTTCGTTCTGTACTTTCAGCAGAGCGTCGCTCCCATCCGACGATTCAAGGATTCGGTAGCCTGGAACCGCGAGCGCGTCTTTAAGCAATTCCAGGCTCGCCGCGTCGTCGTCGGCAATCAGTATGGTGATCATGCCAATCCTTCACGGAAAGCCCGCCGGAGCTGCGCTAGAAGAGCTTCGCGCCATGCGTCACCTTTAAGAAACAGTGCTCGGGTGTGTCCGGCAAGATTGCTTAGATCCTGCTCAGTTAGATCCTTCGCTGTCAGAATGAAAACAGGGACGTCTGGCGACATGCGGTCGCCCCTGATCCGCCGGAGAACCTCGAAGCCGTCCATCTCGGGCATTAACAGGTCGAGAAGGATGGCGGTGGGAGACAGGCGACTCAGAATATCAAGGGCTTGCTCTCCGCTGGCTGCGAGCAGTGTCGTATAACCCTCAGCCTCCAACATCGCGGAGAGCAGATAACGCGTCTCTGTATCATCATCGACGACCAAAAGCGTGGCTGCGCCCTTTGAAGGGAGAGAAACATGCTTGCGAAGGACCGCAAGTAACGATTCCTTGTCGATAGGTTTTACGAAATAGTCGGACGCCCCAAGGGCAAACCCCGTTTCCGGTTCGTCCAAAATTGAGATCACCACCACGGGGATGTGAGCGGTTTCGGGATCCGTCTTGAGCCGGTGAAGAATCTCCCAGCCGCTGCTGTCTCCGAGGCGTATGTCAAGTGTGATCACATCGGGTTGAAGTTGCCGCGCACGGACCAGAGCGTCAGTTCCTGAGCTAACCCACGCTACGTCGTAACCCGCAGGCTCGAGATAACTGGTCAAGAGCTCACGTGCCGCGTCCTCGTCTTCCACGATCAGCACCAGCGGCTTTTCTCTCCGCAATTGCGCTCCGCCAACCGCAACGTCAGGCTCTCGCTTCACATGGGCAGGACGTAGCGGCATCTCAACAGAGAACTGGCTTCCCCGGCCAACCTCACTCTCTACCCAGAGACGCCCTCGATGTAGCTCGACCAGACGTTTCGTGATCGCCAAACCCAGGCCGGTGCCCTCGCGAATCCCTTTGGTTGTCGCAGCGGCTTGGTGGAAGGTTTCAAATATGGTCTCAATCTCATCCGGCGGTATGCCAATACCGGTATCGCGGACATCGAGCCGCAACAGAGCACCCTCGGCTTTCGCCTCTAGCGTGATGCTTCCTCCGATCGGGGTAAACTTGACAGCGTTGTTCAAGAGGTTTTCAAGTATCTGCTTGAACCGGGACCTATCGGCGTGAAGTTCAAGACCGGGGCCGACGTGAATGTCGAGATGCTGCCCTTTGGCGGCGGCCAGCGGTCTCACTGCCGTGAAGACTTCTTCGATGTCGTCGGGTAGAAGCAGCTTCTCCAGCCGAAGATCCAGCCGACCGGCCTCTATCTTTGAAAGATTGAGAATGTCGTTAATAAGCGCCAGAAGACGGCGTGCGCCATGCGAGATGTGATCCAGATACAGCTGCTGTTTTTCAT
>VFSW01013044.1_pt1 | contig 11568 bp, 10 predicted proteins | sample 5358111 | NCBI WGS metagenome assembly VFSW01 (sample SAMN11554181, study PRJNA540505) | mine drainage metagenome | isolation source: sediment from site ElyBrook_90M | place: USA: Ely Copper Mine, Vershire, VT | collected 2017 | reverse complement strand
CATGATCATCAGGTTGCGGCGCACATCGGGATGCTGGATGATCGGCACCGGGCCGGGCGCACCGTCGCCGACCGCTCGGCCCTGGCGGCGCTCGCGCGCGAAGTCGGTGGCCTTCTGGGTAGCGATCGAGGCCAATGCGACGCCTTGCAGTGCGGTGGCGAGCCGGGCATTGTTCATCATCGTGAACATGCAGTTGAGGCCACGGTTCTCCTCGCCGATCAGCCAGCCAATCGCCCCCTCTTTATCGCCGAAAATCATCGTGCAGGTCGGCGAGGCGTGGATGCCCATTTTTTCTTCAAGGCCCGAGCAGAACACGTCATTGCGCGCGCCGGGCGATCCATCGGCATTGACCAGAAACTTGGGCACCAGAAACAGCGAGATGCCGCGCGTGCCCGCAGGCGCATCGGGCAGGCGGGCCAGCACCAGATGCACGATATTTTCGGCCATGTCGTGTTCGCCATAGGTGATGAAAATCTTCTGGCCCTTGATGCGATAGCTGCCATCGCCTGCGCGCTCCGCCCTTGTGCGGAGGAGAGCAAGGTCGGAACCTGCCTGCGGTTCGGTCAGGTTCATGGTGCCTGTCCATGCGCCCGACACCATCTTGCTCAGATACGTGGCCTTGAGCGCCTCGGATCCATGCGTCGCAACCGCCTCTACCGCGCCCATGCCCAGCACCGGGCAGAGCGTGAACGCCATATTGGCAGCGCTCCAGATTTCGAGACAGGCGGCATTCAGCAGGTGCGGCAGGGCCTGGCCACCATGCGAGGCCGGGCCGGTGAGGGCGTTCCAGCCCCCAGCGACCCATTGCTCATAGGCCGCGCGCCAGCCAGGCGCGGTGGTCACGACGCGGTCTTTCAGTGATGCACCGGCCCTGTCGCCGGAATGATTGATCGGGGCCAGGACATCCTCGCCAAATTTTGCCGCCTCATCAAGCACGGCGGCGGCAAGGCCATCATCAAGATCGCTGAAAATCCCGGAGGCGATGCCATCCTGCATGCCGGCGGCATGGTTGAGCGTTAGCATGATCTGCGATAGAGGGGCTTTGTAATCCATTCGGGTCTCCGGCCCTGCATTTTATCCAGCAATGGGCTGAATCAAGCTAGGCTGCAGTTCCGGCAGGCGCAAGCCCTCCCTTTTGCCTTGAGAACAAACGCCATGTTCCCACCCCCAAGCTCCTCACCATCCCCAAGGCCGGAAGCGCGCGCGACCTTGTTGATGGCGGCAGATACTGCCGGGATCAAGCTGGCCGCAGCCAGACTCAAAGCAGGCGGCCTGGTCGCCTTCCCCACCGAGACGGTCTATGGGCTCGGAGCGGATGCAACTTCGGACGCGGCGGTGGCGGGCATTTTCCAGGCCAAGGGCCGCCCGCGCTTCAACCCGCTGATTGTCCATGTCCAGCACCTGCAGGCAGCGCTTGCCTATGGCTTGTTTGATGCAACGGCGCTGAAACTCGCCCATGCGTTTTGGCCGGGGCCGCTGACTTTGGTTGTGCCCGCCGTCAGCGACAGGATAAGCCTGCTAGCACGGGCGGGTCTGGAGACAGTCGCGCTGAGGGTGCCTGGCCCGGATGTGGCGCGGGCGCTGATTGCCGGGGCAGGGGTGCCGGTTGCCGCGCCTTCCGCCAACCGCTCCGGTGCGATCAGTCCGACCTCAGCCGCCGATGTCATGGCCGAGCTTGGTGGACGCATCGACATGGTGCTGGAGGGCAGACCCAGCGCCATCGGTGTCGAATCGACCATTGTCGCCGTGCTGCCGGGCGGGGCGATGCTGCTGCGGCCTGGCGGCATTGCGCTGGAGCGCCTGCGCGAGATCGTGCCGGTCGGCGTCCAGCAGGATCACGGCACGCGCGAGCGTCCGCAAGCGCCCGGTCAGTTGAAAACGCATTATGCGCCGCGCGCCGGAGTGCGCCTGAACGCCACCGTGCTGCGCCCCGGCGAGGCCGGGCTCGATTTTGGCGGTGTCCTGGCGGGAGCCTCGTTCGATCTGTCGCCCTCCGGCGATCTTGGCGAGGCTGCTGCACATTTGTTTCGCGCGCTGCGCGATCTTGACGCCACCGGGGTCGGCATGATTGCCGTTGCACCAGTGCCGGATCATGGCTTGGGCCTCGCCATCAACGACCGGCTTCAGCGCGCCGCCGCGCCGCGCGGCGCGTGACTTTGTAAATCGTGAATTATGACGAAGGATCAATGGCATGGGTGACTATGTTGGCGCGCTGGATCAAGGCACTACCAGCACCAGGTTCATCATCTTCAACCGACAGGCGAAGCTCATCGCCCAGGCGCAGAAGGAACATAGGCAAATCTGTCCCGGTCCCGGTCTGGTCGAGCATGATCCGCTCGAAATCTGGCGCAATACCCGCGAGGTCATGGCGGGCGCACTGGCGCAGGCGGGCCTGGCACCACGCGACCTTGACGCCATCGGCATCACCAACCAGCGCGAGACGACGGTGTTGTGGGATCGGGCCACCGGCGCGCCCTTGCACAATGCGCTCGTCTGGATGGACACGCGCACCGACGCGCTGGTCGAGCGTTTTGCGCAGGAGGGCGGCAAGGATCGGCTGCGGGCCAAAACCGGCCTGCCGCTCGCCACCTACTTTTCCGGCCTCAAGCTGCTCTGGCTTCTGGAAAATGTGCCCGGCGCGCGGGCCCGTGCGGAGCGCGGTGAACTGGCCTTCGGGACGATGGATTCGTGGCTGGTCTGGCAAATGACCGGGGGCACCAAAGGCGGCGTGCATGTTACCGACGTCACCAACGCCTCGCGCACGCAATTGATGAATCTCGAAACGCTGGCGTGGGACCAGGACACACTGAACTTGTTCGATATTCCGCGCGCCTGCTTGCCCGAAATACGCTCCTCGTCGGAGCATTATGGCATGGCCCGCGACCTTGGCGACGGCGTGCCGATCACCGGCATTCTGGGCGATCAGCAGGCGGCCTTGTTCGGGCAGGCTTGCCTCGCGCCCGGCGCTGTCAAGAACACCTATGGCACCGGCTGTTTCATGCTGATGAACATTGGCGAGACGCCGCAGCCCTCAAGTTTCGGGCTGCTCACCACGGTGGCCTACAGGCTTGGTCACGAAAAACCGGTCTATGCGCTGGAAGGCTCGGTGGCGATTGCAGGGGCGGCAGTGCAATGGCTGCGCGATAATCTGGGACTTGTGGCTTCGGCAGGTGAAGTCGAGGCGCTGGCGGCAAGCGTGCCTGACAATGGCGACGTATATTTTGTGCCCGCCTTCTCGGGGCTTTATGCGCCCCATTGGCAGGAAAAAGCGCGCGGGGCGATTTTGGGGCTGACCCGTTTTGCCAACAAGGCGCACATCGCCCGCGCTACGCTGGAGGCCGTGGCCTTTCAGGTGAATGACGTCCTCAATGCCATGGAGCGCGACAGCGGCGTCGCGATCCGCGAATTGCGCTGCGATGGCGGCATGACCGTCAATCAACTGTTGATGCAATGCCAGGCCGATCTGTCGCAAGTGCCGGTCATCCGCCCCAAAGTGATCGAGACCACCGCCCTGGGCGCAGCTTATGCCGCCGGCCTCGCCACGGGGCTGTTTGACTCAGCGGCCACCATCGCGCTGAACTGGCGCGAGGAGCGGCGCTGGATGCCGGTCATCGACCGCGCGACGCGCAATCGCATGCTGCACGGCTGGGACAAGGCGCTGGCTCGCGCGGCTGACTGGATGGATTGAGGCCTGGAGGGATTGAAGCCTGGCGCTGCTGAAAGCCCGGTGTTGTTGAAGGCCAGTCGCTTGACTTCGTTTCCGCTAAAGCCCACTCCCGCATTTCCGCCTCCCAAACTGCACGATTGAAATATTTTCCATGTCTGAAACCCACACGCCCGAAACCCGCATTCTTGAACATTTCCGCGACGCGGCTGCCGATTTTGACGTGATTTTTTGCGACATCTGGGGCGTAGTGCATAATGGCGAGCATTATTTCAGTGAAGCCACCGACGCGCTGACCAAGTTTCGCGCCAAGGGTGGCGCTGTCGTGCTGATCACCAATGCGCCGCGCCCAGGCGCACCCATCCGGGCACAGCTTGATGAATTTGGCGTGCCCCACGCCGCCTATGATGCCTTGATTACTTCGGGCGATGTGACGGTGGGGCTGATTGCCGACATGGGAGAGGCCAAAATCCACCACATCGGCCCTGACCGGGATTTGGCGCTCTATGACGAAGTGCTGCGCCAGACCGGCCGCCGCCCGAGTTTGGTGCCGCTGGCGCAGGCTGATTACGTGGTTTGTTCCGGCCTGTTTGACGACGAGATCGAGACACCCGACGATTATGACCTGACCCTCCGCGCCATGCGGGAGCGCAATCTGGTGATGATCTGCGCCAATCCCGATATCATCGTGCATCGCGGCGAGACGCTGCTGTATTGCGCGGGCGCGCTGGGCGAAATCTATGAACGTCTGGGTGGCGAGGTTCGTTACGCCGGCAAGCCGCACGCTCCGATTTACAAGGCTGCGCTTGATCTGGCCAAAGCGGCAGGGGCCCGGCAAGACCAGCCCCGCGTGCTGGCCGTGGGCGATGCGATTGCCACTGACATGCGCGGTGCCATCAGGCAGAAAATTTCCGGCCTGCTGGTGACCGGCGGCATTCACCGCGATGAGTTGCATCCTGAAGGCAGCGGGCCGCTCAATGCGGCCCGGCTTGACGGATTTTTGGCCCAGCACGACGAAACGCCGCATCTGGCGATGACGGCGTTGCGCTGGTAATGATCGTTCGGGATCAGGCGGCGTGGCTGGCGCAGACCGCGTCAATGCGCGCCTTGAGGGTCTGGGCGTTGAACGGCTTGACGATATAGCTCGACACGCCCGCCTTGCGCGCGGCAACGATGTTGTCGGTCTTCGATTCGGCTGTCACCATGATAAATGGCGTGTTGGCGTTGCTGGCATCGGCCCGCACCTTGGTCAGCAGTTCAAGACCGGTGACCGGCTCCATATTCCAATCGGAAATGATCAGGCTATAGGGTTTGGTGCCTATTTTCTCCAGCGCCTCGGCACCATTGCTGGCTTCGTCGACATTCTCGTAGCCAATCTGCTTGAGCAGATTGCGCATGATCCGAACCATGGTCTGGTAGTCGTCGACGATCAGGATGGGCATGGATTTGTCGGCGTTCATCGAAGTCTCCGAATTAAGTGCAGTCACTCAATGGTTTGGCTTGTGTCAGATCGTTGTGCAGTCCAATTGGGCATGACCATAGGGCGAAAATTGTTGCGCGAGAGTTAAATTGGTTGCATGGGAACGAATGAAATCGGTGATGTAGCAATGAGTTAAACCGAAGCTTAGACTTTGCATTCAAATATCCGGATAGATTTCAATCAATTGACAACTTTTGCCGGCGGCATGGCCGGTTCACGAATCCGGCATGGAGCCCCCCTGATGAACGCTGAAACCAGCGCCGCGAACCCTTTCAAAATCCACGCATTCGAGGATTTGGTACCCGGTATGCGCGAAGTTTTGCTGAAGACCGTGATGAACGAGGACGTGATCGGCTTTGCCACGCTGTCAGGCGATCACAATCCGATCCATCTTTCCGATCATTTCGCCCGCAAGACCAAATTCGGCGAACGCATCGCCCATGGGCTTTATACCGCCAGCCTGATTTCCGCTGTGCTGGGGATGCGCCTGCCGGGGCCGGGCGCGATCTATCTTTCGCAGACGCTGAATTTTCGCGGGCCGGTGCGCATTGGCGATGTCGTGGCGATCAGTGTCGAGGTGGTCGAGGTCATCGCCAAGGGCAAAAGGGTCCGCCTGAAATGCGAATGCGCGGTCGATAGCCATGTGGTGCTTGACGGCGAGGCGTTGGTGATGGTGCCGGGTCGCGACGAGCTGTTTCAGCCCAAAGCTTGACGCCGGGCCGACGCAACGGCACTAAGCCTGCCAACCGTCCGCGAAATTAGAGCCTTTTGCCTTTGCTCACGCCCCTTGAACCCGCCTTCACGCTGATTGATCCGCCCGTGCTGCCGCCACATTTGCGGGGCTGCGTCGTGGCGATCGGCAATTTTGATGGCGTTCATCGCGGCCATCGCGCCGTGATCGAGCGGGCGCAAGCGGTGGCGCGCGCCCATGACCGGCCCTGCGCTGTGTTGAGTTTTGAGCCGCATCCGGCAGACTTCTTCGCCAGGAAACCGGTGATCTTCCGCCTGACGCCGCTGGGCGACAAGGCGCAGGCGCTCGCACGGCTTGGGGTGCAGGGCCTGATCGTGCTGACCTTTGATGCCAGGCTGGCGGCCCTGAGCGCCGAGGAATTTGTCGAGCAGGTGCTGATGCGCCAGCTTGGGGTTGCTGGCGTTGTCGCTGGCTATGATTTCCATTTTGGCAAGGCGAGGCAAGGCACGCCTGACTTTTTGGAAGAAGCGGGAAGACGGCACGGCTTTGGCGTCGAGATTGTCGCACGCATCGCCGAAGACGCTGAAGGCTCGCTTGATGCCGTCTCCTCGACCGCGACCAGAGCCGCGCTGGCCGAGGGCGATGTGGCGCGCGCCGCCATGCTGCTTGGCCACTTCTGGAGCGTCAGCGGCATTGTCGAGCACGGAAAAAAGCTGGGGCGCACGCTGGGATTTCCCACCGCGAATCTGCGCCTTGATCCTTCTTGCGGGCTTTTGCCCGGCATCTACGCTGTCCGGGTGGTGGCGCGCGGCGTAACTTTTGGCGGGGTTGCCAGCTTCGGCCGCCGCCCGACCTTTGATAATGGCGCGCTGCTGCTGGAGGTCATGCTGTTCGATTTCTCCGGCGATCTTTACGGCGAGACCCTGACGGTCGCCTTCGTCGGCTTCATCAGGGCGGAATCCAAATTTGCCAGTGCTGAAGCGTTGGTCGCGCAGATGCAGCAGGATGTGCGCGCGGCCAGGGCGCTGCTCGCCTGAATTTACCTGGATAACAGGGCTTCACATTCAGACCATGATCGCGTATTGACCGCACCAGCGCCTTGACGGGCGCACTTTCACGTTGTGGCAGGCATGTCTTTGCGGCCAGCAAAGGGCACATGCCGCACCACAAATCGCAACAGCTTTCCTGCCTGGCGGGAACAGCCCTGTATGGATGAAACATTATGGCAAAGAAGATCACGGGTTACGTGAAGCTTCAGGTGCCCGCCGGAGACGCAAAACCTGCGCCCCCGATCGGTCCGGCACTTGGACAACGCGGCCTCAACATCATGGAATTCTGCAAGGCGTTCAATGCCCGCACCGCGCAGATGGAAAAAGGCACGCCCATTCCGGTGGTGATCACCGCCTATGGCGACCGCTCCTTCACCTTCGAGATGAAGCTGCCGCCGGTGTCCTATTTCTTGAAGAAAGCCTCTGGCATCACCTCAGGAGCCAAGACCACGGGTCGCGGCTTCGTCGGCAAGATCACACAGGCCCAGATCAACGAGATCGCCACCAAGAAACTCCCTGATCTCAACTGCGCGACTGTTGAAGCAGCCGCAGCAATGATCACCGGTTCTGCCCGATCCATGGGCCTGGAGGTTGTGGCATGAGCAAGCGCATGACCAAGGCGCGCGCCGGTGTTGTGCGCACAAAACTGTACCCGCTGAGCGAAGCTGTGAAGCTGGTGAAGGGTGCGGCGACCGCGAAATTCGACGAGACCGTTGAAATCGCCATGAATCTTGGCGTTGACCCCAAGCACGCCGACCAAATGGTGCGCGGCGTCGTCAACCTGCCGAACGGCACAGGCCGCACCCTCAAGGTGGCGGTGTTCGCGCGCGGGGCCAAGGCTGAAGAAGCGCTGGCTGCCGGTGCTGATCTGGTGGGTGCCGAAGATCTGGTGACCATCGTGCAGGGCGGCAAGATTGATTTTGATCGCTGCATTGCCACCCCGGACATGATGCCGCTGGTCGGTCGTCTCGGTAAGGTGCTCGGCCCGCGCGGCCTGATGCCAAACCCGAAAGTCGGCACTGTCACCATGGACATCAAGGCCGCCGTTGCTGCCTCGAAGGGTGGAGCGGTCGAGTTCCGCGCCGAAAAGGCGGGTATCGTGCAGGCGTCGGTCGGCAAGACCTCGTTTGGCGAGGACAAGCTGATCGAAAACATCAAGGCTTTGGTCGATGCCGTGGCGAAAGCCAAGCCGTCAGCCTCGAAAGGCACCTATATTCAGCGTGTGGCGCTGTCCTCGACCATGGGGCCGGGCGTCAAGGTCGAACTCGCAACCCTGCATGGGTGATGCGCGTTCTGAAGTGAGTCAAGGCGACCGCGGCGATTTTGCTCCTGGCCAATTTTTTCCTGGCCAATTTTTTTCTTGGCAAAAGTGTCGCGGCGCGCTAAGTATGCGAGATGCTGCTTGAAACAGGTAGCGTGTTTTCATCAGAATCCCACGGTAAGCCCCTGACGGTTCGTCACGGGGCTTGTTGTGGTGGAAAGACTCTGGAACAAGGTGAGAACCTATGTTTTCAGGGTCGGTTCCTGTCCGAGACTGCCGGTGGCCTTTTGCCTCGTTCGCGAGCTCAAGGGCTTGAATATCTGAATGGTTCGGTTTTGGCCGCATCATTGGATGGCCAGCATAGACGGGTGAAGTCGGGTTTTTTGGGCGTGGTGCCTGAGGGCTGGGTTGATCCCTCTGTCTGCGGATTCCCTTCGGGGAATTGTCGCGGGGGACAGGTTGTCAAAGCGTGCCGCGGGGTTTCCTGCGGCCAATCGCAACCAGCGGGATAACCGCTTAAAAGTGAGAGTACTCACTGTGGACAGAGTCGAAAAAAAGGAAATGGTCGCCCAGCTGCATGATATCTTTTCGAAGACATCAGTGGTTGTGATCGCCCAGTATTCCGGCCTGACCGTCGCCCAGATGCAGACTTTGCGCAAGCAGATGAAGCAGGCGGGCGCGCAGGTGCAGGTCGCCAAGAACCGTCTCGCCCGCATTGCTCTGGATGGCACGTCCGTGGCGTCTGTGGGGGCCCTGATGAAGGGCCCGACACTGATTGCCTGGTCGCATGACCCGGTGGCAGCCCCGAAAGCGGCTGTCGCCTTTGCCAAGGATTTTGACAAGTTTGTCATTCTTGGTGGGGCCATGGGCGCAACCGCGCTGAATGTCGATGGTATCAAAACCTTGGCGACGATGCCGTCGCTCGACGAATTGCGTGCGAAGCTCCTGGGTCTGCTCGTGGCTCCGGCCACCAAGCTGGCACAGCTCGCCACCGCCCCCGCCGCGAAGCTCGCGCGCGTTGTCGGTGCCTATGCTGTCAAGGATGCTGCCTGAGAGTGTCACCAAGAGCCCGGCGGGCTCGACGAAACCCTGAAAACCAACTTCACGTAAGGTATCAACATTATGGCAAATCTCGAAAAGATCGTTGACGAACTCTCCACCCTCACGGTGCTTGAAGCCGCTGAACTGGCCAAGCTGCTCGAAGCCAAGTGGGGCGTCTCCGCTGCCGCTGCTGTAGCCGTCGCTGCTGGCCCGGCTGCTGCTGCGCCCGCCGCTGCCGCTGAAGAGCAGACCGAGTTCACGGTTGTGCTGGCTGGCGTTGGCGACAAGAAAATTGAAGTCATCAAGGAAGTGCGTGCCATCACCGGTCTCGGCCTCAAAGAAGCCAAGGATCTGGTTGAAGCTGCGCCCAAGCCTGTCAAGGAAGGTGTCAGCAAGGAAGATGCGGCAAAGTTCAAGGCAGCACTTGAGAAGGTCGGCGCCAAGGTCGAACTTAAGTAAGTCAATGGCTCTGCAACTGCGGAGCTTCGTGATCTGGTTCCGGTGCGTCGCGCCGGGACCCTTTAGCTGTTTTGGCGGGCCAAGGGCCCCTGAGGGTGCCAGTAAATCTGGCGCTCGGGCCTGAGGCTCCAACGGCAGGCCCAAACAAGACATGGCGCGAAGGACAGGACGTTCCGCCGCCACATTGAATTTGAACGATGAAAGAGGCGAAACTCATGGCGCAGACCCTGGCTGGACGCAGGCGCATCCGCAAATTCTTCGGCTCGATGAAAGAAGTGGCAGTCATGCCGAATCTCATCGAGGTGCAGAAGGCTTCCTATGACCAGTTCCTGATGGTTCATGAGCCGGAAGGCGGGCGGGCGGATGAAGGCTTGAATGCCGTGTTCCGCTCGGTGTTCCCGATCTCGGATTTCGCCCAGACTGCCATGCTGGAATTCAAGCGCTATGAATTCGAGCAGCCGAAATTTGACGTTGACGAATGCCGCCAGCGTGGCATGACCTTTGCTGCGCCGCTGAAGGTGACACTGCAACTCATCGTGTTTGATGTCGATCCCGACACGCAGGCCCGCTCGATCAAGGATATCAAGGAGCAGGAAGTCTATATGGGCGACATGCCCTTCATGACCTCCAACGGCACCTTCGTGGTCAATGGCACCGAGCGCGTGATTGTCTCGCAGATGCACCGTTCGCCGGGTGCCTTCTTCGATCATGACAAGGGCAAGAGCCACTCGTCCGGCAAGCTGCTGTTTGCCGCCCGCATCATTCCGTATCGCGGCTCGTGGCTCGATATCGAGTTTGACGCCAAGGACATTGTGCACGCGCGCATTGACCGCCGCCGCAAGATTCCCGTGACCTCGCTGCTTTATGCCCTCGGCCTCGATGCTGGCGAGATTCTGGACTATTTCTACAAGACCATCACCTTCACCAAGGTGGCCGGGGGCTGGCGCCAGCCCTATGAAGTCGAGCGGATGAAGAGCTTCAAGGCTTCAGCCGACATGATTGACGCCGACACCGGCGAAGTGGTCATTGCCAATGGCGTCAAGCTCAACCCGCGCACCGCCAAGGCGCTGGCTGATCGCGGACTGAAAGCGCTTCTGGTTCAGGACGAGGATTTGCACGGGCAATTCCTCGCGCAGGATCTGTATAATCCTGACACCGGTGAAATCTACGCGGAAGCTGGCGAAGAAGTCACGGCCAAGATGCTGACGCAATTGGATGAACTCGGCTTCAAAGAATTGCCGATGCTGGACATCGACCACATCACCGTCGGCCCCTATATCCGCAACACGCTGGCTGTGGACAAGAACAGCAGCCGCGAGATGGCGCTGTTTGATATCTATCGCGTCATGCGCCCCGGCGAACCGCCGACTCTGGACACGGCGGAAGCCATGTTCCACTCGCTGTTTTTCGATCCGGAGCGCTATGACCTCTCGGCAGTGGGCCGCGTGAAAATGAACCTGCGGCTTGATCTGCAGGCCGAAGACACTGTGCGCGTTTTGCGCCGCGAGGACATTCTGGCCGTCGTCAAGACGCTGGTGGATTTGCGCGATGGCCATGGCCAAATCGACGACATCGACAATCTCGGCAACCGCCGCGTGCGCTCGGTGGGCGAATTGATGGAAAATCAGTATCGTCTGGGATTGCTGCGCATGGAGCGGGCGATCAAGGAGCGCATGTCATCGGTTGAAATCAACACGGTGATGCCGCAGGATCTGATCAACGCCAAGCCGGCGGCCGCCGCCGTGCGCGAATTTTTCGGCTCCTCGCAGCTCTCGCAATTCATGGATCAAACCAATCCGCTGTCGGAAATCACCCACAAGCGCCGCCTCTCGGCGCTGGGGCCTGGCGGCTTGACGCGCGAGCGCGCGGGCTTCGAGGTGCGCGACGTGCATCCGACGCATTACGGCCGCATCTGCCCGATCG
>VFSW01013043.1_pt1 | contig 11568 bp, 8 predicted proteins | sample 5358111 | NCBI WGS metagenome assembly VFSW01 (sample SAMN11554181, study PRJNA540505) | mine drainage metagenome | isolation source: sediment from site ElyBrook_90M | place: USA: Ely Copper Mine, Vershire, VT | collected 2017 | reverse complement strand
GAGCACAGCAGTCAGCAGCCCCATTTGTGACCGTTGGGCTTCAGTTTCAGTGCGGTACCGCTTGGGGTGTTTGCAACAGAAAGCGCGATTTCGGTCGCGCTTTCTGCGTTAGTTCTCAAGTGCGATTTTCCGATCTTTCAGGATGATTCTTCCCTTGAGGTGCGAGAGGAGTTCTCGCTTCTCCGGCAACGATCCGTTTTCGAGTAAGTATTTTGCGTATCGCCTGATGTCCATCTCATCTGCCTTCACTTTCTCGCTCTTGTCGTGCATCGCTATGCGAAGCTTGTTGTATCGGGATACTTCTTTTTCGATGAGGTGCCTGGCACCAATCTCATCGATGCTCACGTGCTCGAGGAGATGGAGAAGCTGTTCGATCAGACGGTCCTCGCGTATGTACGGATTCTTGCATTCGCGATCTTTTGATTTGCAGCAGGAGTAGTACACATAGAAGTTGATGCCACCGTCCGCAAGACCCTTTTGTTTCTCTTGGGCGGTGATGCCGGAGCCGCAGACGCCGCAGGTCATAAACTTGGTGAAGGTGAAGTCTTGGAACTTTTTCTTTGGCCGATTATCCTCATTCAGCTTCTCCTGTACGGCTTCGAAGAGATCTCGGGTGATGAGTGGCGCATGTTTGCCGTTATACCAATTGCCGCTTCCTCTCGGATACTCAAAGATGCCGAAGTATATGGGATTACGCAGAAGGTTGTATACGCTGCTTATGGTCAAAGGCTTGCCGGAGCGGGCGGTGAAGTGTATCTCGTTCTTCAACCATCCGTATACCCGCCTGCCGCTCCACCGCTCATTGCCCACTTTCTCAAACATCTTCTTCATCGTGTTCCCTCGAATCGGATCGATGATCAGTTCGCACCGATGGTCCGAACGGTTGTCGTTCAGGTATCCGCATACCGCCATGCCAGGGAACAATCCCATCTCGGCTCTTGCCCGAAGCCCGCGCTTCACGTTGATGCGCTTCTGGTCGTTCTCGAGTTTTGCCTGGCTTCCCAATATCATGAGGAGGAACTTTTCGTTCGGATTGTTCGTGAATCGCTGACCGTACGTGCGTATGTCTTTCAATAATCCCTGATCCATCAGATCGACGATGCGACCGAGGTCGCCTGCATTGCGCGATATACGGTCTGGTGCCCAGGTCAGTATGCCGTTGAATTTCCCAGCCCTGATCTCGTCGACAATTTCATTGAAAATAGGACGCGCTCCTGCCTCTTTGGCTGAGTGTGATTCGCGCTTCATCTCTACGATCTCCAGGTTTTCCTTCTCAGCGAGCGCGAGCATTTCTTTGATCTGACTATCGATCGAGAGCACCTGCGCCTCTTCTGATTCCATGCTCTTGCGAGCATACAAACAGTACCGAACAGGCACCTCTTCCACTGACGCGGTTGGCATCCCGAAACCACCCTGAATCATTGCTGTTTCCATATTTCTTGTATTTAGCTGGTACAGGTACAAGGGATGCCGCAACCCCCGCTTGAAGTCCACTAGGGGGTAAGGAGGTAGCAAAGGAGAGCGGAAAGTACGACAAGTCCAGGCGGAAGATCAAAATTCACTCCCGAAATTATTCTCAAACTCCGTGAAGTATCTTGCCGATCCGCCCTGCTCCGGCTTCACCTGCTTCAGGTCTATCAGCATATCCTCGGTCAAGACCTCGATGAGGAAAGCGACGTTGTGTTTCTCGTAGCTCGCTTGTTGCAACTTGTCTTCGAGCAGCATAATCTCGCCGTTCAGCATTTCTATGTCGCTCTTGAAAGCCGCAAGCCAGCTGAAGATTTTATAGGTCAGATCGATTTCGTATATCTTTGAGAGCCTCGTGAAGAGCTCGAGGAATTTCAGCAAAACGGCGTACGGCTTCAGGAAACTGCGCTCTCGCAGAAAAACGATCAGGCCGCATAAGCCCGCAAAATCGGCCGCCTGTTTTTTGTAGTCGGCGACGAAGGAGTAGTCACCGGCGAGGTTGTACAAGCTCTCACCCGTGATCAGTTTCAGCGGCCGCCTGAAGACGTTTCCCTCGTCCCTGAATCGTCTGAGGGTTTTCACTCGATCCTCTATCTTCAGCTCGCCGGTATCGATGAGCCCGAATATTATCTGCTCGGATTTTCTTTTCGCTTTCAGCCATTCTTGCAATACGTCTTTGTGCGGCAGTTTCGTGTCGACGCCGTTGCACGTTTCTTTTCCCTTACTGTTCCAGATCGGCGTAAAATCCTTGGTGAAGAGGCCTTCGTCGAGCCACTGTAGCAGCGTCTCTCTGAGAATATCGCCGACGTCCCCGTTGCGGTGCCGGGCGTACGCGAAGAGTTTCGGGGTCAGTTCTTTTCGTATCGAGTCAAACAAGTCGCCCACTTCTTCGCTATCGTTTGTATACTCTTTTCCCTCAGGGAGATGACGAAGCAGATCTTCCGCGTTCTTGGGCATCTGACTGTCGTATACTGCCCACCTGTTCAGTATCTCGAACGCGGGCAGTTCGGCGTAGTATCCGGTGAAGAGGTACTCGTCGCGGAATTCGTTGTCGGCATCCAACCTCCGGAAGAAATCAGCATGTTTGTTGTGGAGGCTTTTGACTATCAGGTCAGCTAGCTTGCGCTTCGCTTCCGAGGTCAGCTTGCGTTTGCCGCCGAACGCTTCGGCTATGGCCTCCTCGTGGTCGAGGTATTCTCTCTCGGTTTTTGCGTCGGGGTAGAGCGCGAGAACGTCTTTCTTTAGATCCTCGCTCAGGCTCTCGAATGCATACCGGTGCACAGTGCGCTCAAGCTCCAATCCGCTGTTCCGCAGCACCAGATTCAACGGATCCTCCTCGCTTCCTATTTCTTCTTTGTTGAACCGTTTACAGAACTCGATCAATCGCTCGCCGTCTTTGGCCCAGGCCATGTCGATAATTCTGCCCGCTCGCAGAAGACTGTTCGTTGCTCCGAGGTAGGTGGTCTGCGCGTCGATTTCCGCGCTTCCCATCAGATTCGCTCCTTCGAGATACCGGTTATATTCTCGTGCATCTTCGCTACGGTATGGCTGCCACCCTTCGCCGAGCGCGTGTATCTCGGCTTCAGTGAGAATTTCCTTGCCGGTTTTGTCTTCCGCGACTCGGTTATGCACTTGAAGTATCATGCGCTCCTTCGGCCGCAAGTCTCCGTCCCGCATCGCTGCTATGAGACTTTTCATTTTGTTTTTCGCTTTTTAAGCACCTGCTCTATGAGCTCGATACGCTCATTCAGTTCAGTCGTCTCAATCACCTTCGCGAGTGCAGTCGCCACCCGCGACACTGCAAGCGCGTGCCGGAGCGTGATGCGTCGGGCCGCCACGTCTTCCAAGGTCTGCGAAAGTATGGCCGCAGCGTCCTCCGCGCTCATTCGTTTCTTTTCAAGATATTTTTCGTTCTCCATACTTATGTCCGTTACATGCCCTCCACAATCTCTAGCCACGCCTTCACCTCTGGGGCCTTGCCATTCTTTGAGGCGTTACGGTACAAGGCACCGATCACGTTCGGGGTGAGCTTGCGAGCCCATGCGTGTATCTGGGGTATGAGGCCGTCTTTCTCCAGCTTCTTGTTCCAGTCGGAGAGCGTAGTCGGGTCTTTTATGTCGAAGCGCCTTGCGAATTCGGCCTGCGTCTTGATTTCAAGCAGCGTAAGCACTATCTCCTCGTCGATGCCGAATTTCTCGAGCACCTGGCGCGGCTGACCGCGCAGGAATGCGGGCAGCGCTTTCCACATCGCGTACGTCTCGAACTCTTGCGTCTTGTGTACACCAGTCATAGCTTCTGCGCCGCGAGGCCGGTGAGTTTTTCAAGACGCGCGATTGCCGTAGCGACATACGCCGGATCGAGATCGATCCCGATGCATCGTCGGCCGAGATGCTCGCAGGCGATGGCGGTACTGCCACTGCCGAGGAACGGATCATAGATGTACTCACGTATCTTCGTGGAGTTCGGTATCAGCTTGCGGAGGAGTCCGACTGGCTTCTGTGTCGGGTGCAGTTTCGATGCGGCGGGCTTCGGATGGAAGAGAACGCTTTTCGCTTTCGTACGCTCCATTTTGTGGCGGCCGTACCATCCGTACGCGATGAGTTCGTGCTGGAGAAGATAATCCTTGCGGCCGAGTACCGAGGTATTTTTGACCCAGATGAGGCCTTGGGAATAGTAGAAACCAGCGGCCTTCATGCCTTGGCGGAGGGCTGGATACATCAGGTCGCTGTTGAAGATGTAGCAGGCGTTGTATGACTCGAGGTGGGGCACGGCGGCCTCGAGCCATGCGCGAGTGAAGTTGGCGTACTCTCCGTCCGACTGGAGCTGATCGCCGATGATCACCTTATCCGTGTGCACTCCCAATTTGTTGAAGTCGCGCTTGCCCTCGACGTATGCAACTCCAAAGGGAGGATCACATAGAATCGCGCGTATCTTTTTATCGGCGACGATCTTGTTCACGAACGCAGTATCAAGCGCATTGCCGCAGCCGATGATATGCTCGCCGACCTTCCAGATGTCTCCTGGTTGGATGGTGCGCTTCATAACAGGGTTGCTTTCTGGTTGGTAAAGGCCTCCCAGCGGTCGATGCAGACGGTGGCGAATATGGGATCGATCTCCACCCCGCGCCATTTGCGGTTCAACTGCTCGCACGCGATGAGATCGCTCCCGCTTCCCGCGAAGCCGCTGAAGACGATGTGGCCGGGAGCGCTACAGCGCTTTAATGGCTTCTCGTTGAGAGTCACGGGCTTCTGAGTGGGATGCTCGTATGACTGCGCGTTGTCGCGGCGCTCAATCCAGAGATCGATCATGTCCAGTATTTCCTCATGCACCTGGTTGCCGCTCCCGATCTCCTTATTCAGGAGCTCGTTCGTGTTCGTGAGATTCTTGTTCAGGAACGGCTTGCCGCGAACACCATAGACGCATGGTTCGTATGCCTTGTTGAACGCCACCTGAGGAGTCATGTTGAAGTTATTTTTAATCCATAAGGCGACGCGCTTGTTGTCGATGCCGTTCTGGCGGTACAGGGTCTGGAGAAGCCAGATAGAGGCTTGGTCGCACCAGTAGAAGAGATGCGCGGAGGGTTTCGCAATTGCAAGCGAGGCTTTCATGCTCGCGTCGAGGAACGCTCCGAATACTGCATCCTTTTTCGAGTCTTTCGCGCCGGTATACGAGCCCTCGTATTTGCCGGACGTGCTTATGCCTTTGGAATAATCAAGCCCGATGTTATATGGCGGGTCTTGATACACCACATCGGCCAGACCGGCCTCCATCAGCCTTTTCACTTGCTCCGCATCCGTCGAATCTCCCACGAGAAGACGGTGCTCGCCGAGTTGCCATATTTCTCCCGACTTCACACGGGCGGCTTTCGTTTCCTTCAGAGCCTTCTCAACATCGAAGTCGTCATCGACCACGTCCACATCGTCTAAGAGTGCCTGCAATTCTTCGTCGCCGAAGCCGACATCGAGGAGGAGATCCATATCCATCACCTTAAGAAGCTCATCGTCCCAGCTGCCAGTATTTTGGTTGCTGCGAAGCAGATACTCCTCCCGCTCCTTCACGGTCAATGCGCGATTCGGAACGCGTACATCTATCTTTTCCTCACCGCGCCCAGCGAGCTGCATTGCTTTGAGGCGCTGGTGTCCGGCGAGAATGGTGTTATCGGTATCTATCGCCGGTATTTCTACGAGATTGAATCGGCTGATGCTTTCTTGCAGATTCCGCATCTGCACTTCGTCCATCTTCCTTGGATTTTTCGGGTGCCCGATGAGCTGACTGATTTTGCGCTTCTCCGTTCGCCACGCGAGGAGCACGTCTGACTTTTCTTTTTTCATAAACAGGTACTTAAGTTTGCAATGACCTGCGCTCTTGAGATTCTCAACGGCAAAAGGGCCGCCAACAACCAAGCAAAAGCTTAGGTGTTGACGACCCTTTCTCTCGGCCGTCGCGGGTACCGCGTAGGTACCTTATTGAGCTACATTATAGACCTATGCCCTACGAATGCAACTCTGGGTGGGAGATGTCGACCCCCGCCATGCGATGTTCGCCAATCACGGCAGCCATCCGTACTCAATCGGTAGTTCAAGATCATTCTTGCAGTCGGGGCACTTTGCCTGAACGGACATGCTTCCGTATTTCAGTTCGATGATAACCGGAACCTTATTCTGGGTGCGCACACTGAGGGTGTTACCGTGGGCGAACTTATATATGAGCCTGCCGCAGTAGTAGCAAGTCCACTCCGCTTCCTTGGTATTATCTGGAGAAAGTTTCTTTTCGCTGACGCACTCGTCGCAAATTGAGGGCCGTGATCGAAAATCATGCCTGTTTGAGTCAGTATGAAGTTGAACCGGCCGTTTCCGGCAGACGCTGCAAAATGCCAGTCCGATTCCTGACAATGCTTTGCCGAATTCGCGCTCCTTTTCCTGGCATTCCTTTGCGCGGCTCATGAGTTTTTTACTTTCTTTCTGAAGAAGCGCCATCGCCTCGTTACGAGGAAGGCCGTTGTGTTTCTGCCAAAAATGATAACCGATATTTTTATGTACTTCCCACGCATTCAGCGTATTCGCGTTTAACTGGCTGTGTACGTTCCGGTATACCGCCAACAACGAACGCTGGATGTCATCGAGCCGATGCTCAATAACTGATTCGATAGTCGCCCAACTTTCTTCGTCGCTATTCTGCGCACGCCACTGATCAAAGAGTCGCTTGGATGCCTCATCTAGCTGATCGCGCCGTATGCCTTCGTCTTTTCTTGCGCGCCAGCTGCCGCCGTGGCTGCGGTCGCCGTATCGTTTCTCGTACTCATCGAGGTCGGCCGTCGCTCTAGCCAGGGCCTCCTGGATTTGCGGTGTGACGTATTTCCTATGTCCCCTTAGACGCGCCCACTTCCCAAATCCATCAATGCTGTGGCGCATAGCCTTGACATCGGTACCGTGCAGATATTCCACCCGGGGAGTGAGGTAGCCGCTGACAAGCTCGCCTTGTATGAATTCGAGCAACGGCTTCGATTTCTCGCCCGTCAGATGCTCCCAAACGTCGGTGATTAGATCATATATCCGGTAGAGCCTCTGCGCGACGTGCGCATCTCCCTTGAGCAGACTCTTCCGCTGACCCGGATGCCGTTTGATGTAGTAGTACCAGAGCTCGAGCGGATCAATGACTGCGGCGGAGCGGCCGATGTTCATTCGCAATATCTCAAGCTTCTTCGCGTTCAGCCGGTATTTCTTCAGCTCATCCGAGAGAGAAGGTATTTTCGATACATCGTGATCAAACACCGGTGCCCTTGCGAAAATGTCGATGTCCTCGTCCATGACCGCGTCCCTCTCCTTTAGAGGTGTTGTATGGATAAATCGAAGGAAGTCATTGAACAGTGGCGTAAACGCATAAGGATTAAACAAGAAGTCATCGGTCTTGTTTCTCCCAAGATCGTCTTTCTTTCTTGCGCCGAACGCCATCCCTGACCCCCACGCAATATACCGCGGTCTTTCTTCCATCGGCTTATCCGGATACCACTGGATACTTTCCTGATACCACAGCACGCCATCTTGAACGACATTCGGCCGCAGCTCGGTGACTATGTAAAATTGGAGAGGGCTGTAGTAATCGACCATGTCGATTTTCTGGCTTCCGTCTGGCTGGCGTGCGAGACCCTCAGCGGAATATAGCGGCACCAGTAGGCCTTCGTCTTTTGCGGCACGCACAAATTGCGAATCGATGCGCCTCTTCCCCGAAGAGTATTTATTCGCGTTGTCAGTATCGCAGTAACCGATGAAAGAAAACTCTGGCAGTAATTGCTCTTTTATCAGTAAGTCGATGCCTTTATTCTTGATGGCCATATGAGTTTAAATGCCGTCATTTTTCCTATTCCACAAACCTACCACCCGAGATATCAAAAAATCTCTCAAAGAAGCTCGTCAGTTTATTGAGGACACTCTCGCGTTTCTTGGTGCGCTCGCCAGTTGCAGAAAAACGAGAGACGGGCGGCAACACTTTAGTGATGGCAGTGCCGGTTATTGCCACGCTGCCGTCACGGAATGCGTTTCGGACAAACGTGTACGTTGCATCACGGTCAAGGCCTTCGTTAGTTATGATTTGTTCAAGCTCTTCAGTTTTTTTCTCGTCCACAAACTTCTGCCAGTCATCATCAACTACTGAATGCACATCAAGCGAGGAAATAAATTGATTGATGAGGTCTTTCTTGTTACGCAATTCTACGCTCGAATCGATTGCTTTATTGATATCTGCCAAAAGCTCACGATTCTGGGTATGATCTTCGTGATATTTTTTGATGAGCCCTAGGATGTAGTCGATGTTTATTTCGATCTGCTTTATGAGTTCCATCTCAAATACCACGTCATCGATGATGCTTTCTTTATTATCCTCCTTGCCTTTACGGAATTCGTTATAGAGACCGATATACATGCTGTGGTAATCCTGCACATCACGCTCAGTCAGGATCCCGTTGCCAACAAACTCGTCAAAGGTCGTCAGAATATTCCGTACGCGCAGGATCGCCCCGTATAACTTAATAAAGTCTTTTTGGTTCTGCTCACCGAGAATGCGTTCCCCCACAGGGAACTTTTCCAACAGTTCTGCAACGAGGCTCGTATACCCGCGCATTTCTCGTTCGCCGTCTTTGTAGCCGTTGTAGTACTCGGCATACGATTTCAGAAGTACGATGCCACTGGCTTCTTTATCACCAAAGAGCGCTATAGATTCATTCGTCGCTTTTTCCAAATTACGGAAGCATACGATGTTTCCGAAAGTCTTTACGCTATTGAGAATGCGATTGGTACGTGAATATGCTTGCAGAAGACCGTGCAAGCGCAAGTTTTTATCCACCCAAAGAGTATTGAGAGTTGTTGCGTCAAAGCCGGTCAAGAACATATTGACCACGATTAAAATATCAATTTCGCGATTCTTTACGCGCAAACTCACATCTTTGTAATAATTCTGGAACTTGTCGGATGACGTGTCATACGATGTCCCAAACATCACGTTATAGTCACCGATTGCACCCTCCAAGAAATCTCTTGAACTTGCATCAAGCCCGCTCGTGTCGTCTGAATTCTCATCTATCATTCCATCGGCGTCTTCGTCGTTCACTCCGAAGCTGTAAATTGTCGCTACTTTAAGCCGTTTGTCGCTCGCCACATCCGCAAGCTGCCGCTTGAATTCAGCATAGTATTTCTTGGCAACGTCAATAGAAGAGACGGCAAAGATCGAATTGAACCCTGCCAGTCGCCTGTCTTTTAATTTGTAAAAACTATTGCGCTTGGTCTTTTTATCAAAATGTTCGCGTATATAACTCACGATATTCGCGAGGCGATCGGGTGCCGCAAGCACCGCCTCGCGATCGATGTCGCTTACTTTCTTGTCTTCAATATCTTCGGCTTCGCGAACCGTAGAAACGTAATCAACTTTAAACGGCAGAACATTCTTATCGGCAATCGCGTCTACGATGGTGTAGGTGTGTAGTTTGTCGCCGAACGCCTGTTCGGTAGTCTTCAAGTCCGGACGGCCTCCGGAGGAGGCATTGATTGCAAAAATCGGCGTACCCGTAAATCCAAAGAGGTGGTAATTCTTGAAAGCCTTCGTAATAGCAGCACGCATGTCGCCAAACTGAGAGCGATGACATTCATCAAAGATAAGCACTATATGGCCGTCAAAAATATCGTGTCCTGCATGACGACCAACGAAATTATCAAGCTTCTGAATCGTCGTGATGATGATACGGGCGTTAGGATTTTCCAGCTGCCGCTTTAGTATCGCCGTACTGGTATTGCTGTTTGCCGCGCCTTTCTCAAACTTGTCGTATTCGCGCATTGTTTGGTAGTCCAGATCTTTGCGATCGACCACAAACACGACCTTATCTACATACGGCAGTTTGCTGACCAGCTGAGCCGTCTTGAAACTCGTGAGAGTTTTCCCTGATCCGGTAGTGTGCCAAATATATCCACCCGCCTCCACGGTACCGAGCTTCTTGTAATTTGTGCTCACTTCAATTCGATTCAGTATTCGCTCAGTCGCCACTATCTGATAGGGTCGCATTACGAGAAGTTGTTTGTCCGTGGTAAACACGCAATAACGGGTCAATATGTTCAGAAGCGCGTGCTTGGCAAAAAACGTCTTAGCAAAATCCATTAGGTCGGCAATCGGCCGATTGGTAGCATCAGCCCACCAGCTCGTAAATTCAAAGCTATTGCTTGAACGCTTGCCTTTCTTTGCTGCGCCCTCGCTCGCTTCTTTTATGTGTTCTTTGCGTGTGGTGTTGCTGTAATACTTGGTGTGCGTACCATTTGAAATAACAAAGAGCTGGACATATTCAAAAAGTCCGCTTGCGGCCCAAAAACTCTCGCGATTGTAGCGGTTGATCTGATTAAACGCTTCCTGAATCGCCACACCTCGGCGTTTAAGCTCGACGTGCACCATCGGCAAACCATTCACCAGCACCGTCACGTCGTAGCGATTGGCGCGAGTGCCGTCTTCTGTGGCGTACTGGTTAATGACTTGCAGACAATTGTCATGAATATTGTCCTTTTTTAGCAGGTATACATTTTTCACCGTGCCATCGTCGCGTGTGAGGTTTTTTATGTAGTCTTCCTGGATAGTAGCGGTCTTTTCCTCAATGCCCTGGTTGGGGTTGGCAAGGTCGCTTGCAAAGAATTGTTCCCATTCCGTATCGGTGAATGTAAAATCATTAAGCTTCTCTAGTTGCTTTCGCAAGTTTGCCACCAAGTCCGCTTCAGAAGTGATGGCCACATATTCATACGCCTGAGTTTCAAGCTGCTTAATAAATGCCTTTTCCAACTCCGCCTCACTTTGGTAGTGAGCGACGCGAACACCATCTGGGACAAATTCGGCAACGACGGTACTTTGCGAATTCTCCGAAACTAAATTGTATTTGTTATTAGTGGACATATTCGTTGAAAGTCAGGAGCTTCCCCCGGTAATAGTCATATTGTGACCTGCGGGCTTGAAGTTCAGCAGGTAGTCCAATCGAGATATCACTTACGAGTGCGTCAAATTTATCGAGGATTGAAACAATGCGCTCCTGTTCGGCAAGGGGTGGGACGGGGATTTTATAGTTCAAAATCTTATCCTGCTTTACACGAATCACTTTGGCTCCGTGGGCGAATCGTTCCTTATATCTTTGAAAGTCAGCTGTCTGCAGTAAATAAGTAATAAATTTAGTGTTTTGATTATGGTGAAATGCGAACATGTCACCACTAATGCAAATCTCTCCACCTAACCAACCTAACGGCTTACAGACATCTTCAATATTTTCGCTCACACCCGCGATCAACACGTCACCTTTTTGAGCCTTCTTCAATTTCTTCGCTAATTCTGGCGACACAAACGATTTAGTCTTGTCGGCAAAAGTACCGTAATAGGTATAGATTTGACCATAATGAATACAGCCAACACCGATTTCTGTAAAATCTTTCTTTTGTAGTCCATTTCCTTTAGTCATGGTTCCTATTTCGCCGAGCGTTGCCCATCGTACCCCCCCCTCTTCGTTAAATGTCAAAAGCGTTGAGCGGTAATGCTCATACTGCTTCTTTCTCGCTTCTAGCTCAGCCTCTAGCTCAGCCTCTAGCTCAG
>VFSW01013042.1_pt1 | contig 11569 bp, 6 predicted proteins | sample 5358111 | NCBI WGS metagenome assembly VFSW01 (sample SAMN11554181, study PRJNA540505) | mine drainage metagenome | isolation source: sediment from site ElyBrook_90M | place: USA: Ely Copper Mine, Vershire, VT | collected 2017 | reverse complement strand
AACAGGCTCCTGGACGAAAACAGACCGGAGACGGAAATCGCGGGGAGGATAACGGCCAAATCGCTCAGGTTCGCGAGAATTTCCATATCGCCGTACAAATAAAACGCGCGTATGCTACGTCTGTTATTCTATCGATGTTATCGCGAATTGATCTCCTTGTGCTGATAGTGGGCGGCGCGTGCCTGGCGGGGCTGCCCGGCGCGGACGCCCAAAGCGCGGGCCAAATCCGCTTCAACCGCGATATTCACCCAATTTTGTCGGAGAATTGCCTGCGTTGCCATGGACCGGATAAAAACCAACGGAAGGCAAAACTGCGCCTGGATGTGCGCGAGTCGGCCATTGAGCGTCATGCAATCGTTCCGGGGAAACCGGAACTGAGCGGCATAGTCAAACATATCTTTTCCACCAATGCCGATGAGATCATGCCGCCGCCGGAGTCGAACAAAAAGTTGAGCCGGGCGCAAAGGAGTTTATTGAAGCAATGGATTGCGCAGGGAGCGCGCTATGAGCCGCATTGGGCATACATTAAGCCCGCGCGTCCAGCGCCGCCGCCGGTTCATGACGCCAATTGGGTCGTCAATCCGATTGATGCGTTTGTCCTGAGTCCTTTGGAAGCCGGGAAAATTCCGCCTTCACCCACGGCTGACCGCCGCACACTCCTGCGGCGGCTGAGCCTGGATTTGACGGGCTTGCCTCCCACGCCGGCGGAGATGGCGGCATTTCTCAAGGACGCGCGCCGCGATGCTTACGAATGCCAGGTGGATCGCCTTCTGGCTTCGCCGCATTTTGGCGAACGGATGGCTGTGGGCTGGCTGGATGCGGTGCGCTTTGCCGATACTGTCGGCTATCACGGCGATCAAGGCCAGCGGATCTTTCCCTATCGCGACTACGTCATTGATTCCTTCAATGACAACAAGCCGTTCGATCAATTTACGATCGAACAAATTGCGGGCGATCTCCTGCCCAATGCGTCTGTCGAGCAGAGAATTGCCAGCGGGTTCAACCGCCTCAACATGATGACGCGCGAAGGCGGCGCGCAACCCAAGGAATATCTTGCCAAGTATGCCGCGGACAGAGTCCGCACGATCTCGGAGACATGGCTGGGTTCGACGATGGGTTGTTGCGAATGCCACGACCATAAATTTGATCCGTTTGCGACCAAAGACTTCTATCAAATGGAGGCGTTTTTCGCGGACGTCAAACAATGGGGTTATTATGGAGACAAGGATGCCCCGGAATTGAAGGGTTTTGATGACAATTCTCCCTTTCCGCCGGAGATCGAGGTGGAAAGTCCCTTCCTGCAGCATCGCCTTGCAAAGCTAAACCGCCAAATCAACCGGCGACTCGCCACTGCGGCGACCGAACTCAAATCCAGCCCCCGTTTCAAAGCGCAATACCGCCGTTGGGACGAGGCCGGCCAGGTTTTTTTGGCCGGAAATCCAAGCGGCTGGATTGCGCCGCGGCCAATCATAAATTTCGCCAGTAAAAAGCTCCAGTCGAAGCCTAACACGAATTTTGTCGTCCATCCCGATAATAGCATTTCGTTGGTGGGCACAAATGGCGACACACAAATCACGGTTCCATTGCCTGCAATCTGGCTGGCCGCCGTGCGCGTGGAATTGATACCGGACAAGAACAACGGCGGCAGCGTGGCGCGTGGCAAACACAAGGCCGCATCGATTTCGTTTTCAGCCCACCTCAAGCCCGCCGGTGATTCGCCTGGAATCCCGCTGGATTTCGCGGAAGCCGAAGCAGATCACAAGGCCCAGCGGTACTTCAATGGCGACGCGCTCATCGGCGTCAAAGCTCAATGGACCACCGCCGAAAAAGATTATCAAAAACATCAGGCTGCCATCTGGACGCTTAAGCAGCCCGTTCGGGCCAAAGCGGGAGATTCATTGACGCTCCGGCTCCGAAACACCGACGCCGGGCGCGTGCGTGTTTCAGTTTCGCCCTTCGCGGACATTCAGCCGCTTCAATCCGCCAACGCGCAATTGCGACGCGCATTGGAGACTTGGCGATGGACGCGCACACCGGCGCAACGGCGTCTGGTGGAAAAGACGTATCTCTTGAGCACTGGATGGGATGGGACGGTTTTTGCCGAAATTCGCAAATTGCAGGACGATGTATTGGCCTGCAACGGCGGCCGCGCGTTTACCATGGTGACGGTGGCTGTCGCTCCGCGCGTTGTCCGCGTTCTGCCGCGCGGCAACTGGCAGAATGAGCACGGCGAAATAGTCCAACCCGCGGTGCCGCATTTCCTGGAACAAGCGCCCAATCCAACCGGACGCCGCCTGACCCGCCTGGATCTGGCGCGATGGCTGGTGTCCGCCGACAACCCTTTGACCGCGCGCGCGGTGATGAATCGCCTGTGGAAACAATTCTACGGCGCGGGAATTTCGGCGGTTGTGGATGACTTGGGCGCGCAGGGCGAATGGCCAACCCACCCTGAATTGCTTGATTGGCTGGCGGTGGAATTTCAAGAGAGCGGATGGAATTGGAAGCACATGGTCAAATTGATGGTGATGTCCTCAACCTACCGCCAATCCTCGGGCTTGCGCCCGCAACTGCGCGAGATTGACCCCAACAACCGCCTGCTTTCCTGCCAGTCGCCGCGGCGGCTGGACGCGGAGTTTGTGCGTGACAACGCATTGTCCATAGCCGGATTGTTGAACCCGGAAATCGGCGGTCCCAGCGCGCATCCCTATCAGCCGGCCGGTTATTATGCCAATTTGCAATTCCCTGAACGCGAGTATCACGCCGACACCGACGAGCGGCAGTACAGGCGCGGAGTTTATACCCATTGGCAGCGCACCTTTCTAAATCCGATGCTCGCAAATTTCGACGCGCCTTCGCGCGAGGAATCCACTTGCACACGGAATGTTTCCAACACGCCGCAACAGGCGCTGACGTTGTTGAATGATCCGACCTTCGTCGAGAGCGCGCGCGTGATGGCCCGGCATTTGTTGGACAGCCCGCTTGATTCTGACGCCGAGCGCCTGGACGAGGCCTTCGAGCGCGCTCTGCTCCGCCCCATCAAACCCGAGGAATCCCAATCGCTATCGCGCTTCGTGGCCGTCCAACGCGCGCATTATGAGGCCAACCGCGATGATGCGGTCAAGCTGCTGCATGTCGGGCTGACGCCTGCGGAGGATCGGGGAAATCCATCGGAGTTGGCCGCCTGGACTTCTGTCTGCCGCGTTATCTTGAATTTGCACGAAACGATTACTGTTTACTAAATGCAACCTTATGAATTCTCCCATTGATCTTCCCACACTTCGTCGCTCAATCTCGCGCCGCTCCTTCCTGGAACGCGGCGCCTACGGCCTGGGCGGGCTGGCGCTGGCATGTTTGCTCAACCCGGCGATCGTTGGCGGCGCGCAAACCAACGAAGCCGGGAAGTGGCGCGGCATCGTCAATCCGCCGCATTTTCCCGTTCGTGCCCGGCGCGTGATTCATCTCTGCATGGCGGGCGGGCCGTCGCACTTGGAATCCTTTGACAACAAGCCCGCGTTGAAAAAGATTGACGGCAAACCGTTTCCCGAGTCGTTCACCAAGGGCCAGCAATTGGCGCAGTTGCAAGGCTCGGAACTGAAGGCGCGCAGCGCGTTCTGCGAATTCAAAAAATGGGGGCGTTCCGGCCAGGAAATAGCCGTTCTTTTTCCCAGGATCGGCGGCATAGCCGATGACATTTGCGTCGTCCACTCGATGCACACCGAGCAAATCAATCATGATCCGGCGCATTTCTTCATGAACACCGGCTCAATCATCAAAGGCCGTCCGAGCATGGGTTCGTGGTTGCTCTACGGGCTTGGGGCGGAAACGGACAATCTCCCTGGTTTTGTCGTGCTGACCTCGCGCGGGCAAGGTTCAGGCGCGCAACCGATCTCGGCCCGCCAGTGGTCCGGCGGATTTTTGCCCAGCCAGTTTCAGGGTGTGCAATTTCAATCCAAAGGCGATCCGGTGCATTACGTGGGCAATCCGGAAGGCGTTTGCCAGAGCACACAACGGCAGGTCATTGATGAGGTCAACCGGCTTAACGGAATGCTGGCGGAAGACCATTTCGACCCTGAAATCCAAACGCGCATCAGTCAATACGAATTGGCGTTTCGCATGCAGACGTCGGTGCCCGAACTTACGGATTTTAAAAGCGAACCCCCGCATGTGCTGGATCTTTACGGAGTCACCCGCCCTGGCGACGGCAGTTTTGCGTCCAATTGTCTGCTGGCGCGCCGATTGGCCGAACGCGGCGCGCGGTTCATTCAGCTTTATCATCGCGCCTGGGACCATCATGGCGAGATCGCCAAAGAAATGCCGGTCGCCGCCAGGGAAGTCGATCAAGCCTCGGCCGCGCTGGTCCAGGACCTCAAGCAACGCGGGATGCTCGACGATACTTTGATCATTTGGGGTGGCGAGTTCGGGCGCACACCCATGAGCCAGGGTTCAGGCCGCGATCATCACATCAACGCCTTCTCGATCTGGCTGGCCGGCGGCGGAATCAAAGGCGGGCTGAGCTGGGGGCAGACCGACGAGTTGGGTTACAAGTACATCGAAGACGGCCGGCAAATGCACGTCCACGATTTGCACGCCACGATGCTCGCGCTTTGCGGGATTGACCACACCCGTCTGACTTACCGTTACCAGGGCCGCGATTTCCGCTTGACTGATGTCAGCGGCGAGGTGGCCCGAGGGATCATCAGTTAGCTAATATATAGTTTGTCAAATGCCGGGCCAGAAAACTCTGCCCTTGGACTCAATGTGCTGCCAAGACGGCGGAATAGACGAGACTTCCTCACGGTTCTTTGGTTCTCCGGCGGTGTTGCTCGCTCGGGCAGAGACCGTTAACAGGTATCTTTCCTCGCTCGCGCCTTGCCGGAGAACCAAACTCCTCGTGACCAAGTGTCGTCTATCCCACCGTCTTGGCAGTATGTGCTCGTTAGCCGGATGCTTCGTTTCGTCCCCGCCCTCCTCACATATACCCATCCCGCCTCAGTTTCTCGAAGGCGTCCTCGCTTTCTTTGTCCTGGGCGCGGCCGGAGCGTTCGCTGGTGCGGGTGTGGCGCAATTCCTCGATGATCTCGCGCACGGTGCGGGCGTTGGACTTGATCGGAAAGGTGCAGGGGGCGCAGCCCAGGCTGCGATAGCGTTCGCCTTTGGCGTTGGCAAAATAGAGGGGAATCACCGGGATGTTTTCGCGCTCGATGTATTCCCAAATGTTTAGTTCGGTCCAGTGCAGCAATGGATGGATGCGGATGTGGGCGCCTTTCTCAAAGTCGGTCTTGAATTGGTCCCACAATTCCGGCGGCTGGTCCTCCACGTTCCATTCCATGTTCTTGTCGCGCGGGCTGAAGTAGCGTTCCTTGGCGCGCGTGGGTTCCTCGTCGCGGCGCACGCCGACGATCACGCCGGTGTAATGATGCTTGTCAAGCACCGCTTTAAGGCCGTCTTTTTTCAGCGCGCCGCAGCATTCCACGCGCGTGGCGCGGCCGTTGGGATAGGTGGCGCCGCTTGCGAGGACGGCTTCATTTTTGCCCACGACCAATTGCAGGCCCCAATCGCGCGCCAATTTGTCGCGATACTCGATCATCGAGGGAATTTTGTAGGTCGTATCGACGTGGACAAGCGGAAACGGGACATGGCCCAGGAATGCCTTGCGCGCAAGCCAGAGCAGGACTGTGGAATCCTTGCCGATGCTCCAGAGCATGGCCAGATTATCAAACTTGTTGAAGGCCTCGCGCAGGATGTAAATGCTCTGGTTCTCCAGTTTTGAGAGATACTCCATTGTAATGGCTTATGATTGACGTTTGTTCGGCGCCGATGGCACGGCGTTATGCTCCGATCATCGATTTCTTAAAACACGGCGTTGAACCGCCCAAGGTCGCTGTATCCGGCCAATGCTCCTGGCTGGACGGGGCCGCAGTGCGCGAGACGCGCGCCGATGCAGGCCGGAGGCCTGCCTCCACCCGTGTCGTCATCGAACCGGTCCTCCCCGGCTGGAACCGGTGCCGCCGCCGGTTGATTTTGGCGTCCCGCAAAAATCCCGTGCGCGAAGGCTGGTCCCTAAACGCCGAGATTGGCGCGATGCCACGGAAATCGGACGGACAAAAGTGAAATTCAAAAATGGACATGTGCGCTGGTCAAATTTGAAAGTCAATTTTCTTGGGCAGGAACGTGTGGATGCCGCACTCTACCTTGTTGAAACCCGTCCAGCGGCCGGCGCGCTCGTTCTCGCCGTCGCCGCTCTTGACGGTGCAGGTCATGCAGCCGATCGAGCCGTAACCCTGATCGTGCAGCGGATTGTAGGGAATTTTGTGCTCGCGAATATAATCCCAAATCTCCTGGCGCGACCAGTTGGCCATCGGATTGAGTTTGACGATGTCTTGCCCGGTCCGCCCGTCCAACGTGTAAAGTTCAACCACGCCGACCTTGGCGCGCGCAGCCGATTGTTCCCGGCGCAGCCCCGTGATCCAGCAATCCAATTGCTGAAGCTTGTCGCGCAAGGGCAGCACTTTGCGGATGGTGCAGCACAGGTCGGGATCGCGCGTCCACAACTCCGGTCCCTGAGCCTCGGCCTGCTGCTCGACAGACAGGTCCGGCGTCAGGGACTCCATTTGCGCGCCGTAAAAATCCTCCAGGCGCGCTTTCAGCGCCAGGGTTTCAGGAAAGAGCAGGCCGGTGTCCAAAGTAAAAATGGGGAAGGTCAAACCGGCCATTTTGGCCAGATGCATCATCACCAAGCCCGCGCCTTGAAAACTTGTGCCAATCGCGGCCTTCGTTCCGAACCGTTTCCAAGCCCATTTCAATATGTCCACGGATTCCAGTTGTCCGATTTGGGCGTCCAGGGCGGCAATCTGGGCGGCTGTCAAACGTTGGGACTGCGCGGGCGTTGGCGCGAGCAAGTCTTTGACCGGACCAGATTGAATTGGAGCAACATGAACTTGTGCGCCATTGGACCGCCAGCCGGAGGCGAGGACGGCGTCCGAGGCTTCACTTCGCCCGGCAATTGCAGAAGCGCGTTTGCGCGGCAACGTTTTGGAAGGAAGGCTCACGCTTCCACCGGTGAGGGTTGTGCGGGCGCCGCCGGTTTGACGGCCAATCGCTGGCAAAAGTCGCCAAAGCGTTCCCCTGGCAACCGCTCGCGGGCGAACTGCGCGAACAGAGGGCGCAGTTCGTTTATGATCTCGTCGGTCTTGACGCTTTCCTTGTAAAGCCGGCCCAGGCGCGTGCTGGCCGCGTTGCCCCCCACATAGACCTGGTATTTGCCGGGGGCGCGTCCAACGAACGCCAATTCGGCGGTGAAGGGGCGCGCGCAACCGTTGGGACAGCCGGTCATCCGCACGGTTATCTCCTCGTCTTCCAAACCGACCTCCGCCAGAAGTTTCTCGATGCGTGTCAACACATCGGGCATCGCGCGCTCGGACTCCGAGAGCGCCAGCCCGCAAGTTGGCAGCGCCGGGCAGGCGATGGACGCGCGGCGAATCACGCTGGCTTGGTTTTCCACCGGCACACCGTGCTCGGCCAGGAGTCGCGTGATCGCGTCGCGATCCACGGGCTTGACATTCACGAGCAGGATATTTTGCGAAGGGGTGAGCCGAAGCTGCGGCTGAAATTGTTCCGCCACGCGGCGCAGCCCGGTTTTAAGCCGGTAATCGCCCGCGTCCTTGATGCGGCCATTTTCGACAAAGACGCCAAGGAAATAATTGTCGTCAAATTGTTTGTGCCAGCCGTAGAGGTCGCCCTGGCGCGTGAACTCGAACGCGCGGACGGGTTCAAATTTAAAACCCACCCGGCGCTCCAACTCGTCGCGAAACCACGGGACGCCGCGTTCTTCAAGCACATATTTCAAGCGCGCGTGTTTGCGGTTGGCGCGGTCGCCAAAATCGCGATGGATCCCGACGACGCCCTTGGCCGTTTCTATGGCCTTGTCGGGAGTGATAAAACCGATGAGGTCGGCCAGGCGCGGAAAGGTGTGCGCGTTGCCGTGGCTCATGCCCATTCCACCGCCGGCGGCCAGATTGTATCCGGCCAGACTGCCATTCTCGACGATGGCGATGAAACCACAGTCATTGGTGAAGAGATCAATATCGTTGAGGGGCGGAATTGCGAAGGCGGTTTTGAATTTGCGCGGCAGATAACTTTTTCCGTAAAGCGGATCCACGAAATTGGCGTCCTCATCGGTCAATTTGAGTTCCGTGCCCTCGACCCAAATCTGATGATAGGCGCGCGTTTTTGGCAAAAGCGCGTCGGAAACCAACTTGGCATGGCGCTGGATTTCATCCACGACGGGACTTGTGGCGGGGGTGGGCGCCGCCATGACATTGCGGTTCACGTCGCCGCAGGCCGCAAGCGTGGTGGCCATTGCGTCGTTAATGCCGCGCATGAACTTTCCAAGCACGCCTTTGGTGACCCCATGAAATTGAAAACCCTGGCGGGTGGTAATTCGCAGCGTATTATTGGCATATTGGCTGCAAAGGTGGTCGAAAGCTAAATAAACCGGCGATTTAACGGAGCCGCCCGGCAGCCGCCCGCGGACCATGAAGATGTATTGTTTGGCGATCCTCCGTTGATCGCGGTCGTCTTGCTGATAAATCCCATGAAACTTCAGGAATTCATAGTCGTCCTCCGAAAAACGCTCCTTGGCGGCATCCGCCAGAGTCGGGCTGATGGTGCCTGCCAGGACGGGGCAACCCACCTTAAGCCCCTCGTTACGCGAGGGCTTTGGCTGGGACGCAGGATTAATCATAAGTTAAATACTAATAATAGTTATATTAAACTAAACCCCATGTTCGCCCACATGTCAAGGCGTTATCTGGGGTTGCATTGGTTGCATTCAAACAATGGCCCGGTTCGCTGGAAAATATCCATCTTTTATTCGTCCATCAACTTGCGCGTGAAGTACGTCATTTCCAAGGCCGTGGTGCGGGCCTTTTCCTTGAGGTTTGCGCCGGAGCTGTGCCCGCCTTCCGTCACCTCATAAAAGTAGTAGGGAATCCCATACTCAGCGAGGCGCGCGGCAAACTTGCGGGCGTGTTGCGGCCCGACTCGATCATCTTTGGTGGTCGTCCAGATCAGGGGTTGGGGATACTTGACACCGCGCTGGAGGTTGGCGTAAGGCGAAATGGACATGAGAAACGCGCGTTCTTGCGGATTGGATACGCTGCCATACTCGCCCACCCAAGACGTGCCGGCGGCGATTTGTTCAAAGCGCATCATATCCAGCAATGGAACTTGGATATCGACGGCATTCCATAATTCGGGATGCTGGTTGAATTCCACGCCCATGAGCAGCCCGCCGTTGGAACCCCCTTCGATCCCCAATCGCCGAGGACTGGTAATCTTCCGCGCAATCAGGTCGCGGGCGACAGCGGCGAAGTCGTCGTAGATTCGCTGACGGTGTGTTTTGAGCCCGGCTTCATGCCAGGCCGGACCGAATTCGCCGCCACCGCGAATGTTGGCAAGGACGAAGACGCCGCCGCGTTCAAGCCAGAGCTTTCCGATGTCGGCCGAATAAAATGGGGTCCTGGAAATCTGAAAACCGCCATAAGCATTGAGCAGGGTCGGATTGTTGCCGTCGAGCTTCATATCGGTGGGATGGACGACAAAGTACGGCACACTCGTGCCGTCACTGGATATTGCCTCGAACTGTTCGACGGCGTCATGCGATGCGTTGAACTTTGGAGGCAAGGTCTTGACTTCTCTGAGGGTGGCCGTCGCAGTGTCCACAAGCCAGAGGCTCGAAGGTTGAAGAAAGCCGGCCACGCCCAGAAAGGCGGCGTCGCTGTGGAGGTCGGCGTCGGCAATATCGACCGTTGCATGGTCGGGAACATCGAGTTGGCGGTGCGCCCAGGCGCCGTTTGGCTTGAGATTATAAAGGAAGGCACGACCCCGCACGTTTTCAAATGCGGTGACAATCAGCGTGTCGCGTGTGGCGCCCGCTTCACCCAAGCTCTCACGCGGACCCGGCGCGTATATCACAAAAGGGTTAAGGCGGTCGGGATGGAGACTGGCGGCCGCCAGATCCAAACCGACCAGCGAACCTTGGTGCAGCGTGAACGCGCCGACCGTCCAGTCTTCCGCCAGGCTCACCATGAGCTTGCGATTTACCAATGCGCGAATTTCCGACTTGCCCGGCAACGCCAGCCTGACGATTCCAACATCTGTCACCAAATAGTTTTCCGACTCGAACGTGGACAGCGGCCGATTGATGAGGACCGCCCGATGCCCCGTCCCGTCATGCAGCACACCCGGCGTAACTCCGTAGCCGCCGTCCTGCGCGGTGCCGCGAAAAACCTCCTCGGCCCCCTGGAGCGCCTGGCCGCGTTTGAGGCGCCGGACGACGAAGGGATAACCCGATTCGGTCAATTCGGCGGGATCGGACGCGCGCGCGACAAGGAGAGTATTCGCATCCTCCCAGGCAATCCGCTGTTTGGCGCGCGTCAGTTGGAAGCCGTTCTCGACGAACCGGGCGGCAGGCAAATCAAACTCGCGAATTGTCACAGCGTCTTCGCCGCCGTCGGAGAGATGGACCATGCAACGCGTCTCAAACGGTTCATCGACGTCAATGCCTTTCCAGAACCAATTGGCTTTCTCGGTCTTGGACAACTCGTCAAGATCAAGGAGTGTGGTCCACTGTGGCGCGTCGCTCTCGTAACTTTCGAAGGTGGTGCGGCGCCAAATCCCGTGGACGTGGTCCGCATCCTGCCAAAAATTCAGAATTTGCCCGCCGAGTATCATGGGCGCAGGTATGCGGTCCTTGGCTTCGGCAATCGCCAGCGCGTCGGCGTACAACGCGGGATAGCGCGGGTCTTTCTCCAGAATCTCCAGCGTTTTATTGTTCTCGGCGTGGACCCATTGCATGGCGCGCGCCCCGTCCACATCTTCGAGCCAAATATAAGGATCATCCAACGTCGAAGCGCCAACACCCGATGCGCTCGCGCACAGAACCATCAAACTGGCAAGCAGGCCGCGGGATTGTGGATGCGTTCGGTTCATTTTCATGGTTCGCAGTATTCCGAGGCGGACCCGTGGGGTCAAGCGAGGAGAAACCGCAATCATTTCGGGAGGCGTGGCGCCGCATCAGCCCGCATCCGAATATCGGCTTGACAGATTGATGGCGCCAGATGCCTTCTACGACGCTTTCGCGGTAACTATTCAGCGCCGTCGCCGACCGGTGTGGGGCAGGCATCCTGCCCAATGCCACTAGTTTTTGGGGTGAGCTTTGCGTTCATTTTTGCTTTGGCGGCGGTCTTCTTTGATCAGTTCCGGCCCGACTCGATAGAGCAGCTGCTCGAGGCGTCGGCCATTTTTTAGCGCCCCGGCAATAACCGAAACCAGATGGAGGGGGACGTAGAGGCATTTGCGTCGGCCCTTTTGGGAAAAGGAGAGCAGCCAAGCCGGATGCTTGTCGCCCCGTTGGCAGGCCGGGCAGTTCTTGCGGATGCAAGGCTTATAGACCTTGGCCAGGGAACCTTTGAGGGCCGGCCAGCGGGCAGGAAGTTGCTTTTTCCACTTTTGGATTGCAGAGGACGGCGTGTTTTTCATACGTATGTATATAACATAATATACATAC
>VFSW01013041.1_pt1 | contig 11569 bp, 14 predicted proteins | sample 5358111 | NCBI WGS metagenome assembly VFSW01 (sample SAMN11554181, study PRJNA540505) | mine drainage metagenome | isolation source: sediment from site ElyBrook_90M | place: USA: Ely Copper Mine, Vershire, VT | collected 2017 | reverse complement strand
TCACTCTGGCCAGCCACCGCCGGTGGATCACGAACTAAAGCGGTCGACAACACTCCTCGTGCGCTCGCCTTGGAACCATAAGGGGCTGGAAGCCGAGCTCTCCGAACTGCTGCTGCACGAGTCTTTGGACCCCCATCGAGACCGCCCAGCGCTCCTGCGCGCCGTTGAAACTCGACGTCACGCTTATCGCGCGAAAGCCGCGTAGCTCATGGCGAATCGCATGCAAGATTCACGCCTAAAAGATCGCGCATGCTGTCAGCTACGCCCCGAACTCACAGCGCGTGCGCGAGCTGGGCAACGATGGCTGAAGCTGAAGCCCTGCCACGCCGACGATCAAGAGCATACTGAGATGCACTAACGAACTCGGCGCAGCCAGCCACGTGGATTGAACGTCAAGAGAAACCGCTCGCAGTCCCGATCAACCACGAAGCGACCCGTCTTCTTGAGAAATTTATCTACTGCTTCCCATGGACCAGGCCCATGCTCCTTGAAGCTCGGGTGCCCATTGACGTTGGAGTCCTCGGCGATGATGTAGGACCCAACCGTCACGAGATCCCCATACGTGTCGAGTTCCTTCGAAACGACTTCTTCGGAGTGCCCCGCGTCGAGCGTGACCATGCAATGATCCACCGGAGCCTTGCATCGCTCCGCCACGATCGCTCGAACCTTCTGCAGAATCGCGTCATCCGTGGAGTACCCGACCAGCGAGCTCACCCCGCGACTGACCGGATCGACGGTCCACTTCGGATTGTAGTCGATCGTGACCACCTTGCAGTCGATCTCGAGCACGCGAAGGATATCCGCATAAAAAAGCGCGGAGCCGCCGAGGTGCGTGCCCGTCTCGATGAGCACACGGGGCCGAAGCTTCTGGAACAGCTCCACCATCATCCACAGATCGCAGGGATTCTTGATGATCTCCACCCCGCGCCAGCTCAGATTTCGAGCAGCCCCGCCGGTATAAAAGAGATCATTGAACCGCTCCACGATCGAGAGGCTAGCGGTCGACGCGAGGACCTGGTCGACGGTGAGTGGAATCGCCCGCGGCCGGGGCCGCACGAACTGAACCACGCGATTCAGCAGGAGTCTGGTGTTCATCGGCACCCTCGGTGAGGCCTGCGGTTCGACGGGCTGCGGCAACCCACGGGAATTGGACCAGATTCGTAGGTTTCTCTATCCCACACAGCGCGACCTATCAACGACTTTGAAGTGCCCGACGATGGAATGCAGGCGGGGTGCGCGGCAGCTGTCGACCTAGCCAGCCGTCAGCCAATCCTGTATTCCCGCGACATGGAAGACACGCTCCTTGTTTTCGGCGGCGCGGGATTCATCGGATCCAACTTCGTCCGCAGGGCGCTCGCGCAAACCGAGCTCCGCGTCGTCGTTGCCGACAAGCTGACCTACGCTGGGAGGCGCGAGAACTTCGCCGAGCTGCTCGCGAACCCTCGCTTTCGGTTCGAGCAGATCGATATCTGTGATCGCCTTGGCCTCGACGACTTACTGGCTCGCCACACGCCGCGCTGGGTCGTCAACTTCGCCGCCGAGAGTCATGTCGATCGGTCCATCGACGGCCCGCGGGCCTTCGTCACTACCAACGTGGTGGGGGCCTTCGAGGTGCTCGATGCCTCCCTGGTCTTCTGGAAGGCACGCTCCGGCGAGGCCCGAGAGTCGTTTCGCGTGCTCCACATCTCGACCGACGAGGTCTATGGAAGCTTGGGTCCGACGGGCGCGTTCACCGAAGAGACCCCCTATGCGCCCAACTCGCCCTACGCCGCCACGAAGGCGGGGGCCGACCATTTGGCGCGCGCGTACCGGGAGACCTTCGGGCTCCCCGTGCTCCTCACCAACTGCTCCAACAACTACGGCCCCTACCAGTTCCCCGAGAAATTGTTGCCGCTCATGATCTTGAACGCATTGGAGGGCAAACCTTTGCCGATCTACGGGGATGGCAAGAACGTTCGCGACTGGATCTACGTAGAGGATCACTGCGACGCGGTCCTCGCCGTGCTCGCAAAGGGGCAACCGGGCGAGAAATACAACATCGGTGGGGGTGAGGAGCGCACCAACATCGAGATCGTCGACGGCATCTGCGCTGCCCTGGAGTTGACCCACCCCGCCGTTCGAAACGGGGCCCTCAAGGCTCGTGGAGTGACGTCGTACTCGAGTCTGAAGACCTTCGTCGCTGATCGCCCAGGCCATGATCGACGCTATGCAATCGACTCCGCGAAGATCCGGCAGGAGCTGGGGTGGCGGCCCGGCCATTCATTGGCGACCGGCCTCGAACAGACCGTTCGCTGGTATCTCGACCACCGTTCCTGGTGTGCGGCGGTGCAACAGAGCACCTACTCCCGGGAGCGACTGGGGACGGCGGGCGCGGTGAAGCCATGAAGGGCATCCTCCTGGCCGGCGGCTCGGGGACCCGTCTCTTCCCGATCACGCGCGGAGTGAGCAAGCAGCTCTTGCCGGTCTATGACAAGCCGCTCGTCTATTACCCGTTATCGACCCTGATGTTCGCGGGCATTCGCGAAATACTGGTGATCACCACACCGCAGGATCGAGAGGCCTTCGAGCGCGTTCTCGGGGACGGGACCTCCTTTGGCCTGACCCTGAGCTACGCCACGCAGCCACACCCCGGCGGGCTCGCACAGGCCTTCTTGATCGGCCGAGACTTCATTGGTCAGGGGGGGGTCGCCCTCGCGCTGGGGGACAACATCTTCTATGGCCACGGGCTACCGGAGAGTCTGCGGCGAGCAGCCGCTCACTCCGCCGGTGCCACGGTCTTCGGTTACCAGGTCCGTGACCCGGAGCGCTATGGCGTGGTCGAGTTCGACCCGAGCGGGCGGGCCATCGGGCTGGAGGAGAAACCCGCGAAAGCTCGGTCCAACTGGGCGGTCACCGGCATCTACTTCTACGACAACCGGGTAATTGACATCGCCAGCGCGTTGAAGCCCTCCGCGCGTGGCGAGCTCGAGATCACCGACGTCAATCGCGCCTACCTCTCCCAGGGGGCCCTGCGCGTGGAACGCCTCGGCCGAGGCATCGCCTGGCTCGACACCGGTACCCACGAGGCGCTCCTGCAAGCCGCCACCTTCATCCAGGCCATCGAGGAGCGCCAGGGACTCAAGGTGGCGTGCCTTGAGGAAATTGCGTTTCACCTGGGCTACATCGGTGTGGGCGACGTCGAGAAGCTCGCGGCTAATCTTCGAGGGACCAGCTACGGCAAGTACCTGCTTCAGGTCCTCCAGGAATCGCCGGCCCGTTGATCGAGCAGACGCGAGCGCCGCAGCGGGCGCATCAGGGCCAACTCAGTCTGAATCCGGCCCTGCGCGTCTCTTTCGAACGATGGCATCTCGTAGAATCCCATCCACTTCCTTCATGCGGGAATAGATGTCGTGCCCAGCAGCCTTGACCTTCTCGTGTCCGGCTCGCGCAATCCTCGCTCGAAGTTCCTCGTTCGGCAGGTACGCTTGGAGCTTCGCAAGCAACTCCGCGGGCGTCGAGAAATAATCAGCCTCCAACCCTGGCGCAAAGAGCTGCTCCATGTCCGCCGAGCGTTCACAGAGGAGCATCGTTCCCATGGCGGGGATCTCGAAGCAGCGCCGGGTGTACGTGTCGTTGTTGAGCGTCGACAAAAAGCACAGGGCGATTCGCGCTCCGCAGATCGCCTTGGCGTACTCCTCACCACGGACTGCGTGGATAGGCTGAAGCCTGTTTAGCCATGCGGCGCTCGGAGCGCGTTCCCAGTCCGGTCCAAAGAGTCTGAAGCGCCACGGCCCCTCGGCGACGCACCGGAGGGCTTCAAGGCGCCCATCAGGCTCAAAGTGACCGGCGAAGACGACGTCGCTCCCATAGCGCCGCCGATCTTCTGGGGTCAGATCCACGGGGTGGTCTTTGGAGGGCACAAACGCGGAACGGACGAGCTGTACGTCCCGGGCCCCGTACCAACGCAAGTCATCAACGCTCTTGTGCCGGTAGGCGAGGTTCACGTCGGTGAAACGCAGCCCACGAAGATAGTGACGCCAGAGCCCAGCTCTCGCCCGCTTCGAGAACGGATCGTCGTTGTTGTAGGTCGCGAGAACTGTCTCGGGCAGCGCCGCGGCGATTCTCTGTAGCGTGCGGGGCAGCACAGGCGTCCCACGGTAGATCAGTACTACGTCAGGTCTCTCCTCGAGAGCGACTGCCAGCAACCGGCGATTGAGCGCCCACACGATCGGGCCCGCCAGTAGCCGCCCCTGCACGCGGCGGCTGAGCCGACGCAGTCGACCCGTTCGCGGATGAAACGTCTCGAACCAGCTGAAGGCCGTGACGGCGTGCCCAAGCGCGCGCAAGCCCTCCGCCCAGGCCTGCTCGTGAATCTCGGCCTGCCACTCTCCCGCCAGCAGGATCTTCACGGGCGCCCTCTCAGTGGCCCACGGGCTGACCGGCGTAGAGCTTCCCGAGCCGCGGGGTCGCCTTCAGCGTTGCCTTCAGGAGCTTGATCCCGCGGTCCACCAGCGCTGGGGACACGAGCAGCGCGCCGGAGTAACCCCAGAAGTAGAGGTTCTTCCACAGCCCCAGCCGGGCCAGCTCGCGGACATAGCCCGCGAACACCGCGCGATTCTTCGCGTGGAGCATCAGGAACGGGTAGGAGTAGTTTCCAATGTCGGCGACGATGTCGTCGTAGATCGGTAGCCCAAGGAGCTTCTCGGAGGCCCGGGCGATCTCGAACATCCCGCGCATGAAGTTGACGCTGTGCTCAGGCGTGAGCGTGGACGGAGAAAACTTGCCACGCTCGGCCTCTGCCGACCCGAAGAAATGACGCTGGCGGTCATCTTTTCGAACCGCGGCCAGGATGTCGCCGATGTAGTAGCCGTCACGCGAGGTCAACACGCTCGCGGATAGGTGGAGCTGGTAGAGCAAGGTGCCGTCGAAGCGTTCCGTGGCAGCAGCCCGACCGCTCGCGGTGTGGATCGTGAATCCTGAGATCGTGACCGAGCGTCGAAAGAACGTTCGGATTGTATCGGCGCCCGCGGGAAAGAATCGGTCGCCATCGAAGTACCGAAAGACCTGGGTGCGCTCCCTGGTTTGAAGATCGACGTGCTCATAAGCACGCAGGATGATTCCGAGGTTGTCGTGCCCCTCGATGACTGCCCCAAATTTGGCCAGAGCACCGGGGTTCAAGAGATCGTCGTCGCCGACGAAGACGGTAAACTCTCCCTCCGAAAGCTCGAGGATCCGCCGGAAATTTCCGTCGTAGCCAAGATTCTGGGGATTGCTGAAGTACCGAATCCGGCGGCCGGGAAACGCCTTGGCTTTCTCCTCCACCACCCGGCGGATCTCTTTCTCCGCGGGAGAGTGATCCTCCACGATGAGCACGTCGAACGATGCGAAGTCCTGAGTCAGGACCGAATCGAGCAACTCTCCCAGCTCCGAAGGCCGATTGTAGGCAGGGACCGCGACGGTGATCAGCGAGCTCTTGGGCTTGTGCTGAGCCATCACCCGTCCTTTCGATCCCAGTTGTAAGCGATGACGTCGTTCTTGTGCGGATCCAGGCGAAACTCGTCGGGCTGGGCGTAGTTGTACGGCTCGGAAACCAGGTTGAGAATCATGGCCTCGCGCTCGCTCACGCACTTCCAGCCGTGGTAGGTGAGCCGTGGCACGACCACGAGCTGCAGGTTGTGCTCCCCGATGAAGAACTCGTTGATCTGCTTGTAGGTCTTGGATTCGGGGCGATTGTCGTAGATCACCAGCTTGATCATTCCGACGACGCAGGTGAAGAAGTCTTCCTGGAGCTTGTGGTAGTGCCAGGCCTTCACCACCCCGGGATAGGTCGTGGTCATGTAGGCCTGACCAAACTTCTCGAAGAAGTCGCGCTCGTCATTGCGCAGGATCTCGAAGAGCCGGCCCCGTTCGTCTGGAATGGGCTTCAGTTGCTTCACCTTCACGCCGACAATCAGCTCTTTCACTTTTGGGCTCCGCCTTGGAGAGATTCCCCGAGATATCCGGTCAGAGCCTCCTGCCAGGACGGCATCCGGTCCAGGCCAAGCGCTGCCAGAGCACGGTTCTCAAGTACCGCATAGCGCGGTCTCGGGGCTGCCGCCAAGAGGGCATCCGTTCGAACCCCCTCCACCAGGCGGGGGTCCAGGCCAGCGAGACGGGCACACTCGCGGGCGAACTCCGCCCAGGTCGTGTCTCCGTGGCACATCACGTGATAGAGGCCGTGGCGGTGGGCGCCGATGATGGCGAGGGTTTGTTCGGCGACATGGCGCCCCCACGTCGGCTGCACGCGGCGCTCAGCGTCCGCCTTGACCTGTTCACCGGCACGCAGGCGAGTCAGCAAGGTTGAGCCAAAACCCTTTCCCTTTGCACCGTAAAGACAGCCGACTCTGAGGAGAACGTGCCGCGGGTTCGCGCGCTGAACGGCTTCGTCCCCGGCCGCCTTGCTTCGACCGTATGCCGAGATGGGTCGTGGGGGATCGGCCTCCACGTAAGGGGAGTCCTTGCGGCCATCGAAGACAAAGTCGGTAGAGAAATGCACGACCTGTTCCGCGGCCGCTGCGACGCAGGCTGCGCCCTGGGCATTGGCCAGCAAGGCCCGGTCAACATCAACCTCCGCTCGATCCACGGCGTTGTAGGCGGCGCAATTGATCACGACGCCCGCCGCCGCCGCCGTGATCGCTCCTCGAACTTGAACTTCGGAGGTGATGTCGCAGGCAGCGCGATCATATGCAACGACGTCGAGGCCCTGGTCGCGCGCAACGCGCTGGATCTCGAAGCCCATCAGGCCCCCAGCGCCCAGAATCAACATGCGTTCGTTCACTGTATCCTCGGGGGTGGGCGCTGCCGGGCGCGCCACCGAGCGCCGAAAACTGACACAGTTCCGCCCAACCGTCGAGGAGCTCGCTCCCGCCAGCTCAGGCGCCAGCTCCGACGGCTTCGAGCAGATTCAGGAGCTGCCGACCGGTTGCCTCCCAACCATAGAGCTTGGCCTGCGAGACACCTGCCGTGGAAAGCCGCTGCCGTAGACCAGCGTCGGCCGATAGCGCTCCCAGGGCCTGCGCGAGTTCCTTGGGCGAGCTTGGATCGAAGTAGCGCGCGGCAATCCCCGCCAGCTCCGGCATCGGCGGCCGGTTGGACGCAAGTGTGGGCACGCCTGACCCAAGCGCCTCGATGAGCGTGATCGGAAAGCTCTCGCAGATGGTCGCGAAGAGAAACACGTCGGCCGCCGCATAGAGGGCCGGCAAGTCCGCGTACGGAATGCTCCCAGGGAAGACCAGGCGGTCGAGCACTCCCTGGCGCCGCGCGGTCTCCCGGACGCGGGCCGCGTAGTCCACCTCCACCTCGGGCCCGGCGAGCACCAGCTTCATCTCCTTCGGCAGCGCACTTGCCTTGGCGGCCTGGGCGAAGCCTTCGGTGAGCTCGACGAGGTTCTGATAGCGGTAGAAGTGGGAGATGGACAGCGCGTAGGGCCGGCTCAGCCCTAGCCTTGCGAGCAGGGGCGCGGCTTGCGAGCTCGCCTCGGGGCTGAAGGCCGGATCGCGACCAAGATAGATACGGCTCGTCTTCGCCGCCGAGATGCCGAGTTGCGGAAAGATAGTGTCCCGCTGCCCGTCCGAGATGAAGACGACGCGCGTGGCCACCTTGGCGGACAGGATGCCCATGCGCCTGAGGATCGGCATTCGCCGCGGGTTTCTCGTGTAACGGTACTGCTCGACGACCTCGGGGGTGAACGGCGCTGCGTTCTGAAAGATGAGCACCTGGGGAACCGGAGAGGCCAGGCAGGCCAGCCCGGCCGGAGAGAGGAGCACGTCCGCCCGGTGGCGCAGCGCATGGAATGGTACGACCAGCTGCTCGTCGAGCGCGCGGAGCAGAGAGCGCCGGGGCGTGGAGACTTCGATTCGAGTGAGCCGCTCGTGGTCGAGGTCGAGAGTCGCCCGCTGCTGGGCACTCACCAGGAGGAGGTAGCGGTGCCGCCCACCGTCGATGGCGAGCATCTCGGGGAGCAGCCGCTTGAGGGCGGTCACTCCCCCGCCAACGGTGGCGGAAAGCGCGTTGACGAGGATGCGCATGGGGTTCGCTCTCACGCGCTTGCAGCACCGCGGTGCACGACTGACACCCCGGACACGTTTCGGGAACGCGCGGGGCGCGTAGAAGTCCGAATTACCTCTCCGCCGTCCCGGTGCCTAGACACGCCAATCAATGCGTCATCTGCTGCGAGAATCTGCGCCAACTTGCCTCACGGCTTCACTCGATGCGCGCAGGCCACCCAGCCCAGTGGAAGATCGTCCGTTCGGTCAAGCTTGCCAAGTCCGATAAAGACTGCTGGCACCACGACACGAAAGAACGGCCACGAAATGGCGTGGACTGCCCTGCCAATGGCAGAGGGTAGTCCCAAGTTGTCGCGGGCGATTGCGGGAAGTCGGCCGAGCTCCTGCGCCATAAACTCGCTCCAGTTGCCGAGCGGCTTGAGAGAATCCAGCACGAAACCATGGCGCGGCAAGGACTTCTCGAAGAAGTCGGGGGCAAATCCTCCGTAGAAGTGCGTCGGCACGCGATGCACCCTACAGGCCGCGGGAGTTGATAGAAACAGCTTCCCTCCTGGCTTCAAGAGGCGCGCGAACTCTTCGAGAGCTCGCAGTGGCATTTCGATGTGCTCGAACACCTCCGTGCAGACGATCGCATCAAAGGAGGCTGATGGGAGTGGAATCTCGGTGATGTCGCTACGCACGACTGTCATACCCGCCGGTGCAAAATCCACGGATGGGTGGTCCTGGGGTACATATTCAGCATGTTCGAAAAAAGTGGCATAACGACAGTTGCCGGCTCCAGCATCGAGGACCCGTGCCCCAGCAACAATATCGCGAGCCCAGTCGACGAGGAGCGCATCGCGGACGGCGGCGTTGCGATCGAAAAAACTCAGCAGGGGGTGACGATTCATCAATATTCCGGTCAGGCTCTCACCTCACCCGTCAAATGGGGGTGAGTATGCGAATGTTAAAAGCTAGCCGCTTCAACATGCGGCCGCAAGCTACAAGCGCTCGCAGGTGTTACCGCGCACGTTTGTTGATGGAGCGATGAACTGGCTGGTTGATGGTATCCTCGTGCAGCCGGATTCCGGAGTGAGGTCATGGCCCTGGCGAGCATCCGCCAAACCGTGGCCCTGGGGCGTCCCTGGGCGCAGCAGGGCTCTTACGGGATGGAACCAGCGGCCCTTCCAGGGGATACCGGCATTCCGATGGCCCTCATCTTCGATGAAAGCCGTTGGTCCGGCTCTTTGAGGGGGCGATGAAATCCGGGTGCTTGGATGTGGGGAGGAATGCCTCACCATCAATGAGTTGGAACGAAACACGTCCGTTTTCCCTCAACCACCTTGCTCAGGAACAGCAGGCCTTGGGCCTTGACTGTAAGCGATCCTAAAAAAGCGCGGGTCTTCGATCGTTCGGGGCGCGGGGATGCGCGGGATTTACGAGGCCATTCATTGACCATTCAGGAGCTTGGAGCGATCGTGGTGTGCTGGGAGCCTGAGAGGCTCTTTCAAGTTATGTAACTTCGCCAGCCTGACTCGGCGTGGCAAAAGCATGGAACGAGTCCGCCGCCTGTGCGAGGTCGCCCTCCCGCAGGGCTGAGCATCAAGGAGCGCATGGCGCGGAAGCTGAGGACGAAACGAGGCAAGGTCGAATACGCAAAGCGGAAGAAGATCGTCGAGCCGGTGTTCGGGCAGGTGAAGGCAGTGCGAGGATTGCGGCAGGTGCTGAGAAGGGGCGTAGACGCGGCAAGAGCAGAGTGGGCCTTCTTCTGCACCACCCACAACCTGCTCAAGCTCTTCCGCTTCGGGAGCCTCGCAACGGCGTGAGCCTCATGCCTTGCCGGTCCACGCCCAGGCTCCGACACCCCAACCGAGCCGCGCCGACGGCATTCCGCAACACGCTCCTAGAGGTGGCTGGTGCCACACTCTCAGGTGATGGCAGACTTGCAAGAGAAGAGAAAGGTAGCCCGAGCCTGAAGCGGCCTACGGGTCCCACTCGCGGCGCAAGCCCGCAGCTCGCGAAGTTTGGCCTGGAGCCGAAGCAAGGCCAAGCAGCTCACGGTCCCACAGGAGCTGGTGCGCACGGTGCGCGCCAACAAGACGCGTGAATTCGCGGGACGCTGGGCAGCGTCGCGAAGCTGGGGAAGAAGTACACCGGGCCCGTGAACGTCACCACGGACCTCGGGTCGACAGCGAGCTCGGCGGCCTCGAGCTCGAACCAAACTCCGGTGGCCGTCCCGGCGCAGGCCGTGGCTCCGACGTCCGCTCCGGTCACACCCGGGGCGCAGGCTGGGACCACGCCGCGGTCGGCGTTAGCGGTCCAGTGAGCAGTGCGCGGAAAGGCTCCGGGCTCGGGAGCGGTGGGCCCGATGCCCCGCGCTGCGGTTTGTGGCGATGCCCGCCAGCCGCTGGAACTCGCCCGCGTCGAGGAGATCCGTGCCGCGAGCTCGACGTGGGGCGCCGGCCGGGGACCAGCGCCACCGGGGATGCGCAGCTCCGAACCTCGGTAGTTCAGCGGGGCCACCGGTGGTGCTCGGGACCTGGTCACCCTCTTTCGTCGGCTGGCACGGGCGTTGCTGGATTCCCTCCCGTGCCGAGCGCGATCCACGAGAGGTTGCTGCAGTTGTTTCGAGAACGGCCGTCGCTGGCGACGGACTTCGTGGCGGCTGCGCCTGGGCTTGCCGGGCGTGAGCTCGGGGCGAATCCAGGTCCTGTCGGGGGAGCTGGAGCAGGTGGCGGCGCCGCAACACCGCGCGGATGCTGTGCTTTTCGTGGAGCAGGCCGACGGGGCCAAGCTGGCGGTGGTGCTCGAGGTCCAGCTCGCCGTGGATTTGGAGAAACGGTTCACGTGGCCGGTCTACCTCGCGGGCATCCGCGCGCTGCGGCGGTGTCCGACGGTCCTCGTGGTCGTGACTCCAGACCAACGGGGTAGCGAAATGGGCCAGGCAGGAGATTGAGCTCGGCCCGAGCAGCGGTTGGATGCGACCGCTGGTGCTGGGCGAGGAGGCGGTGCCGGCGGTGACGGACCCGCGGGTGGCGCGGGGGAATCCGGAGCTGGCGGTGCTCTCGGCGCTGACGCACGGGAAGAGCGAGGTTGGGCTGCGGGTGGTGCTGGCGGGGCGCGATGCCATCGGGGCGCTGGCGCGGGAAGGCCAGCTCGACGACGAACACGTCAAAAACTATACTGATCTCATTCTGGCGGCGCTGGGGCGCAAGGCCCGCGCTGCGTTGGAGGCAAAGATGGCGCTTGGCTATGAGTACCAGAGCGACTTCGCGAAGAAGTACGTGGCCGAGGGCGAGGCGAAGGGCAGAGCGGAAGGCGAGGCGAAGGGCGAGGCGAAGGCCCTGCTGTCGTTCCTTGCCGCGCGGAAGCTCGAGCTCTCCGGCGAGGAGCGTCAGGCCATCCTGGGTTGCAAGAACGTCGCGCAGCTCGACCGCTGGATCGCGCGGGCTGCCTCGGCGACGAAGGCTGCGGATCTCTTCGAGTAGGGGATCCGTGCCGCGCGCTCGATAGTGGGGCGCCGGCCGGGGACCAGATTCAATGAAGTGGCTGTGGTCCCCCCAGAC
>VFSW01013040.1_pt1 | contig 11569 bp, 6 predicted proteins | sample 5358111 | NCBI WGS metagenome assembly VFSW01 (sample SAMN11554181, study PRJNA540505) | mine drainage metagenome | isolation source: sediment from site ElyBrook_90M | place: USA: Ely Copper Mine, Vershire, VT | collected 2017 | reverse complement strand
GTATATAATATATAATCCACAATCTTATTGCATTCTTTTAGGTGCTGTTCTGGAACTTAACGAAGCGGGCCTTATAGAAGGGGAGCTCACGCTCAGGAAGCTCAGGCTGACGAAAGAGGTGCTTGAGACGAAGAGGTCAGCGCTGAGATGGCTTGCGCTGAGCCTCGGGATAATAAACCCGGGGGAATCGAGGCTGTCCGCTGTTGCTGTCCTTGACGCGATGCTCAATTTCCAGTTCGTGAAGGGCGAGGATCCGAAGGTTCCTGACCTGTTGAATTACATAGGATCGCAGTGGGAGCCGATGAATGAAAAGACACTGCGTTACCATCTGCTGCGCATGAAGAAGATGGGCCTTGTGGACAATTCCGACGCGCGCTTCTATTTCAGAAGAGGCATGTCCGCATCTGGGACGCACGAGCCATGGGATTTCAATGTTTTTGAGAGCTATTATAAAGATGTTTTCAGCAACATAAAGGAAGTGCTGCGTGAGATAAAGGGCAAGGGCTGAATCGGTTGTTGATATGAAGAACGAGAAATACTTATGGGTGGCTTTCTTTGTCATAGTGATTGCAGTTGCGCTTTACTTCAGGTTCTACAGCTCGCCGTCGTACCAGCTTTCCGTTTCTTTCAACAGGACTCTTGCCGGAGGCCGGATATATCCATATCAGAACATCAGAATCCCGATAACTGTAGTTAACACAGGCGGCTCTGCAATCTCAGGGCTTGACCTCGGCCTGTACGTGAACGGCTCTACAGAAAACATATACAAGGTGGACATACCTGAGGGCAAGTCTGTCATCATACCATTCAATTACACGCCGAAAAACGCGGGTTTTTACAATTTGTCTGTAGTCGCTGACCCCGGGAATGTGGTCCCGCTCTCGGACAGGGCCGCCGCCAGGTCAGCAACTAACTTTACAGTAAGCCAGAGCCAGAATCCTGCACCGTATCAGTACATAAACAGCAACGGGCTTGAAGCTGGTTCCTATGCTGATCTTGACAGCAGTGGTGTTGTAACGGCTTCATTCATATACAGCAACTTCACCTCTATTCCGCTTACATTGTCGAACATCAGCTCACTCAATGGTTTCATGTACCCGATAACAAGCATTGCGGGCTCTTACATGAAAGAACTCTCTTATGCGAATGGCGCATATGCAAAGGGCCATGTCTCTTCGATATGGATACGCGGCTATCTGGTTCCAGCAGTAATAACATATGCAGCTGAGTACAAAGGTTTGCAGAGCAGGAACATCACTGTCAACGGAACAGGGCTCACCTTCGTAAGGCTTGATAATTATTCAACGCTGTGCAGCTGGTATTCCGGCGGATGGATAAAGATAATCGGGACGAACGGCACGCTCAACTGCACTTCGCTGGTTGCAAAACCTCCGGAGCTGCATTACATGCCTTCCTCTGAAAACCTGACCTTCGCGGCGAATTCCATAGTGTCAAATGCACTGGGAATCGGCGCATACTCAGGATTCAATGGCAATGTGTTCAGCATAGGGAAGATGTTCGAGCTTAATGACAGCATCCACTACCTGCAAAAATCTACAAACATGACGAGCCCGTTTCTTGTATGCTACGGCGCGATATACAACATATCAAACGTCTCTTACTGCTCCACATACGCTTTCCCGAGGTCTGGGAAGATAGGGCCTTTCTCGCTTACTGCAACAAGAGCATATATAGGCAGCGTGAACATAACTGACTTTGCAATCGCAAATACGTCAAAATTGATCTACTCCGTCCCTGAGTCTGTGGAGGCGATACAGGCGCTCCATGAGAGCGGCAAGCCTTACGTGTTCCTTTCAGGGATTGCGAATTCGTGCGGGTTCGTGCAGGGCTTCAACTGCACCGATGCAGCGTATTCTAACAGCACTCTGAAATTCAAGCTGATAAACAATTACAACCAGAGCGTGGAGCTGCATGGAGGGCTTTGTTATTTGGTTTCGCCGACAAAGGCGACACGGCTTAACTATACAGTGAATGCGCTGGGCTCTGCGAACGTCAGCCTCAAGTGCTACTACAACAGCACTGTGATATCGGGGATTCCTTTCAATCTCAATCTGGGAATAGTGCTGAATTATACTTCTGGCAATTCTTTCAAGCAGGCTTTCGGCAGAGCATACATAGTCTGATTTCTGCCCGCTCTTTCATTTATGATGGCTGATCCGTTCTCTCTCTTCTTGGAGAAATACGGCTCCTTCACAGAGATACAGGAAATGGCATTCCGTAGCATAGGCAGCGGGAGCAACTGCCTTGTCTCAGCGCCAACTGGCAGCGGAAAGACAGAGGCTGTTTTCCTTCCTGTGCTCAAAAAAGCGCAGACGTCGGAAAACGGGATATTCGCATTGTACATCACTCCGCTGAAGGCGCTGAACCGCGACCTCCTGAACAGGCTTTCCTCCCTTTCAGAAGGCTCAGGAGTGAGCATGGCAGTGAGGCATGGGGACACAGGCGCAAAGGAAAGGCAGAGGCAGGCAGCTTTTCCGCCGCAGGTGCTCGTCACGACTCCTGAGACGCTGCAGAATCTCTTCCTTTCGAAAAGGCTGAGGCAGGCGCTTTCAAACGTGAAGGTCGTAGTGATCGATGAGGTGCATGAACTCTACTATAACAAGAGGGGCGCACAGCTTGCTGTCGCACTTGAAAGGCTTGAGGAGCTTTCGCATGATTTTCAAAGGATAGGCATAAGCGCGACAATAGGCAATCTCGACGAAACATGCAGGTTTGCATTCGGAAGCAGGAGGCATGAGATTGTCGCGTCGAAAAAGGAGAGGGATTTTGAGATACTTGTAGATGCGCCTGTAAAGGCAGAGGATGTTTTTAAGATAAAGGATTTCTTCAGTATAGATGAGCCTGCTGCTGCGAGGGTCTACAGCATAGCCTCGCTGGTGAAGGAATCCGAGGCTACGATAATATTCGCAAACACCAGACAGGTGGTCGAAGCCCTTGGGAGGAAGCTGCTGTATCTTGAACAGAAGATGGGATTCGGGGCCATAGCGGTGCACCATGGTTCGATAGACAAGGAGGAGCGCATAAGCACAGAATCGGGGTTCAAGCAGGGAAAGCTGAAGGCGATAATATCGACAAGTTCATTGGAGCTTGGGATGGACATAGGGAGGGTGGATTTCGTAATACAGTACGGCTCCCCTAGGCAGGCAGTACGCCTTATACAGAGGATAGGCAGGGGAGGGCATGCGGAAGGAAGAATATCGCGCGGCAGGATAATCGTTTCAGGCAGCATTGAAGCGCTCGAATCTGCTGCGATAGCGGAGCTTGCACTGAAAGGAAGGTTTGAGCAGAACAGGATGGAGGAGAATCCGTACGATGTGCTTTTGAACCAGGCATGCGGCATTGCACTTGAATATGGAAGAATAGACACAGGGAGGATGTTCGGCATGGTAAAGAGATCATCGGTGTTTAGGAATCTTCCAGAGCAGAAATTCAATGAGCTTCTGGGATTTGCAGGCGGCATCGGATTATTGAAGATAGACGGCGGAAAGGTGGGCATCGGAAGGCGCAGCAGGGCGTATTTTTACAGCAATATAAGCGTGATACCGGAGGTTACGCGCTTTTCTGTGAAGAGTGTGGTGAGCAACAAAATAATCTCGTACCTCGACGAAAAATTCGTATATTCGAACATAGAAGAAGGTGCGTACTTCATAAGCAAGGGCATGCCTTGGAAGGTGCTCAGCATAGAGGACGGTGTCGTCTCGGTAGAACCCGGCGAAAAGACCGAGGCCATGGTGCCGGATTGGGAAGGCGAAGACATACCAGTTTCAAAGGACACCGTTTCCACAGTCTTAAGATACATGCAGGATGGGCTTGGCAGCGCAGATAAATTCATCAGCAAAAGCACTCTGCCTTCTGTGGAATCTTTCATCAAAAAGCAGCGCAAGTTCTTCGTGCCAGGGCCTGAAAGGCTGGTGATCGAGGAATTGGAGGACTATGCTGTAGTATACACTTCGCTCGGCAAACTTGGAAACGAGTTCCTTGCAAGACTCCTTTCCCACGTCTGCTCCGTGCAGTCAGGAGGCAGGGTTGCGGCAAGGGCGAACCAGTATATGATACTCCTTGATTTCGGATACAATTTCAGGAAGCCTGATGTTAGAAAAGCTGTGATGCAATCGGCTGCTGTTGAAGATTTCGATGCTCTCGGATTCGTCACAGGCTCCGACCTTTTCAGGTATAAGTTTGTCAAGATAGCGACCCTGTTCGGGATAATAGACAAGGGTGCGAAGCTTGGAAGAGGAGCTGTAGACAGGGTGATGAATTTTTATGAGGGCTCTGTGGTATTCGACGAGGTGCTCAGGGACCTCAAGAAAAACTATTTCGATGTTGAATGCGTAAGGGAGTTCGCTTCTGGATTAAGAAGTGGGCGGATAAAGATAGAGGTATTGGACCGCACAGGCTCTCCTTTCACAAAAGAGACGGTGCAGTCAGCATACAGCTATTCTGAGCTGTTGTCTCCTTCGTTCGGGAGGGAGGACGGCATTGAAAAACTGAAAGAGCGCCTTGGGACAAAGGACCTTGTCCTGCTCTGCACATTCTGCGGGTACGCGTTCGGCGAAAAGATGGCTTTTGACGAGGACAGAAAGCTTGCGTGCAGAAGATGCGGCAGCCCTATGCTTGTAATACACAGCGATGAAAAGGAAGCGGTGGTCGGCAAGAGATTAAGTTCGAGAAAAATGAGTGCTTCAGACTCGCGCATATATTCAAAGGCAGTGCGGGAAGCCGGACTGATAAACGAGTATGGCAACAGGGCTGCGGTCGCCCTTTCGGTATACGGAATAGGCGTCGATACGGCAGCACGCATACTTAGGATGCTGAGGAAGGATTACAAGGAGTTCTTTGTCGATGTGATTGAAGAACAGAGGAAGTTCGTGAAGAACCGCAGGTTCTGGTCGGGTTAGGGTTTAGGCTGGATTTCTTCATTGAGTATTATGCAGTCTATTATTTTTGTCCCTGACTCAGTCCTCATCAGCCTGACGCCGCTTGCAGACCTACCTGTGACTCTTACGGAAGCAGTCGGTATGGTTATGCTGACGCCTTTGGAATTTATCAGAATCGCCTGCTGCTCATGCGACATGTAGAGCACTTTTGACACTTCGCCGGTCTTTTCGGAAGTTTTTATGTTTATCACGCCCTTGCCGCCTCTGTTCTGTGTCCTGTATTTCATTATTTCTGTTATTTTGCCGTAGCCTTTTTCTGTTACGGTGAGTATGCTCCCATAGTCGCTTGCTGCTATTATGTTGGTTGCCGAATCTGACTGCTTCAGTTTTATCCCCCTGACGCCCATTCCGGTCCTGCCTATGGTGCGCAGCCGTGACTCGTCGAATTTTATTATCTTGCCCTTCTTTGTCGCTATAAGCAGGTACTTCTTTCCAGAGTAGCGTATAACGTCTGTGATCTCGTCCCCTTCCGCGAGTTTTATCGCCCTGACCCCGTTAGACCTTGGTTTTGAGAAAAGGCGTGCGCTTATCCTCTTCGCCGTGCCTTTCGCAGTTATGAATGCCATTGTCGAGTTTTCGAAATCGCGCACGTTTATCATTGAAACTATTTTCTCCCCTTCCGCGCTTATGAGATTGGCTATAGCCTTGCCTTCTGAATATCTGCCTGTTTCAGGTATTTTGTACGCCTTCAGCCAGTATGCCCTGCCTGTGCTCGTGACGCATAATATGAAGTCTTTGTTGTTGCATCTGAGTATCTGGTTTACATAGTCGCCTTCCTTCAGATTGATTGATATGATTCCCTTGCCGCCGCGTGCCTGCTCTTTGTAGTTGGCCATGCTGAGCCTCTTTGCATAGCCTTCCTTTGTCCTTATTACAGTCACTTCCTCGTCGCTTATCATGTCTTCGTCGGTGATGTCTGCAGACTCGTCCGAATACAGTATTTCTGTCTTCCTCTTGCTGCCGTAGTCTTTTATGAGCTTCTCTGTTTCTTCTATTATTATCCCATTTACCTTGTCCTTGCTCGCTATTACAGAATTGTAATATGCCACGTTTTCCTTAAGCGACGTTTTCTCCTTGTCAAGCGAGTCGCTTTCGAGATGCGTGAGCCTGCTGAGTTTCATATCGAGGATTGCGGTTGCTTGTTTTTCTGTAAGCGCATATTTAGACATGAGTTTTTTCCTCGCCTCTGACACTTCGTCGCTCTCCTTGATTAGTTTTATGACGCCGTCTATGCTGGCTATCGCAATCAGTATGCCTTCCACGATATGGAGTCTGTTTGTCGCGACGCCGAGCTCGTACTTTGATCTTTTTAGTATCGTCTCGACGCGGTGGTCTATGAAGGCGTCAAGCATATCCATTATGTTCAGGCTTTTCAGGCCCGTGCCTATGACCGCGAGGTTTATTATCGGCATTGTGACTTGCAGCTGTGTATGCCTGTATAATGAATTGAGCACAGATTCGGCAGAGGCGTTGTTCTTCAGCTCTATTATTATCTGTATTCCTTCCTTGTCAGTCTCGTCCCTTATGTCTCTTATGTCTTCGATGCGTTTATCCTTTACAAGATTGACTATGTTGGTTATCAGAGATGATTTGTTCACGTTGTAAGGTATTTCTGTTATCTTTATCCTTCCTTTTTTGTCATCTATCTCTGCTTTTGCCTTGACGGTTATCTGCCCGCGCCCTGTCTTGTAGCCGTTGAGCGCGTTGCCCGCCATTATGGCTATACCGCCGGTGGGGAAATCCGGGCCTTTTATTATGCCCATTATGTCTTCTGGTTTTGACTCTTTGTTTTTCACCCTGTATATCACAGCTTCGCAGACTTCGGTTATGTTGTGCGGCGGCATGCTTGTTGCCACGCCTACGGCTATTCCTGTTGCGCCATTAACCAGAAGATTTGGTATCTTTGAAGGCAGTATTGCGGGCTCTTTTTCAGTGTTGTCGAAATTCGGGATGAACTCGACAGTTTCCTTGTCTATGTCCGCGAGTATGTCTTCAGCCATCTTTGTCAGTCTTACTTCCGTATATCTCATTGCAGCTGGAGGATCCCCATCTATCGAGCCGAAGTTTCCCTGGCCCTCTACCAATGGATAATTCATTGAAAAGTCCTGCGCCATCCTAGCAAGTGCATCGTATATGGCGATGTCCCCATGAGGATGGAACTTGCCTATCACCTCTCCTACAATCCTTGCGCTTTTCTTCGTCGGCTGGTTGTGCAGGTTCTTTATGTTGTACATTGCATAGAGTATCCTGCGCTGCACTGGTTTCAGCCCGTCCCTCGCGTCGGGTATGGCTCTGCCTATTATCACGCTCATGGCGTAGTCGAGATAGCTTCTCTGCAGCTCGTCTTCCAAAAACACATTCTGAACGTCTGTCAAGGCATCACTATATATCAAGAGCTTTTACCTCCTTCGCATGCTCCTGGAGGTATCTCCTTCTTTTTACGACATCCGCTCCCATGAGTATCGTGAACAGCTCATCAGCATGCATCCCGTCTTCTATCGAGATTTTCTTGAGCTTGCGGTTCTTCGGGTTCATCGTAGTCTCCCACAACTGGTCGTAGTTCATCTCTCCAAGCCCCTTGTATCTCTGGACTTCGATCTGCTCGCCGTGCTCCTTCCTTTTCTGCTCAAGCTCCTCGTCGGAATAGCAGTACATTATTTCCTTGTTCTTCGTCACTTTGTATAGTGGCGGCTGGGCCGCGTATACATATCCTGATTCTATTATCTTGCGCATATATCTGTAGAAGAAGGTGAGCAGCAGCGTCCTTATGTGGCTCCCGTCGACGTCTGCGTCGGTCATTATTATTATCTTTTTATATCTTATGTTGTCAGCGTTGAAGGTTTCGTTTATTCCAGTGCCGAATGCGGTTATCATTGTTTTTATCTCGGTGTTGTCGAATATCTTTTCAAAGCTCGCCTTTTCCACATTTAGTATTTTTCCCCTTAAAGGCAGTATTGCCTGTATGTTCTTGTCCCTGCCCTGCTTGCTGGACCCTCCTGCGCTCTCCCCCTCTACTATGAAGAGTTCGGTCTTTTCTGGGTCGTTGAGTATGCAGTCTGAAAGCTTGCCCGGTAGCACGGAATTCGAGAATATTGATTTCTTCCTTTCCAGCTCCCTGGCCTTCCTTGCGCTCTCCCTTACGTTTGCAGCTTCTGTGATTTTCCTTATTATCGCTTTTGCGTCTGTAGGGTGCTCTTCAAGATACCTTGACATTGATTGATAAACAAATCCCTCGACGAGGTTTTTTATCTTCACGTTGCCCAGTTTTTCTTTTGTCTGGCCCTCGAATTCCGGATTCTGCATTAGTATGTTGATTATTGCGCCAAGCCCTTCCCTCACATCTTCGCCTGTAATCCTTGCCCTGTTTTTGTCAAGCTTGTTCTTGTCTATGTAATTCGTCAGTACTCTTGTAAGCGCAGCGTGGAATCCTGAAAGGTGCGTTCCTCCTTCATTTGTCTTTATGCTGTTGACAAACGATTCGGTCTTTTCGTCGTATGCTTCTGTATATTGAAGTGCATATTCTACCACCGACGAATCTGATGCGCTTTTGCCGTATATTACGGCTGTTATCGGAGACCTGTCCTTGTTTATATGCTTGACGAAGTCGACTATGCCGTTATCAGAAAAATATGTTTCTTCGACTTTCTCTCCGAATCGCTCGTCGGTTATTGTTATTTTCAGCCCCATGTTCAGATAGCTTACATACCTTGCGCGTTCGTTCAGCAGGGCTATGTCGAACGTGTTTACGCTGAATATCTCCTGATCTGGTTTGAATTTTATGGTTGTGCCCGTTTCCTGCGACTCGCCTATTTCCTCAAGCGCAGAAGACACTATGCCTCTGCTGAATGTCTGCCTGTATGCCTTGCCGTTTCTCCTTACAGTGACTTCTGTGAATTCCGATAGGGCGTTTACCACAGTAAGGCCTACGCCGTGAAGCCCTCCGCTTACCTTGTAGACATCGTTCTCGAACTTCGCGCCTTTGTGCAGCGTTGTCATTATCACTTCCAGTGCGCTCTTTCCATACTTTTCTATGACTTCTATAGGTATGCCCCTCCCATCATCAGTAACCTCTGCAACATCTGCGCCTTCCTGCTTTAACAGCTTGATTTTGATGTTTTTGCAGAATCCTGCCGAGGCTTCGTCCACCGAATTGTCCATCACTTCGTATAGCAGGTGTATTATTCCGGCAGGCCCTGTTGAGCCTATGTACATGGATGGCCTTTTCCTTATTCCCTGCGCGCCTTCAAGCACAATTATTTTTGAGGCATCATATGTTTCATCGCGCATTTCATCACCTGTTTTTATTGTTTTTGCTCGCCAAAATGGCAAAGGCTGAAGGCTGGGTTTATACTCTGATTATAATTGCATGGTTAATTATTAAAGGGTTTATCTAACATGAAAGAAGAGTTTTTATATACTGTATTTTCCCATTTTAAACTGGGCGTATTAGCTATGGATAAAGCCAAAAAACTTGTTTTCCCATGGTGCACCGCAGACGCAGCAAGCGGAGCGGATGTCGTGCTTTTCGGGGTAGCTGATGAGAGCGGATCACGAGCCAATAGGAAGGGCTCGTCTTTCGGACCTGATGCTGCGCGTGCAGAATTCATAGATAAAAGCGTGGTGTTTAGAGGCAAGAAGCAGTTTTCGATAATGTTTCCCGAAGGCATGCTAAAAAGAAGCATAGTATATGATGCAGGCAACATAAAACGCAGTGCGGTTAGCAGTTTCTCAGAGAAGCAGTGCTCCGGCGGGAAGGTTGTCGGGTGCGTTGGTGGGGACCATTCAATCACTTATGAGATACTTAAGGGCATTGATAGGCGCGCAGGTTCTTGGGGCTTTTTGTATATAGACGCGCACCCGGATTTCATCGGCTCGGAAGGAAGGTATTACGGGTCAGTGGCATATGATCTGTGCAGGTTGAATAATGTCGATGTTAAGTCAAGTTTCATAATAGGAACGAGAGCCACAGAAAAGGAGGAAGCTCAGAATGTAAGGAAATCTGGGATTAATGTCATGACTGCGGAGCAGGTCTTTGAAGAGGGGGTTATTTCTGTTGTGGAGAAGCTGGAAAAGGCGCTGCCTGAGAACCTTTACGTTTCAATAGACCTTGATTCTGTGGACCCTGCTTATGCCCCAGGGGTAAGCACGCCTGTGCCTGGCGGCCTTGAATCTAGGGAATTATTATATATTGCTTCTTCAATAGGAAAGCGTGTTAACCTGGGATTTGACGTAATGGAATTAAATCCGAAACATGATTCTGGAGGAACGACTGCGCATCTTGCAGGCCTGCTAATGCTCGTCCTGTCTTCCATGGCAAGAAAAAACACTTTATAAATATGGATCCGTAACTCAGCTTGGTCAGAGTGGCTGGCTCTTAACCAGCAAGTCGAGGGTTCAAATCCCTCCGGGTCCGCATAATGTATCAAAAACCTAGATTATTGGCCGTTTTTGGCAATAAAGGGCGTATTAATATACCAAAACATGCATATTTACATTGAAAGACAGTTGTTTAGACGCTGGGTTTCAAGCATATGTTTAAATATGGAAAGCTCCATAGATATAGCACTCTGCATTTTCGAGTGCTTTTCAAGGTGAAAACGCCTATGCCAAAAAATAATAAAAAAAACAAAAAGCCAGCCAGGGCGATGCTTAAGCCTAGGCGCACTGTTGCGAAGAAGGCCCATGCCGTTGCAAAATCCAAGGCTTCTAAGAAGCCTGTAAAGAAGAGCATGATTAGGCATAATCCTAAAATACACGTTACTAAAAACAAGCCGATACGCCATGGTGTTGCTAAGAAACTGCTTCCAGATGCCAGGAAGCATGTTGAAAGCCCAAAGGAGCGCAGGGAGAGGGAAGCAGCTGTGGTCTTTGAGGCTAGGAGGAAGAGCGATATAAAGGTTGTCGAGGAGGTATTCGAGGACCCTTACTTCTCAGAGCACATGACTGCAAACGTCGGAGAGAGCTCTGTTGAAGTGATAAAGATGCTTTACAAGAAGCCGCAGACCGATGAGAAGCTGACCGAGAAGCTGAATATGAAGATAAACGAGGTAAGGCGCATACTAAACATAATGAACGGCCATGGCATAACGAAATATGATGTTACAAAGGACAACAGCGGCTGGCTCATATTCACATGGCGCGTTGACGCTGAGAAGCTTGCTGAATATGCTGCCGCGCACAACCGCGTCGATGAGCCTGCTGCATCGCTTCCTGAAAACTGCAATGATTTCTTCTTCTGCAAGAAATGCTATGATAATAACAAGATAATCATGCCATTCGATTCTGCCATAGAGCAGAGTTTCAAATGCGTTGAGTGTGGCAGCAAGCTGGAAATGACAGATAGGGAGAACGCTGAGCTGTTCATGAAAGGGCTTAAGAATGTAAGGTAGGCTTATTCTGCATGTAAAGCGAGGTAGGGTAGACTGGAGTGCCCGCCGGGCTCATAACCCGGAGATCGGTGGTTCAAATCCACCTCTCGCTATGGAGGGTGCAGTTCCACTATTCCAACCTCTTATATAATATATACTGATAATATACGCTTTAGTAGTTTGTTGTTATTGTTGTTTTAAAGAAAATTTATTAGTGGAAGTGTGGAGTGGTTGGTATTGTGG
>VFSW01013039.1_pt1 | contig 11569 bp, 8 predicted proteins | sample 5358111 | NCBI WGS metagenome assembly VFSW01 (sample SAMN11554181, study PRJNA540505) | mine drainage metagenome | isolation source: sediment from site ElyBrook_90M | place: USA: Ely Copper Mine, Vershire, VT | collected 2017 | reverse complement strand
CTGAGCCCCGAGGGCGCCGCTGAGTCCCGAGGGCGCCGCAGGCCCTCGGCCGGGTCAGGCCCGCGCGAGTTCCCGGACCAGGGCCACGTACCGTTCGGCCTCGCGCTCCCACGAGAGCGCCCGGACGCGCGCACCTGCCGACGCGATCGTCGCCGCCCGCCCGGCCGGATCGGCCGCCAGCCGGGTCACCGCGTGTGCCAGTGACACCGGGTCCCCCGGCTCGAAGTAGGCGAGCGCCTCCTCGCCGAAGTACCGCTCGACGGTCGGCAGCCGGGACGCGACGACCGGCTTCCCCATCGCCGCGTACTCGAAGATCTTCGTGGAGAGGCTGAAGTCCGTGAACGCGTCCCGGCGCGTGGGTGCCAGCCCCACGTCGGCGTCGGCGATCCGGCCGGCCACCTCCTCGACCGGGATCCGGCCGTGGAAGCGGACCCGCTCTGCGATCCCCAGTTCGGCCGCGAGCGCGTGCAACAGCGGTTCCGCGTCGCCACGCCCGTACAGGTCGAGCGTGACGTCCAGCGGCGCCGTGTCGGTGTCGCCCCGCGCCAGCTGCGCCATCGCCCGGATCACCACGTCGAGCTGGTAGAGGGGGGTCAGCGCCCCCGCGTAGACCAGCCGCAGCCGCCCGTCGGCCATGAACCCGCGATCGGGATGCGCGGACGGGTCGAACCGGTCGGCCCGCGGGCTGTTCAGGACCACGGTGACCTTCGGCGCGGGAACGCCCAGCGACACGAGCCGGTCTCCCAGCGCGTCGTTGACCGTCATGACGTGCGTCGCGAAGCCGATCGACGCCCGCTCCGCAGCGAGGAGCCCGGCCCGCACCAGGCCGCGGGACGCCGCCGGGAAGCGGCTCCTGAAGAACTCCGGCATGGCCTCGTGCAGGTCGAGGATCACCGGGACGCCGTCCAGCCGCAGCGGGACCGTGGCGAAGACGAGGGGGTCCGGCAGCGTGGCGACCTGGGCCAGCGCATACCGCCGCCGCGCGTGCAGCCTCGCGGCCGCCACCGTCGAGCGGGCGAAGAAGGCCGCGTACTCGGCCAGGTAGGTCCCGATCCCGGCACCCTGGTGGCGCTGCACGGACAGCCGGTGGACCTGGACGCCGTCGAGCCGCTCGCACGCGGACGCTCCCGGCCTCCGCAGCCCCAGCACGTCGACCGGCAGTCCCGCGGCAACGAGTGCCTCGGCCTGCCGCCGGACCCGGGGGTCCTCCTCGTAGTAGGAATGCGTGACGATCAGGATCCGGGGATGCGCGCCGGCGGAGGTCACGGCCGGCATGCTACCGCAGCCACTCCGTGAAGCCGGGCCGGCGGCGCGCTACGAGGAGGCGACCTCGTCCAGCCTGACCGGCGGCGGCAGCCCGGCCGCCTCCCGGGCGGCCTCCTCCTCGGCCAGTCGGGCCTTGCGCTTCCGGACGCGGTCCTTGTAGAACTCGACGGTCGCCTGCGGCTCGCCCTCGTAGAGCACCTGCCCGAGCTCCATCAGGATCGCACGGTTGCAGTACTCCGACACCGAGTTCAGATCGTGGGTGACCAGGACGATCGCCCGCGCCCGGCCGACGAGGTCGCGAATCCGCTGCTGGCTCCTGGCGCGGAAGTCCTCGTCGCCCGTGCCGAGCACCTCGTCGAGCAGCAGGATGTCCGGAGCGATGGCGGTCGCGATCGAGAAACCGAGGCGCGCCCGCATCCCGGAGGAGTAGGTCCGCACCGGCGCGTCGATGAAGGGACCGATGTCCGCGAACTCGATGATCGAGGGGGTCAGCTCGCGCATGACGCGGTGGCGGATTCCCATGAATGCACCGATCAGCGCGATGTTCTCCCGCCCCGAGACCTCCATCTCGAACCCGGCACCCAGCGTCAGCAGCGACGAGACCCGCCCGCTCACGCGGATCGAGCCCTCGTCCGGGGCCAGGATCCCGGCAAGCGCCAGCAGCAGCGTGCTCTTGCCCGCACCGTTGGGACCGAGCACGCCGAGCGATTCCCCGTGGGCGATCCTGAAGTCGACGTGGCGGAGGGCCCAGAAGAAACGGTCGTCGCGTTGCCGGCGGCCGACCCATTCGGCAAGGGATCCCTTGATCGTGGTGCGTCGCGTCAGGTGCAGGTTGTAGCGGACCCCGAGGTCGCGGACGTCGATCGCGTAGCCAGTGGCGGGCATCAGAGGATCTTCGCGAAGCCGGTCTCGATCCGCTTGAAGACCCAGATCGAGAACCCGAGGAGGACGAGGGAGACGGTGAGCACGACGCCGAGCCCGATCCAGTCGGGGGACGTGCCGTAGTAGGCCACGTTGCGGTAGGAGGTCAGGATGTAGGTGAACGGGTTGAGGCCGAGCACGTACCCGAAGATGCTGCCCTTCAGCGCGCTGACCGCGTAGATCGCGGGCGACATGTAGAACCACACGCGGGTGACGTGGCGCAGCAGGTTCTGCACGTCGCGGTAGAAGGCGTTGAGGCCGGAGAAGAGGATCGCCAGCGCCAGGGTGAAGACGTACTGCACGGCGGCGATGGCCGGGAGCGTCAGCAGCCAGGGGCTGAGGCGACCGGGGTACACGAGGTAGAGCACGGCCAGCGACAGCAGCCCGAAGCCGAAGGTGATCGTCCCCGCGAGGGTCGAGGCGGCCGGCAGCACGAGCTTGGGGAACTGGATCTGGCGGATCAGGTTGCCGCGAGCCGTCACCGACGTGGTGGCATCCAGCAGGGACGTCGAGAACCACTGCCACGGCAGGATCGCCGCGAAGAGGAAGAGCGGCGCGTCGGGGATGCTTCTCTGGAAGACCACCGTGACCAGGATCGAATAGATGGCCATCGAGAAGAAGGGATCGATGAGCCACCACAGCTGCCCGATGACGGTGTCAGCGTGGGTGCGCTTCAGGTCGGTCCCCACCAGGTACTGGAGCAGACGCCCCCGCGTCCGCAGATCCTGGAGTCCCCGGATCACCAGTCGGACGCCGTCGAGGCGCATGAACAGCTCGCGAAAGCCGGGGGGCCGTTGGGCCGCGGCGGGTCGGGCGTCGGGAGCCACCCGGGCGGGAGTCGTCATTGGCAGGCGGAACGGTAGCATGGGCTGCCCGGGCACGTCGCCCCGGCCCGGGCAGGCCTGCCCTGCGCGGCCGCGTCGCTCCGTCCCGACGGCACCGGACCCGATGGCACGGGGCGGAGGCTCCGGCATCGGAGTACTGTGTCGCACTGGTCCCCAGGAAGGAGCGTAGCTGCGCGACATGGCTTCAGAGCGACCATCGGACGACACCCGCTTCGAGGGCATCGGCGACTGGCTGGTGAGCCGCGGCCAGGACGCACTCACCCGCGGCGCCGGGAAACGCCCGCGGGGGACGGGTCCCGGTCGCCCGGGACGCCGGCGCCTGGTGCGGGCCGCGGTGGCCGTGGTCGTCGTGCTCGCGCTCGCCTGGATCGTGCTCAACTTCCTGTCCGGGCCGGTGGCCGCCTACCTGTGGTTCCAGAGCGTGGGGTTCGGCACCGCCTGGACCGACCAGTTCGGGTACTCCGTCGCGCTCTTCGTCGCCGGGCTGGGCGGCGGCGCGATCATCCTGCTGGCGAACGTGGCCGTCGCCTGGCGCCTCGGCCTCGACCCGACCGATGCGGACGTGGCGGCACACGGCCGTGCCCGGCCCGGCAGCGCGCGGGGTGAGGCATGGCTCGTCGCGGCGGCGAATCTCCCGCGCGGGACCGTCCGCCGGTTGCTGGTCCTGGTGGCCCTCCTGCTCGGCCTGGTCCTCGGCTTCTACCTGTCGGGGTCGTGGCAGACCGTGGCGCTGTGGCTGCACCGCGTGCCGTACGCGCGGTCGGGGGCGGCGGTCGTCGACCCGGTCTTCGGCCTGGACCTGGGCTGGTGGATGTTCACCCTGCCGCTGCTGCACCTGGCGGCCGCGGTGGCCGGTGGCCTGCTCCTGGCGAGCCTGCTCCTGGCCGGTGCCGCGTACGGCGTGGCGGCGGTGCGAGGAGCGGACGGGACGCGCCGCGGCCCCCTGCTCCACCTCGCGGTGCTGGGCGGGCTGCTGCTGGCCGATGTCGCGGTCGTGCAGTGGTTGGGCCGGTACGACCTCTCGTACGCACAGAACGGCTTCGTCACGGGCGTCGGGGCCACGGACGCCGCGGTGCGCCTGCCGCTGGCCGCGCTGACGGCGGCGGTGACGGCGATCGGCGCGGTGGTCCTGGTGCTGCTGGCGCTGGTCCGCGACGGACGACTCGCGCGCCGCGTGGCGATGGCGGGCGGGGCCCTGTACCTCGTCCTCCTGGTTGCCGGTGCCGTGCTCCCCCTGGCCTATCAGAAGCTCGTCGTGCAGCCCGGCCAGAACCTGGCCGAGGCACCGTACATCGCCAACAACATCGCCATGACCCGGCGCGCCTTTGCGCTGGACACGTGGAGCGTCTCGTCCGACACGGTCCACTCGGGGCTGACCGCCGCCGACGTGAGCAACGACCAGACCACCTTCGACAACGCGCGGCTCTGGGACGCCCGACCCCTGGCGGCAACTCTCGATCAGCTACAGACCGTGCGCCAGTACTACACCTTCACGTCGGTCAACATCGACCGCTACACGATCAACGGCCAGCCCACCGAGGTCATGCTCTCCGCGCGGGAGATGGCGCTCTCGAAGGGCCTGTCGAACCCGTCGTGGATCGCGTCCCACGTCCTCTACACGCACGGGTACGGCCTGGCCATGGTGCCCGTGAACGCCGTCGACGCGAACGGCCTGCCTCACCTGATCATCGAGAACCTGCCGGTGACCGAGTCGCCCGGGACGCCGGTCGTCACGCAGCCGCGTATCTACTTCGGACAGCGTGCCTCGAGCTGGGTGCTGGTCGATGCGAAGAGCGCCGAGTTCGACTACCCGTCGAGCACCGGCAACGGCAGCGACGTGGACACGCGGTACACCGGGAGCGCGGGCCTGGCGGTGGGTTCGCCCGCGGAGCGCCTCTTCTGGGCATGGAGCCTGGGCGACCTCAACCTGGCGATCAGCGACCAGGTGACCCCGCAGACGAAGCTCCTGCTGCACCGCAGCCTGGCGGATCGGCTGGGCACGCTCGCCCCGTTCCTCGCGCTCGACGGGGACCCGTACGTGGCGATTGCGCCCAACGGGCACCTCGTCTACGTGCAGGACGCGTACACCATCACGGGTGCCGTGCCCGACGCGAGCTCGTACACCGACACCACGCTCGCCGCGACCTACGACTACATCCGCAACAGCGTGAAGATCACCGTCGACGCCTACGACGGCACCATCCACCTGTACGTGGCGGACCCCTCCGATCCGCTGCTCCGGGCCTGGGAGGGCATCTTCCCCACCATGTTCGAGCCGCTCTCGGCGATGCCGGCGGGGCTCCAGGCACACCTGCGCACGCCCGAGAGCATGTTCAACGCCCAGACGCAGATGTACGCCACCTACCACGTGACCGACGTCGCCAGCTTCTACAAGAGCGACAACCTCTGGACGGTCCCCTCGGTCACCGTCGGCACCACCCAGGTGCTGCCGCCGCAGGCCTACTACGTGGAGATGCGGCTCCCCGGCCAGAGCCGGCCGGAGTTCGTGCTGGTCCAGCCGATGGTGCCGGCGTCCCGGCCCAACATGATCGCCTGGGTGGCGGCACGCAACGATGGGACGGCACGCGGCCAGGTGGCCGTCTACGAACTGCCTGCCAACGTCAGCATCCAGGGGCCGACGCAGGTCCAGTCCCGCATCGAGCAGGACCCCGTGATCAGCGGGCAGATCAGCCTGTGGAACCAGAGCGGATCGCAGGTGATCCGGGGCAGCATGCTGGTCATCCCCGTGGGCTCCTCGTTCGTGTACCTCGAGCCGATCTACCTGCAGTCCAACAGTTCGGCGTTCCCGCAGCTGACCAAGGTCGTGGTCGCGTCCTCGCAGACGGTCGGCTGGGGCGATACCCTCCAGCAGGCGCTCCAGGAGGTGGTCACCGACACGGGAACCGGCGGCCAGACGGCCGCCGGGGGTGGCACGGCAACGGGCGGTGGCGGCTCTACCGCCGCGACGCCCAGCCCCTCACCGGGCGCCACGAGCGGCCTGCCCACCAACGCGGCCGGCCTCATCCAGTACATCGACACGCACTTCGCGGCCGCCAAGGCGGACCAGGCCAGCGGCAACTTCGTGGGCTACGGCCAGGAGATGCAGCGGGTCCAGGACGCGCTGGACGCCCTGACCGCGCTCACGGGCGGGGCCTCCGCACAGCCGGCTCCCGCCCCGTCGACTTCGCCGACGCCGTAGCCCGGCGCGGGACACTCGGGATCACGCGGGTGGCGCGTCCACCGAAGGTGCACTCGCGGCTGACCTGGCCAGGAGCGGCTCTCCCGCGAACGCCCACCACGCGGGGTGGACCAGGAGCTTCAGCAACGCGTCGTGCCGCTCGAACTGCTCCGCCGCCACGTCCAGCGGCCGGTTCCAGCGCCCGTGCGAGTCGGTCACGTAGTAGCGGTTCTGGACGAAGTTGGCCTCATACGTGAGCCCCAGGGACGCCATCGGCACGGGTCGCAGGTCGCATCGCAGGGCCCGGCCCGAGACCGGGTCGGAGCCGGCGATCGTGCGGGAGGGCGGGCCGTTCTGCGGGCGCGGCGCCTCGACGAACGCCTCGCCGTTGTTGTACCCGAAGGCCCGGCACAGCGCGTCGCCGTGCGCCGAGGTCCCGGTCACCTCGAAGCCGGCGCGGCGCAGGTGGCCGAGCTCGCTGCGGAGCACCTCGGCGGGATCACGCCCGGTGCGCAGCGCAACGGTGATCGCGTTGTTGTGGAGGCCGATCTCGTGACCCAGGGCCTGGATCCGCTCGAGCGCCCGCCGCACGTACCGCGACGGCGGCCCGGCGAGCCCCTCGCGGTAGTACCAGTCCGTGTGCAGCACGTAGTAGCTGGCCCGATAGCCGCGGCCCGCCTCCCACTCGGCGAAGCGGACCGAGTTGTCGATATCGCTGTCGGTGTCGTGGCGGAGCACCACCAGCCGCGGCGAGCGCTGAGCGGCGGGCAGGTCCATGTAGTCCCTGACCGGGACGACCGCCTCGGCCCTGCGGAGGATCCCGTCCAGGGCCTCGAGGTCGGCGGGCCCGAACGCGCGACGACGAGCCAGGACGCGCCGTCGGTCCGCGATCAGGGTGCGGGGGATACCGTCGGTCCGGCGCACCGGGACGATGCGGTTCCGCACCGAGCGCGCCACCGCGCGGACCCTCGCCTCCGGCGTCATCGCGGCATCCTGGCGAACGTCACTCTCCACCTCTCCCGCGCGGGACGATCGCCTCGAACTCGTCACCGTGGCCGCGCAAGGGCCGGCGTACGGTAGCATGGCACGCCCGATGACACCGTATCCGCCCCTGACGATCAGCTTCCTGCGCGGCGATACGCCGGACCCGCACTGCGTCGACTACCCCGACCGGTTCTACGCCCAGTTCACCGCCCCGAGCGCACGCGATCCGCGGGTCGGCCGCTACGAGGACGGCTGCTCGATCCTGGTCGCGCCGCCCACGTTCGACGAGTACTGGGGCTCGCCGCACGCCTACTGGATGCGCCAGAAGGTGCGCCGGGCGGCGCGCGAGGGCTACGCCGTCGCGGCGATCGACCGCGACGCCTACCTCGACGACATCTACGCCATCAACACGTCCATGGAGGAACGCCAGGGGCGCCCGATGGCCGAGGCCTATCGGCAGCCCCCGGCGCCGCAGGGTCCGCTGCCCGACTTTCCCTGCCCTCGCCACGCCCTGCGCCGGTACGGGGTACTCCATGAGGACCACCTGTACGCGTACGCCTGGGTCTACGTGATCGGGGAGATGTGCCTCTTCTCGACGATCCTGGGCCACGGCGAGCACATGAAGTCGGGAATCATGTCGCTCCTGGTGGCGGAGGTGGTCCGCGACCTGATGGCGACCGCCGGGCTGCGCTTCGCCATGTACAACCTGCACGCGTCCGGCACCGACGGGCTGCGCTTCTTCAAGGAGCAGATGGGCTTCGCGCCCTACCGCGTGACCTGGGTGATGGGGGACGGCACCGACGAGGAACGGCTGGTGGCGCGGGCGAGGAGCGTGGAGGAGTCGCTCCGTACGGGCGCAGGCGCGCGCCGGCCCGGTGGCGCCCCGGGGCCATCGCCGGCGACGCTCCGGCGACTCGCGCAGCGCGTGGGACGGCTCATCCCCCGCGGCTGATCCTGCGCACGACCCCGAGGTAGACCTCCGCCTGGCGCTCCCAGTTGTGGGTCGCCCGCGCGGCCGCGAGGGCCCGTGCGCGGTACGCGGAGCGCTCGGCGTCGGGCGCATCGAGGACGGCGAGGATCGCCCGGGCGACGTCGCCCGGATCGTCCGGATCGCACAGCACGCCGGCGCCCGTCTCGCGCACGATCGCGGCCATGCCCGGCAGGTCGCTGGCGACGACGGGGACGCCGGCCGCCAACGCCTCGAACAGCTTGTTCGGCGTGGTCAGCCGGTGATTGAGCGTGTTGCCCTCGATGGGCATCGCGGCCACGTCCGCGGAGGCGACCCATTCGAGCAGCTCGTCCGGCGGGACGCCCGGCACGACGTGCACGCGGTCGGCGTACGCGAGACTGGCTGCCCGGGCCCGGTACGCGTCGAACCGGGGACCGAACCCCATCACCGCGAGGTGCGCGCCGGGAACGCGGCCCATCGCCTCGAACAGCCGCTCGATCCCCCGGTGCGGGAACAGGTACCCGTGGTACAGCACCACCGGAACGTCCGGGTCGAGCACGAGCAGCTGGTGGAGACGGCGCGGCCGGGGCGGGCCGCCCGGCTCGCCCGGGGCCGGATCCGGCGGGGCGGGTGGGCAGTTCATGACGATCGCCGGCTGACGGCCGAGCCGGCGGGCGAGCACGTCCGCATATGGGCGACTCACCGTGATCACGGCGTCCGCGGATCGTGCCCAGCCGCGCTCGCGGCGCGCCAGCAGCCACCGCCACGCCCGTGGCAGCCGCGCGAATCGCCCGCTCTCGACGTGGATCTCGAGGGAGTCGTACACCACGCGTCCGCCGTGCCGCGCCCGCAGCCGCAGGGCGACGGGCAGCATCACCAGGCCGTCCGCCTGCCAGACGTCGGCGGGGGGCGCCACGCGTTCGACGGCCGCCGCCCAGCGCCCCACCAGCAGCTGGTAGCGCAGCGCCTGCAGGAGCCGCCCCGGGCCATCGACCAGGACGCGCCGGACGGCCGAACCGGGGCGTGGCGATCCCGCGGTGCCGGGCGGCTGCGGCTCCACGTCCGGCGCGGGCAGCTGTGGCGCCGGCAGCCAGCGGGGGCCCTCGGGCAGTGGCACGCGCAGCACGTCGTGGCCCTCCCGCGTCTCCCGATCCGGAAGCCCGGGCGCCGCGCGGGCTACCCAGGTGACCGTGCAACCCGCGTCCACGAGGGTCCGCGTCATGCGCAACGCGCGGGAGTTGTGCTCGGCGGAGTTGGCGAAGAGCAGGACGACGCGAGGCCCCTGGAGGGGTTGGCCGCCCATCACCGTCCGCCGTCACCCACCAGGTCGCGGTAGAGCCCGGTCAGTCGCGCGACCTCGGTCTCCCAGTTGTAGCGCTCGTGGGCCGCCCGCAGGCAGCGCCGGCGCAGGTCGGCCCGCTGATCGGGCGGCAGATCCAGGATCGAGCGGATCGCGCGTGCCACGTCGGCCGGATCGGCCGGGTCGCAGGTCGCGCCGAGCGGGGCGTCCGGGTCGGTCAGCACGATGCGGTGCATCTCCGGGAAGTCGCTCACCACCACCGGAACGCCGGCCGCGAGGCTCTCGAACAGCTTGTTGGGGGTCGAGAGGTAGTGGTTCAGCGTGGAGCGCTGGATGGGCATCACCCCGACATCGGCCGAGGCCACCCAGGGCGGCAGCTCGTGCGGCGGGACGGCGTCGAGCACGTGGAGGCGGCCCCCATAGCGCGGGTCCGCGGCGCGCCGGTCCAGGCTCGCGCGCTCGCTGCCGTAGCCCAGGAAGACGGCGTGCACCTGCTCCATGCCCGGTTGCAGGATCGCCTCGGCGAGTTCCTCCATGCCGCGATGCGCGGAGAACCCGCCGTGGTAGAGCGCGACCGGGTGGCCCGCGGGGATCCCGGCCGCGGCCCGCAGCAGGTCGGGGCGTGGCTCCGGGGGCTCCCAGCGGGCGGGGCAGTTGCGCACGACCACGACGCGGCGCGGGCGGTAGCGGCGCCCCAGGTCCTCGGCCAGCGACTGGTTGACGGTCACCAGCGCATCGACCCGGTCGACCCACCCGCGCTCCCGGCGCGCCAGGATCCGGCGCACCCAGCCCGGCAGCTTCGCGATCCGACCCGACTCGACGTAGATCTCGTGGCTGTCGTAGACCAGCGCGGGGCGGGTGCCGGGTGCGGTCCGGCCGTGGCGTGCGGCGGCGGCAACCGCCCCGGGCAGTCCCGAGAGGTCGTGCCCGTGGTACGCGTCCGCCTCGGGAGCCGCGGCGGCGGCGGCGTGGGCCCACCCCACGATCGAGTACTGCCAGCGGGTCAGCCAGTCGAGCGTGTCCCCGCCCGGCTGGGCCCGTCCGCCGCGTGCCGCCCTGAAGGCGAGGTAGAAGGGGGCTCGGACGAGCATCCAGCCGATCCAGGCCAGGGCGACCGGCGTGACCGCCACGGCCTCGGCCCAGCCCTTCGGGCCGCGCTTCGCGTCGTAGGCGTAGCGGAACCGGATCCAGCCGCGAGCCCGCCACGGGTAGCGGCCCAGCACGTACCAGCGTTTCCAGCCCTGCGGCAGCGGGATCCGGACGATCTCGAACCCATCGCGGCGCTCGCGCTCCACCGTGGTCGAGGCAACGTTGCGGGGCCGCGCCATGACCGTGACCTGGTGGCCCGCCTCGACCAGGCTCCCCGCCTCGCGCAGCACGCGCGCGTCGGTGGTGCAGTCGTTGAAGACGAACATGACGATGCGGCTCACGGGGCGTCCTCCACCACCGCAGCCTCCACCACCGGCGCGTTCGCCAGGGTCGCGTTCGCCAGGGCCACGTTCGCCAACGTCGCCGCGAGGTCCTCGACGGTGGCGCCCGCCCACGGCACCGGCGCGCCGCCGGACCCCACGCAGCCCGCCAGCGCCCGGTAGGCGCGGACAAGCCCGGCCTGCTGCCGCTCCCACGTGTAGCGCTCGAGGGCGACCGTGCGGCAGTGGCGGCGCAGCGCGATCCGGTCCGCCGCCGGGCGCTCCAGCAGCGTGGCCGCGGCCCGGGCTATGGACGCCGGCTCGATCGCGCAGCTGGCGCCCAGCCCCTCCGACGCCACCAGGCGGGCATGCTCGGTCCCCTCGGCGACCAGGACGGGCACGCCGGCCATGATGCTCTCGAACAGCTTGTTGGCCAGGTTCAGGCGCTGGTTGAGCGTGCGGCCCGGCTGCCCCACGTAGCCAAGATCCGCGGAGGCCGTCCACTCGAGCAGCTGCGAGGGCGGCACGGCATCGAGCACGAACAACCGTCCCGGGCGACGGGCTGCCGCGGCCCCGAGCTGATCGCGCAGCCTGCCGTACCCCAGCAGGACCACCGCCACGTCGAGCCGCCGGAACGCCTCCTGGTCGAGTGCCGCGACCAGCTCCTCGATCCCGCGATCCACGCTGAACCCGCCCTGGTAGAGCACGATGGGGCGC
>VFSW01013038.1_pt1 | contig 11570 bp, 8 predicted proteins | sample 5358111 | NCBI WGS metagenome assembly VFSW01 (sample SAMN11554181, study PRJNA540505) | mine drainage metagenome | isolation source: sediment from site ElyBrook_90M | place: USA: Ely Copper Mine, Vershire, VT | collected 2017 | reverse complement strand
GGTGGTTGAAGAATCGCTCGATGGCATGAGCAAGGTAAAGACTAGGCCCTCCAAGGAGGCGTATTACACAGGCATCTTCTATTTCATCGGGGCGCTAGTTGCAACTTCCCCATTCATACTAGGTTCGTTCAGCTATCTGGGAACAGTAGAGGCCGTGATACTCGTTGCGATAGTGCTGTCGGCAGCTTCGGCCTTGGTGGCAATAATAAGCGATACAGGCATAATGAAAAGAATCCTTGAGATGCTCGTAGTTTCGCTGGGCGCCGCATTCGCCACAGCGCTCATAGGATTCATCGTAAGGACGGTATTCGGAGTCGCCATATCCGCATAGCCCTTATCCGCGACGCGTTTTTGCCTTCGGTATAGCGCACCTATAAATATGTTTTAGGTGTCATTATAGCGAAGTGTGCTAATTTTAGCTTCAGGGTGATTGTATGAAGAGCGACGATGAGATAAATGCTGCGATAGAGCAGGCAATGAAACAGATGGACATGCTGATAAACGATACGAGCGTACCGAAGAACGTGCGGAGCGTCATAACGCAGGCGAGGAACGAGCTGAACTCCAAAAATGAATACGTCGTCAGGGTCTCATCTGCCATATACAACCTGGACGAGGTAAGCAACGACATCAACCTTCCGCAGCAGGCGAGGACCATGATATGGAGCATACTCAGCCAGCTCGAATCGATCAAATCGGACTGATTACATGGCTGACGGCACAAATGCTGTTGGAAACCTGGCCAAGAAGCTTGAGGGAAAGGGAATTCTGCTGTCATCGGATGTGGACAATCTGCTTCTCGAAGGCATAGACATAGACCTGATATCCGGCAAGCTCGTGGAGAAATACCCTAATCCTGAATCGGTGCAGATAGTCGACGCGACCGTCATCAAGGGGATAGTGGAGGAGCTGAAGATAGACAAGGCGCCAGTGCCTCTCGAGATAAAGGCGAGGGTAGGATTCAGGCCGGCGGCTGCAGAAGTTGAGGCTAGGTACAGCATAGGCAACGGAAAGCAGCAGAACGATGGATTGAGGACCGAGGGCAGCGTCAGCGACTTCGTCGCGTATTTCAGGAGCAGGCTGGACAAGATAAAGCCGTTCATAAGCACGCACAGCGCGGCGAGCGGCATGTCGCCCAACCTCGAAGCGATAAGGTCGTACACCAACGGGCGCGAGGTAACTATATGCGGCATAGTCAGCAACAAGATAACCACGAAGAACGGAAACATAATGACCCTCATAGAGGACGAGACGGCAGACGCCAAAGTCATATTCATGAACGCGACCTCCGAGAAGGCGAGGTCGCTGTTCGGCCTTGCGGGAGAGATAATAAACGACGAGGTCATAGCGGTCAAGGGAAGGATATCCGGACCGTTCGTCATAGCCAACGAGCTCATATTCCCGAACGTCCCGCTCAGGGAGAGGAAGACGATCGATGAAGACCTCGCCATCGCGTTCGTGTCAGACATCCATGTGGGAAGCAAGAGGTTCATGGAGAAGAACTTCTCGAAGATGGTCGAGTGGCTCAACGGCAACGCCGATATCGGACCGAAGGGCCTGGCCGGCAAGGTAAAGTACATGGTGATAGCAGGGGACGTCGCCGACGGGATAGGCGTCTACCCGGGACAGGACCGCGACCTCTCAATATTAGATGTCTACCTGCAGTACAAGAGGCTCGCCGAATTGCTTGAGGACATACCTGATTACATACAGGTGTTTGCCCTGCCAGGCAACCACGACGCGGTTCAGGCCGCCGAACCGCAGCCGGCCCTTGGTAATGATATAATGAAGGATTTCAAGAAGGACAACATACACTTCGTCCCGAATCCGAGCTACCTGACCCTGCACGGGATAAAGGTGCTCGCCTATCACGGCACGTCCTTGGATTCCATAATAAGCGCGGTGCCTGGCATGAGCTATGCGGCGCCGGAGAAGGCGATGGTCGAGACGCTTAAGAGGAGGCACCTCTCGCCGATATACGGCGGCAACATAATAGTGCCGAGCAGGAACGACACCCTGGTGATAGACACTATACCAGACATACTCCACATGGGGCACCTGCACAAGAACGGCATAACGAACTACCACGGCGTGGATGTCGTGAACAGCGGCACATGGCAGGCGAGGACCGATTATCAGATAAAGCTTGGGCACATGCCCACGCCATGCGTGATGCCCGTATACGATGCTAAGAAAGGCAGCTACGTGAACATTGACTTCAACGGCTGATTCGATGGAAATAAACTCGTACTTCGACGCGCTCTCCAAGGATTTTGAGGAAGCGTATGCGGTAGCGACGAGCGCGCGCAACCGCGGTTTCGATCCGGAGACGTTCGTCGAGATAAAGCCCGCGCCGGACCTTGCGTCGAGAGTGGAGGGAATACTCAACGTCGAAGGATTGGCAGACTTGATAAGAAGCAAGTCTAATGGCCAGTCCACCAGGACCCTCGCGTTCGACATAGTGAGGGACCTGTGCACTAATCCGAAATTCAAGAGGAACAGCATAGAGGAGCAGCTGACCCTCGCATTAAGGGCGGGCCTGGCTGTGCTCACCGATGGAGTGCTGGTGGCACCGACCGAAGGGGTGCAGGGCGTCAAGCTGCACAAGAATCCCGACGGTTCCACGTATGCCGCAGTGATGTATGCGGGGCCGATAAGGGGAGCGGGAGGCACGTCCGCGGCGCTCTCCGTGGGCCTCGCGGATCTCGGAAGGCAGATTCTAGGAGTCGACAGCTACAAGCCGCAGCAGGCCGAGATAGAGAGATACTTGGAGGAGATAGACATCTACGACTCAAGGGTGACTAACCTGCAATACAGGCCGAAGGATGAAGACCTTCGCATCATACTGGAGAACTGCCCAGTGTGCATAGACGGACTGGCGACCCACGACGTAGAGATGGGCGTGCACAGGAATGTCAAGAGGCTCGACGCGGAAGGCAAGGAAGAGATGATACCGAACAAGATAAGAGGCGCGCTCGGACTGGTGATGTGCGAAGGCATAGCGCAGAAGGCCAAGAACGTGCTCAAGTACACGAAGGCCGCAGGGCTCGACTGGAGCTGGCTAAACAACATAATAAAGGTGAGCAAGCTGCAGGAACTCAGCGCGGACAAGATCGCCGACAAGAAGAGCAGCGTGTTCCTCCAGGACCTTGTGGGAGGTAGGCCGATACTGTCGTATCCGGATGCGAGGGGCGCGTTCCGCCTGAGGTATGGCAGGTCGAGGCTCACCGGAATAGCAGCTAAGGGATTCAGCCCGGCGACGATGATAATACTCGACGAGTTCATCGCGTCAGGCACGCAGGTGAAGGTCGAGAACCCCGGCAAGGGCTGCATAGCCATGCCCGTGGACAGCATAGAGGGGCCTTTCGTAAAGCTGTCCAACGGCGAGGCGTTCAGGGTGAACAGCGCGGAGAAGGCGAGCGAGGTAAGGAGCCTTGTAACGAAGATACTTTCTGTCGGGGACATGCTGGTCACGTACGGCGACTTCAAGAAGACCAACACGCCGATACTGCCTACCAGCTATGTCGAGGAATATTGGTACGAACAGCTAAAGGGCAAGGGCTATGAGGGAGACATGCCCGAACCCCAGAACTTCAAGGAGGCGTTTGATCTTTCGGCGAAGTACGGGGTGCCCATGCATCCGCTTTACATCTACGACTATTCCGACCTAGACAGCACCGAGTTGAGGGAGCTCGCGCGCGCAATCGCAAAATCGGAGGTCAACTCAACCGACGCGTTCGCAGTCAGGGAGCTGAAGATAAAGGACAATATAGAATTCCTCAGGGAGCCCATAGAGAAGCTGTGCATACCGCATTACGACGACGGCACGACGATAACGATAAGGGGGAGCGACGCGCAGGCGCTGCTCATGTCCATGGGCTTCGCGGACAAGGACGGCAGGATATCCCTGAAGAGAGGCATAGCAGACTCGTATACGGATGAGCAGGCACCTCTCGAGGGCATAAATTCGCATGCGCCGTTCACAGTAATGAAGAGGGCGACGAGGTTCGGCGGAAGGATAGGCAGGCCAGAGAAGGCGAAGGAGAGGCTGATGAAGCCGGCGCCTAACCTGCTGTTCCCGATAGGGGAGTACGGCGGCAAGGAGAGGAACCTGTACAAGGCCTACGTCATAGCGACGAAGAAGTTCGGCGACAACAGGATAAGCGTGGAGGCGGTAAGGTACAGGTGCCCCGTCGGCAAGGAGATCATGATATACCCGTACTGCAAGGAGCACGGAGTGCGGGGAGTGATAGAGAGGGTGTGCAAGAGATGCGGCAAGACGAGCATGGAGCGCGTATGCCCGAGCTGCGGCGGCGAGACCGAGGGCAGCGCGATCCAGGGCCTCGACATAATATCCATGATAAACGATGCGGTCGCCAGCATCGGCGGAATCTCCGGCATACCGAAGATGCTTAAGGGAGTAAAGGGGCTCATGAGCAGCGACAGGATTGCGGAGCCGATAGAGAAGGGCATACTGAGGAGCAGAAACGGCGTCTACATATTCAAGGACGGGACGGCTAGGTTCGATGCTACCGACGCGCCCATAACGCACTTCTATCCGGAGGAGATAGGCATAAGCATCGAGAAGGCGAGAGAGCTCGGATACGATAAGGACATATACGGCAAGGATCTCGTCAGCGGCGACCAGTTGGTGGAGATGAGGCACCAGGACGTGATAATAAACTCCAGGGGTGCCGAATACATGGTCAGGGTGGCGAATTTCATAGATCAGCTGCTCGTCGATTACTACAAGCTGGAGCCATACTACGGGATAAGCGGCAGGGACGGCCTGATCGGCCAGCTGGTTGTCACCCTGTCGCCGCACACCTCTGCGGGAGTGCTCGGCAGGATCATAGGCTTCACGGAGGCGAAGGTCGGGTTTGCACACCCGTATACGATATCCGCGAGAAGGAGGAACTGCGACGGCGACGAGGACACGATGATGCTTCTCCTGGACGCGCTGATAAACTTCTCGAAGAGGTACCTGCCGACCACCGTCGGCGGCACAATGGACGCGCCGCTAATACTCAGCGTTAAGGTGCACCCCGAGGAGGTCGACGACGAGGTGCACGAGATGGAGACAGTCAGCAGCTACGGCCTGAAGTTCTACGACGACACGTTCGCGGGGCTCGCCCCGCCGGAGATAAAGGTCGAGATAGTAGGAAACAGGCTGAAGAGCCCCACAATCTTCGACGGCCTGATGTTCACGCATTCGAGCTCGTCCAGGGCCGTCGCGGACTCCCCAAAGCAGTGCGTCTACACGAAGCTGAAGACCATGCAGGAGAAGGTCGAGGCCCAGTTCAGGCTGATGGACAAGCTGGAGAGCATAGACAAGGCGGACTCGGCGAAGAGGCTGATCATGAGCCACTTCATACCAGACCTTATCGGCAACCTCCATTCGTTCTCGAAGCAGACGTTCAGGTGCATTGCCTGCAACGCGAAGTACAGGAGGGTGCCGCTGCTGGGCGTATGCCCGAGATGCAGGGGCAAGCTGGTGCTTACCATCTCAAAGGGCGGTATAGAAAAGTATCTAGTCATGGCGACGGACCTGGCGGACAGGTACGAGCTTGAGCCCTACATCAGGCAGAGGCTTGCCCTGATACGGGAGGAGATAGAGAACGTCTTCGGGGGAGTGGGCGCGAAGTCGATACCCACCAGGCAGTTCAACCTCACCACATTCATGTGAAAGCGAATCCCGCGAACCTCCAAGCTTTGTGGAGCTACCCCCACACGTCCGCCTTGACCTTATCCTTCGGGACATTGAGCTGCGTGAGTGAATCCTGCACCGCCTTGACGAACCCGAGGGGGCCGCATATGTACGCGGTCCTGTCCATGAAGTCGGGAACGTGCTTCTTTATCATCTCCGGTGAAACGTGCCCGGTCTCGCCGGTCCAGCCCGCTGAGCGCGGTTCGGTGGGCCTCGTCACGCATATAGTTGTCTTGAGATTGAGCGAGGCGTCCAGTTCTCCAAGTTCCTCCTTTCTTATTATCTCGTCGGGATACCTGACGCTGTAGAGAAGCGCCACGTCGTTGTCATAGGAATTTATCCTCAGCTCTCGCAGCATGGACATGAACGGGGCCAGGCCCGTGCCGCCGGCTATGAAAAGAACCTTCTTGTCCTCCTTCGGTATGAACCTGAACTGGCCGTATGGGCCCGTCACCGTGTACGTATCGCCCACCTTCGCCTCTTCAAGCTTCGAGGTGAATCGGCCGTGGATCATGTGTATCTCGAACTCGAGCTCGTCGGAGTTCGGCGCTGACGCGACTGAAAATGCCCTGGTTATCTTCTGACCCGCGCCATCCCCGACCCAGGTAAGCATGACGCACATCCCGGGATCAAAAGCCAGTTTGGATCCATCTGCGGACTTGAACCTGAACGTGTCTACGTCTGGCGTCTCCTTTATTATCTCCGCGAGCCTGTACGGCTTGTTCACTATAGAAGGCGGCTGCACTGCCATCGTGATCACTGGTGCGCCCTCTTTATGCATTAAACTAAGGGGGCGCATTAAGGGAATTAACGTTAACTAATAAATATTCTCTTGTCAATATGATTCCTGTAACTCTATTCTGCCGTTTCTTCGGCGTATGCTTCCGCGTATTTCCGAAGGCGAGATGATAGTATGTACTCAAAGGACGATTTGCTGAAAAGGAAGGTCAGGGATGTCAGGATAACCGAGGACATGAAAGTAAAGGAGCTGATCGAGCAGATGGGCGACATAGGCGGATTCTCCGCCCAGCACATGGTAGACAGCATAGACATAGTAGGCAAGATGATCGACAACAAGGATTCGTTCAACTTCCTCTCGTTCCCGGCCGACATAGTCTCCACCGGCCTCAGGGGGGTTCTTGCCGGGATGGTCAAGCATTTCGATGCGATAATAACTACGGGAGGGACGCTAGACCACGACATAGCGAGGGCCACGGGAGGCGTGTACAACGTAGGTTCATTCAACGCGGACGACAAGGAGCTGCACAAGACGGGTGTCTTCAGGTTGGGCAACATATTCATAGAGAACGAGGAATACGGGCTGCAGCTGGAAAACGAGTTCAACAAGGTCATGGATGAGATATACAAGACGGAAGGCCACAAGACCGAATACAGCGCCAGCGCGATCATAAGGGAGTTCGGCAAGAGGATAAGCGACGAGGGGTCGATACTCAAGCAGGCGTACGATCACAATGTGCCGATATACTGCCCCGGAATCCTCGATGGGGCGTTCGGCACGCAGATGACGCTCTTCTCGCAGGACCACAAGTTCAAGCTGGACCTGCTCGCTGACGAGCTCGAGCTCAGCAATCTTGTCTTCGACCACAAAACTACGGGAGCCCTTATGATAGGAGGTGGGATAAGCAAGCACCATGTCATATGGTGGAACCAGTTCAAGGGAGGGCTGGATTACGCTGCCTACATAACTACGGCAACGCAGTACGACGGAAGCCTGTCCGGAGCGAGGCTCTCGGAGGCGGTCTCGTGGGGCAAGATAAAGGAGGATGCCAGGTACGTGACCGTCGACGGGGATGCCACCATAATACTGCCGATCATTGCGGCCGCGCTGAACCTGCGCTGACGCGCGCTGTACAAAAGCGATAAATAGGTTGCAACAGATACCAGACCGATGATTGCGGTGAAAAGTGGTCAATTCCAAACGCTGAGGCGCGCATGTGCGCGCAGCATGCATTCCTAATCCTTAGCTGTGGCAGCTTATGCCGCTATAGCAATCTAAATATAGTTGAGCTTGTCAAGTATATCGGGCGATTTAGCCATTGCGTTAAAGGTGTGATCCTATGAAAGTACTTCAGTTGGACGTGAATAAGATAGAGTTCGAGCCGATAGAGCCGGAGGCGAGCAGCTACGAGAGCGCGGAGAAGAAAACAGTGGACATAACGGATGCGCTCGTGATGCTTGTTGCCGTTGAGAACGGCGATACGGAGGAATATGCGAGGAAGGCCGTGGGCGACTCTATCGCATTCGCGAAGAAGCAGGGGATCAGGAAGCTAGTGATATACCCGTTCGCCCACCTTTCCTCAAACCTGGAATCGCCCAAGGAGGCCATGGCGATGCTGGAACTGATGAAGGCGGCGGCAATTGAAGACAAGGGCATCGAGGTTCTTTCCGCCCCGTTCGGATGGAACAAGAGGCTGAACCTGATGATAAAGGGGCACCCCCTGGCGGAGCAGTCGAGAAGCTACGGCACGCAGGCAGCGAGTGAAAAGCAGGGTAAGCCGAAGCCGCACAGGAAGACAGACCTGTCGATAGTCAAGAAGAGCGACTGGTCGGGATTGCCAGATACGGACCACAGGACCATAGGCGAGAGGATGGACCTGTACAGCTTCCAGGAGGTATCGCCTGGCATGGTTTACTGGCATAACAAGGGCTACATAATATACAAGGAGTTGGTAAGTTTCATCAGGAAGAAGGAAGAGGATTACGACTACGAGGAGATAAGCACGCCGCAGGTTGCAAACCTCGCGCTCTGGCACGTAAGCGGCCATATCGACAAGTACAGGGAGAACATGTTCGTCTTCGATACGGCCAACGAAGAGCTCGGATTGAGGGCCATGGGCTGCCCTTCCGCCATAATGGTCTACAAGGCAAGAAGCAGGAGTTACAGGGACCTGCCCATCAGGTTTGCGGAGTTTGACACCCTTTTCAGGAACGAGATAAGCGGCGCCCTGACCGGGCTCCTGCGCGTAAGGCAGATGACACAGGACGACGCGCATATATTCCTGGCTGAGGATCAGATAGAGGATGAGATAGCGACGCTGCTCAAGATGGCCAAGGAGGTCTATGAGGTATTCGGCATGAAGTATGAACTGTACCTTTCGACCATGCCTGACAACCACATAGGCGATGAAGAACTGTGGAGGAGGGCCGAAGGCAAGCTCAAGGCTGCCTTGGATAAGAATGGCTTAAAATACGGGATAAAGGAGAAGGATGGCGCATTCTACGGCCCGAAGATAGACGGGGACGTGCTCGACTCGATGGGAAGGAGGTGGCAGTGCCTGACAATACAGGTGGACTACCAGCAGCCCATCAGGTTCAAGCTCTCGTACGCGAATGACAAGGGAGAGCAGTCCACCCCGATCATATTGCATAGGACTATAATCGGCACCTTCGAGAGGTTCATAGGCGTACTGGTCGAACATTACCAGGGTAAGTTCCCGACTTGGCTCGCCCCGCTGCAGGCGCGCGTAGTCTCGATATCAGAAGCTGCGAACGACTACGCGATGAAAGTCCACAAGGAGCTCAAGGCCGCAGGCATACGCGTGGATGCGGACATATCTGACAAGACGATGGAGTACAAAATACGCGATGCCAAGATGCAGCAGATCCCGTATACGATAGTACTCGGTAAAAAGGAGCAGGAGGCCGGGAGCATATCAGTCAGGAACAGGGACGGGAAACAGACGAATGCGATCAGCCTCCAGGATTTCATCGGCAGGGTAAGCAAAGAGATAGCGGGAAGGTCGCAGGGACTTTCCTATTGAACTGCAGCATGGAGCAGGAACGGTAGGGCTTCCGTCGAAACGCGGGCCGGTTCCTTCTTCAAAAATACGGCGGTCAGTGGAGCCGTCAGCCAGTCTTGGCAGCGGCTGCAGCCTGCTGATTCGTCGAGGCCTTCTGCGATGGCACGGGGGGCGGCTTGTAGGTAAAGAAGACGCCTAGTGTGAACGCTATGTTTGTGAAAAGTATTACCAGGAATATCAGGTCTACGAACCCGGGTATGACTATACCATAAACCAGGGGCACTGTCGCTATTATGGCAGGAGAGAGCCCTCGGGGTATGTTGAAGTATATGAGGGATTTCTCGACAGAGCTTACCTTTTTGTCCGTTGATAGTATCTTCCCGAGAAGTGGCGTGAGGGGGATGCGAATCAGGAACAACACAATCGAGAGTATTAGCGCTATTGCCATGTATATGTAGCTCACGGTCTGGATGTTGAACAGCAGGCCTATGTACACGAAAAAGAAAGTGCTGACGAAGAACACAATCTCTTTCTGGTATTCCGTAGTGTGCTCCACGTCCTGCTTCGTAGCGAAGTACTTGCCGAGGAGATCGTGCTTCCTGCCGTCCGTCACGCTTTTCCTAGAGCCTATGTTGGCAAAGAGTATGCCGAACACGAACACCGCTAGCGCGCTGTTCAGCCCGGCGTACGTGGCCACTCCGTATGTGGCTATTATCATGGTTACGGTAAGTATCCAGCTGTAGTCCTGGCTGTAGTCCCCGAACCTGTTCAGTATGTAGAGCCAGAAGAATGCCGATATGACCCCGAGCAGCACGCCCCCGACGAGCTGCGTGAATATGCCTTCCCCTACCGTCGAGAGCGTAATTGACAGGGGGTTAATCATTATACCTATGAGCGTCAGGGGCACTATGAGCTGCAGCACGTCGCTCACCGTGCTCTCATACACCATCGTCGTCTTTATGTTCTCGCTGATGGTCAGCTTCTTTACCAGCGTTGGTATTATTATGGTGCTGGGCCCGGAAACCGCAAAACCGAATATGAATGATTCGATGAACGACCATCCAAGGAATATGTGCACAAGGAACGCGGTTATTATTCCAATGAGTATCTGGACTGTGAACATAAATCGCGTCGCGCCTACAAGCACCTTGCTCAGGCTCTTAAACCTGATGTTAAGCCCTACGTCGAACAGGACGAAGGACACCGCAATTGCTATTATGTATGGAGTGAGGGCGGCTATGGTGCTGCTCGCGGATGTGTTGATAAGGTGCAGCACTGGCCCTATTATAAGGCCTATGAGCATCAGAGGCAGCACGCTCGTTATCCTTATCCTGTCAAACATGGCAAATATGGCAAACCCTAGGAATGATACCGCTGCTATGAAGATGAATGCGAGCCCTACTGACAATGCCATCAGATTACCTACGCCAATGCGGTTTGATACCGTCAATACCCATTAAGTCTAATCATTTATATACTTGCGTTTGCTGCCTCTGGCCCGCATGAGGGAGCGGCTGCCTGCGGCTCCTTCCGGAATCCCTTTCTCGAGCTCCTCTATTATGAAAACGAACTTTTCCAGGACAAACCTGAGCACTATCAGCAGCAGGGCGCCCGCTATTACTATTACCAGTCCGAATATGTCTATATGGAATATCACGAACGCGAAAGCTATGGCGACTGCAGGTGCATGCTGGCTGTCCGTCAAGTACAGCAGTGCGGAGACCACGAATATGACAGCTGCAGCAATGATGTACAATGGCACGTATGCGAGCATCAGCGACCCTGCAAGGCCGACTACGCCGCCTATGATGTAGCTCTTGACGAATCGCGGAATCCGCGCGCCCCTGGCCCTTGGTGTCATAAAGAGTATGAAGGCACTTGAGGCGAATGACGCGAATATTATGGCGGTTGTGCCTACCCCGTACGCCAGGTCGAAATGGGAGTAGTCTAAGGCGATCAGTATTACCATCATGATCACGGCGGTGAGCAGCGCAGGTATAGCGATGTTCCTGAGCTTGCTTTACCACCTGTGGAGCTTTCGCCTGCTTCGACCGGTACGCCTCCTCGCCCTCCTCCCACCCAGCCTAGTACAGCCTTTAGGG
>VFSW01013037.1_pt1 | contig 11570 bp, 11 predicted proteins | sample 5358111 | NCBI WGS metagenome assembly VFSW01 (sample SAMN11554181, study PRJNA540505) | mine drainage metagenome | isolation source: sediment from site ElyBrook_90M | place: USA: Ely Copper Mine, Vershire, VT | collected 2017 | reverse complement strand
GGTCACCGCGGGATTGCGCAACGTCCAGGCGATTGCCACCACGCCCGGTTGCACCCGGTGTACGTTGCCGATCTCGCGCAGCAACTCCACCAGCTTCAAATTGCGCGAGAGCTTCGGCTCCTGGAACTGCGGAGCGCGACGACGCCAGTCGTCCTCCGGCATATTGGCAATGCGTTCTGCCGTCATCTGTCCAGAGAGCAGTCCGCTGGCCATCGGCGAATAGTTGATCACGCCAATGTTATGGGCCTTGCAGAAGGGCAGAATCTCGTTCTCCACTGCCGTATCCAGCAAAGAATAGGGCGGCTGCAGAGAAGTGATCGGCGCAATCTTCAGCGCCCGTTCCATCTGTTTCACGTTGAAGTTGGAAACACCGATGTAGCGCACCTTTCCCTCGTCCTTGATGCGCGCCAGCGTCTCCCATCCCTCTTCGATCTCCGCCTCCGGATCGGGCCAGTGAACCTGGTATAGATCGATCACGTCCAGCTTCAAGCGCCGTAGCGAGTTCTCGACCTCCAGGCGCAACGAGTCCCTTTTCATGCTTCTATAGATCTGGCGGTTTTCATCCCAGCGCATCGAGCACTTGGTAAAGACGTAAGGATTTGTCGTGCAGTGGGCCAGAGCTTTGGCCACAATCTCCTCGGAATGTCCGAGGCCGTAAATTGCCGCCGTGTCGATCCAGTTCATGCCGCATTCCAATGCGCGATGAATTGTCTGGACCGATTCGCGGTCGTCCTGCGGCCCCCAGCCAAAGTCCCAATTGCCGCCGCCAATCGCCCAGGCTCCAAAGCCGATTGGAGTGATCTTCAAATCTGAATTTCCAAGTTGACGCGTTTCGCGTGAGGTGTGATTTCTCTCAACCGTAGTAGGCATATTCTTTCGATGCGTAGGCATCTCCTCGGTTTCATATCGTTGGTCACATGTCCGGTATCATAACTATGCCGCGCTGAACCTTTGCTCTTGCTCGCCTCGCCCCCGGCTGCGCGCGCGCAAGTAGTCCTGCGCATTGTGATAACCCTCCATCGTGCCAACGTCCATGTAGTGCTCACCGTTGGCCGTGGCGTGAACCGGGTTCCCGGCAGCGATGTAGGCATTGAGCAGGTGGCCCAGGTATTCGTCCTCGCGGTGGCGCGACTCCCATAGCATTCGGAGATCGTGGAAGGCACGGCCCGAGGCGGTCACCGCGCCCCAGATCCAGTGCGAACCAGGGTTTGGCTGCTTCACTTCCACCCGCTCCACCCGCCCACTCTCATAGCAGAGCACGGCATCGAAGACGCTCGGATTTGCCACCGGAAACAGTACCAGATTCACCCCCGGCCCTTGCTCCACCGAAGCATGGAAGGCATTCTCGGGATACCAGATGGTGTCCGGAAGGCCAATCAGCACTGGCTCGTCGTAGCGCACGAAGCTCTCGGCGCGGAATATGGCGTCGCACAAACCGCGCGGGCGCCGCTGCACCGCGTAAAAGATCTCCGCGCCGTAGTCGCGCTCGGCATAGTAGCGCACGATGTCACTTTTTTCAGCTGAAATCACCATGCATATCTGGCTGGCGCCGGCGGCAATCATGCGCTCCACCAGATACTCGGAAACGGCCTTGGGCCGCTCGATGCCTTCAACGTCGCGGGAGCCAACGGGCAGAAGCTCTTTGCTGCATCCAAGCGGCTGAATACGCAGGCCGGCTCCGGCAGCGGGGATGATTCCAATCATGCAACCTCCATCTGAGCTTTGCGAGGGTTGGACGAGCGGGCGGCGTCAAACGCAGCCAGCATGGTGAGTGCGCGCTGGTGGCCGGTGTGCTCGTCAAGGGTGCGCTGACGGGCGCGGCGGGCCATCCGCTGCAGCTCTGCGTCGGGACGGTCGAGCATGTGCAGCACGTCCTCGGTGTCGCTGGCGACGAGCACTTCCTCGCCGGGCTTAAAGAACGAATTCAGTCCGTGGAACCAGTCTGTAACAATCGGCGCGCCACAGGCCGCAGCCTCAAAAAATCGTCCCGAGGGACAATACCCGGATGCCGCCATCTCCGCTCGCGTCAGATTGAGCGTGAGGCGCGAAGAACAGTAAAGTGCGGGATGATCGCTGGGCCCGACGTGTTCGAAGCGCTGCACATTTTGCGGCCAACTCCACTCCGAAGGATAGAGCGAACCGGCCAGCGTGAACGGCCAGGAGGGACGCCGCCGTGCCGCCTCCAGGAACATCGAGTCCAGCTTGGCCTGCCGGTCCGGCGCGTAGGTGCCCATGTAGCTGAGTTCGCAGTGCAGCTCAGGGAAGGGCTGCACCGGGCGATAAACATCCGGATCCACGCAGCCGAAGAGCGGGCGCGCCAGCCTGACCCCGAAGTCCCGCTCCAGTGCGACCAGCGCGCCGCCGCCGGTCCAGGAGAACACAAGATCGAAGGCGGGCAACTGGCTGGCGCGGAGGTAGTCCAGATCGCCCTCAGCAAGGCGGTTCAAGGTGATCGGCGTATCCAGATCGTAGAAGACGCGCAGAGGGGCGTCGAGCGAGAGCAGCGCGTCGGCAATGCGCGCACCTTCCGGGACATAGCTGGCGGTCACGACAACGTCGGACTCGGCAGCTTCGGCCAGCGCCCGGCTGCGGATGGCGTCCCAGGAGGAGTACAGCTTAAGTTCGCAATAGGCGCACTCGCGAAAATCACGATGACTGGCGTAATACGGCACGTCGCGCTCGTAAAACGTGACACGGTGCCCAAGCTGATGCAGCGCGCGCAAAATTGCACGATACGGCGTGGCATGACCATTGCCCCAGGAAGATGACAGAGTCAGGCCGAAAAGTGTGATCTTCAAAGCGCACCATCCGGTTCCGCAGCCCACAAAAAAGCGGGCATACAAGTCCTGCTCAGCTTTGGATGAAGAGTACGCGCGAGATGTTTGCTCGAATTTGTCCGGCGGCGGCTGTCCGCCGATCGGCAGACAGCTTTTGAATACGGGGAAGGGAATGCGAAGGGCGCGGCAGCGCCGCCTGTTTGCTGTTCACTGCCAATTTTTCATGTCACGCATTGCTATGTGTCTCTGCGACAGTAGCTTGCGGAAAATTGGCCGGGAACAGCTCTTCCTTTCCTTAGATTCCATTCAGATTCTGTCAAGTTAAGCGCACCGCTGCAGAGAGCCAACAAACTGTTTTGACAAACTCGAAGAGAGTCGGGGGGCTGTTTCTGATCTGCTGCTGCTCCTCCGATCCGCTCGAAGCTCAATTCAGGCCATTCGCTAGGAAAAGCAATCATGGAATTCGGCGAATTCGGTGCGATGGCAGTTCCCGTTTGGGAACGTGCTTGGCTGAGGTGCGTTGGCCATGAACGCATTGTCTAGTTTTCTTTCTGATAGCGGTCTCGAAAAACGCTTACGTTCAGCCAAACTGAAGTGTACAGTTACGGGCAAACAGCAAATGAGGTTCGGTTTATGCCCAGATTTGGCGTGCGGTCGAGACCACGAGGAAACAGGGTCTTGAATGTTAGCTTACTCGGCGTTTTCACGGGTAACCGCTTCGAGCGCGGCATTAAAGAACTTCCCCTCAGCGACAACGAATGTTATTTGCTTCAGAATTCCGAGTAAATACCGTTCTTGCGCGATCGAGCACTGCACAACAGACACAGTGCCGACAGGAAGCGGCTCAGTTGCAGGCGCAACTTGCCCAGTGCAAGACTGATGTCTGCCGTCAGCAAGTGCAGGCGGCCATTGCCGCGCATAATGCGCGATGCACGTAGAGAGAATTGGAAGATGCGGTTTTCAATGAAGACTGGTTGCGCGCGCCTGGCGCTCTTAGCGGCAATTGTCGCGTTTGCGACGTTGGCGGCGAGTGCTCAGGTAACGAAGGCGAGTACGGTCACGCTTGTCTGTAATAACAAGATCAAGCGAGCCGATCTGTTACCACATATCACGATTGACTTAAGTGAAGGCGAAGGGCGTGTCAGCGTCCACTATCCAGCGACAAGCATTGCTTATCCTGGTGGTGCAGTGGTTAACACGCCAGCGAAATCGCTTGGGCCGTTTCCCGCGACGTTCGATTCTAAGACTATTGCGTTTGACGTTCGCGACGGATACAACGAAGGTTTTTACCAACGCTACACACTCGACCGCATGTCTGGAAATCTTTTGGACTATACGAGCGTGAAGGCGCCATTCGACGAGGCACCGCCCGACGACAGAGTGGTATGGCACTATACCTGTAAGGTTGGCAAGGCGAAGTTTTGATACTGTGTTGTGTCCACAGCGTTTCCGTTTTTTGCAGCTTGGGCGCTCCATTATTTCTGTTCTTCGAACCGCCCCGATGGTTCGCTCATCATTGCCGCCAAGAATGGCATCTGGTTCGAGGCGAAGAACCGATACAGTCCGGTCACGATTATTCGCGTAATGCCCGTCATGGACAATTGGGGCGGGTGCAAGGACTGAACAATCGCTAAGAGTTGTTTCTTTTCGCGGCAATCCGTTTCCAGGATAAATCGCTATGGGGAGGCCATTAATTATGTGGACAATTCCCGAGTCAATGGATACTCTACCCACCAAAGACCATCGCAACCCAAAATTGTATCTTCAAAAATGAACGACATTCACATAGCCGGGACGGCGCATTGCGCCCAAGTGGAAACACTCATTGGCTTGCCTCCCCTTGACGCCGTGCTGGCGCGGAATAAGGAATGGCAGACCAGGCATCGCCGTTTTTTTCGAATTGCAGGGATTACCGTGCTAGTAGAAAGCGACTTGGATTTCGACTCGGTAAAGTTCAAGGATGAACTTGCCGCATTTGCGGCGGACGGAACGGGCGACGATTTGGTAACGCTGCGGCATTATTTCGAATTGCCCGACCTGCACGGCAAAGACCTGGGCAATGTTATGTACCGCAAGGCGCCCTGGGCGATTTCACGAAAGAACGGGACGTGGATCTATCGTGGCGTCACGCCGGACTCAGACTCAGAATTACATCGTGTCGCAGTTTTCGACGCCGACTACACAAAGGCGGCAATATTCAGCACGCCGCGTCATGAGGAACTGGTGCGCCGCGAGGGATTCCATTCGCTCTCGTTGCTTCCGAGCGACCAGATATGGCTGGTGCCGCTGTTAGCCGACCGCAATGCCGTGTTGCTTCATTCGGCAGCGGCAATCCTAAATGGGCAGGGATTGTTGTTCGTCGGTCATTCCGGTGCGGGGAAATCCACCACCATGACCATGCTGAAGGACCGGGTGGAGATTCTGTGCGACGATCGGAACGTTGTCCGGCGCTGGGACGAGGGTTGGCGGGTTCATGGTACATGGAGCCACGGCGACGTGTCCGACGTTTCTCCGGCGTCTGCTCCATTGCGTGCGATTCTCTTCCTGCAACAGGACACATGCAATGAAATCGTACCGATATCCGACCGCAAGCTGATCTGGCGCCGTTTGCTGGCGACGCTCATCAAGCCAATGATGACCGCGGAGTGGTGGCAGAAGGAAATTAGCGTGATTGAGCGCATCGTGGAGGAGGTACCGTGTTACACGATGTGCTTCGATAAGAGCGGGGCGATTGTGCCCGGACTGGAAAGGCTGACGAGAGCCGGAGAGCAGGAGCCGAAAGCATCGTCTTTCGTATTTCGCCTGCCGACGAATGCGTAATGACCGAATTCGTCAGATACCTCCACAAGACAGCGAAGCCGATTGCGCCGCGCTTGCCCCAACTCGACATCGAACTGACCGAGCGATGCAATAACGATTGCATTCACTGTTGTATCAACCAGCCTGCAAACGACAGCGCCGCACGGGCGAGAGAGCTGACGACCGCGCAGCTCAAGGATGTGTTGAAGCAAGCCGCGGACTTGGGCTGTCTACAGGTGCGTTTCACCGGCGGCGAGCCCCTCCTGCGCCCTGATTTCGAGGAAGTGTACACCTTCGCGCGGAGGCTGGGACTAAAGGTCTGGCTGTTTACCAACGGTCGCCTTATCACGCCCCAGTTGGCCGATCTGTTTGCGCGCATCCCGCCGCTGGCGTTGATTGAGATTACCGTGTACGGAATGCACCAGGAATCGTATGAGGCAGTAACGCAGGCGCCTGGATCGTTTGCGCAATTCCGGCGCGGAGTGAGTCTGCTGTTGGAGCGCACCATCCCGTTCGTTGTTAAGTCGGCGCTCTTGCCGCAGAACAAGCGCGAGATGGACGAATTTGAGGCGTGGGCAAAAACGATTCCGTCCATGAGCAAGCCGCCGCTTTATGCGATTTCGCTGGATCTGCGAAGCCGGCGCGACAACCCGAAAAAAAACAGATTTATCGAATCGCTCCGCGTGCCGCCCCAAGACAGGCTGGCGATGATGACGCGCGATGCCACGGAATTCCGGCTGAAAATGGCGGCGTTTGGCTCGAAGTTCATGGGCCCGCGCGGCGACGTTCTGTTTGGCTGCGGCGCAGGCCGGGATCTCTGCGTCGACGCCTACGGCCGCATCCAGCCGTGCATGAGCCTTCGCGCGCCGGAATTGATGGTGAACATCATCTCCAAAGACCTGCCGGCCGGGGAGGAGAAATCAAATTTATTGCCGTGCATTTCAGGGGGCGAAGCCACGGGAGCGTTGGCGAAGGCTCTGATTGGATTCCGTCAACTCAGTGATCTCCGCGCCGAAAACCCTGAGTATCTGAGCCGCTGCGGGCTCTGTTTTCTGAAAGGCTTGTGCGAACAGTGTCCCGCAAAATCATGGATGGAGCATGGGAACCTGGATACGCCTGTCGAATACCTGTGCGAGATGTCGCACGCACAGGCACGCTACCTGGGATGGTTACACCAGCACGAGCACGCCTGGGAAGTGGTCGATTGGCGCGAGAGGGTCTCGAATCAACAGGAGCAAGAAGGACCGACAGTAGTTCGAAAGGAGATTTAATGGAATCGAAAAAGTGGGAAAAACCAGAGCTAGTCGTTCTAGTACGGAGCAATCCCGAAGAAACAGTCCTTACGGCGTGTAAGGTGACTGGCACATACCCGGCTCCAGGGCCATCCAAAGGATCATACCAGTGCACGACGCAGCAGGCCTGTTTCTCCACTGGCTCTTCCTAGCCCCTGATTTTCAGAGTGTTTGAAATGCTTCCATGGTGCGTTGCTCGACATCGCGAAAATTCCTGGCGTTGAGTAATGCACCACACATCGACAAAAAAGGCTCCTGTGGCGTGTTGCAAGGGGCGGGCGGGGGCTCCGACGAGTTTGTTGGCCCGCCCCGATGTTTTGGGCGTAGAGGCTGTGCCTCGACTTTAAAGGAGTATTTGTGCCGATTCATCTCAACTTGGCTGCTGTATGTGTGCCGTCGGAAGATGTTGTATCGAGAGAGATCGAAGGCGATATTCTCATCGTGCCGCTTGTAGCGGGTATTGGTGACGCAGACGACGAGTTGTACACGTTGAATGCAACCGGTCAAGCGATCTGGGGGAAATTGGATGGACAGCGGACGCTGCAGGAAGTGGCATCAACGCTCGCGGTCGAGTTCAACACGCCGCTCCACGAACTGGAAAACGACGTGCTTGGGTTCGCCAGTGAATTGACGAAGCGAGGCATTCTGGTGGCGAAGGTTTAAGTTTGCCGACGCACGCGAACCGCGCGGGAATCATATCACCGAAGCCGTTGCAAGAGTTCAAATGGCAAGGAGCCTGGCTGGTGCCTCGCTTGAGGTTGGCCAGGTTCTCGCCGACCGCGGTGGCGTGACTTTTCGCGCCAAGGGAACGTGTATGTATCCCACCATCCGCGCTGGCGATGTGCTGCGCATTCAGTCGTGTCGACTCGTCGACTTGGCCGTGGGCGATATCGCAGTTTGCCGGAGGCTAACCTTCCTGTTCAGTCATCGGATCATTGAGACTGGGTTGCAAGATGGGCGCGCCTACATCCTGACTCGTCCTGATGGCGGTGGTTGTGACCCACCCACCTTTGCAGAAGACCTGATGGGCGTCGTGGTCGCCATTGAACGCAAGGGCAAGCCTGTCTCGCTTCAGCCCGCCGAGTATCCGTGGCTGGTTCGACGCTACTTTGCCTTGTATCTGGCAGGAAGAGAAATTGTGTCGCTGGCCCTGCCCCGGTGGGCCGAGAGGCTGGCCCGCGTGCAAGAGAGCGACTTCTATCGGCACATAGCGCGAGGCTGGTTGGCGCTAGTGAGACCGCGCGTTTCCTATACTGTGCGGTTGCCGATGCCCGGCCTCGGCAATGCCGTATATCGCGAACTTTCGCTGGAGAGCTTTGACCCGCGGACCGACTGGCGAGGCCGTCCCCTTGAGCGGTGGACGCTAACTTTGCACCTGAACGGCGCTCGTCAACCTGCTGCCTGGTCAACATTCGCGCGCGGTCCAGCGGGCGAATGGTGTAACAAAGAGTCATTCATCTCCCCGCTTTATCGCGGGACTGGACTGGACGAGATAATGTTGAGGCAGGCTGATGCAATTCTGCTGCAGGGATGTGGTGTACAAGACAGCGATACGAGAAATGGGGGAATGGCGGGAGCTCGTGACCTTGCGTCTCTTCCGTCCCGGTGAACCCTCGGGGACTTATGCCAGAAGATAATTCGCTCAGAATCCAGGAGTTTCCCTTGTGGGACAAGCTGAAGGATAAGCGCGTCCCTATCTCCTTCGAGATGGAAGTTACGGCGCGGTGCAACAATGATTGCCGGCACTGTTACATCAACCTGCACGCGGGCGACCGTGACGCGCGTGAACGCGAGCTCACCGTTGAGCAAGTTAGCGACATCGCAGGACAGGCGGCCGGACTCGGAGCGATTTGGTGTCTCATTACCGGCGGCGAGCCGTTGTTGCGCCCCGATTTCATCGATTTGTATCTTGCAATCAAGCGCAAAGGGATGCTGGTTTCCGTCTTCACAAACGCCACACTTGTGAACGAAGAGCACGTTCAGCTCTTCAAGAAATATCCGCCTCGCGATATTGAGATAACTGTCTACGGGAGCACCTGCGACACGTATGAGGCCGTCACACGCAAAGCCGGGACGTTCGATAAATTCATGCATGGCTTGAATCTGCTGCTGGAGAGCGGAGTGCGCGTTCGTCTCAAGGCCATGGCAATCCGATCGAATCTCCATGAACAGGCGGCGATTGCCGAATTCTGCCGCGCCCACACCAAAGATTATTTCCGCTTTGACACGCAATTGCACCTGCGTTTTGACGGCAATCCTGAGCGCAACGCGGAGATTCGCGCGGAGCGCTTGACGCCGGAACAGGCGATCGAGTTGGAAAGCCAGGACGGCGAGCGTATGAATTCGCTTAGACACAATTGCGATACGCTAATCGACGACAGGTTCAGACACCATGGCTGCGATCATCTTTTCCACTGCGGCGCGGGAGCGAACAGTTTTAACGTTAGCTACGACGGACAGTTCCGTTTGTGTTCGTCGCTTTGGGCGGAGGGAACGACTTGCGATCTGCGGACAGTCACTCTTGCCGAAGCATGGCACAGCCTTGTCCCGCACGTTCGCAATTTGCGGTCGCAGCGGGTAGGGTTTTTGGAATCGTGCCGCAAATGCGCCTTGGTGAACCTGTGCCTATGGTGTCCGGCTCATGCTCACCTTGAGACCGGAGCGATGGATGGGACAACTCCCTATTTCTGTGCAGTCGCTCATGCCAGAGCGGAAAACCTCAAGAGGCCATAGCCGAACCCACGGCTACTGCCCTCGATTTCATCCTTGAACCCCATGCTCAATGCCGCTTTCCAACGCATGTTGCTCCTCCGCCGCGCCGTGCGCCTGGTGTGGCAAAGTACGCCAGGAGGCACGCTAGCAAGTCTGGTCCTGATGGTGGTCCAGGGCCTCCTGCCGCTGGCTTCGCTCTATTTGACAAAGCTGATGGTGGATGCGGTGGCCGCCACTCTCCGCTCGCCTAACGCTGACTTTCACTCCGTGCTGTGGGCTATCCTCGGCCTCGCTGCCGTAGCACTGGCAACCGCCTTGTGCGGTTCGTTAACGGCGCTCGTCGGCGAAGCACAGGGGCAAACTGTCACCGATCATGTGCACTCGCTCATTCACGCCAAGTCGATCGCGGTGGACCTGTCCTATTACGAAAACCCGCAATACTACGACACGTTGCACCGGGCCCAACAAGAGGCCCCTTATCGCCCCATGCGCATCGTTAATGGCCTTGCGCACATCGGACAGAGCAGCTTGTCTCTGCTTGCGCTCATTGCTTTGCTGCTCTCGCTGCATTGGACGCTTGCGGCGGTTCTCCTGATAGCCGCCGTTCCGGGCACATTCTTTCGTCTCAAGTATTCGCAAAAACTGTATACGTGGCAACGGCAGAGTACGCCGACAGAGCGGCAATCCTGGTATTACCAATGGCTCTTGACAAGCGAAGAATTCGCCAAAGAAGTCCGTCTATTGGGATTGGGTGAGCTGTTCATCGGGCGCTTCCGTGCCTTGCGCCAAACATTGCGCCGCGAAAAATTGTTACTGACGACGCGGCGCGCGCTTGCCGAAGGAGTTACTCAACTCGCAGGCACGCTGGCAATCTTTGGCGCCCTCGCGTACATCGCTTTTCAAACCGTGCATGGCGCGATCACGCTTGGCGATCTAGTGATGTATTACCAGGCATTCCAGCGCGGACAAAATTATCTGGGCGAAATCCTCGAGGGGCTAGCCAGTATGTACGAGGATAGCCTCTTTCTTGCCAACCTGTATGAGTTCCTGAACTTGCAGCCGCGTGTTGTGGAGGCACCTTTGCCGCGCACGCTACCCCAGTCCATGCGGAACGAAATCGCTTTCCATCACGTGCGTTTCAGCTATGAGCGGTCTGATCGACCGGTGCTGGAAGATGTTTCGCTGACTATCCGGCCCGGGGAACACATTGCGCTCGTCGGGGCTAACGGCGCGGGGAAGACTACTCTTGTCAAACTGCTCTGCCGCCTGTACGAACCGACTGGCGGGCACATCACCATTGACGGAATCGATCTGCGCGAACTGGACCTCGATGCCTTGCGGCGGCAGATCAGCGTCGTCTTCCAGGACCATGCACATTATTATCTAACCGCACGCGAAAATATCTGGCTGGGTAATATCGGCCTTGCGCCGGACGATTGCAGGGTTGCGGCCGCGGCGCGCGCTGGCGGTGCCGACGCCGTTATCGACAAGTTGCCGCACGGATACGAGACGAGGCTGGGCAAATGGTTCGACGATGGCCAGGAATTAAGTGTCGGGGAGTGGCAAAAAATTGCGATTGCGCGCGCTTTCGTTCGAGATGGCCAAATCATTATTCTGGACGAGCCAACGAGCGCATTGGATGCCGCTGCCGAGTATGACGTGTTTCAGAAATTTCGCCAACTGGCGGCGGGCCGCACCACGATCCTCATCAGCCACCGTTTCTCCAGTGTGCGAATGGCAGATCGCATTTACATGTTGGCGGGCGGACGAATCACCGAAGCTGGCTCACATGACGAACTGATGAAATGCGGCGGTGAGTACGCGCGAATGTTCGAATTGCAGGCCGGAAACTATCGCTGAGGCGGACGCTCCGCCTGAGGGGGCAACTCGGCGCGCCATCAAGATGGCGCCGAGTCCTGAACGGATAGATCTCGATCACGGTGACCGCGCCCTAACGATGTGTTTCGGGAAGAGCCAAACCTTCCTAAAT
>VFSW01013036.1_pt1 | contig 11570 bp, 8 predicted proteins | sample 5358111 | NCBI WGS metagenome assembly VFSW01 (sample SAMN11554181, study PRJNA540505) | mine drainage metagenome | isolation source: sediment from site ElyBrook_90M | place: USA: Ely Copper Mine, Vershire, VT | collected 2017 | reverse complement strand
CCTCGTTTGCGACGTCGGCGGCGGCACCAGCGACTTCACCCTCATCCGAGTCAACCGCACCGGCGACCGCATCGAATTCACCCGCACCGCCGTCGGCAAACACCTCCTCCTCGGCGGCGACAATCTCGACCTCACCCTCGGCTGGCTCGTCGAAGCCAAACTCGGCGCGCAGCTTTCCATCCGCCAACGCAGCGGCCTCCGCCGCCAATGCGCCGCCGCCAAAGAACGCATGCTCGCAGACCCGAATCTCAAAAGCGTCGAGGTTACCGTCCTCGGCGCGGGCTCGTCGCTGATCGGCGGAACTCTCAAAACCGAAATCCTTCGCGAGGAAGCGCTCGACCTCACCCTCGAAGGCTTTCTCCCTTTCTGCGCCTTCGACGAAAAACCTAAAGAAGACAAGAAGAGCCTCTTCCGCGAGCTCGGCCTTCCCTACGTCTCCGACCCCGCCATTACCCGCCATCTCGCCGCCTTCCTCTCCTCCAACGACGGCGCCAAGCCCGACGCCATTCTCTTCAACGGCGGTTTTTTCATCCCCGATATCTGCCGCCAGCGCGTCGCCGATGTCGTCGAAAAATGGATCGGCCATCGCCCGCTCATCCTCGACAACCAGGACCTCGACCTTGCCGTCGCCGTCGGCGCATCCTATTATTCTTACGTCCGCTCCACCGGCGCCGGCCTGCTCGTTCGCGGCGGCCTTCCTCGCGCCTATTTCATCGGCGCCGGAGAATCCGATGGCAAACTGCGCACTGTCTGCCTTGTCCCGCGCGGCACCGAAGATGGCTCCACGCTTGAGGTCGATAACCAGGACCTCCAACTGGTCGCCAACAAACCCGTCTCCTTCCGCCTCTACAGTTCCCTCAGCCGCACGGAAGACAAACTCGGCGACACGCTCGATTTCCCGCCCGAAGCCCTCGGCGACGAACTCCATCTCCACGCCCCTCTCAACGCCGTCATCCGTTTCGGCAAACAAGGCGAGCGCCTCGTCCCTGTGAAACTCGGCGCGAAGCTCACCGAAGTCGGCACGCTCGAAGTCTGGGCCGATTCGAAAATCAGCGAGCAGCGCTGGCGCTTGCAATTCGAACTGCGTAAGGCCGCCGCGAAAACCGCCCGCCGCCCCGCCGCCGTCGTCAGCGACGAAGCGCTGCAAGCGGCCGAGTCTCTCCTTGCCGCCACGTTCTCCACCGGCTCGCTCCCACCCCAGGATCTTCCGGCAAAACTCGAACAATCGCTCGCCCTCGGACGCGCCTCCTGGCCGCTCTCCACCATCCGCCGCCTCGCCGACAAAATGCTCGACCTCGCTGAAGGCCGCAAACGCTCGGCCGCGTGCGAAGCCCGCTGGCTCAGCCTGTGCGGCTTCTGCCTCCGCCCCGGCTTCGGCTTCCCCGGCGACGATTGGCGCATCGAGCAAGCCCGCCGCATCTACGCCGCAGGCATTCAATTTCCCAGCCAGGTGCAAAATGAAGTCGAGTGGTGGATCTTCTGGGGCCGCGCCGCCGGCGGGCTCAACCGCAATCAGCAGACCGACATCTTCCAGCGTCTCTCCCCCACCCTGCTCCCGCGCGGCGCGAAAAAGCAGCGCGTCAACACCAGCCTTCTCCGCGAAATGTGGCGCGCCGCCGCCAGCCTCGAACTGCTCCCTATCCAAACCCGCACCCAACTCGGCGACGCCCTCGCCGTCCGCCTCAAAACGGGCGAATTCAAAGAACCCGGCCTTTGGTGCCTCGGCCGTCTCGGCGCGCGTAAGCTCTTCTACGGCCCCATCAATCAAGTGATCCCCGCCGCAACCGCCGCCCGCTGGGCCGAAACGCTCATCAAGGTGAACGGGTCGCAAGACGCCCTCGTCTCCATCGCCCACCGCACCGGCGACACCACCCGCGATCTCCCTCCCGCCACGCTCGACCTCATCCGCCGCGCCATCCCCGAATCTCTTCATCCCGTCCTCAACGGCGACGAAGAAGAAGATGCCACGAAGATCTTCGGCGAGGAGCTTCCTTCCGGCCTCGTCGCCGCGCCATGAACGAAGCCGCACTCCTTCGCCGCATCAAGGCCGGTTCCAAAGGCCTCGTCCTCGGTATCGGCGACGACGCCGCCATCTTCCGCCCGCGCCCCGGCCGGGATCTCGTCTTTACCACCGATATGTTTATCGAAGGCGTTCACTTCCGCCCCGAAGCCTTCACCGCCGACGAAATCGGCAGCCGCGCCCTCGCCCGTTCCCTCAGCGACATCGCCGCCATGGGAGCCAAACCGCGCCTCTGCCTAGTCTCGCTCGCGCTCGCGCCCTGGACCGATGACCGCTGGTTCACCGCTTTCTTCCGCGGCCTGCTCGCCCTCGCCCATAAACACGGCGTCACCCTCGCCGGCGGCGATCTCTCCCATCTGTCCAAGGTCGTCTGCGACGTGATGGTCTGCGGAGAGGTCGCCAAAGGCAAGGCCCTGCGCCGCGATGGCGCCCGTCCCGGCGACATCATCTATATATCCGGCCCGCTCGGCGGCTGGCGTCATCGCCCCGAAGTCGAGCCTCGCCTCGCCCTCGGCCGCAAGCTGATCGGCAAGGCCACCGCCGCCATCGACATCAGCGACGGCCTCGCGCTCGATCTGCACCGTCTCTGCCTCGCCTCGAAAGCCGCCGCCGCGCTCGACCGCGAGCCGCCTCTTCTCCCCGGCGCCACGCTCGAACAGGCGCTCCACGACGGCGAAGATTACGAGCTGCTCTACACCGCTCCGCCCGGCCTCCGCGTCCCCGGCCACCGTATCGGCGAAATCGTCGAAGGCAAGCCCGGCGGCGTCACCCTACTCGGCAAGCGCCTTCCCCCCTCCGGTTATGACCACTTCGAATCCCACTATCGTTCTTGATCTCATCGAAGCGTTCCGCCGCTCCAAAACCATGTTCGCCGCCGTCGAGCTCGGCGTCTTCGATGGCGCGCGTCCCGCCGATTGCAAGGAACTCACTCGCCTTCTCGAAGCCTGCGTCTCCCTCGGCCTCCTCACGAAGGAAGGCGATACGTTCCGCAACACCCCCGTCGCCGACGCGTACCTCCGCTCCGATTCCCCCGACACGCTCGCCGGATACGTCCGCTATTCCAACGCCGCACTCTACCCCATGTGGGCGCATCTCGAAGACGCCGTCCGCGAAGGCGGCCATCGCTGGACTCAGACCTTCGGTCTCGAAGGCGGATTGTTCTCCCACTTCTTCCGCACCGAAGACTCGCTCCGCCAATTCCTTCAGGGCATGCACGGCTTCGGCCAACTCTGTTCGCCCTCGGTCGCCGCCGCCTTCGACCTTTCGCGCTTCCATCGCTTCGTCGATCTCGGCGGCGCAACCGGTCATCTCGCCGAAGCCATCCACGCCCGTTACCCGCACATCGAAACCGTCATCTTCGATCTGCCTTCCGTGGCCCAAGCCTTCCCCCAAGTCACCCCCGGCGATTTCTTCGCCGATCCTCTTCCCCCCGCCGATCTCTACGGTCTCGGCCGCATCCTCCACGATTGGAACGAGGAAAAAATCCACCGCTTACTCGTCAAAATCTACGCCGCGTTGCCCGCCGGCGGCGCTTTGCTCGTCGGCGAAAAGCTTCTCGACGACGATAAACTCGGCCCCGTTCCCGGCCAGATGCAATCGCTCAACATGCTGGTCTGCACCGAAGGCCGCGAGCGCAGTTTGCCCGAGTACCGCGCCCTGCTCGAAGCCGCCGGCTTCCGCTCCGTCGAGGGCCGCCGCACCGGCACGCCGCTCGACGCCGTCCTCGCCGTCAAATGATCCCGCTTCTCGCCTTCGCCGCCTTGAACATCGTCGGCGCGGCGTTCGACGGCCACACCCTGGTCACCTGGGGCGGCGAAATCCTCTCCTGGTCCGTGCCCGCGCTGAAGCATAAGCTCATCGCCAAGCCCTCCGCGCCCGTTGGCGAAGGCGGTTGCCTCGACGACTCGGGCCGTGGGCTTTTCTTGCAAGAAGGAGACAAACTCGTCTATCGCCACGCGCCGGATTGGACTCCGCGCGTTCTCGATCACGGCATCGACATGCACGATTGCCTCGCCACAACCCTCCTCGGCCATCGCGGCGTGTTGATGGTCCAGCGCGGCATGCAACTCCGCTTCTACGAATACCCCGATTTTCACTACACCGAAATCTATTCCTTCTACAGCGCCTCCCGCCAAGGCGGCCTGCTGATCGCCGACATCGATGGCGACGGCCTGCCCGATATCGTCTGCGGCAATTACTGGATCCAAAGCCCCGCCGCATTCCATCTCCCCTGGCACGATTTCGCCATCGAGTTGTACAACGAAGAACCTCTCTCCGCCACGTTGCGCCTGGCGTTCGACCATGGCGATCTCCTCGTCGCCCAAGGCGAAATGCCCAACGGCCGCCTCGCCCGATTTCAAAAACCGGACAATCCAAAAACTCTGTGGATCGAACGATCCGTCGAAACGCTCCACTTCCCTCACGCCCTCGCCGTCTCGCTTGACGGCAAAACCTGGATCGCCGGCGAGAACAACGGTCCTCATTCGCGCCTCCTGCGCGACGGCGCTCCCGCGCTCGAAACCGATGGCCTCATCGCCGCTTTTCCAACCGCCGATGGCCGTTTCCTTCTCGCCGGCCGCAAGCGCGTGCGGACCTGGCCCTGATAGGATGACTAGTTGGCCAAGTCAACCGAACCGAAAGGTCAACGTATGAAGGGCGTCGTTCTCGCCGGCGGCACAGGCAGCCGTCTCTTCCCCCTTACTAAGATCACCAACAAGCACCTGTTGCCGATCTACGACAAGCCGATGATCTATTACCCGATCCAGACGCTTGTCGACGCCGGCATCCGCGACATCCTCGTCGTCACCGGCGGCCGCAATGCCGGCGACTTCCTTCGCCTGCTCGCCAACGGCAAGGAGTTCGGCCTCACGCACCTCGACTTCACTTACCAGGAAGGCGAGGGCGGCATCGCCGACGCTCTCAACCTCGCCGAACACTTTTCCGACGGCTCCAAACTCTGCGTGATCCTCGGCGACAACATCATCCAACGCAACATCCGCGCCGCCGCCGACGAGTTCCGCCTCCAGGAGCGCGGCGCGAAAATTCTGCTCAAGGAAGTCCATGACGCCGGCCGTTTTGGCGTCGCCGAAATCCGGGGCGGCCGCATCGTGGGCATTGAAGAGAAGCCTCTGCGGCCGAAATCTAACCTCGCCGTCACCGGCATCTACATGTACGACGAAACGGTCTTCGACAAAATCCGCACGCTCGTTCCCTCGCGCCGCAACGAACTCGAAATCACCGACGTCAATAACGCCTACATCGCCGAAGACACTATGAGCTTCGCGTATCTCGACGGCTGGTGGACCGACGCCGGCACGTTCGAATCCCTTCTCCGCGCCGGAAACCTCGTCGCCGGTTCAGATCACGTCGGCGAAGCTGCGGCGAAGCTTGTAGAACCAGGCGTGGCCGGCTAAAAAGACCGCCGCCGCGAACAGCCAGAACAGCGCCAGCCCGTGCCAGTCCGGCGCGCGCCCGGTCAGGAACAATTCGCGATACCCCTTCACCAGAAAAAACATCGGGTTTTTGGTGAGCACGCCCAACGCCGCCTTCGGCAGCGACGATTCCGGGTAGCAGATCGGCGTCAGAAAAAACCATAGCGTCAGCGTGAACCCGATAATCTGCCCCAGATCGCGCACGAACGCCCCCAGCGCCGCCAGAAACCAGCACAGGCCGAGCGTAAATAAAATCTGCGGAACGATCAGCGCCGGAAGCCATAGCACCGATTGCGGCAGTCCGCCTCGCATCGCCAGCACCCCGCAGAAGAAAATCGCCAACGCCACCACCTCGGTGACGACGCCGGAAAACACCTGTACCACGTTGATCGCCTCCAACGGGAAGACGAGCTTCTTCACGAAATTCCGATGCTCGGGAATCGAATATGGCGCTCGCCCCACGGCCTCGCTCACCGCCAACCACGGCAACATGCCCGCCAAGAAATAGAGCACATACCCGCCGCCGCTCGCGTCGTTGCCGAAGCGCGTTCGCAGCACCACGCCGAACACGAAAAAATACGTCGACATCAGCAACAGCGGATTCAACAGCGTCCACAGCGCGCCGCCGAACGATCCCCGATAGCGCGCCAAAATGTCCCGCTTCACCATCGAGCGGATCAGCCTCCGGTTGCGCCAGTTCGAAGCGATTGGCTGCGCGAACAGGTCCGGCAAAATCCTGCGCAGGTTCCGCAGCCGTAGCGCCCGCGTCGTCGCGATCTCCCATCGCCGCACCGCGACGCCTCCCGCCTCCACTTCCGCCACGATCAACAGGAACTTCTCGCCCCGCGCATACGCCCAGCCCGACGACGGCGATAACGGCGAAACATAGATATGGTATCCGCCGGCTTCCGGAGGAAACTCGATCCGCATCTCAATGCGCGCCGCGCCACCCGGCTTCACCGTCTCGGCCAGCTTCGTCCATTCGCCGTCGCGAATAAACCGGTTGCTCTCCGGATCGAAAAGCTGCCACCCGAGGACGAAATTTTCCGCCGTCCAATCTTCCTTCGACCGGTTCTCCATCTCCAAACGGATGACGATCGCGCCGCCCTCGGCCCGGACGTCCACTTGGCGATAGGCGATCTTCATTGATACAGCCACGCCGGAAACCGATCGCGCACAGGCCCGCGCTTGCGCCCCACGGCGTAGATCCCGTCGCCGCGAAGCTCGGTAGAAAGCTTGTAGCGCTCCAGCAAATTCACTACCCAGTTGTGTTCCGGCCGCGGAACGTCTCGAAATTCGCCCGTTTCAAGCAACGTCACTTCGAAACCCGCGTCTTCAAACAGCGCCCGCATCTCGCGCGGAGCGTATTCCCGATTGTGCCGCGCCTCGGTCTCCCCGCTTGGCAACGGGCGGATGTAGGCCGGAAAAAATCCCGGATGGTAACCTTCGAGGATCGCCGCCAATGCGCGCAGCGAAGTGATGTTCGGCGTCGTGAGCACCAACGCCCCGCCGGGCTTCAGGATGCGGTTCACCTCCGCCATCAGGTGCATCGGATCGGCGAATAGATGCTCGATCAATTCGCAGCACAGCACGGTGGAAAAATACTCGTCGCCGTAAGGAAAGCGATCCGTCTCGGCGTTGAACAGATCGATGTCGCAGACGAATTCCTCGCCGGTCACCGATCGCGCGCAACGGCGATCCACCTGTCCTGCCTGCCCGTAATAGCAGCCGCGCACCTCGCCATAACCAAGCCGGTACTGCAGGGCCGGAGTGATTTGAAGATAAGCGCCCATTTCGAGGACACGATCCTCAGGGCTTCCAGGAGGCGTGATGGCGAGCGTCTTGACCAGGCGCGCGAGATGAGTTTCGATATATTCGCGGCTCTCGTCGTTCTTCGCCCAACCGAGAATATATTCGCCCTCGATGTTCGCCTCCGGCTCCGGCTCGACGAGGATGGGCAGCGGCTTCATCGCCGCTTCTTCCGCGGCGGTCCGCCCGTTCGCCACGTCGTCGAGAAACCGCGCGTAACGTTCGGCCACCGAACGCCAGTTGCACTCGCTCGCCACCCATTCCCGCGCCCGCTCGCCCATTGCGCGCGCCAAGTCGGGCCGCGTGACCCACAGATGGAGCGTCTCGAAAAGAAAGTCCTCTTCCGTCGCATCCACTGGCGCTTTGAGGCAAATCGAATCGGGCAGCTCGCGGAACGACCCGTTGTCGGAGACGATCACCGCTTTCCCCAAGCCCAGCGCCCGCATCAGCGTCCCGGAATTTTCACCCACCGTGGGATGGCGCAGATTGAGCACGATATCGCAGGCGCCGATGTAGTTGACGAATTCCTCGATCGGCGTGAAACCGAGCGGCCGAACGGAATCGGAGAGGCCGAGCGAATCGATGAGCGAATCGAGCGGCAGTTCGGGGTGCGGCTCGCCCACCAGAATCATCTTCGCCTCCGGAGCCTTGCGCACCAGGCGCCGGAACGCCCGTAGCGACTCGGCAATTCGCTTATACGGCTTCAGAAATCCAAAAATGCCGATGAGCGGCGTCCCCTCCCCGATGCCCAATTTCGCCCGCGTGCCGGCGCGGTCGGCTTCGGGAATCCACGCCCCGTGCGGGATGCGCGCGATGGGTCCGGTGTAGCCCGCTTTGCGCGCCGCCTCCTCGACCCAGGCGCTGTGAACGATGACTCCGCGCGAGGATTCGAGCAGCCGCCGCAGCAAAGGAACGCCGTCGTAATCCGGGCCGCGCTTCAACGCCGCCACGAAATCGCGCGCGTACTCGTACGCCGCTTCGCCGCTGTCGTGCCGCACTTCGCGCAGATAGGCGTCCCAATCGCCGCGGCGGATGGTCACATCCGCCACCAAGTGATGGAGATTGGCTTCGTGAAGAACGACGACACCAGGTTGCGCGAGCGCCGCTTCATAACAAAATTCGTGAAAGCCGTTATTGCCGATCTGATAAAGAGCGATGCTGTGGCGGCAGGGATCGACGGCCCCGGCCGAGGAGAAGACGTCTACTTCGGCGAGCTTCGCCAGTTCCTCCAGCAGCGTGGCCGAGTAATCGGCGATTCCGCTCTTGGCCGGAGGGAGCGGAGAGAAAAACGCGATGCGCATGCGTGGCGTCAAAGCGGCCTGGAATCGAGCTACTTGTCGAGCACCATCGAAAACGTTCCCATCGACAGCGGCACGCGCACCAGCGCCAGTGTGCGCGCCGCGTCTTTCAGGAAGAAGACGTCGAACGTCACGCCGGCCGAATCGCCGCGAACGGTGGCTTGCAATCTGTCGGCGTCCACTTTCTTTCCCCCGAGGTCGATCGGCTCGGTGTCTTTGAATTCGATGCGCAAACGGTACGGCGCGCCGTAGTAGACGGTCTCCTCCTGCGGCAGCCGGCCATGGCTCAATTCATCGCGGAGGAACGCAAGATACGTGAGCGCGTCCTTCGGACAAGCGCGCGTGTCGAAATCGGATTCGCCACCGCCCTTTGTCTCGCGCTTGGCGCTGCCGCCGGTGAAGGTCTCTTTTTCGTCGACGTGCTTGGGGCCGTGCTGGTACGTTTTGTCGAACTCGGCTGAGCAATAAGCCGGCGACGCTACCGAGCGGTACGTGTCCGTGACCTGAAAGCCGGGAACGGCCGCGTCGAGATGGAATTGAAACGTCAGCTTCTCGGCGGCGCCGGCCGTTTGTCCGCGCGAGCCGGACAACATCGCTTCTCCCAGACTCAAGCCGGTGGGCCAATTGATGGAGTAATGAAACTGTTCGCCGCCGTTCGGAGGAATCGCCTCGGGCGCGGTGCTTCGTCCCGGCGAGGCGGCGAGGAGAATGGCTGCGAGAATAACGGGAACGCGGATGGACTTCATATCCGGGCGATCTGCCGGGCCGGCGCCGCGACACGGGCGCCTTTGGCGGCGACTTCGTAATACACTTCGAGCGTCTCGCGCGCGGTGCGCTCCCAACTGAAGTGGGCGGCGCGGGCGATGGCGAGGCGCTCCATATGAGCGCGCAGGCCGGAGTCGAGAAGAAGATCCAGCATGGCGCGGGTCATTTCGCCGGTGGATTCGGGATCGAACAGCAGCGCGGCCGAATCGGCCACTTCCGGAATCGCCGAGCTGTTGGAGCAGGCCACAGCGCGCCCGCAAGCCATCGCTTCGAGGATCGGCACGCCGAAACCTTCATAGAACGACGGGAACACGAAAAGATCGCAGGCCGAATACAGCGTGGCGAGATCGGCGTCGGAGACGAAACCGGTGAAGCGGATCCGGTGGGCCAGCGGCGATTTCGCGACGGCCTGATGGATGACCGGGGAATACCAGGTGTCCTTGCCGACGAGAACGAGCTGGTGAGGCAGTTCGGGATGAGCGCGCATGGCGTCCTCAAACGCGCGGATCAAGCCGAGGTAATTTTTGCGCGGCTGGAGATCGCCGACGGTCATCACAAACGGACCGTCGATGCCGAGGCGTTCGCGGGCGGCGGCCGCGGCAACCGGCCGCGCCACAGGCCGGAATTGCGGCGAAGCGGCGTTGGGCATGACAACCACTTTGCTCTCGTCCAGGCCGTAAGCCTCCAGAATGCATTTGCGGCTAAAGTCGCTGACCGTGAGAACTTTGGCCGCGCGGTGAACCGTACGCCGCACCGTGTAGCGCAACTGTTTCCGGCGGAACGACGTGAAATATTGCGGATGGGAAAGAAAACCCACGTCGTGAACCGTCACCACCACTGGCGTGGCGCCCGAGAAAAGCGGCGCGGTGTATTGAACGTGAAGCAGATCGGGGCGATCCTGGCGCAAACAGCGAGGGAGATCGAAGCCGAGGCGCCGGAATGGATTCTCCGAAACGAGGCGGACTTGAACGCGGCTGGGGATTCGATTTTCGGCGGAGGGGCGCGAGATGTAAGCGATGAACTCGGATTCTCGATCCAGGGAGGTGAAACAACGCAGCAGGTTGCTTACGTACGTTTCATTGCCGGTGAGCTTTTGTCCGATCGCATGAGCGTCAACTGTGAAGCGCATTCGTCAAATTCCAGTATACGGTTTCGCCGCGGCGTTTTCGGGCCGAGCATCGCCGAAAAGACACGCATCGAGCGCGGTCCACCCGGCTTGCCATGTAAATTTTTTTTCGTAGAGAAGGCGGCCGGCAGCCCCGATCCGGCGCCGTAGAGGTTCAGACGTCAGCAGCGCCGAGACCGTTTCGGCGAATTTCACGGGATCGTCGGCGATCAACAAATGCTCGCCCGCGTTGGCGCCCAAGCCTTCGGCCCCGAGCGTGGTGGAAACCACCGGGGCTCCGGCGGCCCAAGCTTCCAGGATTTTCACCCGCGTCCCGCTTCCCGACAGCACCGGCACGACAACGGCTTTGGCATGGGCTAGCTCGAGGACCGCGTCGTCGACGGGGCCACTACATTGAATGTACGCTTTCCGGTCCACGAATCTTTCGATCGCTTCGGGATTCCTGCCCACGATTCGCCACTCGAGGCCCGGCCAACGCTTGCGGAGAATGGGCCAGATTTCGCGGGCAAAATAACGCACGGCCTCGGTGTTGGGGTGGTAGGCAAGATTGCCGCTGAAAACGACGGCATCTTCTTCAACCCGCTCCGGAGCGATTCGTTCCGGTATCGTGTTGGGGAAAATCGCAATGCGGCATCGGGGAGCGGCGGGACGAAGCAGCGATGCGTCGTTTTCGCTGGCGGGGAGAAGCACATCGAACCGAGGGAGCAATTCGCGTTCCAACCGGCGGTAGGATTCGGCAAACCGGCGAAATCCTAGGGCCGTCAATGGGCCAGCGGCGAGGGCTTCGCGATGTTGCAAAACCGATTCGATGTTATGCAGATCGAGCCAGGTTTCCTTGCAGACGGCGCGCAGGAGGGGGACATACGGGGCGCACCAAAAATGCTCGATGACGCCGGTTTCGTAATCCCCGCCGTGAATAAATTGCGCGATGGGAGCTTCGAAGCCGGAAAAACGGTCGAGTAAAGGAGGCGCGCCGCGGAGAGCGCGGAAGGCGTTGCGGGCGATTTTCGAGACGGCGTCTGTCGAATGGCGGGGAAGATCGAGCACGAGGCGGCGGCCGCGAACGTGGGGTGGGACGAGGGCGGAGGGATCGGGGTGGTCCGGCTGGCGGAAGAGGATGA
>VFSW01013035.1_pt1 | contig 11570 bp, 10 predicted proteins | sample 5358111 | NCBI WGS metagenome assembly VFSW01 (sample SAMN11554181, study PRJNA540505) | mine drainage metagenome | isolation source: sediment from site ElyBrook_90M | place: USA: Ely Copper Mine, Vershire, VT | collected 2017 | reverse complement strand
ACAATTTTTTATTTCTTTCCCCGCTTTTTAATTTTTTTCTCAAACAAAAAACAGCCCTCCCTTTCTTTTTTTCGGGCGTCCGGTTGCTAACCCACGCTCACTCCCTAAAATCAGGATTCACCGATTGGGGATAATCATACCAAGTATACCCAATCCTGGCGATTAAACGCCTCTCCGGCCAGATTATTGGTAGAATAAACCATCCCCATTTGAGGAGTAATCCATGGCCCAACCTCGCATCGCCCTGTATCTACAGGACAAACACGACATGCGTTATGAGCTGGAGATGGCAAAATATGCCGAAGAGCGCGGCTTCAGCGAGCTGTGGCAGGCTGACACCCGCCTGGCGCGTGACTGCACCGTCATGATGAGCGCCTTCCTGGCCTGTACGCGCAAACTGCGCCTGGGTTCCGGTGTGCTGCCCATCTGGACGCGTAACCCGGCCGTCATCGCCGCTACTTTCAGCACGATGTGGGAACTGGGTGGAAAATTCGACGGGCGCGGGCGGGTTCTGCTGGGCCTGGGCGCCGGGGGGGCGCCGATTGCGCTGAAAGCCATGCGCGAGCACGTCGAAGCTATCCGGCAGCTTATCAGCATGCAAGAGGTCACCTACCAGGGCGAATTCGTCCACCTCGACCGGGTCTGCCTGGACGTGGCCTTCGGCGATACCTCTCCCCGGGATATCCCCATCTACATCGGCGCCACCGGCGATAAGATGCTCGAACTGGCCGGCGAAGTCTGTGATGGGGTCGTTTTGAACTACGTCGTGTCGGTCGATTATATCCAACGTGCGATTGCCCTGGTGGAGCGTGGGGCGCGTAAAGCCGGGCGCAGCCTGGCCGAGATTGACCGGCCCGAGCTGATCGTGTGCTGCCTCTCGGACCAGGATCCACAGGCCGCCATGCGTGAAGGCAAAAAGCTGGTCGCCTATTACCTGGCCACCGAACCGCACATCATGAAAGCCAGCGGGGTCAGCCAGGACCTGCTGGAAAAGGTTCAATCCCTGATGTCGTGGCCGGCGACTGAGGCTGATTACATCCGCGCCGGCCAGATCATCCCCGACGAAGTGGTGCGCAACCTCATGGCCGTCGGCACCGCCGAAGAATGCCGCCAGAAGGTCCGCCAATACGTGGATGCCGGGGTCACCTGCCCGATCCTCTTTCCAATGATGGACGACATTCAACCGGTTATCGATGCTTTTGCCGATGGATTTTAGGAAATTTCACTTTTTTATATTCAAAAAACCTCCGGTTTTTTGAATATAAAAAAGTGATTTCCGTATTATAAAGAAGGATAAGAGATGAACGCTGTTGCAGGTAAAATTTTATGGGTTGACCTGACTGCTGGAACCTGCACGCCCGAAACCGTTCCGGAATCGGTCTACGAACGATTCCTTTCCGGGATGGGCCTGGCGGCTTATTATCTTTACCAGCGCATCCCTGCCGGAGCAGACCCCCTGGGGCCGGAGAATGTCCTGGCGTTTGCATCCGGTCTGCTCAACTGCACCGGCAGCCTGATGACCGGGCGCTGGATCGTGGCTGCCAAATCGCCGCTTACCGGCACGTGGGGCGATGCCAACTGCGGCGGCGACCTAGCTCCGGCCATCAAACAGTCCGGCTACGACGCCATCTTCTTTACCGGGATCAGCCCGAAACCGGTCTATTTATCCGTAAAAGACGGGGCGGCCGAACTGATCGATGCGGCTGACCTGTGGGGCCTGGACACCCGCCAGACCGAGACGCGCCTGCTGCAAAACCGCGAGAAATGCGCCGCAGCCGCCTGCATTGGGCCGGCCGGCGAGAAACTGTCTTTGCTGGCCGGGATCGTCAACGACCAGGGACGTCTGGCTGCCCGCTCCGGCCTGGGGGCCGTCATGGGCTCTAAAAGGCTCAAGGCGGTGGTTTTGAGCGGCCACAACCGCACCCCGGCCAAAAAACCGGAGGAAATGAAGCGCTTGAGCCTGAACTTCAGCAAATGGGTAGGGTTCCAGCCGGTATTTCTTTCCGGGCGCTTGTTTCAATGGCTCATGTCATTCATGGCCTGGCTGCCCTTGCAAATGCGTTTCGATGGCATGCTGTATAAAATCATTCTGCGCAAGTGGGGCACAACCGGCATGGACCAGTCCAGCATCGAGATTGGCGACGCGCCGGTCAAGAACTGGGGCGGAAGCAATCTGGATTTTAAACCGGCCAAATCGCAAGTGATTGACCCGGATCGCATCCGGGCTTACCAGCACAAACGCTATGCCTGCTACGGCTGCCCGCTGGGCTGCGGCGGGCACTGCACCGTCAAGGGAAAGCTTAAAGACACGCACAAGCCCGAATATGAAACCGTCATCTCGTGGACGGCTTTATTGATGAATAACGACCTGGAAAGCGTATTTGTGATCAACGAAATGCTCAACCAGGCCGGCATGGATTCGATTTCCGCCGGAGCCACCGCCGCCTTCGCCATCGAATGCTACGAAAACGGCCTGCTCACCCAACAGGATACCCAGGGCCTGGAGCTGACCTGGGGCAATACCCCGGCCATCCTGAAGCTGGCCGAGATGATGGTCAACCGCCAGGGCCTGGGTGACCTGCTGGCGGACGGCACAAAGAAAGCCGCCGAGCGCATCGGCAAGGATGCCCGGCGCTTTGCCATGCACGCCGGCGGGCAGGAGCTGGCCATGCACGATGGCCGCGCCGACCCGGGCTTTATCCTGCACGCCGTGGTCGAACCGACTCCCGGGCGGCATACCCTGGGCGCTTATATGTATTATGACATGTTTCAACTGTGGACGCGGGTTAAAAACCTGCCCAAAGCCGGGCCGCGCTTTTTTCCCAAAGGCCAAAAATACCTGGCCAACCCTGAAAAAGCGGTTTGGGCAGCAGCCTGCAGCCAGTTCAGCCAGGTGATGAATGGGGCCGGGATGTGCATGTTCGGGGGCTTCATCGGCGTTAACCGTATCCCCATCTTTGAATGGTTGAACGCCGCCACCGGTTGGGACAGATCTCCCGAGGAATACCTGCGCATCGGGTGGAATATCCAGACTGTGCGCCAGGCTTTCAACGCCCGTGAAGGCATCCCGCTCCGGCACGCCATCAACCCCCGTATTGCCGGCCTCCCCCCGCAAACCGAAGGCGTGAACAAGGGCCGTTCTCTGCCGCTGGACGAGCTGGTGCCCGCCTATTGGGCCGAGATGGGCTGGGATCCCCAAACCGGTGAGCCCGGTATCGATACATTGCAGGCCCTGGAAATAGGCCCGTCTTAAATTCCTTCAATATCTATCTGAAAAAATCGGAAGGAAATCACTTTTTTATAATCAAAAAACCTGCGGTTTTTTGATTATAAGAAAGTGATTTCCTTAGGGTAGATTCATTCTTTTTTAAGTTATCCGGCGTATAAAAATTAAATTACACACATTACGTCAGTTCGGGATAAAACCTGATGGTGATGATTTAGTGTTGAGATTCGCAATATTGTTGGTGCGGATATATTTCTAAAAAAATTATGATCATGGCTTTTTCCCCAACTGACGTTTCATAATATAAGGAGTGGAGAATGTCAACGATCACCCAATCGAGGGTTGGAGATGCCGTTCAGGTTTCTCTACAATTTTTAGACGAGAATTTTGGCAGGTCTTTGGCCGGTAACACGGTAGGCGTACGCCTGTGGGATGGGACGCTCTGGCCGGACGAAGCTCCCCGTCCGGTCACCCTGGTGCTCAACCACCCTGGTGCTTTGCGCGCCATGTTCCTGCCCGGCACCGAGTTGGGCCTGGCAGAGGCGTATTTGTTCAATGATTTCGACATCGAAGGCGACATCATCCGGGTGTTTTCGCTTGCAGATATCATATCTACCGCTACTTCCGGATGGAAAAAGAAGTTGAAGGCCGCCCAAAACCTGTTCAAATTGCCCGAACCGCCTAAACATGATCTTTCCCGGCGCCCGACCAACCGCATCAGCGGCGAGCGCCATTCCATCGAACGCGACCGGCAGGTAGTCACCTACCATTACAACGTTTCCAACGATTTCTACCAGCTCTTCCTGGATCGCCGGATGGTCTATTCGTGCGCCTATTTTGCCACCCCTCAAACCGACCTCGACAGCGCCCAAACCGCCAAATTAGACTACATCTGCCGGAAACTGCGCCTGCGCCCCGGCCAAAAACTGCTGGATATCGGCTGCGGCTGGGGTGGGTTGGTCATGTACGCCGCCCAGAATTACGGTGTAGAAGCCACCGGCATCACCCTCAGCCAGCCTCAGGCCGACCTGGCCTGCGAAAGGATCGCCGAAGCGGGCCTGTCGGACCACTGCCGGATCGAGGTGTGCGATTATCGTGAATTTGGAGAGCCCCAGTCCTTCGATGCACTGGTAAGTGTGGGCATGTTCGAACACGTCGGGCAAACCAAACTGCCGGCCTATTTCAAGCAGGCTTACAACCTGGTCAAACCCGGCGGAGTGTTCTTGAACCACGGCATCGCCAGCCGGGCCGGCGATCCTCCCAGCAGCGCGCCCAATTTTAACGAGACATACGTATTTCCGGACGGCGAGCTGGTCCCAATCAATGTGACCCTGCACATGGCCGAAGAGAGCGGCTTCGAGGTACGCGACGTGGAAAGCCTGCGCGAGCATTACGCCCTGACCCTGCGCAACTGGGTAAGCCGGCTGGAGGCCAACCATACTGAAGCTTTACGCTACGTTGATGAATTCAAGTACCGCATCTGGCGGCTGTTTATGTCCGGTTCGGTTCACGGCTTCAACACCGGCGTGAATAATATCTACCAGTCCTTGCTGGTGCGCCCCGGCCAGGGTGGCAGCAGCGGCCTGCCCCTGACCCGTGGAGATTGGTACCGCTGATCCTCTTATGCCTTCGGAAGGTGAAGAAACCTTCCGAAGGCATCTTGCATGGTCAAGGTAAGTGCGCTCGAAGTGCCACCGTCCTGGCGCCCAACGCAAGGCACCGTTCTCGCATACCTTCGGTCCTATATGTTACGCAAAATTCTCAGGATTCTAATCACATGCCAGTAGGACGTAGCGGCACGACGGACACAATGATTACGTAAGAATATCGTTACGCAGTCGTGCCTGACTATACCGATCACGTTACCAGGGACCGGGCTCGCTCCTGACTTGCCAGGAAAAAGTGTGTCTGGGCCGTGAAGTGTGCAAATGAATGCATAAAACGGGCAGGCATGCTGAAACGGTCAAGATTGCTGTAAAAGATTATACAAAGATTATACATCGCTTTGTGAAATTTATCTTTTACTGTATGATGAACTTATGCCGCATACCATCCAGCTCAAATTCAATGACCCTGCCCCGGATTTTGAAGTCCAATCCGCCAGCGGCGCAGCGGTGCGACTCTCCAGCCTGTGGGCTGAACAGGCGCTCCTCCTCGCCTTTATCCGCCATTTCGGCTGCCCGCAGTGCAAAATCATGCTGGAAGAACTTGGCCAATGCTTGCCCGATATTCGGCAGCATCATATTGCCATGGCTGCCATTACCCAGGGCACTCCCGCTGAAACGTTGGAGTTCTGCCAGAAATACGCCCCGGGTATCCAATGCCTGTGCGATCCACTGCACACCGTCTATACCGCCTATGGATTGGGTCGCGCTAACCCGGTGAAAATCCTCCTTGCCCCACAAACCAGGCGAGGACGCAAAAAAGGCTACCCTCCGCAACTGCCACCCAAAGGACAGGATGCCCTGCTGATGTCCGGCGTGTTCATCATCGGGCCGGACGGGCGCATCCGCCTGCCTTATTACTACGATAATATCGCCGACCACCCGCCCTTTGCCCTCCTCCTGGAGGGATTCCTGGGCACCGCCTGGGAAAAGCCGCTCGATTCACCGCTCAAACCGCAATAATTCTGATTGGAGACACCTGAATGTATTCGTTGGGGTTGCCAGCCTATCTGGCATTGAAAGAAATCTGGCGCAATAAAGGCCGTTTCTTACTGATCAGCCTGGTGATCGCCCTGATCACACTGCTGGTACTGTTTATCGCCGCCCTGGGCGAAGGTCTCGCTAACGCCAACCGCGAGTATCTATCCAAGCTGGACGCCAGCCTGCTGGTTTATCATGATAAAACCGATTACATTATCGGCGCCAGCCACCTCGATCGCAGCCAGTTAAGCTCGATCCGCCAGGTGCCCGGCGTGGCTGAGGCCGGGCAAATCGGTTTCGCCAACGCAGATGTACTGCTTCCGGGTGCTTCAGCCCCTCTCAAAGTTTCGTTGATTGGCGTAGAGCCAGGCCGCCCGGGTTTACCGCCGGTGCTGCAGGGGCGATCATTCTATTCCAGGCTGGCCTCTGAAGTCATCCTTGACCGCAGCGCGGCCCTGCGCAGCGGCCTGAAGACCGGCGATAACCTGACTATCCGTGTGAGTCAAGGGACTAAGGACCAGACCTATAGCCTGCGTGTGGTCGGAATTACCGACGGCGAACAGTACCAGTTCCAACCGTCGATTTTCGTGCCTTTCTTCACCTGGGACCAGGTGCGCCCCAAATCAGAGGCTGAAATCAACAGTACTACCCTGGTTTCTAACCTGATTGCTGTGCGGCTCAAAGACCCAGGCCAGGTGGATGCCGTCCGCCAGCGTATGCTGAGTGATATTTCTGGTATTGAGGTTGCCACCATACCGCAGGCTATCCTGGCAGTACCCGGTTATACGGCCCAACAGAGCACCATCCAGACCCAGGGTTTCTTCACCATGTTCATCGGGCTGCTGGTGATTGGCGGTTTTTTCCAGATCCAGGCCCTGCAAAAAGTAGCTCAAATCGGGGTGCTCAAGGCCATTGGAGCTTCCAACCACGTGGTCGGGGCGGCCTCGATCATCCAGATAATCCTCATCACCGCCATCGGGGTAGGCATGGGTGGATTTTTTACCTACCTGTTGTCGCTGTCTTTTCCACCCACTGTCCCGATTGTGTTTAACGGGCAGAATACGATGATCTCAATCGCGGCCCTGCTGCTCACCGGCCCGGTGGGCGGTTACGTTTCTATCCGCTATGCCACCCGCATCGAGCCGCTCAGGGCCCTGGGGTTATCCCAATGACCATTACTATGCCCCAGATCGCCCTCGAAACCAGCTCCGTAACTAAGGTTTACGACGGCGACAGCGGTAAGATCCATGCTGTCGATGGCGTTTCCTTGCGGGTTGAAATGGGTGAGTTCGTAGCCCTGGTCGGACCGAGTGGGTCGGGCAAGACCACCATGCTCGCCATTCTGGCCGCTTTGCTTAAACCCACCTCAGGCAGGGTATTCCTCGACGGCATCGACCTGGGCAGCCTGGGGGAAACCCAGCGCGTGGCGTTGCGCCGTTCGAAAATTGGTTTTACCTTTCAGGCCAACAACCTGGTGCCTTACCTGACTGCCCTGGAAAACGTTCAACTCATGCTCAAGCTGAACAATTGCCTGGACCGGTTGGGTAAAGTGCGCGCCCAGGAGCTGCTGGCGCGCCTTGGGTTGGGCGATCGTATGAACAGCCTGCCCTCCCAGCTTTCCGGAGGCCAGCAGCAGCGCGTGGCTATCGCCCGCGCCCTGATCCACAACCCCAGCCTGGTGCTGGCCGACGAGCCAACCGCCAGCCTGGATACCGAGCGGGCTTTCCAGGCCGTCGAAACTTTTGCAAACCTGATTCACGAAAACCAGCGCGCCGGCATAATGGTCACCCACGATCTACGCATGGTCAAGTTCGTCGATCGGGTTCTCCAGATGCTGGACGGTAAGCTGGTAAAAATTTTTGACAATCCAGAGGAAATCCAGGCCCTATCGCGCGGGGAATAACATGCGTGCTTCACATGTCATCCGCCAAACGCCCCGCCGATAACAGGCTGAGTCCCACAAATGAGAAAAACAAAACAAAGATTGCTACCAGAATCGCTACGACCCAGTTCTGAGTGATAAGGCGCATTAACCCAAGAAAGAATAGTGACAGGAAGATGGATGCTAAAAGTCTGCACATACTTATCCTTTGCCATAAATAATTCTGGCTTATCAAAAAATCTGCCGCAAGTATACAAATTACTTAAAAGCTTAACTTTACAGACAAAGGTGCAATATTTATACCGGCCCATTTCAGGGATATCACCCTGCATGAGCAAATTAAATCTTATAAACTCCACCTGAAACACCCGGCAGGTGGATGATCCATTTGCCCTCGACGCAATCGATGCTGTCCGCTGGGCCAAATAAGATGTCAACTTTTCCACTCACTGTATGATCGGGCAAAACTGTCTGTGTCGCCTGGCCGGATGGGTTGATCGCCACCAGAATGGTTTCCTCGGGTGAAGACCGCTTGTAAATTAACGGAAGCTTGCCTGCTTCAGCATACACCACTTCGAACGTCCCGCTGGCGCATAAAGCCGGATGCTGTTTGCGCATTTCCACCAGCCGGCGCACCTGGTTGAGCAGGGAAGCCAGGTCGCCTTCCTGGCCGGCTACGCTCGGGCGGTCAGGCTGCATATCTACCGGCAGGTAAAGTTTGCCAGCCGGCGCCTGTGAAAAACCCGCATTGGCCGATGAATCCCACTGCATGGGCGTGCGCGCCCCGGTGCGCTGATAGCCGCCTTCCACCGAAGCCAACCCGTGCAAAGCTCGCATGCCAATCTCATCGCCGTAATAAATATACGGCACACCCGGCATACTCATCAGGAACAGGTAAATCAATTGCATGTCTCGGGCGGTGCGACCCTCGCTGATGCGTGGGAAGGTATCGTGGTTGCCGGTCGGCATGCTGATAAAACCAATCTCATGCGTGTCGTTGTACACCGGCAAATATTCGTCCAGAAAAGCGCGGATATTCCCATGCCCGGCCGGATCGAAGAAACTGAACCCGTAGCGGTCGAAGTGAGAGGGTTTACGCCACAGTGAGGCAAACCCTGGCATGTTGAAGGTCAAGGTGAAATCCATGTCGAAACCGGCCGGGAGGGCCACGGTCGGATTGCTCCATTCGGATACCATGACCGCCTCAGGATATTCTTCATCCAGCCAGTCGGTGAGCTCTTTCCACACATCGCCGGTTTCCTTACCGGTTGGGTCATTCTTGACCAGCGAGCCGGCCATATCCACCCGGAAACCGCTGGCGCCCTGGTCGAGCCAGAATTTCATGATCTTTTTCACTTCACGCCGCACCGCCTGCGGACCGGGAGCGCTGACCGGCTGCTGCCAGGGATAGCGCGGATCGGGGTTACTGAAGCCAAAGTTCAGCGCCGGCTGCATGTAAAAGAAATTGGTGATGTAACCGCCGTCCCGTTCGGCGAAAGCCCGCACGACCTGCATTCCGGGCGGCGGCGGGGCCCAAACGCTGTCGGTCCAGATAAACCAGTCGCTGTACTCATTGCGGGCGTGCTTGCAGGACTGCCTGAACCACTCATTTTCGATAGAGGTGTGCCCAACCACCAGGTCGAGCAGCACGCGTATCCCTCGCTTGCGAGCTTCTTCGAAGAAGGCGCATAAATCCTGGTTGGTGCCGTAACGTTCGGCCACCTTATAGTAATCGCGGATATCGTAGCCCGCATCGCCGAAAGGCGAATCGAAACAGGGGTTCAACCAGATCGCATTCACCCCCAGGGACTGGATGTAATCCAGTTTATGGATCATACCGGGAATGTCGCCGATGCCATCCCCATTCGAATCGTAAAAAGTCTGGGGATAAATCTCGTAGAATACTGCTTTTTCCAACCAGGAAGGATGGGAGGAGGCTGTCATTAGGTTACTCTCTTATCTGAAAGATTGTGGATCTCGAAAAGCACTCTCGGTCGAATTCTACTTGATGCCAGAAGACCTGTCAACGCGACCGGGCCGTGGTAAAATAAATACAGACCGGTCGGTATGCTTCCCCAAAAGGATTACCTTATGCAATTACGCAGTGAAGTGACCCGCCAGAAAATTGTATCTTCGGCCACCCGGCTGTTCAGCCTGAACGGGTCCGATGGCACCGGCGTGTCAGAAATCTGCGAGGCCGCCGGGGTCAGTAAGGGCGCCTTTTACCACCACTTCCCCAGCAAGCAAGACGTCTTTCTGACTATCCTGAACGACTGGTTGGACCAACTCAGCAGCCAGATGCAAAAAGCCCGCCTGACCACCCGCGACGTTCCGGAAAGCTTGATCGCCATCTCCGGGCTGACCGACCAGGTTTTTCAGATATCGAAAAAACATTACTCTTTATTCTTCGAGTTTTGGATCCAGGCCATTCGTCACCCCGCAATATGGCAGGCTGCCATCGCCCCCTATCACCGTTTTCAAACCTGGTTTGCTGCCCTCCTCCAAAACGGGATCGACGAAGGCTCGATCGACCCATCCATATCCCCGCAAGAGACCTCGCGGATTATGATCGCCATGGTGCTGGGCTTGCTGCTCCAGGCGTTCTTCGATCCGGTTGGGGCAGCCTGGGGAAACGTTACGAAATCCGGTATCCAAAGCATGGTGGCCGGGATTTCTCGGAGGCCGCTGTGATTCTGGTAACCGGCGCAACCATGCGCCTGGGAAATATCCTGGCGATAAAGAAGTCCTCTTCCCGTAGGTCCTATATAATTAAGGTGAGTTCGGGTTAGGGAAAAGGCCGAATTTTTAGGTTATTTCCGGCGGTAGGTAAAACCGCCGGAAATAACCTAAAAATTCACTTATCCCGAAATATACTCAGCCGTTTTCCATCCAGGAGGGTGACATGAAAACTACCAGGTATTTTCAATCAGGTAGCGCGTGGATTACCTGGCTGCAGCGAACTGTATTAATTCTCATGGCGTTGGTGCTTTTCATCCCGGCTGGCCCGGTTCAGGCGGACATAGGCCCAAAACCCACCGAAACCTTCACTTTCGAATATAAAATTCCCAGGGTTGATATTGTCAGTGGTCAACTATTCGAGTGCGAAGTTTCTGACTGCCAGGATGCCAGGCAGTTGCTCGATGACCCCATGCAACATTTTACCTGCCAGTTGGATTTGTGCTCCGCCAGGACCTCTCGAACCTTCGAGAAATACCAGAAGCTGGTCATCACCTTTAGCGATGGGGTCCGGGTAAGCAACATTTTTACCGTGAACCCTTTCGATTCAAAATTTACTGTCACCGTCTTGCAAGACTCGCTGAAGGTCAGCGTGGCCCCAGACTCTCTCAGCCGAGCCTGCTACCCCAGCCTGGGCCTGACCCTGGTGCTGGAAACCCTGCTGGCGAGCCTCTACCTGTCCACCTTCCGCCTGCCCAGGTCCATATTAGGTTGGGTACCAATCGCCAGCCTGATCACCCTGCCCTTCGTCTGGGCCGTGTTCCCCTACCTGGGATTGAACCATTGGCTGTCCACCGGTTTATCCGAAACCTTTGCCGTCTCTGTCGAAGCCGTCTTTATCTACGTCATCACCAGCCGCGCCATCCCGCTGCGTCACGTCATCGCCCTCAGCCTGGCGATGAACGCCTTCAGCTTCCTGATTGGACTCATAACCGTTCTATAACCCAGCCAGGTAACTTCCCGTTTCGTCTAAAAATTTACCCTTTCACCCCTGAGATTCTCCCTGGAAGCCTCTTTTCTTTGGTTTTTTCTTTGGTTTTTTCTTTGGTTTTTTCTTTGGTTTTTTCTTTGGTTTTTTCTT
>VFSW01013034.1_pt1 | contig 11570 bp, 8 predicted proteins | sample 5358111 | NCBI WGS metagenome assembly VFSW01 (sample SAMN11554181, study PRJNA540505) | mine drainage metagenome | isolation source: sediment from site ElyBrook_90M | place: USA: Ely Copper Mine, Vershire, VT | collected 2017 | reverse complement strand
GCTTCCCACTGCGCTCCGCGGCTTCCCGCGGGAAAATCCGGTATCGGGCGCGCGGCCGAGAGCGCCCGGCGAACCGCATCCCTGACAAAATCGTGCAGAAACTGCGGGTGCCGGACGCGCCCTTCGCTCTTCGCCGGGTGGACGTTCACGTCCACTTCCCCGCTCGGCGTCTCGAGGAAGAGCAGCACCGATGGGAAATAGGGCGGAGGCAGGATATTCCTGTAGGCTTCGCTGATGGCATGCAGGATCAGTTTGTCGCGCACCAGGCGCCTGTTCACAAACACGTAGATGCCATTGCGGTTGGCGCGCTGCACCTCGGGCCGCGAAGCGAATCCCATCACCCGCGCCGAGGCCCGCTGTTCCCCCTCCGCATCGGCTTCCGGTTCGGTGATGGCCGCCTGTATCGCCGCCTCCGCCTCTGGAATTTCCACCAGCTCCTCGAGCGCCTGCCTGCCAAACACCTGGTAGACGCGGTCGGCCAGCCGGGTGACGGGAGAAACATTCAGGATTTCCTGGGAGGGCGTCTTCAACAGGAATGCGCAGGCTGGATTGGCAAGCGCATAGTGGGTGACGAGCGAGGCGATGTGCCCCAGCTCGGTGGATTCGCTCTTGAGGAACTTTCTCCGCGCGGGCACGCCATAAAAAATATCGGCCACGCTCACGCTGGTTCCCTCCGGCACGCCTGCCGGCTTTACGCTCACCAGCTTGCCTCCCGCAAATTCGACGCGCGTGCCCTCGCTCTCGCCGGCCACGCGGGTTTCCAGCACCAGCCGCGAAACCGAGGCGATGGCCGGCAACGCCTCTCCGCGGAAGCCGAGCGTGGCGATGGAAAGCAGGTCGTCGGCGATGCGCAGTTTGGAGGTGGCGTGGCGCTCGAAGGCCAGCAGCGCATCGTCGCGGTTCATTCCCATCCCGTCATCCACCACGCGGATCAGCCGCTTCCCGCCCGATTCCACCTCCACGCGAATCGTCCGTCCGCCCGCGTCAATCGCGTTTTCCAGCAGCTCTTTGGCCACCGACGCGGGACGCTCCACCACCTCTCCCGCGGCAATCTTGTTTGCCACCTGCTCCGGCAGGATGCGGATGCGGCTCACGGCTTCGCCCGTCTTTTTCCGCTCATTTCTTTTTCGCCTCGATGCCCAGCTCTTCCAGTTGTTCCGGGGCCACTTCGCCCGGCGATTCGGCCATCAGATCCTGTGCCGCGGTGGTCTTCGGGAAGGCGATCACCTCGCGGATGGATTTCTCCCCCGCCAGCAGCATCACCACGCGATCCAGCCCCAGGGCGATGCCTCCGTGCGGCGGCGTGCCATAGCTGAGGGCATCCAGGAAAAATCCAAAACGCTGGCGTGCCTCGCTTTCGCTGAGCCCCAACGCGCGAAACATCCGCGCCTGCACGTCCTGGCGATGGATGCGAATGCTTCCGGAACCCAGCTCGACGCCATTCAGCACCAAATCATAGCCCTTCGACCGGCATTCCCACGGCGCTGTCTCCAGTTTTTCGATGTCCTCCTCCAGCACGCCTGTAAAGGGGTGCTGCGCGCTCACCCACTTTTCTTCCCTGGTGCTCCATTCGAAGAGCGCAAAGCCGGTGATCCAGGCGAACTCCCACCGCCCCTCGGGGATCAGCCCGAGTTGCGCCGCCAGCCGCAGCCTCACCTGCCCGGCCGCCAGCGCCGCGGTATCCGTCCCGCGGACCTGCTCTTTGGCCGCCATGGCCAGCAGCAGGTCGCCAGGGCGGGCTCCCGCGGCCTCCGCCATTTCGCGCAAAGCGGAGGCTCCCAATGTCTTTTCCAGCGGTGAAGTGATGCCCTCCGGCCCCACCTTCACGGCGTAGAGCGCGCGCGCCCCCGCCTGCTTCGCGAATTCGCCCAGCTCGTCCAGCTGCTTCCGCGAATATCCGGCCGCACCCGGCGCCACGACGGCCTGCACGTTGCCTTCGAAGTGCAGCGTCTCCCTTCCGGCCTCGAAGAAGCGCGTCAGGTTGTGCAGTTCCATGCCAAAGCGGAGATCGGGCTTGTCTGAGCCATAGCGCGCGATGGCTTCCTGGTAATCCAGGTGGCGAAAGGGTCCCGCGGCCTTCACCCCGGCCACGGCGCAGGCGGTGGCCATCACCGTCTCGATCACACCGAAAATATCCTCCTGGCGGGGAAAGCTCATTTCGAGATCGAGCTGGGTGAATTCCGGCTGGCGGTCGGCGCGCAGGTCCTCGTCTCTGAAGCACTTGACAATCTGGAAGTAGCGGTCGAGCCCCGCAATCATCAGGATCTGCTTGAAGATCTGCGGCGATTGCGGCAGCGCGTAAAATTGTCCGCGGTGCACGCGGCTGGGCACCAGGTAGTCCCGGGCGCCTTCGGGCGACGAGCGCGTCAGCATGGGTGTCTCGATCTCGTAGAAGCCCAGCCCGTCGAGCGCTTTCCGAATCTCGAGCAGCACCTGGTGCCGCAGGCGGAGGTTTCCCGCCGGGCGCTTCCTGCGCAAATCGAGGTACCGGTGCTTCAGGCGCAGCTCCTCTCCCGCGGTGGCTTCCTCTTCAATCACGAAGGGCGGAGTATGCGATTCGTTCAGCACCAGCAGCTCCCGGGCGATCACCTCCACTTCGCCCGAGGGCAGCTCGGGATTGGCCTGCTCGCGCCGCGCCACGCGCCCCAGCGCCGCCACCACGTATTCCGAACGCAGCCCTTCCGCCTTGGCGTGCGCCTGGGCCTGTTCCCGGCGGATGACCACCTGCGCCAGGCCGGTGCGGTCGCGGAGGTCGAGGAAGATGAGCTGGCCCAGGTCGCGCCTCCTCGCCACCCATCCCATCAGCACCACTTCGCGCCCTTCGTCGCTGGCGCGAAGCTCGCCGCAATAATTTGTCCGCCGCAGATTTCCTTGTGTGTCGAGCACGCTTTTCGTCTCTCCAGAAAAAATGGGAATCTGTATCCGCCGCGCCAGGCGCCGCGCCGCTTTCAGCCCTTTGCCAGTTCCGCCTTCAGGTATTCGGCCAGCTCCGATTGCGGCATGCGTTTTTGCTCGCCATCCGCCAGCCGTTTCAGTGTTACATCTCCCGAGGCCACTTCATCCTCCCCGGCAATCACGGCATAGCGCGCGCCAAGTTTGTCCGCCAGCCCCAGAGATTTCCTGAATTTCATGGCTTCCGCAGGAATCTCCGTTGAGATTCCCGCCTCGCGCAGCCTGCGCGCCACCTTCACTCCATAGCCGTAGGCTCCTTCGCCCATCCAGGCCACAAACACCCTCACCCGCCCGGGCGCCGCGGGCTGGCCGGCTTCCTCGAGCGAGAGCATCACGCGGTCGGTGCCGATGGCGAAGCCGATGCCTTTGGTGGCCGGCCCTCCCAGCAGCTCGGCCAGCCCGTCGTAACGCCCACCTCCGCAGATTGCATTCTGTGATCCCAGCCCCGCGGCGGTGATTTCGAAGGTGGTGCGCATGTAATAATCCAGGCCGCGCACAAGCCTGGGATTCACCTCATAAGCGATTCCACGAAGCTCGAGCTCGCTCCGCAATCCCGCAAAATGTGCCCGGCAGGCTTCGCACAGGTGATCCGCTATGCGCGGAAGCGTCTCGATGGCCGCTTGCTCTTCGGGCAGCTTGGAATCCAGCACGCGCAGCGGGTTTGCCTCGATCCTTCTCTGGCTATCGGCGCCGAGCTGCTCCCGCACGGCTTCGAGCGCCTCGCGCAGCTTCTGGAGGTAGGCGGGCCGGCAGGCGCGGCAGCCTATCGAATTCACCGAAAGTTGCGCGCCCGCCAGCCCGATGCGCTCGAAAAACGCCAGCAGCATCTCAATCACTTCCGCATCAATGCCCGGCGCGTCCGATGGTCCCAGCACCTCCGCGCCCATCTGATAAAACTGCCGGTAGCGGCCCTTCTGCGGGCGCTCCCGGCGAAACATCGGCCCGATATAATAGAGCTTGACGTTGCCGGCCAGCACCTGCATGCCATGCTCGATGTAGGCGCGCACCACCGAGGCGGTGGCCTCTGGCCGCAGGCAGATGGAATCGCCATCGCGATCGGGGAATGCGAACATTTCCTTGGTGACGATATCGGTTTCGGCGCCCACCGACCGCGCAAACAGTTCGGTTTCCTCGATCACCGGCAGGCGAATCTCCCCAAACCCATAGGCGCCAAAGACGCTGCGCGCCGCCTGTTCCACCTGGTTCCACAGCGCTGTCTCCGGCGGCAGGATGTCTCGTACGCCGCGCAAGGCGCGAAAGCTTTTCGTATCACTCACCGGGAGCTCTCCCCCGCCGCTTCGCTCTTGTAGCTGTTTTTGTATTCCACGTAGCGCGCCGCGTAGCGATCGATGGCGCGCTGGTCTTCCTCGGTGAGCATCCTCTTCACCTTTCCCGGATGTCCCATGAAGAGGCTTCCCGCGGGCACGATGGTCCGCTCCGGCACCAGGCTCCCCGCCGCCAGGATGCTTCCCGTGCCAATCTTCGCTCCATTGAGCACCACGCAGCCCATCCCGATGAGGCACCGCGAGCCAATCGTGCAGCCATGCAGGATTACGCCGTGGCCCACCGTTACGTCGTCCCCAATCTCGATTCCATATTCCCCGCGCATGCCGTGCAGCACGCTTCCATCCTGCACGTTGCTTCGCGCGCCAATCCGAATGCGGTAGACGTCTCCGCGCACCACGGCGCAGGGCCAGATGCTCGCGTCTTCGCCCAGCTCCACCTCTCCAATCACCACTGCCGCCGGATCCACGTATGCGCTTTCCGGCGCCTGCGGCATTCGTCCGCCATGGCTTCGTATCACCGCTCCTCCCGATGGCCCCTGGGTCTCTCTGGGGGAAAATGATTTTTGCGGCGCTCTGCCGCCGCGTCTGCTGCGCGCGGCTCCGGCGCTGGCTAGTCGATCTTTACCACCGGCGCGCCCGCCGCGCCCGCCAGCGATTCCAGCCGCGCAGTTAATTCCCTGGCCACTTCAAAAATGCTGTGCGCTCCTGGCGCGTCCTCCCCCTGGCCCGCCACCGGCTTGCCTGTATCCCCTCCCAGCCGGATTTGGGGCTCGATCTCGATGCCACCCAGATAGGGCACCCCAAAGGTTCGCGCCAGGTGCAGGCCTTCTCCGCTGCCGAAAATTTCGGCGCGTTCCTGGCAGTGCGGGCAGATGTAGAAGCTCATGTTTTCGATAATCCCCAGAATTTCCACGTTCACCTGGCGGAACATCTCGATCGCTTTTCGCACGTCCGCCAGCGCCACGATGGATGGCGTGGTCACCAGCACGGCTCCCGTCAGCGCCACATTTTGGATCAGAGTCAGTTGCACGTCGCCCGTGCCGGGCGGCAGGTCCACCAGCAGGTAATCCAGCTCGCCCCACTGCACGCTGCGCAGGAATTGCGTGACCACGCTGTGCAGCATCGGTCCGCGCCAGATCAGCGGCCGGTCGCCGGGGTTCAGCAGGCCCATGGAGATCATCTTGATTCCATAGGCCTCCACCGGCACAATGCGCTTTTCGTCGAGCGCGCGCGGCTGTTCCGTGGTTCCCAGCATCACCGGCACATTCGGCCCATAGACGTCGGCATCCAGCAGGCCCACGCGCGCGCCCATGGCGTGCAGCGCCAGCGCCAGGTTCACGGCCACGGTGGTCTTTCCCACCCCGCCTTTGCCGCTCGCCACCGCGATCAGGTTTTTTACCCCTGGAATCGGCGGCTTTTCCGCCGGCCTCTCCCCGCTGCTCTGTGGCCCCGTGTGTGACATGCTTCTCCTTGCGGGGCTTCGCGCCCGCTCACTGCTTTCCGGCTCTCATCATAGAATAGAACGCGGCCGCACCGCTGGCAAACACACGCTTTGCCTTCCCGCGCCCTTGGCCCCGCCGCCATTGGCTTTGCGCCCGGCGCCGCAACCCGGCTACAATGAAGCAGGCGCCTTGCGGCTTTTCATCCGCTTTGCCGCCTCGCCGGCCTGTGTTTCGGGTCCGCAACTCCCGGAGGGAAGCCCCTGGCACGCAATGGACATCGAGAAGCTGATAGATAATGTTGTCGCCCGGTTCATCGGCACCAAGCATGAGCGCGACATCAAGCGCCTCATGCCGCTGGTGGCCGAGATCAATACCCACGAATCCGGCCTCCGCGAACTCTCCGATGATGCCCTCGAGGCCCGCACCCCGGGCCTGAAGGAGCGCGTTGCCTCCTCACTGGAGGGTGTAACTCCCTCCGACACGGATTACAAGACCCGCCTGCAGGCCGCTCTGCTTCCTGTCATCCCCGAAGCCTTCGCACTGGTTCGCGAGGTGGCGCGCCGCAAGCTCAATATGCGCCATTTTGACGTCCAGCTCATCGGCGGCCTGGTGCTGCACGACGGAAAAATCTCTGAAATGAAGACGGGCGAAGGCAAGACGCTGGTGGCCACGCTGCCCGCTTACCTCAACGCGCTCGCCGGCCGCGGCGTGCACATCGTCACGGTCAACGATTATCTTGCCCGCCGCGACGCCGAATGGATGTCTCCGGTCTATCGCAGCCTGGGGCTGGCGGTGGGCGTGATCGTTCACGATCTGGATGATGCCCAGCGCCGCGCCGCCTACGCCGCCGACATCACCTACGGCACCAACAACGAATTCGGCTTCGATTATCTCCGCGACAATATGAAATACGACCTTGCTGATTGCGTCCAGCGCGGCCACCAGTTTGCCATCGTCGATGAAGTGGATTCCATCCTCATTGACGAAGCGCGCACCCCGCTCATCATCTCCGGCCCGGCGGAGGAATCCACGGAAAAGTATTACCGGATTGACAAGATCATCCCCAAGCTCATTCTCGAAATTGATTACACCGTCGATGAGAAGCACCGCACGGCCACGCTCACCGAAGAGGGCGTATCCAAATGCGAACGCCTGCTCGGCGCCGCCAATCTCTATGACCCCTCCCAGATGGAAATCATCCACCACATCTATCAGGCGCTTCGCGCCCACGCGCTCTTCCAGCGCGATAAGGATTACGTCGTCAAGGATGGTGAAGTGATCATCGTGGACGAATTCACGGGACGGCAGATGCAGGGGCGCCGCTGGTCCGATGGCCTCCACCAGGCCGTCGAGGCCAAGGAAGGCGTAAAAATCGAACGCGAAAATCAGACCCTGGCCACCATCACCTTCCAGAATTATTTCCGGATGTACAAAAAACTGGCGGGCATGACCGGCACCGCGGAAACCGAAGCCCCCGAGTTCAACAAGATTTACGGCCTCGATGTCGTCTCCATTCCCACCAATAAGCCGCTCATCCGCATCGAGCATCGCGACGTCGTCTACCGCACCGAAGAGGAAAAATTTGAGGCCGTGGTGAATGGCGTGATGCAGGAGGATGGCACCTTCGCCTCGGGCATCAAGCAGCTGCAGGCCTCCGGCCAGCCCGTCCTGGTGGGCACCATCACCATCGAAAAATCGGAAAAGCTCGCGGAAATATTGAAGCGCAGCGGCGTCCCCCACCAGATCCTCAACGCCAAGCAGCACGAGCGCGAAGCCAAGATCATCGCCCAGGCCGGCCGCAAGGGCGCCGTCACCGTCTCCACCAACATGGCCGGCCGCGGCACAGACATCCTTCTGGGCGGCAATCCAGAGGCCTTGACACGCGAATATTTCATCAAAAACAAGCTGGCGATCCCCTATCTTCCTCCTCCCGCCGCTCTCGCCGCGGGCGCCGCGCCTGCCGCCCCCGGTGAGCCTGCCAAACTTCCCGCTGTTGCCGAAGCCCGCCTGGGCGGCGTGCTTCCCGCCGCGGAAACCGCCGCGGAGGCCGCCGCGGGCACCGCGGACGCTCCCATGGTTGTGTTCCAGGCCGAGGCACATCTCTTTCAGGCTCCTCTGGCCCAGTGGAAGCCTGTCTACCAGCAGTTTGTGGAGCAATGCAAGGCCGAACACGATGAAGTGGTGGCCATGGGCGGCTTGCACATCCTCGGCACCGAGCGCCATGAAGCCCGCCGCATTGATAACCAGCTCCGTGGCCGCGCCGGCCGGCAGGGCGACCCCGGCTCCTCCCGCTTTTTTCTCTCGCTCGAGGATGATCTCCTCCGCATCTTCGGCGGCGAGCGCATCAAGGCCCTCATGTTCCGCCTGGGCATGACCGAGGGCGTTCCCATCGAATCCAAGCTCATCAGCAAGCGCATCGAGACGGCGCAGAAATCCGTCGAGGCACAGAACTTCGAGGCGCGCAAACACCTGCTTGAATACGACGACGTAATGAACAAGCAGCGCGAGACGGTCTATTCGGTGCGCAATTCGGTGCTGGAGGGCAAGGAACAGAAAGCCTACGTCCTGGAAAAAGCCTCTGAAGTTGCCGCCGATCTTGTCGGCCAGTTCTGCCCGCGCGAGCAGCATCCGGGCCAATGGAACATCACGCAATTCAGCAACGAAGTGCTGAGCCAGTTTGGCCTGGATCTGAAGGCCGCGGGCATCGACCCGGAAAACCTGAATCACGATCAGCTCGCCGACGCGCTGCAGGAGAAGGTGGCCGCGCGCTACGAGGAAAAGGAGACGCTCTTTGGGGCGCCGATGCTTCGCTGGCTGGAGCGCCACATATTACTTGACATCGTGGATGCCCAGTGGAAGGACCACCTGCTGACCCTCGATCACCTCAAGGAGGGCATCGGCCTGCGCGGCTACGGCCAGAAAGACCCTCTGGTCGAATTCAAAAAGGAGGCCTTCACGCTCTTCGAGGAGATGATGGCGCGCGTGGATACCGAGGCCGTCCGCTTCCTCTTCCTCATGCAGCCCGCCCGCCCCGAAGAGGAGGCCAAGCAGATCGAGCGCCGCCAGCGCCGCGCCCAGCAGGACCTCCAGTTCCAGGCCGGCCCGGCACAGGCCGAGCCGCCCAAGCCCGTTCGCGCCGCCTCGAAGGTGGGCCGCAACGACCCCTGCCCCTGCGGCTCGGGCAAAAAATTCAAAAGATGCCACGGCGTCACCGCCTAGCAACCCTCGCGGAACTTTTTTCCCGCTCCCCGCGTACTTCTTCCTTGCTACGGCTCGAGGAGGGCCCCATGCATACCTCGCGTTCGAACCCGTCTCACCGTCATCTGGCCGTTGCCGCGCTGGCTCTGGCAGCTGCGCTAACCCCGCCGGCGGCCTCCGGCTCCGCGCACGGCCGCTTTTCACGCACGCTGAAGGTTACCGGCGCCGTGGAGCTCGATATCCAGTCCGGCTCGGGAAGCATCCACGTACATCACGGCGCGGACGGCGCCGTTCAGATTGACGCCACCGTGCTGGCCCACGGCCTCGGCGCCGATTCCCGCATCCAGGCCATCGAGGGCAACCCTCCCATCGAGCAGCGTGGAAATTCCCTTCGCATCGGCTATGGCCTGGATTCCACTCCCCTCCACGATATTTCCATCAGCTATGAAGTCACCGTCCCACGGCAGACAAGCCTGGTTTCCCGCTCCGGCTCGGGCGATCAAGCCGTCGAAGACATCCTGGGTCCGGCGGAGGTTTCGGCGGGCTCCGGCGCCATTCGCCTGGAGAAGATCGGCGGGGAGATTCGCGCCAGCGCCGGCTCTGGAGACATCAGCGTGGCCACCTGCGGCGGCGCACTCCACCTGCAATCCGGCAGCGGTTCCATAACCGTAACTGGCGCGGCGCGGGGCGCGGAGGCATCTTCAGGGAGCGGCGATTTGCGCATCACGCAGACCGGCCCAGGGAACGATCATCTCAATTCCGCCAGCGGCTCCATCTATCTCGAAGGAGCCAATGGCTCGGTGGATGCCTCCAGCAGCAGCGGCGGGATCAGCATTCAGGGATCTCCGGCGGGACCGTGGCAGGTGCGCTCCGTTTCCGGGAGCATCCTCGCCGCTTTTGTCCATGGCGCTTCCTTCGATCTTTCCGCCAGCACGATTTCCGGAAAGGTTGATTCCGAGCTCCCGGTCACGGTCACGGGCGAGTTTGGCCCCCGGCGTTATCGCGGCTCCATTCACGGAGGCGGACCGGCCGTTAAGCTCTCCACCGTTTCGGGCAGCATTCGCATCCGCTAGCGGCAGGGGCATTCCAGGCAGGCGCGGGGGAAGCGGAGCCGCGGCAGCCGGCGCCGGCCGCTTGCGTGCGTGCTCCTTCCCGCAATACTTTCCCTCCAATACCCCTTGCGGCTCCACGCCTTACCCATGTATTGTTGGCCGCAGCCGGCTTGGGGACCCCTGCCCCTCCGCCCCGGTGCGGGAGATTGTGTATGTCAAGCTCTAGTATGGGAGGCTGCCGCATCCCCGGGTGCCGCAAGACCGTTCCCGCGGCCCTGGCCATGGAAATGCTCTGCACCGATCATTTCCTCGAGCATGCTTCCTCCCGCGCCACCGCCGCCTGGGAATCCTGCCATCACGGCATGGCGATCGAGGAGGAAACGCTCGATGGCCTGCTCTTCGAAGCGCAGAGCGCCGCACAGGCTCTCATCTCCGCCGAGCTGCCCCTCGAAATCGGGCAGCAGGAAAAAATACTCGAATTCCTGCTCTGCGTGGCCGACCTCCACGAATTTGCCGCCCAGAATCCAGGCTTCTCCTCCAGCGTCAATTGATTCCCGCGCTGTTTCCTTTCCGCTTCCCCCTATCCATCGCCCTGCACGCGGCATTCGCTATTCTTCCGCCAGGCATTTTTTCAGCTCCGCCCCCATTTTTCCCGCCAGCGTGAGTCCCACCATCTTCTGATCCGCCAGCCAGCTCCACAGCGGATGCCCGAAGCTCGCCGGACGATTGTGCTCCACAAAAAAATGCGAGATCCATGCCATGGCGTAGGGCGCCACCACCGCCGCCAGCACCAATCCCATACTCCTCAGCGCCAGCCCGGCCGCCAGCAGGAGCCATCCCGCCAGCGTACCGCAGACGTGAAAGCCGCGCGTCACAGCCTGCCGGTGCGCCCTGACGTACACGGGCCAGAATTCTTCAAAATTCCGCGCGTCCTGTTCCTCGCTCATCCCTTCCTCCCTGTCCGTGTCCTGTGCGTTCGCCATTATAGCCACTCTGGCGGCTAAGAAATGCCCGGTTCTCTGCCGGGCGGCTTGCCCCTTCGCTGGCCGCCGCGGCGCGTGGCTTCCATTTATCTTCCTTGCATCCTCGTAGTACACTGAACGCGCAGCTACGCGCCTCCCGTCCGGCGAACCTGCCAGGCGCGGGCAATGCTCGGAGGATGCCATGCGAAAATCCGCCACTCTTTTTCTGCCGGTTCTTCTCTCGCTAACTTTGATCGTTTCCTGCGGCCTCAAGCGCTCCGACGACGCCATCGCCACGGATCTGAAGGCCCAGCTTTATTCCGATCAGGCGCTGCAGGGCACGCTCCCTGCTGTCTCGGTGAACAAGGGTGTCGTCACTCTTTCCGGCCCGGTGAATAGCGACGCGGCTCGCCTGGACGCTTTCAAAGTGGCCACGGCCATCAAGGGTGTTTCGAGTGTGGTGGACCAGATGTCCGTCCAGAGCGCGCAGGCCGCCCCGCCGCCTCCCGCGCCAGACGCTGCTCCGCCGCCAGCTCCGCCACCTCCTCCCGCTCCCGCGCCCGTTCCTTCCCGCACCGCCAGCCGGCCGCGCCGCTCTCAGCAGAGTGCTCCTCCGGCCCCTGCCACGCAATCGGCCTCCGCCGCGCCAGCCGCTGCCGCTGCCGCCGCGGTCACTCC
>VFSW01013032.1_pt1 | contig 11573 bp, 7 predicted proteins | sample 5358111 | NCBI WGS metagenome assembly VFSW01 (sample SAMN11554181, study PRJNA540505) | mine drainage metagenome | isolation source: sediment from site ElyBrook_90M | place: USA: Ely Copper Mine, Vershire, VT | collected 2017 | reverse complement strand
CCGACATACTGCACCCCGTTTACCTTAACGACAATTGCTCTCCTGTGGATCGACTCCCTTACCGCATTTTCTCGACGAATTTCCTGCTCTGCCTGGGCCCAGTTCTCCACATCGCGGCCAGGAATTCTTCCGTTGCGGATGTAGATTTCTTCGGCGCGGCGCCGAATCGCTTCGCGCAGATCCGTAGCGACATCGGAAGTAACAGGCGCAGAGAATTTTGGAGACGAACTGGTTTTCATCGAACCACTCCTGCTCAGCCAATATCCAGAATTCGGCTGATTCCATGTTAGTCCCTCTAAACCGCCGCGGCTATGGACGCATCATACCGAAGGACGTAGCCAGAACTGTTCCGGGAATTGCCTCGCATCATTGCGAAAGGAAGCCGGCCAGCAGCTTCATACCTCGGCACTGAGCGTCCCAAAGGCAGTTGACCGGACTCGGCGGGCAGCCTAACATTACCGCCGGGCAGGATCGCACTCTCTCATGATCGGCCAGCAGGTCTCCCACTACCGCATCCTCGGCAAGCTTGGGGGCGGTGGTATGGGCATTGTTTATGAGGCCGAAGACCTGAAACTCGGGCGCCACGTCGCTCTGAAGTTCATCCCCGAAAACCTGGCGGGCGACCCCAAGTCGCTCGAGCGATTCACCCGCGAGGCTCGCGCCGCTTCCCTGCTTAACCATCCCAATATCTGCACCATCCACGGTATTGAAGACAACAACGGCCATCCCTTCATCGTAATGGAAAAACTCGAAGGTGAGAGCCTGAAGCAACACATTGCCGGTCACCCCATGGCGATAGAGAAGCTGCTCGACGTTGGGGTGCAGGTCGCAGAGGCCCTCGTCGCATCGCACGCCAAGAATCTGGTGCATCGCGATATCAAGCCGGCCAACATTTTCTTGACGCCGACCGGTCAGGTGAAAGTCCTCGACTTTGGCCTCGCCAAGCTAGTGCATAACCTTGGGACCGAAGACGACGCAGGTGCGGACAATTCACTCACAGCCGTAGGAGTAATTCCTGGCACGGCGGTTTATATGTCGCCGGAGCAGGCACGCAGCGAAACCGTGGACGCGCGCAGCGATCTGTTTTCCTTCGGAGTCGTTTTGTACGAGATGTCCACGGGCAAGAAGCCCTTCACTGGCGCCAATTCGCTCGTCACGCTGGACGCCGTCCTGCATTCGAAACCCGTACCGCCCCGGGATCTGAATCCCAAGATTCCCATCGAACTGGAAGGGATTATCGGCAAGGCGATGGAAAAAGACCGCAACCGTCGCTATCAAAGTGCAACGGAGATGCGGTCTGACCTGGTATTGCTCAAGCGCGAGGCTGAGTCCGGAACAATCAAGACCCCCAGCGCGACTGCCAAGCTCCGCGTGGCCACGCGCACTTTTGGCAGAAATTCGCGACTGCAGACCTACCTCCTGCTGGCGACCGCGGCTCTGCTGATCACCGTCCTCGCTGCTGTAGGAACTTGGTGGTACAAGCACCGCGAAGCCGCCAACGCGGAGCAGCAGAATGCCATCGCAGTTCTGCCGTTGCAGAACATGAATGGCGATCCCGGTATCGATTATTTGCGCTTCGCGCTCGCAGATGAATTGACCAGCGTCCTTGCCTATTCCCGGACGCTGGAGGTGCGTCCCTCGTCGGTCGTCCGCGCAAAGTACTCCGGCTCCGATCTCGATCCGAAAAAAGTCGGCATCGAACTGCGTGTAGGTCGACTGCTCACGGGATCGTTCCGCGAGCAGGGCATCAACTTAATGGTCACTCTCGAGGCCATCGATGTACCAACCGACCGCCTTCTTTGGCAGACCACGATCACAGCAAAAGTCGACGACATGATCGGCCTCCAGGAACAGTTGAGCGCGCAGGTGCAGCACGGGCTGCTGCCCATCCTGGGTGGCGCAGCAGGTGCCGTAGAGTCGTCTGCGTCTCGTCCAAAGAATCAGCAGGCTTACGACTTTTATCTGCGCAGCGTCGCCGTACCGCACGATCCTGCTCCGAACAAAGAAGCGATCAAGATGCTGGAATGGGCGGTAGGCATTGACCCAACCTACGCTCCTGCCTGGGAGGCTTTAGGCCAGAGATATTACTTCGACTCTATCTTCGGCGGAGGCGGCGAAACGATGTTCCAGCGCTCCAACTCCGCCTACGAGCGGGCAGTGTCGCTCGACCCGAATCGTGTGATGGCGGCAAGCCTGCTGATCACCAACCGTGTGGAACGCGGAGAACTCGGCCGCGCCTACGATGCGGCAACCGATCTCGTGCGGCGACGTCCCCAGAGCGCCGATGCCCATTTCGCTCTCGCCTACGTCTTGCGCTACGCAGGGATGCTCAACCGTTCCGCCGAAGAATGCAACGCCGCCCGGCAGCTTGATCCCGGAAACTTTAACTTCCGCTCCTGCGCGTGGTCATTCCTGGAGATGGGCAAAACCGATCGTGCCATGGACTTCGTCCATCTCGACGCGGGATCGGAATGGGCGGCTTGGGTGACTCCGTACATCTACCTGGCGGAGGGCAATGTCGCGGATGCGCGCGAGGCGGCGAAAAACATGGGCAAAGCGGCCTCCTATCATCGCGAATTGATGGAGGCCTGCACGGCGGCGCAGCGTCCGGCAGATTTTGCCAAGATTGTGCGCGAGACCGAATCCTCCGTGATGATGGAACCCGACGCCGAGGCTTGGTATCACATCGGAGCTCTGATGGCATCTTGCGGCCAAAACGAACCAGCTCTTCGCCTATTAAAAGCAGCGGTGCAGCAAAATTATTGTGCGTACTCGGCCTTGCTGGATGACCCGCTCCTGAAAGGCCTGCGGAAAGAGACCGCCTTCAACGAGGTGCTCACCGCCGCCAGCAACTGCCAGGCAGTACTGAAAGAAGGCCGGCAGCAGTAGGGCAGCCCTCCGTGCGGGCTGTCCGGCGGAGTCCGCCCGCCGGTGCCGTGGACAAATTCCCAGTCAATCTACTTTCCGGCCTGTCCCGCGAAAGAATTTGCGTCGAACCGGCCTCAGGCCCCATCCTTGTACCGTGAGACATTCCGAACCTGCCAGCTGGCCGCGGCGTAAAGGGCGCGGTTTTCTTTTTAGTCCTCGAGAATTACATCCTTTCGCACTCAACTTCGCGATCTTCCTGCTGCTCTTTACTCTGGCAGCACCGTCGCAAACCGGCGTAACTGCCAAATCAAAGAATTCTGGCCCCCGCTCCTCTCAGGCGGAGGTTCTCTCGGGCCACGTTCTCTCTGACCCTCCCGGATTGCGGTACCAAGGTGTTCCGGCAGCGATCCCGCAAGATGAGGGTATTGCGGGATTGCGTCTGGAATTGCTTCGGCTGGGAACAACGGCGCGGTTAATGCAGGTCGTCGCCCATCCCGACGACGAAGATGGCGGCATGTTGACGCTCCAGGCGCGCGGCCATGGCGTGGACACGCTGCTGATGACTCTGAATCGCGGCGAGGGCGGGCAGAACAAGGTCGGCAGCAACCTGTCGGATGTGCTCGGAGTTGTCCGAACTGAGGAACTACTCGCGGCGGATCAGTATTACGGAGTACAGGGACGCTTCTCGCGCGTCGCGGATTTCGGATTTTCAAAGACTGCCGAAGAAACCTTCGCCAAATGGGACGGCCATGATGTGGCTCTTGCCGACATGGTGCGGGTGATCCGCACCTTCCGTCCTGATGTACTGGTCGCGCGCTTTTCGGGCACCACGCGCGATGGGCACGGCAATCATCAGGCCTCGAACATTCTGGCGAAAGAAGCGTTTCGCGCGGCGGCGGACCCCAAGCGCTTCCCCGAGCAGATTGTGCAAGGCCTCCTGCCCTGGCAGGCGAAGAAGTTCTACATCGGCAATGTGTGCCCCTGGGGAGCAATGACCTGCCCGGATGCAAACTGGACCGTGAAATTCAATACCGGCGAGCGCAATGATGCGCTTGGGATGTCCTACATACAGTTCGCCATGCAGGGACTGCGCCACCAGATGTCGCAGGGGGCCGCCAACTGGACAGTGGAACCGGGAGACCGGTTTACGTTTTACAAGTTGGTAGATTCTGTAATCCCCTCTGCGGCGGGCAAGGACGGGCACGAAAAGAGCCTCTTTGACGGAATCGACACAACCTTGCCGGGGCTAGCTGCTCGATTGGACGCGGAAGAGAAGAAAGTTCCTCAGCTGAAACAGCAGCTAACGGACATCGCCAAGCAGATTGCCGCAGCCGCAGATGGTGCGAAGGACGACAATTCTTCGACCTCGGTTGCACCATTGATGGAAATTATCACAGAACTGCAAAAGGTGAATGCCGAGATCGTCCGAAGCAATTTGACCGCGGCCGCGAAATTCGATCTTCTCACCCCAATCGCGGTGAAGCAGCGGCAGGCAGAGACCGCGCTCAATCTAGCGCTTGGAGTCGGCTTATCGGCCGATGTCTCCTCTGACGATGGGCGCAATACAATCGTCCCGAAAGAATCTGACGCACTCACCACTGTTTCTCCCGGCGTGGAATTTGTCGTCGCGGTGACCTTCCACAATGGATCGAAGCTTCCGCTGCTGATCGACCATGTTGCGCTCGAAGTTCCCTCCGGTTGGAACACAATCAACGGAAAGACAAAACCGGAAACAGTTAAGCCGGGGGACGACATCCACGTGGACTTTCGGCTACGCGTGCCGAAAGCCACGCCGTACACGCGTCCTTACTGGCACCGCGACAACCCGGAAACTGAAAGCATCCATCACATCGACGACGAGAAGTACGCCACGCTTCCCTTTCCACCACCAGCACTGCGGGCAAGAGTGGAATATTCCGTGCCAAAACAGGGCGGATCTCACACGCGCAACGAAGTGACCGCCGCGGCGGTCACTCCTTTCCTCGACGATGCGGGGAAGGAATTATCACGTCCGCTCGCGATAGTCCCTGCCTTCTCTGTCATGCTTGAACCGGGAACGCAAGTGATCTCCACTCACAACGGAACGCCCCCCACGGTCACGGTTGGCGTGACAAGCAATCTGGAGCGCAAAGTTCACGGCGAATTACGCCTGGAATTGCCTCAGGGCTGGCGCTCAGAGCCCGCGCAGTCCGGCGTGGACCTGACTCACCGCGGCGAAAAAAAGGATCTCCATTTCAACATCTTCCCTGCCGGCCTGCAGCAGAGCCGCGCGACGATCCGCACGGTGCTGGAATCAGAGGGGGAAAAGTATAGCGAGGGCTACACGCTGGTCACGCGCGAAGATCTGGGCAGCTTCTACTACTACCAACCCGCCCGGCAACGCGTGAGTATCGTCGACGTACAAGTGCTGCGTGATTTGAAAATCGGCTACGTTATGGGCGCGGGAGATGACATCCCGACCATTCTCCGGCAAATCGGAATGAACGTCGCCTTGATTCCTGCTGAGAAACTGGCGAGTGAAGACCTGACCCAGTACGGGACCATTGTGCTCGGCATCCGCGCCTACGACACGCAGAAAGACCTCGCGGCAAATAACAAAAAACTGCTCGATTTCGTCTCTGCCGGTGGAACGCTGGTCGTGCAATACAACGCCAGCACCGGAGACTTCAACGGCGGCAACTTCACTCCCTACCCTGCCGAGCTAAGCCGGGCACGCGTCTCGGTCGAAGAAGCCCCAGTCCAAATTCTGGCGCCAGAAGATTTCGTCTTCCATTATCCCAACACCATCACGCAGCGCGATTTCGACGACTGGGTGCAGGAACGCGGCTTGTACTTCATGGACAAATGGGACGATCACTTCAAGCCTCTGTTAGCCTGTCATGACCCCGGCGAGGATGAACAGAAGGGCGGCTTGCTGCGGGCGCAGTTCGGCAAGGGCACCTACATCTATACAGGATATGCATTCTTCAGGCAGTTGCCCGCTGGAGTCCCGGGGGCCGTGCGGCTGTATGTGAATCTGTTAAGCGCAGGACACGAAAAGCAGGGGCCAAAGAGCGGGGTCCAGTGATCAGTCGAGGAGGAAACAAAAATCTCCAAGGGAGAGAGTTAGCCCTTTCATGCTGATCCTGATCCCTGGTCACTACCCTCTGGTTCCTGACCTTTGGCCCTGACCCCACTCGCCCATGCAAACTCCGAACGATTCCACTTCAACGTCTCCCACCCTCATCCGTGGTATGGGCCTCGGCAGCGCCACTGCGCTGAACATGATCGACATGATCGGCGTGGGGCCCTTCATCACCATGCCGCTGGTTTTGAGTGCGATGGGTGGCCCTCAGGCCTTACTGGGATGGATTGCGGGCGCGCTGCTTGCCGTGTGTGATGGCCTTGTCACCGCGGAGTTGGGCGCCGCCCTGCCCGCCTCGGGCGGATCGTATCGCTATTTGCGCGAGATTTATGGCCCGCAGAAGTGGGGACGGCTGATCTCTTTTCTGTTCATCTGGCAGGTATCGTTCAGCGCTCCACTCTCGATTGCAACTGGCTGCATCGGGCTGGCGGGATACGCTGCGTATTACTGGCCGGACCTGGAGACCGTCTACGCGCATCATGAGGCCGTGCTGCGCGTTCCCTGGGTGGGGCCGCTGCAGGTGAACTGGATCGTCACGCCCGGAACGGCGGTTGCCGTGATCATTTGCTTCTTCACCGTCCTCCTGCTCTACCGGCGCATCACGGCAATCGGGCGGCTCTCGAAAATCCTCTGGTTTGGAGTGATGGGAACCATTGGCTGGATCATCTTCGCCGGGCTGACGCATTTCAATACCGCACGTGTATTTGATTTTCCACCGGGCGCATTCACTCTCTCTCACCAGTTCTGGGTGGGTCTTGGCGGAGCGATGCTCGTCGCGACCTACGATTACTGGGGATATTACAACGTTTGCTTTCTGGGAGACGAGATCAAGGATCCGGGAAAGAATATTCCGCGGGCCTTGCTGCTTTCCATTTTCCTGGTGGCCGGTCTATATCTAATGATGAACGTGTGCATTCTGGCTGTCGTGCCTTGGCGCGAGATGCTGCAGGCGGGACACAACAACAGCGGACTGTATGTTGTGTCGTTGTTCATGCAGAGGATCTATGGGGCCTGGGCGGCGCGGCTTGTGACAGGACTTGTGATCGCAACCGCCTTTGCATCCGTCTTCTCGCTGATGCTCGGTTATTCGCGCGTACCATACGCCGCAGCCAAAGATGGCAACTATTTCAAAGCATTTGCCAAAGTGCATCCGGTGCACCGCTTCCCACATATTTCGCTCTTGGCGCTGGGAGTTGTAGCAGCCGCGTTCTGTTTCCTCCGGCTCAAAGATGCGATCGCTGCATTGGTCGTAATTCGACTCATCCTGCAATTCCTGGTCCAGGCGGTCGGAGCAATTCTGCTGCGGATCACAAGGCCCGATCTGCCGAGGCCTTTCCGAATGTGGCTGTATCCGTTGCCCGCCTTATTGGCGAGCGCAGGGTTTCTCTTCATTTTGTTCAATCGAGAAAACTGGCAGAAAGAAATGCGCTATGCAGCTCTCATTCTGCTTACCGGGGTAGTCATTTACCTGTTCCGGGCTTGGAAAGACTCGGAGTGGCCATTTAGGACAGTAAGAACCTAACCACAGAGGAGCCAGAGAAGGAATATCCAGAGTGGCTGATCACGTTTCAGTTCCGCAGGTAGCGGGCACTGGCATTCGGCGGACAGATCCGGCTTGGGCGCCGTTAGGCGAGCCGTTATTTCGATCCCTGTGGATTGCCGCGGTCGTCTCATATACCGGGACATGGATGCAGAACGTCGGCGCGGGCTGGCTGATGACGCAGCTCTCGACGTCTCCCCTGATGGTAAGTCTCGTTCAGGCTGCCGCAGCTATCCCGGTCTTCCTGGTTGTTCTTCCCGCAGGCGCCTTGGCCGACATGATCGACCGCCGACGCCTCCTGCTGTTCACCCAGACCTGGATGGTCGCGGCCGCGGCGGCGCTCGCGATACTAACGCTCTTGCACGCGGTAAATCCCTGGGTCTTACTGGCGTTCACGTTTCTGATGGGGCTGGGCGCAGTAATGAACGATCCGGCATGGCAGGCCATCACGCCAGAAGTCGTCTCGCCCGAGCGCCACGCCTCCGCGGTCGCGCTGAATTCCGCAGGATTCAACGTGGCGCGCGCCGTTGGCCCCGCACTCGGCGGTGCGATTGTGGCCGCAGCAGGATCTGGCTGGTCCTTCCTGCTGAATGCCGCGTCGTTCTTCGGAGTGATTCTTTTTTTGTACCGATGGAAGCGCCCGCCCCACCTACCTCTCCAAACACATGGAGTGCGTGAAGCCATCGTGGAAGGGATTCGTTATGTCTATGGCGCGCCTAAAGTCCGGTCGGTATTGATTCGCACCGGCGCCTTCAGCGTGGGCGCGACCTCCCTGCTCGCTCTGCTGCCAGTCATCTGCCAGCCCCACGGAGCCGAGGGCTACGGGTTTCTGCTGACCTGTTTCGGGCTCGGCGCCTTGGCCGGCGCAGCCGTCCTGCCGCGCCTTCGGGTGCAATATTCCATCGATGGTCTCGTGGCCGGCGCGACCGTCGTCTTTGCTGCTATGACCTTTACCGCTGGACAAGTCCATATCTTTGAATGGCTGTGTCTGGTATTGTTTACGGCTGGAGCGGCCTGGATCGGCATTCTGGCCTGCTTCAACGTCGTGGCGCAGATCATGTGTCCGTCGTGGATGCGGGCGCGCGCTCTCTCGATGTACTTGCTCGTTTTGCAAGGCGGAATGGCGCTGGGCAGTGCAATTTGGGGAGAACTAGCCGCAAGGCAAGGAGTACCCGCAGCATTGGCCTGGTCGGCGCTGGCAATGGTCCTCGGATTGTCTACCATCCGCAGACATCGTTTGACCGGCGCGGAATTAGAAATGACTCCCGCAGTCGTGAGAGATTGATGAATTACGAGGAACTCATGAGAACAAACAGGGTAGTAGTCGCTTGCGGATTATTGCTGCTGAGCGTTGCCGCAGCGGCTCAAACAAGCAAGCCAAAAGAAGAACAGCACACCATCTCGCAGCTATTGGACCGCTCGGTGAGCAACCTGGAACACGAGTTTGTTCCGGCGGCAGAAGCCATGCCGGAAGACAAGTTCGGCTTCGCTCCTACCGATGGCGAGTTCAAAGGCGTGCGCACCTTCGCCCAGCAGATCAAGCACGTAGCCGCCGTGAACTACGAACTCGGAGCCGCGCTCCTCGAACAAAAGCCTCCGGTGGACATTGGCGACGAATCCGGTCCTGCCTCAATCACGACCAAAGAGGACATTCTCAAATATTTGAAAGACTCCTTCGAATACGTTCACAAGGCTTTGGCAGCCATCAACGAAAAGAACGCTACAGGAACCGTGAAGAGCCCGTTCGGTGAAGGATCGGTGTCGCGTCTGGGCCTCGCTATGTCCGTGTCGTCTCACGGATTCGACCACTACGGCCAGATGGTGGAGTACCTGCGGATGAATGGCATCATTCCACCCGCAAGCCGCTAGTCCGGCATCGATGCTTGCCGAATTAACCGTCATGACAATCGACTGGCAAACCCTCTGGCTGACGCTGCAATTGGCCGCATCTGTGTCGGTCTTACTGCTCCTTATGGGATTGCCGGTGGCCTACTGGATTGCCTTCTCTAACTGGCGCTGGAAGTTTCTGGTGGAGGCGGTTGTGGCGTTGCCCATCGTGCTTCCGCCAACTGTACTCGGGTTTTACGTCCTGGTCGCACTTGGTCCGCATAGCCCTCTCGGACGCTGGTGGATTGCCCTCACAGGGCACACTCTGGCTTTTACCTTCACCGGCCTGGTGATCGGGTCGATTTTTTATAGCCTGCCGTTCGCGGTGCAGCCGTTTGCCGCATCCTTCGCCAGTGTAGACCGCAAGCTGATTGCCGCCTCTGCCGTCCTCGGCGCATCGCGGCTGCGTACCTTTCTTCAAGTTATCGCTCCGCTTTCCGTCTCCGGCCTGATCACGGGCACAGCCTTGAGCTTCGCCCATACCATGGGCGAATTTGGCGTCGTACTCATGGTCGGAGGAAATATTCCTGGTGTCACGCGGACAGTTTCGATCGATATTTATGATCGCGTCCAGGCCTCCGACTATGCCGGCGCGAATCACACGGCACTCGTCCTGCTGATCCTTTGCTTTGCCCTGCTTGCCATCGTTTACGGCGTGAATCGCAAAGCGTGGGTAATCGATCCCATAAAATAATCGCGATGAGCGACACCCGCACGACTGCCGAAGACGCTGTATTTCCGTCCCCGCGATCAGTCCGGAGCGACGCGTCGTTGCACTGCAGATTTCGCAAGCACCATGCCGCACAGGGACATGGATTTACCCTAGAGGTTGACTTCGACGCTGCGCCCGGCTTCACGATCCTATTTGGCGCGTCCGCGGCGGGCAAGACAACCCTGCTCGATTGCGTTGCCGGCCTCGCAACGCCAGATTCGGGATTCATCTCTGCTGGCAACCGGGTTCTGTTCGACGACACACGGGGTGTCTCTCTGCCGATCGCAAAACGCCGCATCGGATACGTCTTTCAGAGCCTCGCCTTGTTCCCGCATATGACCGTCGAGCAGAACGTGTCGTACGGTTTGTCCCACATGCGCGAGTCCGAACGCGTCAAACGAACAAGCGCCATACTTCAAGCGTTCCATATCGCTCACCTGGCAAACCGCAGCGCACGGGAAATTTCCGGCGGAGAAAGTCAGCGCGCCGCCTTGGCCCGGACGCTCGTCACAGATCCGGAAGTTTTACTCCTGGACGAACCGTTGGCCGCGCTTGACGCGCCAACAAAAGCGCACATTATCGACGACCTGCGCGAATGGAACCGAACCCACGAAATTCCGATCCTCTACGTCACGCACAACCGCGAGGAGGTCTTCGCTCTTGGCGAGCGTGTAATTCTGCTTGACTCAGGGCACATCGTGGCCCAGGGCACACCACATGAAGTCATGTCAGCGCCCCAACAAGAAACCGTGGCGCAGTTAGCAGGTTTTGAAAACATTTTCGATGCGATCGTAGAAGAAATCCACCCTGAGCGAGGAACCATGATTTGTCAAATCATGGAAAGCTCTCCGCCGCCCAACGCACCCGCGTCTCCCGTATTGATCGAGACTCCTCTGGTGCGGGCAGCGATTGGATCGGCACTGCGGGTGGGGATTCGCGCGGGAGATATTCTGTTGGCGACTTCTCCGCCCGTAGGATTGAGCGCGCGCAATGTCATTCGCGGACGTGTCATGTCGCTGAAGCAGCGCGACGTGATCGTCTCCGCGCGCGTGAACTGTGGCGTAGAAATGGAGGTCCACCTCACGTTAGCCGCTCGCGACTCGCTGCGACTGGAGACTGGTCGCGAAGTGTGGCTAGTCATCAAAACGCACTCTTGTCATCTGATGCAGAAATAATGAAGCACTTGCTCCTACTGTAGGCTTGCATTTACGATCTTACCCCGCTCCATCTCGATCACCGCAACCCACTGCCTTTTCCTCTCTTCTGCAAACACAACGTGCCCGCCGAGAATTCGTGCCGCAACCGCCGGCGGAAGGTCCCGATGGAAACCGAAGAACTTGCGCTTCAACTCCGTCCATCCGCGCCAGCGATCGAACAGCGGATTCCCTGGCTCGTACTTGGTCGAGAACACCAGCGCCACTTCGAAGTGCGATCGAAAGTCC
>VFSW01013031.1_pt1 | contig 11573 bp, 10 predicted proteins | sample 5358111 | NCBI WGS metagenome assembly VFSW01 (sample SAMN11554181, study PRJNA540505) | mine drainage metagenome | isolation source: sediment from site ElyBrook_90M | place: USA: Ely Copper Mine, Vershire, VT | collected 2017 | reverse complement strand
CCCGTGGGGTGTTTCCGGGCCCTGTTTTCTTTAAATCCCTTCCCCCCTAAAATGGGCCCCCCCAAAATCCGTGGGGGGGCGGGCGCCCCGGGGGCTCCCGGGCCGCAATCCTCTTCGAACGCCGCAGAAGCTTCTCCGTCATATTTTTCTTCGAGGAGCCATCGTTCATCGAGAGTCATGCGAGAACGCTACCATATGCCGGAAACATGTGCTGTGTCGGCCATTCCCTCAAAATCGCTGATGAGAAGGAAGAGGATAGAAAAAGCCCCCGCACGATGTGCGGGGGCGGAAGGCAAGGGAATAAGTACCCAGGCCTGGGTGAAAGATCAGTGAATGTTGATCGAAACGATGGCGTTGGCGGCCGTCGCGGCCGCGGTTGCGGACGTGAAGCTGGTTGCCGTGGCCGAGACGTCCTGCGCCACGTTCTCCGTGTACACGCCGACGTTGACCGCCGGACTGTCCGGACTCGCCGTGAGGCTCGCCACTGCGTTCGCCGCCGTTGCCGTTGCCGAACTGTAGCCACTGCTGTTCGTGATGGCGTTCGCGTCCTGGTCGATATTGCCGGTCGCGATGCCGACGTTCATGCCGACTTTCTGATCGACCGTATCGGTGACGCTCACGATGCCGTTCGCCGCAGTGGCGTTTGCGATCGCGCTGTTGTTGGCGAAAGCGGAAGCAAACGCATTCTGGCTGACCCCGTTCGTGAGCACGCCGACGTTGATGTCGATGGGCGCCGGATGGTGGTCGTGATCGCCGGCAAACGCCGGAACCGAAGCGAAGGCCATCGTGGTGCAGGCAATGAGCAACAGACTCAGTTTGCTGGTTTTCATAACGACTCCTCAGTTTCCCTCCGGGAGGATTCCCGGAGGGTTTTTGCAAAGTACAACGCTTACGCATGGAACGCACAAGCTCCTGCAGGCTAGCACAGCTCTTGCGAGCCGTCAAACATGCCTGCGGCTACTTCGCCTTCGGTGCGGGACTGTTCCCGGTATCTTCGAGCAGTTGCCGGCATTCGTCGATTTTCGCCATCGTCAGGTGCGGATGGGGAATCTTCCCCTCGCTCACCAGCGTTTGGAGCAGTGTGGTAACCAGGTCGACGGCCGCATAATCGGTCATGTACCCGACCGTATACTGCATCGGCTCGCGCTCTCCTTTGTCGAGACTGAATGAGGCAAACCGCGCACCGGTGCCGCCGCCGACGAATTCATACGTGCCGCCGCCGTTTTCGATCGCGGTGAATTCCTTCGAGACCTTGGTTGTGGCCACCATGTATCCGCCGGCTGCTGCGCCGAAAGGGAACGTCGAAAGGGAAAAATCCCCGCGTCCTATCGCTTGGTAGGTACGAGAATCGTACCCCACGCCTGCGATATGAAACGACGCCGCCTTTCCTGGCAGAAAGTCGAGGGACGATATGGTTCCTTCCACCAGATAATCCGGAATGAACAGTTTCGCGCCCTTCAAGAGTCCTTTCTGGCTATACCAATCCACCAGCTCGCGGTACGTATTGCTCATGTCCACGAGCTTGACGCCCGTGTCCGCGAGAGATGATTCCATCATCTTGGTGGCGACAATCGGCAAGAACGAACCGTTGCCGTTCCCAACGACGCTCATGCGGCCAGTTACATCACGGACGGCTCCGACGCCGATATTGATACTCGCCGTCTCGGGAATTCCCTTGACGCATGCTTTCGCGGCGTCATAAGGACCGGTCACGTTCTGTATCGCTGGTCCTTGGACCAGCGGCACGCCCCTGTGGAGATTGCTCGTGGTCGCACAAGCACCAAGCGACAGCGTGGCAAGCGCCACCATCACGATGAAGAAGGCCTTCTGCATGTCAATGCCCTCCGCCGATCGTGACGGTGTTGATGTGCCCGCCCGGGGTCACCAGCGACGTTGCCGTCGAAGTCTGACTTGTGCCGGTCGTGGTGACGCCGGTCGTGACGACGTTCCCGTTCCCGGTCACCGTCGTTGCGGTGTATCCGTTCACAGAAACCGTCGAGCCGCCCGTCTGGCACCCCCCCGCGACGGTGCAATTCGTCGTGGCGTAGTGCGTACTGCGATCGGTATACGTGATCAGAGCCGAGCTGTAGGGACCGATGCGGTGTCGCATGACATACCCTGTCAGGGCATTGTTGTACGCCGCCGTTGCATCAGGAGTCGTTACGGAGTCCCCCCACGTCGACGACGCGCTTTGCGAAGCCGCAGATGCGGGAGGGGAGAGACACACAGAAACGAGGGCACAGAGCACCCCCAGAGCCAAGAAACGCGAATGCATTTTCATGAGAGACCACCCTTTTGTCGAGGTTGTGTTGCCGGAAGGTACCGCAAACTTGCCGTCCGCCATCAGATGGCGAGCGACAAATCCTTTCGGATAGTAACACGGCATGCGGAAGCATGTCAACACGAAAACACCCGCGCGAAAGCGCGGGTGTTTTCGTGTTCGAGAGCGAAGAAATTAATATCCGCCGCGACCGTATCCGCCGCCCCCGCCGTATCCGCCGCGGTCACCGCCGCCGAAACCGCCTTCGCGGCGCGGCGGACGATCACCCTGCGGGCGAGCGAAAGAGACCGAGAGTGTGCGCCCGTCCATTTCTTTGCCGTCCCATCGGTCGATGGCCGCCTGTGCTTCCGCCTCGGAAGCCATCTCGACGAAGCCGAAGCCGCGCGAGCGGCCCGTCATACGATCGCTGATAATGCTCGCAGAGACGACTGTGCCGGCCTCGCTGAAGGCCTTCTTCATATCGTCTTCCGTCGAGCGATAGGGGATGCCGCCTACGTAAAGCTTGTTCCCCTGTACCGATGCTCCTGACTGTGGATTGTCCATGAAATACAATAACCGATTAATCTCGCCGAAACTGAACGCTTTGCTTGCTCTTCCCGAGGGCGAAGCTCGAATACTCTGCGAGTGGAAAAAGTATGCCAGACATGCTCACCGAACACAAGTGAGCTGGGGGATAACTAGTGCGTGCCCGAGACGAGAGCGGGGAAAAAGAGCCCTATCATGCCAAGTGCCAAGAGAACGACGATAATGATGGCGAACGCGCGTTTCATCCTCCTATCGTAGCAGGAGCATTGGTACGCCGCAATTGGATTGAACTCGCGGAGACGGAGCCATCGCTGTTGGTCGAGCCGGAAACGATAACCGTCGAGCCGACAGCGACATCAGTCAGCGAACCCGCAACGCTCTTGAACACTCTGGTGGCGGGCGTAAAAAGAATGACGTGGGAATTGCCGTCACGGGTGGTAACGGTGATACTCTCGCTGTCCTTCCTTGCGACGGTGCCCGTGAGAAATCCTCCCGCACTCTGATTCCTGCCTCGCGGGATCCGCGCGCTCCCGCCGTACGCGCCGCCGCTCGTTCCGTATCCGACCATCGGAGCGGATGCGCGCGCGCCCACATAACCGATGCCGAGCCCGATACCGAGCGCGACAATCGCAGTGAGAACAATATGTTTATTCATAGCGATGGAATATTGAAAAATGGAGTAACCCCTCTTAGTACGCATTGATTCCGCGGAATTATTCATAGCGAAGCGCGTCAATCGGGTTGAGATTCGCCGCCCGCCGTGCCGGGTACCAGCCGAAGATAATGCCGATTGCCGTCGAGACGCCGAAAGCGAGCAGAATCGAAGGGAGCGTCACCTGAGCGGTGACAAGACCGGAGAACGTTACCGCGAGAGAAGTGCCCCAGCCGAGCAGTATGCCGGTCGTGCCGCCGAGGAACGTGAGCGCAACCGCTTCGGCGAGGAACTGCGCATTGATGTCCCGTCGAGTTGCGCCAATCGCTTTCCGGAGGCCTATCTCGCGCATGCGTTCGGTCACGCTCGTCAGCATCATATTCATAATGCCGATCCCGCCGACGACGAGCGAGATGCCCGCGACGGCCGCAAGGAGGATGGTAAAAGTTGAAGTGATGCTTGACGCGGCTGAAACGATGTCCGCCTGGTTGACGATACTGAAATCGGCCTTCGTCGGGTCGCTGATGCCGTGGCGCGCGAGCAGGAGAGCGGTCACATCGTTCTGAACCTGCGTCATCGCGGCTTGGCTCGTCGCTTGAATGTCTATGGTTGAGAGATAATGGTTCCCGTTGCCGGCAAAGTACTGGAGTGCGGTCCCGAGCGGTATATACACCGTGTCATCCTGATTCCCGAATCCCGAACTCCCTTTCGTTTTCGTAACCCCTTCGATGGTAAAGAGAATTTTATTGATGAGGATGCGTTGCCCCAAGACACTGCTTGCAGTCGCGCTATTGCCGAAAAGATCGGTAACCACTGTGGGGCCGATCACGGCCACCCGCATGAGCGCCGTTGATTGGTTGTCGGTGATGAAAGACCCTTGGTCCATAGCGAGATTGCGGATCAGCGCATAACTCGCATCCACGCCGTCCACAGTTGTGTTCGTGTTCGCGCCTGCGGCGGCAATTTGGTATCGCCCGTCATATTCGCCCGAGACAGCGGCGACATTCGCAACGCCGGAAATGGCGGTTTCATCGGCTGGCGTGAGCGATCGTGCCGTTCCGCGCCCGCCGGACGCGCCAAAACCGATTTGGCGGGCGGCGCCCGGGAGCACGACGATGAGATTCGAGCCGATGGACTCTATGGATGCCTGTACCGAATTTTGCGCTCCTTGGCCGATGGCGACGAGCGCTATGACGGACGCGATGCCGATGACGATGCCAAGCACCGTCAGTCCGGAACGTACCTTGTTTGCCGAGAGTGCGGTGGCGGTTTCCCCGATAAGGTCGCGTATGGTCATGCGTAGAGCGCGGCTTCTTGCGCCGCGTCGCGCGGCGTAGGGTTTCTTTCGTCCGAGATAATGGCGCCGTCTTTCAATCGGATGATGCGCGCCGCGTGTTCGGCGATATCCGGTTCGTGCGTAATGAGGATGATTGTCCGCCCGTATTCGCGATTGAGTTGCTGGAGCGTGCCGAGCACGATGAGGCTCGTCTTGCTGTCGAGGTTGCCGGTCGGCTCATCGGCAAGAATGAGAGCCGGATCATTGACGAGCGCTCGCGCGATCGCGACGCGCTGTATCTGGCCTCCCGAGATCTGATTCGAGAGATGCCCGAAGTATTCTTCGGTAAGCCCTGCGGACATGAGCGCCCGCGCCGCCCGATCCGCACGCTCGTGCGTTGCCGTTTGCGCATACACGAGCGGGAGCATGACGTTCCGGAGTACGGTCGTGCGCGGGAGCAGGTTGAAGGCCTGGAAAACGAATCCGATGTTCTCCCCGCGGATTCCCGCAAGCTCGTCGTCGTTCATTGCGGAGACATCCTTTCCATTGAGGCGATAGACGCCCGCAGTCGGCGTGTCCAGACAGCCGAGGATGTGCATCAAGGTGGATTTGCCGGACCCCGATGGGCCCATGATAGCGACGAATTCGCCTTCCTCAACGGAAAAGGAGATGGCGCGGAGCGCGGTATAGATCTCCGCGCCCGAACCGTACGTCTTCGTTATATTCTCGAGTTCAATCATCTGGGAATTTAACGTCCGAGCGCGCGGATTGCGCCGACACCGCCCGGGCGGCCGCCGCCAAAGAGCGAGGGGCTCGGTGCGGCGTTCGTTGGCACCGTCGCGCCGGCGACGGTCTCGGTGACCACCTGAGTGCCGGCTGTGAGCCCGTTCAAAATGATGCTATTCGTTGTATCGGACGGCCCGACAGTGACCGGTACGCGCGTCGGGGCGACGGGCGAAGGTGCGCCGAGGGCGTTTCCGCTCCCCGGAAGAGGGGGATTGAATACCTGCACATAACTCGCCCCATTCGCGCTCTCTACTGCGGTTACCGGTACGACGAGACCGGTCGTGACGCCCGTCACGATATCGACCGTCGCGCTCATGCCGGGCAATACGTTCGGGTTCGGCGTGTCAAAAGTGACGGTCGCATCGTAGGAAACGACGCCCTGCGACACCGTACCGATAGTATTGACCGAAGAGACCGTACCGCCGACCGAAACATTCGGCAGTGCATCAAACGTGATGGTTGCTTTCTGTCCGACCTTCAATTTCGCCGCGTCCACTTCATTCACCGAAATATTAACATTCTGATTGTCGCTCACCATCGTCGCTACCGTGGCGTTGTTATTGATGGTCTGGTAGGGCTGGATGTTGAGCGCCGCGACGGTACCGGAGAAAGGGGCGCGTATGACCGTGTTCGCGAGGGCGAGCTCTGCTTGCGCAAGGGAATCTTGTTTCTCGCGTATCGCCAGCTGATCCGCCTGGATATCGAGCGGATCCGCGCCTGCCTGGAGCTGGGCCAGCTCTGCCTGCGCGCTTGTCAGCGCGAGTCCGTCACTTGTTACGCTCGTCGTGTCAGCGGAGAGCGCCGCCACATTGGCATTCGTCGTATTCGTGTACGCAGTGAGAGAAGCTATCTGGCTTGTGAGGATCGGCGGGATGGAGAAGCTGTGGTCGGTAAGCGTCGTATCAACGAAATTCAGGAAGTTCGTTGACGCCTTCAACGCATCGGAGAGATCGGCGGCGGCCTGGTAGGTTTGCTGTACGAGAGATTCGATCTGCGCGTCGCTTGCGGAGCGCGGCGTCGCCTTGAACGCGGCAAGCGCCGCATTGTAGGAGTTCTGCGCCGTAATGAATGAACTCTCTGCCGCGGCGCTATACTGCACGACCGTGGCGTCATAGGGCTGGACCATGTCATTGTACGCGCTCTCATTCTCCTGGCTCGTGCGACCGGGAATCACGTGCCCGTGCAGGACGGTATCCAGACCATTCAGTACGCCGGGGAGATCGAGGAAAGCGCTGGAAACGTCGTTGTAGCCTGACGTATGCGCCGCTGTGAGGTTCGCCTGCGCGTTCGCGACGGCATTTTGCGCGCTCGTAATCGATGAGGTAGCTGCCGGTTCTGAAAGTTTCGCAAGCGCTATGCGCGCCGCTTGGAGCGCCTGTTCGGCGCCCGTCACGCTCTCTTGCGCCGTTGTCGGATCGATGTAGGCAAGCGCGGCGCCGGCAACGACGTGCTGACCGGCCGCGACCGGCACCGAAAGCACTTCGCCGGCAGACTGGGATTCGATGCTCACATTAGAACTCGCGGAGACCTGGCCCGTCTCGGCCATCGCCGCGACGACCGTACCGGTCGCGACCGTCGTCGTCACGTAGCGAGTTGCGGTGGAAGGAGCCGTCAGGAGAGCGTAGACACGGTAGAGGCCAAAAAGAACCACAAGCATCGCGATGGCACTCCATATTTTATGAAGAACGGCATAGGCGCGAATCTTGTGCCAGGCGGCGTACGGAACATGCAAGACGCGTCGAGAGTCCATTTTGAATAGGTTATGTATACGGGATAAGGGGAGGATATCTCAACTCTTACTACGCACCCCGTATGCGCTTGTTCCTTTTCGTGCGCTAGAGCACCGGCTCGCGGCCGCCGCGTTTGAACAGCCAACCCTCAAGACTGTACGTATCGTAGCCGTAGAAAATAAATGCGATAGGGATGCCGATGAGGACTATGTGCGGCCAGACCGCTTCGCCGAAATACCACAGCGAGAGCGAGAGCCAGAAGAGGAGGAAAAGAGAAGTGAAGCGTATCTCGATACCGAGTATGAAGAATAGAGCGATGAGTATTTCGATGATCGCCGCTCCGACTACGAGGAAATGCGGTTCGAAACCGAACGCCTGCGCGAGACTGCTCGAGTGCCCTGCAAGCGGGAGGCTCGCTACCATGAGTGCGAGATTGTTATGGAGGATCTTCGCGTAGAACGAGGCATAAAAAAGTGACGTACCGAAAGTGACGCGCAAGATGAGAAACGCGTAGGGCGCAAACTTCTTTTTCAAAGTGAGGAACCACGAGGGCAAACGCTGCGCATCGTGTCCTTTGGGATGGAAAGCGATCTGATGCGCGCCGAGTATAAGGAGCAGGATGATCTCGCCGAAATAATTTGCGTAGGTGAGCATGTAGATGCCATGCACCCAGGACTCAACGCCGAAGAGGGCGGCGGCGACGAGTCCGGCCACGCGCGTGTAGAACCCAAAGACGATCATGAGACCGGTGAGAACGAGCAAAACGTTTACGATACCCGCAAAGCCGCCAAAGGTTGTCGCGAGCGGAAGTTCTGGTCCGAAGAGCGCCTGATGGTAGCTGGCTGCGATGAACGCGATGCCGATAGTGACGCGGCTTATGACCGGCGCATAGGGCGGCAGTTTTGCAAGGAGCGGGTCAAGAAGGCGCTCGAGCCGCCTGGAAAGAGAGACGAAGAAGACGACAAAAATAACCAGTACCGCAATGAATCCCCAGAACAGGAACTGGTTGACGTTCAGAAATATTGTCTGCCACTCGGAGAACGAAGGCATCGCAAGCGCTTGTCGAACCGCCCCGGGAGAAAGCACATAGACCTCGTGCGCCGAGGCGAGTGCGGGAACGGCAAGCGCGGCGCCGAGGAACGCGAATCCGCGCAAGAGGGAAGAACGCATGCGTTTATGGTAGCACCGAAGTGATCATGTCCCTCTTAATGTCGGCGAAACTCCCGCCGACTTTTTTGCCGGGGTTGAAGATGTTCTGCGGATCAAAAATTTCTTTCGTTTGTGCGAAAAGTGCAACCATTTCTCCACCGAAGAGCATTGGGAGATACGGCGTGCGGATAATGCCATCATTGTGCTCGCCGGTTGTCGTGCCACCCTCGCTTATCACGAGCTCGTACACTTTTGGTGCGAGCTCAAGAATGACATTTCGATTCTCTTCTTTTGAAAGGTCCATGAGCGGGATGATGTGGAAATTACCGTTGCCGATGTGGCCGGCGACGGTGTAGATGAAATGCGACTTATATTCGTCGAGCAGTGCGCTCAATTTCGGCAGGAATTCAGGGTAACTTGCAGGGGGGATGACGAAATCGTCGATGAAAGGAGAGGCGTAGAGACCGTGGAGATTCTTCCGCAAAAGCGAAAAGCTTTCGCGGCGGACAATCCAATACTTCTCCGACTCCTTCTCATTTTTTTCGATTTTTGTCTGTACGTGGAGGCCGGCGAGCGCAGCTTTCGCCGCGAGCGCTTTTCTATCGGCCTCTTCTATTGTGTCTTCGGCGAATTCCGCCATGAGAATCATCTTTGGCACGCCTCCCGTCGCCACCATCGCGGCTTCGGCGAGGAAGTCGACGCCGAGCCGCGCCGCCTTCACGAAGCCCATCTGCATGAGCATCTCGGGGAGGAACTTCACCGCGAGCTCGAAAGTGTGATTGTCATAGGATTCGAACGATTCCGGATTTTCGGGGAGAATGCGCTTCACTATCTCAGGGAGGATAGCGAGGTCGTACAGAAAAATGACAAGCATCGCGCGGTGCTCCTTCGGTTTGACAAGTTTGAGTTTCGCTTTTGTCCAAAGCGCGAGCGTTCCCTGGGAACCGCAGATAAGCTTCGCGAGATTGAAGGTGCCAGTCTCTTTGTCGCGGACGCTCCAGAGCGCATAGCCCGCCGAGTTTTTTGAGACTTTGGGTTTATGCTCCTCGATGAGTGCGGCATTCTCGGTGAGGAGTGCGTCCATCTTGCGATAGATGTCGCCCTCAAGCGTCTTCAATTTCTTTTTTTTCGCCAGTTCAGGCGGTGTGAGTGCTTTGAAAACGCACTCTGAACCATCAGAAAGAACGACTTCGAGCTCCTCGACGTATTTTTCCGTCTTGCCGTATTCGAGGGTGCGCTCCCCGCCGGAATTATTCGCGACGATGCCGCCCATCGCGGCTATCTCGCGGCTGGCGGGATAGGAGGGAAGGATGAGGCCCCTCTCGAGGGTCGCTTTTTCGAAATCGCGATAGTAAACGCCGGGTTCGGTGACGGCATAATCGGCGCCCACTTCGAGCACATGGTTCATGTGCTCGGTGAAAGAGACGACGACGCCGGTGGTCAAGGGGCCGCCCGACATGTCGGTCCCCGCCGAGCGCGCGGCAAGCGCGACAGAGGCGCCGCCGTCCGCGGCGGCGCGGACTTCTTTCACAATCGCGCTCACATCCGCCACGTCTTCCGGACTCACGACGAGTTCCGGCATCCGCATGAAGAGGGAAGTGTCGCGGCTCATTTTCGTTCGCGTCGCGACATCGTCCTTTACCTCGCCTTTTATCGCGCGCGCGAGGAGCATCTTCAGGTCTCCGGTATCCATTGTGTACAGTATACCCGCATCGCGCGCGTCCGTGCTACGGTGGAAACAATGCGCGCTCGCTCGCACATTGCGTCGTCGGTTTCCATCATCGGCATCTCGCTCACATGTGGTGCGTGGCCTTCCGTCGCCGCGGCACAACCGGTCATATATGCAACTCGATTTGTCGGCATGATGCCCGTCGGCGGCACGTCCAACATATCGCAAACCGCTCTTAAGGCCGGTGACAAAATTTTTTTCCAAACGGATGTGCACAGCCCGTTCGGATATCCTCCGGTCATCTCGGCGGATATATCGGAACTTGGCGTCTCGAGCCCGACGACGACGCCTGCGAGTCCAAACAGCCCGAATTACGATTCGAATTCTTTCTATACGTTCGGACCATTTGCCATCGGCGCGAATATATCCAGCGGGAGTAAGACGGTTTCGGTAACGGCGACCGATAGGGGCGGCGGTGTCGCTACCACCACCGTACAGATCGTCGTCGACAACGCTCCGCCGACGGTCACGCTCTCGAACGTCACTTTCTCCACCACGTCGCCGCGGGAAGGCGATCTTATGTATCTCTCCGGGTCGATGAATGGGACGGGGACCAAGATAGTGTTAGGAAGCATCTTGGGAACATTGCTAAATGCCGATAAAAACGAACGCGGCCCATGGCCCTGGCATAGAGCTTCGTATGATCCGCAACGACTCATTCGTGATATGTTCGCTTCATCGACCGAGAGCACATTCACGAACGCACCCTTTCGGCTGGCTGAAGGCGATGTGCCGGGAGATATCAGCGCATCCTCTTTTCTTAAGGTCGATTTTTCCGTATATGACGAAGCCGGGAATCTCGCCACAACCAGTTTGACGGTCCCGATTCCGAAGACTGCGCCGCCAGACCCGTGTGCCGCACCCGGCTCCTGCGTTTCAAACGTTCTCTTCCTCCCTGGCATCGAGGGCAGCCGTCTCTATGAAGGGGCCGGTTGCGGCACAATGGCGGGAGAGAAACTCTGGGAGCCGCTCGGAGAATCACCCATACGCATCTTTTTCGGCGCCGGGGATGATAAGGTTCGGAACCTCTTTCTCGATCAAAGCGGCGCGAGCATCTGTCCTTCCATATATACGAAAGAAGGCGATATCGTCGATTCAGTCGGGGGAAGCGGCATATATAAGTCGTTTGTCGACGAGATGAACGGACTCAAGGCCGGCGGCATCATCGCCGACTGGAGATCTGCCGCGTATGACTGGCGTCTCTCGCTCGCCGACCTTTTGAAAAACGGCGCCGCGCGCAATGGAAAAATATTTTACAGCGAAGCGACAAGCACGCCTTACATCGAACAAACATTGCGCGAACTCGCGGGAAGTTCCAAAACCGGTAAGGTTACCATCGTCGCGCACAGCAATGGCGGCCTCCTTGCCAAAGCGCTGTTGAGCCAGCTCGGAAGCAGAGCTTGCCAGCGGGGGGATAAGGTGATATTTTTAGGAGCGCCGCAGAG
>VFSW01013030.1_pt1 | contig 11573 bp, 17 predicted proteins | sample 5358111 | NCBI WGS metagenome assembly VFSW01 (sample SAMN11554181, study PRJNA540505) | mine drainage metagenome | isolation source: sediment from site ElyBrook_90M | place: USA: Ely Copper Mine, Vershire, VT | collected 2017 | reverse complement strand
AAGGGGAAAGGAATCCCGGCGGCAGACATTGATCGGGATTGGCAGCTCGTTTTACCAGATGCTCCGAGGAAATAGGGAGTCATTATGAGGGTTGCATTGTCCGGGGTTTTCTGGCTCCTTCTGGCGAATTCTCTTGGCGCTCAGCATCGTCTTGATGTGTACGCCGTCGAGCCCGCGGCAGGTTGCCTGCGCTTCGGCCATGTGTTCGCGGTGCTCGACGGCACTCACACGTTTAGCTGGATGCCCGTTGGTCCTGTACGCCTCCTGGGCAGCCAGCCGGGACGGAACTGGACATACGCCGAGACAGTAGCTCAGGCGGCCTACTGCGGTGGAGCAGTGGTCTGGGTCGGCTGTTGCCCGCTCGACGAGGCCTGCTATCAACGTGGTTTGCGCCTTCTCGAGGACATGCGGGTAGGGCGGGTTCGTTACGGTCTTCTTGGCATGAACTGTGCCCAGACGGTATCTCTTCTCTCCGGGACGAGGGCGGTAACTGGATTAGCGAGCGGTGTGCGAGCGGGGCAGCTAGTTCTGAACCATCTGTGGAGAAGCCAATGCCGCAGTTGCGGGAGTCCCTGTTTCGTCTCGGAAACTTCACTCTCTCCAGCGGCCGAACGTCGCGGTGGAAGATTGACTGTGATGCCCTAACAGTTGAAGAAATCGATATGTTGGCGGACATCGTCCAGGTGGTGGCGGGATCTTTCATGCGTGTGGAAGGAGTTCCTCAAGGAGGTTTACGACTGGCAGAGGCATTGCGTCCTCGGTGTGCGGCCGCTGGCCGCCTTCTCTACCTGCTCGTGGATGACGTGCTGACGACAGGGAACTCCATGAATCGACTGCGCAGCCGGGTGGTCGACTCGGGAGCCTGTGAAGAGGAGGCTATTCGGGGAATCGTCCTCTTCGCCAGGGGACCTTGTCCCCCCTGGGTCAAGGCGGTCTTTCAGATGCCTGTAGAAGTTTGGGGTCTCTGATGCTGCGCCAGTTACTGGCTCGATTGGCGGGGACGGCGCTGCCTCCGAAGCCTCCTCAGGCACGCTCGCCGGAGTGGGGCCGAATCCGTGGGGACTGGTTGCGGAGGAACGGTTCCTGCACCGCTTGTGGAGGTAAGGAATTTCTTGAAGTCCACCATGTGATCCCAATCTCTGTAGACCCCGGGCTAGAGTTGAACTTGCTGAACCTGATTACCCTGTGCGAGAAGCCGGCTCGCTGCTGTCACCTGACTTTTGGGCATTGTTACTCTTGGAACACCTGGAATCCGAAGGTAGTGGAGGATGTCCACGGCTGGAGTGTGCGCCAGTCGGAGAAACAGAACTGTGGGACGCCGAGGAGCTGAGTATGACGGACAAACTCTTTCGTGTCGAGGTACGCCTGATGGGAGGAAGGGATCATACCGAATGGCACTACCTGAAGGTGCCGGGAGACCGCATGGTGGCGATGGAGGACGCCCTCGCTCATTTTCAGCTGGGGTTGAACGCCGCGCCGCCCGTCCCGCCCGGTTCGACAGCGCCGCGCCTGTCGGTCCTCTCCCTCCTGGCCGAGGTCCGCGAGCAGGAAGATTTGGGGCCGAGGAACCCTCCCGGCCGTGGAGAGGGCCATGAGAGCCCTGCTTACGGCCGATTGTTCACCAGCGCCCAGCTGGTTTGGTATAACGTGCCGCCGGAGGCTTACGCGGTCTTCGTGGCACGGCTCCAGGTTGCCCTGGCACCGTTCGAGGCTTTTGAGATTAAAGCGGTGTAGAAGCGGAGGAGTGAGCGATTCTCACGACCGTGGAAATTGTCCAGGCGCTACCGGGGTTGAGCAATCTCGCGGCGGCTCCCGTCGCCTTCCTCAACACTCTCATTGGCGCGGCGGACCAGGCTATCAAGACCTACTTGAAGCGCGATATTGAGTTGACAGCCTATACAGAGTTTTATAATGGCACGACGCAACGGGATGTCATCCTCCGCCAGTATCCGGTGCTCAACGCCCAGACGACTGTCGCGGCGGGCTCCAATGGGGCTGTCCTGCCCCAGGCGGCCATCAATGTGGCCAGTACCTTGGGTTTCCACCCTGGCACGGCGGGGAACCCCGGCGCCACTGTACCAGTCCTTTCGGTCCAGGTCGGCCTCACTACTAGGACGACGGTATCCTACACGGGGACGACGGCGACAAGCTTCACGGGATGCGCGGGCGGGACCGGCACACTCTCAAGTGCAACAGGAGCGAATAACGTCGGTACGCCCGTTGTCTTCTTCGATCAGGGAGGATATTTTGGACAACCGCAGAACGCTTTCGCTCCGGGGACGCAGATGGTCCAGGGCACGCAGTTCGTGGCGGTGCTCGACGACGGTGGTCGCAAGAGCAACCGTGGTCTGCTCCGTCGTATCGGCGGCTCGGGACAGGGGTTCGTGGGCTTCTACCCCGACATCATGTGGTCCGGGAAGTTGGGCGCCTACCGTCTTCCCACTTGGCCCCGAGGCGATGGCAATATCAAGGTCCAGTACAGCGCCGGCTACGAGCCAGGTAAGGTGCCGTTCGACCTCCAGTACGCGGCCGCTATGTTAGTTTCCTACATGGTACGAAACATGCCTAGCGGCGCTCCGCTCCAGTCAGAGTCGCTTGGTGCCTACACTTACCAGTTGCTCCAAGGAGGACAAGGGATGCTCGACGTGCCCGAGCTGGGTTCGCTGGCGCGGACGCTGGCGCCTTTCAGGGAGGTAAGTTTCTAATGTCGCTGATAACGACGATGTGTGAGTCGGTAGCGGTGGTCAAGCGGCCCGTCATCGGCCGCGACTCGGCGCAGGGGGTCACCCAACCCTCGTTCACCGTCGTCGCCAGCAACCTGCCGTGTTCAGTTCAGGAGCCCTCAACGGCTGTTCAGGAGTTGTACGCCCAGCGCAACACGTTCGTTACCGCAAAGCTCTATTTCGCGCAGGATCCCCTCGCCCAGGTGAACGATCGCGTCGAGGCCACGGACCGGACGGGGCGGACGTCCGTCTACCTCGTCCGTGGCGAGGCGCAGGCGGTCGGTCGCGGACGACTGTGGGATCTCGACGCCGAGAAGGTACCGCAACCAGGAACGGGGTTCATCTAATGGCCATGACGAACGCCGAGAGGGCCCGAAGGCTGGCCGAGAAGATTGCCGAGCAGGTGCGCCGTGGTGCTGGCAAGGGTCTCAACGCGGGACGCATCTTCCTGGCAGCACGTATCAAGGAGATGCTTAGTATCCCGGCCCCAAGGAAGCGGGTCAAGACGGGAGGCGGCGATATCTACTACCGTGCCACGGCGCCGGCCATCCCTGGTGCTCCACCCCGGAAGCTGTCCGGGAAGCTGCGGCAGTCGGTAACTTCCGAGATGCGGGGGCAGGACCGGGCTGTGGTGGGAGTGAGCGCCCGCAGCGTGAAGAATTTTAACTATCCTCTTTACCACGAGGTCAAGGGGCAGGGCCAGCTGAGCGGCCGGCATCCCTTCATGCTGCCAACGCTGGCGAAGTATCGGGCCGAGTTGAAGAAGATTCTCGGGAGGGGGATCTCGATTGCTCTGAGGGGAGGGTGATACGATGCAACTGTCCGCGCCGATGCGCTGCCCTTTCTGTCGGGAGAGGATACAGTCAAGTGGAGCCGCCTGCTCTATCTGTCTGGGAACTTCTTGGGTGCGGCTGGTGCCGTCGTACCCTCCGGGGACGTATCTCTCCTCGACAACGAACCGGCCCAAGCTTGAGGAGGGTGCGCTAGATGCCTGCTCCCGTGATTTCTGGGCTGATTACCTTTATCTCCTCCCAACTGAACGTGACAGTTTTCGATGGTGAGGTGCCGCGTTACGATACTGCTGGAACAGCCCTTACTCCGGAGACGGTGACGGTTCCCTCGGATTGGCCGATTGTGAAAGTGTACATGGAGGAGGGCGGCTTCACGCGGACCTGGACGACTGAAGATGCTTACGACGATCGCGGCGAGATCTTCATTCAGGTGTGGGGGACGAGCCGGCTGTCGGCGGAGACGACCATGAACGGCCTCGAAGCTCTGCTCGCCCAAGCGACGAACTGGACCCTTATCCTGCTCGGCGGTCCGGTAGCGAACCCCTACTACGTCATTCATATGCTTCTGGCGCGCTGGTACTCTGGCCAAGAGGAGGGAGTGCGGACAGGGTTGAGCCAGCTGCTCTACCGCTGCGACATGCATTACGATGCGATGATTCATGGGGCTATCTCGACGTTTTAGGGGGACGCTCGATGGAAGTTGGCGATGATGTTTTCTATACCCCAGGGGTCTTTCACGCCTTACAGCGCGATCGTGACGGGGGCTATCCGTGGGTCATCGGCCGCAGGCACGCTGGGGGTGTGGAGGAGCTGCACGGGAACGATCTTAATTCTTTTATCAATGAGATCTGCCGGAGCCCGAGCCCAGCCGAGGCGCGGAGGGACCTGGTGCTCATCCAGCCGTGTGCTTTCTGGCTCGCACGAGTGACCAGCGTCTACGAGGATCTGGTGGTGGACCTTGACGTCCAGTCGAGCAACGGCGGTGTGACGCTCCAGTACGAAAGGGTCCCCGTGGATCCAACTGGTAAGCGGCCCCATTCCTGCCATAAAAGGAAATAAGGAGCTTCATGGACATTGTACAAGCAACGATCTCGACTGAACTCAAGTGGACGGTGCAGAACAATCTAACCGGCAGCGCTTACAGCCCGGTACAGAACCCGGGTACCCTTCGCAAGAGTTACAACTTTGGAACGGCGGCTGGGAACGGGGTGACGGGCGGGGGCGACCAGCTCTTCTCTTTCCAACAAGGAATCGCCGCCGGGGCGAGCGCGACCGTCGACCTCAACGCTCTGACGAACCTGCTTCAGCAAGCGGCGGTGGCGATCGTGCGGATCAAAGGGTATCAACTTCGTCTGCTCTCGACCTCGGACGACAGTACGCTCACCCCCGCGCCAACGGCGACAAGCACAGTGACGGTTACAAACAACGGCCCGACGCTGCCGAACCCTCTCGACTTTGCTGCTGGGGGCACTGGTCTTACTCTCGCTTTGACGCAGGCTGCCGGGGTCGTTACCAGCGTTGCCATCGGTGTGGCGGGGACGGGTTACCTAAAGAGCGCTACCTTCACTGTCGCTCCGGTGCAAAGCGGCGGTTCTGGGGCAGTGATCAGCGTCACCACGAACGCCAGCGGCGTCCCCACGACGGTGCTCCTGGTTGCCGGAGCAGGCGGTACGGGTTACAGCACCGCCACCGTGCCCACCGTGGTCCTTGGTCAGTACACGGTGCTCACCGGCGGTGCGCATCTGTACTTCGACCCCGCCGCGCTCGGTTTCGCCTTGGTTAGTTCGACACAGCGTAACATCAAGATCCAGAACAACGACGGTACAAACGCGGTCACCTTTGAGCTGTCGATTCTGGGGGCGTCTACTTAGGAGGTACGAGGATTTATTTAGAAAGAGAGACAAGGAAAGAGGTAAAATTGGTTCTGCGGCTAGGGTAGCTCCCGAAAAGCGGAAGCCTTGATCCGCCTGCCGCTGGGATGTTTAGTGGAATTCAGTTGGCTAAACAGGTGGAAATCCGCCTGACATAAGAAGGGAGTGTGTACCATCGCGCAAATAATCGGCACGGGAAAACAGCGGGCAGCCAAGACCTCGCGTGTGACTGTGGGCGGCACCGCACTGACTTTCGCTTCGTGGGAATCGGCGCTTACCGGTGAGGACTACGTTACGACGAACTTCGAGAGTTACGTAGCTGCTGTCGATTCTACTTTCGACGAGGGCATCCTCGGCCCGATCGGCTGTGACATCAAGTTCGGTGGCGACTGGGATGCCGGTAAGAACCCTCTCGACCCCCCGCCGGGGCTCTACCCCCGCGACGACTTGGCTGCCCTCCTGTTCTACACGAGCCGTCTGGACGTGGTCTTTTGGAACTTCCCCTTCGCCCGTCTCCGCAGCGCGACGAACGGTGGCGAGATCGCGGGCAAGGTTACCTTCGCAGCGGCCGGGAAGTCTCAAGGCCGGTTCTTCACTCCCAGCGGTTCTGTCTAGGGGCTGGTATGATGCTCCACGCTAACTCTGGTTTCCGAGGGACGGTGATCGACCTGGACACTGGCCAGCGCGTGCAGAAGGTCGTTTGGCTTGACATGGACAAGGGTCTCCTCGAAGCCCTCCAGGTTGACAAGCAGGGCCGGCCGGTCGCGGATGGGCAAGGGAACTTTCTCACGGTCCATCAGCGCGGGAGGTTCCGCTTTGTGCCAGCGCTGCGGAGTGCCTTCCACGGTAACTTGGGGGCACCGCTCTGCGCCCGCTGTGGCGATCCGCTGACGCTACCTGGCGACGAACTCTGCTTCGGCTGCTCAGCCTACGACCGCGGCGAGAAAGAGTTGATGCATGTGGAGAAGCTAACCTCGCCGGTGCTGGACCAGTACTGTGGGCACCCTGGCTGTGCCAGGCTCGCTTCCTGGTCAGTCGCGGACGAGGTAATCGTCTCCCCTCTCCTGGCGGAGCGGCGTCTGTGGGAACGGGGTGCGACTGTGGGAAGGCGCTGGTATTGCTCTTGGCACTACCAGCCGCCGAAGATCGTTGATGCCCGCGGGGAAGTGGTAGAGGAACTCGTCGAAGCGGGGGGAGTGCGGCCGGAATGACTGAGTTACCGCCCGTCGCAGTTATGCCGGAGTGGATTTGGCAAGAAAAGTGCCCCGAACCGGCGCTGGAACAGTATCTTCGGCGCTATCTAGAGGTAAGCGCGGCGGTTGACTGTTACCTTGCCGCTGGTTTGGAAGCTGGCATCCCGCAGATAGGGTTGCACGAACTAGGAGTATGGCCGCCACATTAGGAGCAACGTTGATGACTGAAGAACCTATACTCGGTTGGACCGAAGTTCTCGGCGAGCACGCTGCGAACCCATCGAACCCGCAGACGGTTGGCGATACGATCGCTGCGCTGGGGCGCGAGTGGACAGTCTCACTGTGTGAGATGCGTATTAAGGCGCAGTTTGAAACCTGGGTACGCCGTAACGCCAAGAAGGCTGTCGCGGAGGCGGAGATGGAGGAAGGCCCGGAGGAGGCGAACCATCTGCGTTCTGCCTACCTCGCCGACCTTGGTGCTGGACACTATTCCTGGGACGGGCGGCACGTACGCAGCGCGCGCAGCGATCTGCCGGGCCTGCGCTACCTGGTTTTCTTGCTGCTCCGCCGGTGCCACCCCAGTGTTACGGAGGCCCAGGTGGAGACTATCTTCGAGGAGAACGCCCGAGGCTGCGGGATCTCACTGCGCTGGGCCCTGGGAAACTCCAAGGCCCCGCCGTCCCCAGCCCGGACGAACGGGGCGAGCCCGAGAACCCTCGACGCCCTCTGAACATCGCGGAACTTGTGTCGGAGTTGCTCTACGCGGGGAAGTCTCTTTCCGAGATTGCTGGGTACAACGATTTGCAGCTCGCCTACGTGGTCTGCCGTCGTCGTGACTCGATGGGGCGTCTCCAAGGAGTGCGGGAGGACCTTCCTCCAGGAGTTGATGTGGATGAAGACGGTATGCGGGTCGTCCGCGACCCGGTCGCCTTCTCGGAGATGTACTGGCAGGTGAGGAGATGTCAGGGACTGAATGAGCCGCTCATTGAACGGGACTGGTGCCGCTACTTGGCGGAGAACCCGAAGCTAGGGGAGTACTAGGTGGCCTTGAAACCGGAAGATCTGAGGTTCATACTCTCCGCGGACGTGGATCTGTCCAGCCTCCGCCGGGGAGTGAACAACATACTAACGGAGCTGCAAGGTCCGCTCGGTCCGGCCGGTCTGGCTTTCGGTGCGGCCAGCGGCGCTCTCGGCACGATTCACAATTTTGTCAAGGAGTTGCCGGTCATCGGAGGAGTTCTCGGCGCCCTAACCGCCCCTCTGGTGATAATCCCGAATATCCTCAAGGACATCACGACCGCCCTGATCGGCTTCGCAGCCAAGGCTAGCCCCGGGCAGTTCCGGCTCTGGCAGATCGCTCTGGAGGATGTTCAGGCGGTGATCGGCCGGACCTTCCTCCCCGTCCTTGAGCTGATGCGCATGGGCGTCCGTCTCTTCGGGAACGTGCTCGCGGAGATCCTGCCTAACACTGGCGAAGTGCGCGGAGCCCTCTCCGAACTGCGCGAGATGTTCGGCCGTATGGCGCGGGAGATCGGCTCCCTCATGAGCACGATCGGTCCGCAAATCCGCGAATTCCTGATCGAGGGGCTGCGCTCCCTCTCGCATTGGCTGGCGGTCGCGGCGCAGGCGGTTGGCATCCTCGCGCTGCGTCTAAAGACCTTCTTCGAGGGGATGCGCGGACCGGGAGGAAGGACAGGGGAAGCTCCACGCGGTTCGGAAGGCGCCGCTGCCCGGCCAGCTCAGTTCCTCGGTCTAGAGGAGTACAAGAAGCAGCTCCAGCTCGCCGCAATCCGTGAACCTGGGGCGATGTCCGAGGATGAGAAGATGGTAGCTCGGCTCACGGACATCGCGGTGACGGAGAGACAGGCGCTCGATTTGGCGAACCGGGTTGAGAAGTTCTTCAATGATACTGTGAGCTGGATCAAGTCAGCCTGGCTGGACGTCAGCAGCACGGCGAAATCTGTCGCTTTCGTCGCTAACGCGACAGCGAGGTTTATCAAAAAGTTCATCGACGACAGCCCTGGCACGGGGCGTATCATGGATGAGAGCAGCGTGCGGCCCGACCGAGGCGCTCCCGTTTACGGTCTTCCCGGACGCAGCGATATGGGGTAACATGGCGCACCCCTTTCCAGTACTGAAGATCTGGCCAACCTCGGGACTATCGTTCCCCTGGGCAGAGCACCATCAGGACGGGATGGTGGGTTCCTTCGACGCTAACTTGGGACCGGACGGTGCCACGTTTGTGATGGTGATGCTGATTAACTGGTCTGATCTCGGCACCGCTTTCCAGGAGCTGCTTGGTTATAGCTACCGGGACACAGTGCAGCTCCCCTCCCGCCTGCGGCGACGTTTGCCCTGGCAGCATCCTCTTGCCAACCAGATGTTCGTCAAGAGCATCAACGGCGTCAAGGGCATCCGTCTGGAGGGAGACGCGCTCTCGATCGGCGGGGGTGGCGGCGGTCTCGGCCCGGGTTCTACTGTCAACACAGGCCCCTGGTCGGTGTTCCGACTCGCCCAGCTCACGCTCCAGTTCTGGCGTCCCCCCTACTTCGTCCGCTCCGACGCTGGTGTCGTGGCCGGTGGGGCTGTACAGGAGTGGCTGCGTTTCGTTGATAAGAACTGGGACCTAAGCACGCAGATGCTCTGCCGCGAGGGGAGCACCTTCTACTTCTCTCCCGGTCAGGGGTTGGCTACAGGGTTGCAGTTCCAGGGGAGCGTCGGTCAGAAGATTACCAAGCTCAAGGTGAAACGCCGCTGGTACCAGGTACCCGAGACGGCCTTGTTCCGGACACTCGTCGATGCGACCCCCAACGGCATCCCTGCTAACATCCTCTTCACCCAGACTGCAACGGTCAACCCGATCACTGGTTACGTGCTGCCGGCGGGTTCGCCGATCACGGGTTGTGTCAACGCGCCTCGGGGAGGGGGCGCTACCACCTTGACGGGTACGCTGACGGACACTACTCCAGGAGTCTCAGCGCTGTCTTCGACGGCCGCGCTGACTCCTGGTGACGCAGTCTTCGGAAACGGCGTGCCGCTGGGGGCGCTCATCCTCACCGTGGATTCGGGTACGGCCATCACGATGACTCTGAACGCGACCGCCTCCGGCGCCTCTTCACTCACCTTTGTCAGCGATGCAGATACCTCCAAGCGCTTTTTCGGCTGCAAGATGGGGACCTTGCTTTTCGAGGGAGTGGAATTCATCCCGCGACCGCTGCAAATACCGCCGTTCCTCATGGCTATTCCATTCTTCGCTGGTAATGAGCCGGTAGCGCAGGTCCAGTACGATGTCGTCTTCCACTTTGAGTATTTCGACCCGCCTCGCGCTCCAGCGAACCTGGTCGGTACGGTGCTCTCGGTACGTGTGACGGCGGCTGGGACTGGTTACACCTCCGCACCTAAGCCAGTCTTCGGCGGTACCGGTACTGGCGCGGCTGGGACGGCCCTCCTCTCAGGTACGGGCGTGTCGGGGGTCGTTCTGGAGCGCGGGGGTAGCGGTTACGCGGCTGATTTCTCCGTCACCTTCACTGGTGGCGGTGGGGGTACAGGAGCCGCGGCGACGGCAACGGTTCTCGCCAAAGTTCCGCCGGAGGTCTACCAGGGTCATAACTTGATGCCGTACTCGGGGAACGCTTTCTGGTACGCGGTGCGCTCCCAGTCCAGCCCGATCCGGACGCCGTTCGACTACGCGGATTTCAGCGATCTGTTCCAAATACTATGAACATCTATCAAGAAGTTCAGGGAAATATCTACTCCGGCGACGGCACGACGCTGGCCGCGCAGAACCTGCCGTTCTGGGCGCGGGTCACCTCTTTTGATGGGGTGCGCTACTATGGTTGGCAAGAGCACCTCCCCACCGAGGGTGGAGGTTTTGTGCTCCTCGACGGTGGCCGTTCCGGGGTAATTACCCGGAACCCGCTCTATGAGCCGAACAGCGCTTCGATCATGCTGAACTCCTTCGTCCAGCTGAAACGCGCCTACTTCAGCTCGGCCTTCGACTGGGTCTACCTCGCCGTCAGCTCGGTGGCCGGTTCGGCGTCGGGTGCCTTAGAAGTCAAGACGGTCAACCCTGGCACGGGCGATGTCCCCCTGGATATCACGGGCGTGGCCGTCCTCCAGATCGACCAGGGAAGCGGTCTGCGCGAGACGAATCCGTCGGGGACGATCGTCCGGATCGCGGCGCAGGATGCTAGTCCGGCTCACTCGGGAGTTGTAACCACAGGATTTCAGTCGATTGCCGGAGGTAAAACGTTCGATGCAATCGGTGCCAACGGAATTGGGCCTCTTCCCACCATCGGAGTCAACTCAGTAGGGCTGCACATTTACTGCGCTTCGGGTACGTCGAGCCAAGCGCAGTTCGTCGATGGGTCCGGGTCAAACTTCCTCGTCGCCATTTCCGATGTGAATGTCTACTCGATCGCCGCTCATGGCCGAGTAGCTGCTCAGACTAGTTTCTCTATCGCCACAGCTTTCAGTGGAACGACGGGTGAAGTTACTGCGGCAACCGATGGCCTCACAACCACGATCGCTTACCTGAAAGACCCTTCAGGCGCTGGTACACTGACCTTTACAGGAGGCATTCTCACGGGGTTCACTTAAATGGCTGTGCTGTCAGACCAGATGGCTCTGAGCGCTGATACGACTTTCCTAGGCCGCGTGCAGGCGGCGATTACGACCTACGCTCTCACCGTCCTCGCCGAGGTCGTCAACGCCGCCCAGACGGTGGCAACGACGGGCGTGCCGACCGGGGGCACCTTCACGCTGACCTACGCCGGTCAAACCACGGCTGCCATCGTTTTCAACGCCACGGCGGCGAACGTCCAGACAGCCCTAACCGCCCTCTCGAACATCGGCGTGGGGCGAGTAATAGCCACGGGCGGGCCGCTGCCGGCGGGCGTCCTGGCCACCTTCGCCGGCAGCCTGGCTGCCCAGCCGATCGCCCTGTTCACACACACGGATTCCCTCACGGGAGGTACCTCGCCTGCGGTGACGGTC
>VFSW01013029.1_pt1 | contig 11574 bp, 14 predicted proteins | sample 5358111 | NCBI WGS metagenome assembly VFSW01 (sample SAMN11554181, study PRJNA540505) | mine drainage metagenome | isolation source: sediment from site ElyBrook_90M | place: USA: Ely Copper Mine, Vershire, VT | collected 2017 | reverse complement strand
TAATTAAACAGGAATTAATAAAAGGTTTGGTCTGTGGAGTTTTGGCGGTTCTTCCTTGAATATGGAATAATTGATAAGCTTTTACATTGATATTATTCTGTGTGATTCTTTGGAAGTGCAGATTTTAGGCGCCGGACAGGAAGTAGGAAGATCGGGAATATTGCTCAATGGCGAAAAGCGCCTCCTCCTGGATTATGGAATAAAGGTGGAGACCAAAGTGGAGTACCCTCTGCCTGCAGGGAAGGTTGACGGATACGTTCTGAGCCATGCCCACCTGGACCACAGCGGATTCTCGCCTGCGCTTTACAATAATGGGATGCCTGTGGCGTTTGGAACCGAACCCACGAAGAGGATGGCGCAGTTGCTTATCGAGGACTCGATAGAGCTTAACAAGAGAAAGCATATGCACCCCAAGTTTAGGAAGACGGAACTGCGGGCCTACCTGAACTCTTTCAGGTCGTATGACTACAAGGAGAGATTTGAATTTGGGGACTATGCGATAACGCTACACGACGCGGGGCATATAACAGGCAGCTCCATAACTGAGGTCGAGAATCAAAAAAGTGGGAAGAAGCTGGTTTACACTGGGGATTTCAAGCTCGCGCCGCAGACACTGCACAACGGCGCTGAGATAGTAAAAAGCGACGTGCTCGTTATCGAATCGACGTACGCCATAAAGGAGCACCCTGACCGGGGAAACCTGGTAAAGCTTTTTGTTGATAACATAAAGGAAGTGATAGAAAACAACGGAACTGCGCTGATTCCGGTCTTCGCGGTGGGAAGGAGCCAGGAGGTACTTGCAATACTCGAGAAGAATAAGCTTACAGACTACACATATCTTGATGGCATGGCCAGGGATGCGACATCGATAACCATGCAGTACCCTAACTTTGTCAATAACATTGGCCTTCTTAAAAGTGCGATGACAAGGGTTACGACGCTGAGGAAGCCGAAGGAAAGGGAGGAGGCCCTTGGAGGGGGCGGAATAATAGTTACAACCGCAGGCATGCTCAGCGGAGGACCGGCGCTTAATTACATAACAAGGCTTAATGAAAGATCGATGATCTTCCTCACCGGATTCCAGGCGGAAAACACGAACGGGAGGAGGCTGCTTGAGAACAAGCCGCTGATTATAGACGAACAGAAGGTCTTCATAAAGACGCCTTTCTCATTCTACGATCTGTCTGCGCATGCAGGCCAGGCAGACCTTTACGAATACGTCAGACAGTCTAGCCCGGAGGAAGTTATATGCGTCCACGGGGACGCGGAAAGCACCCTGGCTTTCAAGGACTACCTTGAGCTGGAGGGCTTCAAGGCCCACGCGCCTGCCAACGGAGAGAAAGTGAGGGTAGAATTTTAAGAACAGGATGGTCAGTATTTGTAGGATTCTATCAGTTTCCTATAAAATTTAGTGACCTCAGCTAGACCTGACCTTGATACCCATTCGTCTCCGGCATGGGCGCCTCCGCCCCTCGGCCCTATCCGTATGACGGGAGCACTGAGGCTCTTGGCCATCACATTCTCGTCGGAGACGGACCTCCCATAGATTATTACGGGCTTGCCGATTTGGCTTTTGATTATCTCTAGTGCCTTTTTCACCGACTTGTCGCCTAGGTTAGTTTGGTACGGCTGCAGGTATGGGGTTTCCCTCTCCTTTATTTTTACCGCGGTTTTTGTCTCCATTGACAGTATGCCGTCCTTCTTGAGCTTGTTTACGAATGCTTCAACCTTTTTCCTTGCCGCAGTTTCATTGCTCGGCGGGACTAGCCTCATGTCCAACTCCAGTGATGCATTCTCTGGGACAGATAGGCCTGCCGCCTCTCCGGCTATCTTCCTTGCGAAGATTTGCTCCTTCCCAAGTTTGCTGTGGTTCTCCAGCTTTATCTCTCCTAGCCGCGCAGCTATCCTGGCCGCCTCTTCTATGGCGTTGATCCCTGCTGTTGAGCTTCCCTGATGGGCAGCCCTGCCTTTGACATCTATGTGTATCACTATCCTTCCGCCTCGGCCTACAGTCACGGTCGCGGCGTCGTTTCCATGACCTTTCCCCTCGTATATTGGAGGCTCTGCCGAGACAACAAGCCTGACCCCCCTGAACCAGTCCCTCCTCTTCTTTACTGCGGTCCATGCGCCCTTTGAGATGTTCTCCTCATCGACACAGATGAGTATCTTTGCCCTTCCGTTCTTGCTGGATTGCGCCGCTTCCAGAATTGCGGCGATGCCTCCTTTCATGTCAAGGGCCCCAAGACCGTAGAGCCTGTCGCCTTCTTCGGTGAGCTTGAACGGGTCTCTGGACCACGCCGAGACATTCCTTACTGTATCCATGTGGGTCAGAAAAAGGAGCTGCTTCTCGCCTCTCCCGATTTCCGCGAGTATTGAAAACCTTCCCCCTCCGGCGTCAACCCGCTCCGCCTTGAAACCTTTTCGTGAAAGGTAGTCGAAGAGGAATTTGGAAAGCTTTGCTTCGTTAGGATAAGTTGAATCTATTTCTACCATCTTCCTGAGAAGCCCTATGCTTTCCATCGCTTACGCCCTGATGGAGTTTCTTAGGACGTCTTCAGTTATATGCGTTACGGCGAAGCTGGTTAGGTCGCCTTCAACATAGGCATGGTTTTCTAGGAAGCCTGCCTTTGAGCCTTTGGGCGCTTGCTGGACCTATAAACGCATTTGCGCCGATGCTGGTTGGGACCACAAAGTCCTTATAGAAGCTTGCGCTATGGACTGTGTTCTGGCTCTGCCTAACAGGTCTTGTTGCAATGGACATGATATTTGGCTTTGCAAATAAATGGTTCTTCCCCACCCTCTACTCACTCTTCCACATTATGGTGGTATTCCAAATATATATACTTAGTGTTAGTACAATAACATAATATTATTATAGTTTGGGGTAGTATATAAAGGTTGTGCAGGTTCTGGGTTATTGAATGGTGACTGTAGCAAACGTGGTTTCACATATTATACAGAGAAGGCCTTTTTTGGAAGAGGCACTTGTCAATGAGATAATAAATTACGCTTATCTTGCGGATATGCTTAAACCAGAGATAGAGAAAGAGATGAGGCGTGAGGTGAATCGGTATGCCATAATCATGGCGATCAGGAGATTCACTGAAAGCCTGAAGGAGAGCTTTGTCGGGAACCCGGCGCTTGACCTCAGCGGCGCCGACGTTACAATAACCTCAGGTATTTTTGAGATAACAGCAGTTAAAGACCCAGAAACCATGAAGATTGTCTCTATGCTTTATGGTTTGGTGGAGTTCGGAAAGGGGGATTTCTTGACTATCACGCAGGGCCTTTATGAGATAACTATACTTTCAAATGTAAGATACAAGGAGAAGATGCTGGGCCTATTTGAAAAGAGGGATGTTAAGAAGGTGAGTACCGGCCTTTCATCGCTCACTGTTAGGATACCGGAAAAGATTGCAGAGGAGGTTGGGCTCCTTTACACGCTGACCAAGGCGCTGAGTTGGGAGAACGTCAACATATTCGAGGTTGTCTCCACACTCAGTGAGGAAATATTCATAATAAGCGAGGAGGATACTGCGCGTGCATTCGACTCGATTAAGAGACTGATGAAGGAGAAGGATGGAAAGAGGAAGTGATATTACATCTCTTCTTCCATGTCTGACTCTTCATCGTCTTCAGATGACGAGGGCTTGCCGCTGCCTCCCTTGCCTTTCTCAAGCACTTCTATTTTTCCGTACTTCCCAGTGGAGAGTTGAGGGGTTCCCCTGAACTCGTTTACATATCCGTTAGTTACCTTTACCTTGTCTCCCAGATTTACCATATCGATGTTCTCCCCCCAAAGCGAGATGGCTATGCTTCCTGTGTCGTCTTTTAGTATGGCATTGCAGACATTAAGTTTCTTGCCATATTTCGTTACGACCTCCCTCGGCTCGTCCTTCTCCGCAACTACTGCCTCGACATCTACATTGGATGCTCCTGCTTTCAAATCGCTTATGTTCATTTATTCACCGTACAATAAATAGCACATGAAATTGACAGCATTAAATATAATAACCTTTGTTTATTTGCAGCCTTGTTTAAAAACGATGAATTTATGCTCAGAATGAGGGGAGTTTTGGATGGAAAATAGGTTATGAACAAGGTCTTTGCTTGCTGGATTCTTTAGGAAGGATCCGGGCGGCGCAGTTGAAGGGGCATCGGAGTGTTGGCTGGAAATTCCGCGCCCTCATCGGGTTTCTTTGTAGGAGAGAGGAAAACGAGCGCAGAAAGGGGTATAAACATGAATGGCGATATAAGTGATATGGAATCCGTTATGGCATGCCGATTCCGCATGTCTCCTGATGCGAAGAGGCACTGGGAGACGGAGGAATGGCTTGTTCTTGCACAATCGTTCTACAGCAAGGGTCTTGAGTGGCCGATAGCACTCTGCAATAACGCAAAGACAAAGACCCCGGTGGCGCCGGTTCGGCAGGCTTGTAAAGGAAACGATTCGTGGCCAGAGGTTTGGGGACAGAAAGCTGGTTCTTTGCTCGGTGTGAGTTTGTATGGGGAATTGAGGTTTGCAGGATCCCGGAGTGCTGCAGAGGAATCGCGCAGCGGCGCAGTGGGAATCTGGGCTCTTATTGTAAATGCCTGAGGAGCTTTTATGCAACGCATGCCATATGCAACTATGACGGTCCGCTTACCGAAGGATCCGTATTTGGGGGAGTGTTACCTATCCGTAACATTGATCGGTATGTGGGTTAGGATGGAAGGGTGCGTCTGATTTGGCGAGTCGCTCTGAAACTAGCCGACGTGTAAGACAATCATAGAGAACGACATAATACTTATTGAGAGGTAGATGATAATATGGCAGTAAAGGAAGTGGATTTTCAGGAGGCTGTCGAGTTTGTTGACAAGCACAAAACCAAGCTGGTCTGGTTGGGAAGAGAGCCGGTTGAGTATATATCAGAATTGCTGGGACTTGATTCCTCGAGGATGATCGGTGCGAGTCCGGCGGAGCTCGTGAATGTGGACAGGGAAAGGGCGGCGGGGTTCAAGGACTATGTGTTTGTCTGCTACCATGGCAATACGTCCAGGCATGTGGCAAGCTTCATGAAGGACAAGATGGGGGTCGAATCGCTGAGCCTTAAGGGAGGAGTGACGGCAATTGTCGGCGAGATATTCTAGGCGCGCAGCTGCTTGGTGTATACCATGAGGCTCTTTATGGTTCCAGTGGTTTTAAGGGTGCTTAGGCCGACCTTTGACCCCGAAAGATTCTTGATGAAGGAAAGCGCAAGCATGAGGCGGCCTTCAAAGCCACGATTAGCCCGTATCACAAATAGCTTTTCGGTGTACTGCGCAGCTATCTTGGGGTTTGCTTCTGAATAGCCCAGTTCGCCCATGAAACGCATCAGCTCGGCAGAGATGGCGGCCGACTGGTTCCTTGTATCAAGAGCCACTGTAGATAGCACGAGCACGTATCTGTATTTTCTCTTAAGTATCATGCAATTTCACTCAGAGTGTTCAGCATTCCGCTTGCCTGCACATTGGTTGCACCAAGGAATTTGGCCATCTCAAGAAGCTGCGGCGATGAAAGCATGGACGACTCGTCCTGTGCCATAGATACGAGCGAGAGACGCGCCTTCGCGCGCAGGGCGGTGGCTATGAGGCTTCTGGCCCTGTAGATATTCCTGAGTCTGGCCTGGGTGTCTGCGCAGATTATATCAATGGCTGGAACGAAGAGTATCTTCTCGTTCTCTGCCGTTTTCTCTATTGTCATTCTCAGGAGGTCGTTGTCTGCTATAATTATGCCGATGACATTGCGGCGCCGCAGCGCCCTGTCCAGGAGGCCTGGCTCGGACCCCATAACTACGCATCTCCCCTCTTCTGGTATGTCCTTCCTAACCTGTATTTCCTTCTTGCAGAATATCTTCCTGAACCCCAGAAGACCGGGCTCCAGCCTTACTGATTCTGCGTTTATGAGGTCGAAATAATCCATCAGATCAGCTTTTGTCATATACAAGGGTTACTACGTCTCCGTCTTCCACTGGGTGTTCTCTCCCTACCCTCTGGTTTGTAAACTTTGCACTCTTGCCGTTTATATAGGCATATCTAAGGTCTTTTGCAGTCTTCGAGTGTATTGCCCTTGCGACATCCATTACAGTAGAGCCCCTGCGCAGTATGAGCGGCTTTTCCATGTCCTGCTCGCCGCCCCTGGGTTTAAGGTAGACTCGCAGTATGTCCAACTCATTGAATATCATGGGTTTGAGCGCCTCCAGGTTTGTCTTGTAGGCGGCGCTTATCGGAATTACCTTTATTCCGGTGGTGCCCTCCAGCTCCTTCCTTATTGCCTCTGCGAATTGGGGCTCGACGCAGTCTATCTTGTTAAGCAGGATGAGTGCCCTGGTGTATACTATCTTAGGGTCCATGACCTCCATCACATCGGCAATGTCTGCGTCCTGGTGGAATATCACTTTTGCGTTGTATACACCATATGCGTTAAGTACTTCGGCGATCTCTTTCTTTCCAGGCGTCTTGTGGTTTGTCCTCTCTATGTCAAGACCCCCGCTGGCTTTCTCCTCTATGAGTATCTTCGGCTTTGGCTTGTTTATTCGTATGTCCAGCTCGAAAAGCTCATCGAGAAGGGAGTAGAGACCCTCTGGCCGGTTCACGTCGAGCATTATCAGAAGAAGATCGGCTATGCGTATCACGCTTGCCACCTTCGCACCGCCTCCCTTCCCTTCGCTGGCGCCCTCTATAAGGCCTGGTACATCGAGTATCTGGATCTTTGCGCCTCCATAAGTCATGGTTCCGGGTATGACCTCAAGGGTGGTGAACGCGTATGCTGCTACCTGCGATTCCACGCTTGTGATCGCACTTATTAGAGAGGATTTGCCCGCGTTTGGAAATCCCACGAGCACCGCCGTCGCATCTCCCGATTTTCTTACCGCAAATCCTACCCCCCTGCCTCCTCTTTTTTTGCCCATCTCCTTTCTGAGGTTTGCCATCTTTCTCCTAAGGATCCCGAGGTGCTTGTTTGTGGCCTTGTTGTGTTTCGTCTTGGCGTACTCCTCCCTGAGCTCCTTGAGTTTGGATTCGAGATCTGACATGCTATGATATGGATATAAAAGATTTATAGAATCAGAGTGATGGAAGGAGGCCCTTGGAGGGCCTTGCGTGCATATTCTTAGATTTTTAGACCGATGTAATAACATGGTTTCCCGCAGGATTTACATAGGAAGCGACCATGCCGGGTTTAGACTCAAGGGAGATATTATCAGGTGGCTGTCCACAGAAGGCTACAAGGCGACTGATGTGGGGCCGGCAGCATACTCTCCGGAGGATGATTATCCGGATTACGCCAGGAAGGTCTGCAGGAAGGTCATCGAGGAGGGCGCGCTTGGAATACTCGTGTGCGGTTCTGGCCAGGGGATGGACAGGGCGGCCAATAAAATCAGGGGAATACACGCTTCTGTCTGCTGGGACGTAGGCTCGGCGGTGGTGGCAAAAAAGCACGGCAACATCAACGTGCTCTGCCTCGGGGAACGGTTTGTTAAGCCTGCGACTGCGAGGAGAATTGTCAGGATATGGCTTGAGGAACCCTTCGATGCGGAGAAGAGGCACTTGAGAAGAATAGGCAAGATAAGGAAGATTGAAAGAGAAATGCAGGCGTAGTTTCGATGTTGGTTCTTGAGGGGCCCGCGGGCAATGGCATCGGGTTTGGAATAGCTAGGGCGCTTGGTACGGAATGCCGGAGCGTTGCGCACAGACACTTTCCAGATGGAGAGTCTTACATAAGGGTTCCGCACGTTCCGAGGGGGGAAGAAGTAGTTGTTGTGCAGTCCACTTACGCTCCGCAGGATAAGCGGATTGTGGAGCTCCTTTTTATTATAGATGCGCTTAGAAGAGTTGGTGCGGGAAGCATAACGGCAGTCGTACCTTACCTAGCTTATGCCAGGCAGAACAAGGTCTTCTTGGAGGGTGAAGCCGCAGGCGCAGATGTGATAATGAGGCTTCTAAGCGAGTCGGGAGCCGAGGCACTCGTGACCGTCGAACCGCACGACACATCGATGATTTCAAAGTTTGATGGCAGGAGTGCAATCGTGGATCCAGTAGGGCTGTTTGCCCCGGCGATCGTAAAGGACGTGAAGTCGCCTGTGGTGATAGCAACAGACAAAGGAGACCGGAAGAGGGCCGAGAGGCTTGCCGTACTGCTTGGCTGTGCATGCAAGCATGTTGAGAAGAGAAGGAATCTTAAGACCGGGGATGTGTCTGCAGCAAACGAACTCGGGGATGGGCTTGGCGAGAGAGAGGCAGTGATATTTGACGACATGATAAGCAGCGGGGGCACGGTAGAGCTGACGGCCAGGATGGCTGCGGCGGAGGGGTGCGGAAGGATTGTTGCTGCGGCTTCGCACCTGATAATGGCAGATGACGCGTATGAGAGGATCAAAAACGCCGGAGTTTCTAAGATATATGGACTCAATACGGTGCCTTTCGGGAAGGCCGTCACGATAGATGTCTCAGATACAATAGCAAAGGCCCTTGTCTCGTTATCAGATTAGCTTCCTTGGCCCTTTTACCTTGATTACGATATTTGCGTATCTGGTTTTTTTCTTGGAGAGCCTCTCTGTCCTTCTGGTCTTCATGCTTATTATACGCTTTAGGAGGGAGATCTCTCCTTTTCTGAAGAATTTTAGAAATCCGGAATTCTTGGAGTTTAGCTCCATGACTAGCGTGTTAAGGCTCTTGGCCTCTTTCTCTGAACGGTTCTTGTAATAGCATAGGCGTCTTTCCATTCCAGATATGAAGCTGTCTAGATGCCTGGAGGCGGAATGGGTGTCCCTCGCCTTCAGAGTAAGCCCTGCTAGAAAAATGTTGGCGAAGTCACTGTTGAACCACTGCTTATAGCCTATGCCCAACGACTCGAGTAAGGAGAGATAAGAGACGAGCTCCCTGTAGGACATCTTTCTTGAGTTGGCTATGATGTTTGGCATACTGAGTGCCCCGTAGTTGAGGTCGCCGAGGATCCTTTCCATTTTCGAGGCGTGCTCCTCAAGCATCTGGGATATTCTTGGGTCCGTTTGGATTTTGACTTCCTCCGAATTCCAGCTCTCCCGTATGATTTTGCGCAGTATGCCCTTTTCAAAGGTCTCGTTTGCTGGTCTGCTGTCCGCTTCCTTTATCAATATCCCACTCATTGAATACCCCTAAATGGAAATGAGGACGTTCTCTTCCTTGCTGTCAAGTTTGAAGAAACCAAGACGCTCTAACTGCACAGTATCGCCAACGCGCAGCTCCAGCAGATGGCTCTCCACCAGCCCTTCTACGACAACCATGCTTTCCTTGTTGAATGCCTCTGCGTGCAAAAGATCCCCTATGATTATGGCCTTGCCTTTGACATAGCCGCCTTCGTTTACCCACTGCAGCTTGGGGGAGTCTTTGTCAACCCCATTGATGTAGCTGGCCGTTATGGAGTTATCCTCAACCCCACTTATTTTTATGTCAAACGCATCCTTCAGCCTGACCCTGTCGCCCTTCTTGAGGTTAATAGCATCATATGCATTTATAAAGAATACGCTGTCCAGATTATATTCCCTGTATCCCAGGTCCACAGTAGGGTGGGCCCTGATCTTAACGGCTGCGGCTGCTTTCGGTATGCCCCTGACCTCGATCTTCTTTGGGTCCCTGATGAAGAACAGCCGTTTTGATGTGTTTTCTATCAGCTTCCTGTTTTCTGCAAGCAGCATCTCGATCTTCACCTTGCTATCGCTCTTGCTCATCCCAAACCTCATGACAAACTCCCTTATGGCTCTGGGGGCTATGCCCCTGCGTCTAAGCCCTGCGATTGTCACAAGCCTTGGGTCGTCGTACCCCCAGAGCAGTTTCCTGCTTATGAGCTCGTTTATTTTCCTTTTCGAGGTCATGTTGTTCTCTATCTCAAGCCTTGCCACGCTGTGGATCCTGGGTTTCCTTAAGCCCAGCAGGTCCAGTATCCTGTAATAGACCTCGTCCCGAAGCTCGTACTCCTTGCTCCTTATGGCGTCGGTGACGCCCTTCGCAGAGTCCATTATCGGCGTATTAAAGTCGTATGTGGGCCATACGGCATACTTCTTCCCCTGCCTGTAGTGCTCCTGCTTCTTTATCCTGAAAAGGGTGGGATCGCGCATGGCGGTGTTTTCGGACGACATCTCGGCCCTGAGCCTGAGGATGCGGCTCTCCGTCGCATCGAGTGCGCCGCCCGCGAGCATATCCTCCCACATCTTCAGGTTTCGTTCGGCGGTGTTTGCCCTGTGCTCGCATTCCTTCGAGGCAGACCTGTTTTCCTTTACTGTTTCGGGACTGCATGCGCAGACGTATGCCCAGCCCCCAGATATCAGCTTCTGCGCGTGGTCGTACATCATGCGTATATTGTCGCTGGCGTAATACTCGGTATCGAATCTTATGCCAAGCCATTCTAGATCCTTCTTGAAGGCGTCAACAAATTCCTGCTTCTCAACCTCCGGGTTTGTATCATCGAAGTATAGCCCTATGCTTCCCTCGTAGATGTCTGCGAATTCGCGTTCCATGAAGCAGACCTTTGCGTGGCCTATCTGCATGTAGCCGTTTGGCTCCGGAGGAAACCTTGTAACGAATGAGCCTTTTGTTGCACCAGGAAGCTCCATCTTCGGCTTTGCCGTCCTTGCTGCCCTCTCCTCCTCGTGTGCGCGGAACTCCTCCGAGTACTCGTCAGCCTCCCTCTTGAGCTCGTCTGCGCCAAGCGCGTTTACCCTTTCAGTCTCGGCCTTCGCGCGGAGTGCGAGCTCGCGCATCTCGGACCTGAGCTCGGGAAACTTGGAGAGAACGCCGTTTATAACAGTGCTTTCTCTCGCCTTGCCGTAACCGAGCGCGTTCTTTATTGCTGCCTTCTTTATCTCCAGTTCTGCGGCTTTGCTTATCATCTAAGTCACTGCGCCTCGGTGACGTTTAGGCTATATACTGTGCCGTTAAGCTCGATTAGGGCAGCTACCTTAACCGGCACCTGCCTTGGTGTGTTGCTTGAAAAAACCACAGGGATCTGCACCGTGCTTAGATTTTGCGGTATGCTTATCTGATAGGTCTTGTTTACTATGTACAATGAGACTGTGCCAGGAAGCTCGGCGAGGGCCCTCGACGAGAATCGCACACAGGACATTGCGCTGGAGTTAAGCCTTGCTGCCATGATGGAGTAGAGCTGCGCCGCCCCTACGCTTCCCGTCTGGACCTCGGTCTCGTTCTGAATTGAATATGTGTTGCTTATCGAGTTGTTCGTTTCCAGCCTGGAGAGTATGTTGCCAATAGTAGTGCTGATTGCCGTGCTTTGGGAGGAATTGCACCCTACCAGAATCTGTACTGTGCTGTTGTACCCGGTTATAACAGCGTTTGTTGCCCCAAATCCATAAACGGTGGATGGCGCGGCTGGTGTGCTTGCGTGCGCTTTTGCCTGCGCCTGGGACCCGTTGAGGTTCGAGAGGGTGAAGTATGACGAAAGGAACATGATGCCCACGATAAGGGCCAGGATCAGCTGCTTTATCTGTTTTTTCTTCATCTGGTGCCACCTGTTGCCCTGTCTTTGCATACTTTATGATGACCAATATATTATATATCTTGAGG
>VFSW01013028.1_pt1 | contig 11574 bp, 13 predicted proteins | sample 5358111 | NCBI WGS metagenome assembly VFSW01 (sample SAMN11554181, study PRJNA540505) | mine drainage metagenome | isolation source: sediment from site ElyBrook_90M | place: USA: Ely Copper Mine, Vershire, VT | collected 2017 | reverse complement strand
TTCCGTAGAACTCCTTGACTTTCGCCAGCACCGCGCTCGAATCCACGTCGCCGGCGATGATTAAGATCGCGTTGTTGGGGGCGTACCATTTCTTGTAAAAGTCCTTGAGCATCTCCCCGGTCGTCGCGTCGAACGATTCCTTGGTTCCCAATGGGTCGTGGCTATAGACGGTGCCCGAGAACATGTCTTCGTTCAAACGGGTCATGAATTTGTAAGTCGGATTCGATAAATCGCGAGCCACTTCCTGCTCAATGGCGGGCTTTTCCTGGGCCCATTCCGTCTGCGCATCTTGCATGTCCCGCATGCAATCCGCATCGACGCGCAAAGCGATGTCGAGGTCCGCGGCAGGAACCGTGGAGTAATATTGAGTGATATTCTGCTGAGTGTCGGCGTTACCAAAGCCGCCCAGTTGGGCAAAGATCGCGGAAATCTGGTCCGCCGACAGCTCGGAACATCCCCGGAACGCCATATGCTCCTGCGCATGAGCCATGCCGGGGAAGCCATCGGGAGTTTCGTCGCCACCGACCAGGTAGTTCTGCTCGACGGTGACCACCGGGGCAAGCGGGTCGCGGACAATCACCACACGCAATCCATTGTCCAGCGTCGCCCGCGTAACGTCGGTATTTCCCACCGGCATCCCCTGCGCAAACAGCAACGAAGTTCCGATTAAAACGGCCGCCAATACCTTGATCGTCGAAGACAACTGTATACCTCCCTGAATGGCTACTTTAACCTAACTCATATTCATCTCAATATTCGCCGCGGACTGTTCGGTGCATGAACTCGAAACGATCTCCGGACCAATCGGCAATTCGGTCTCGCTCTTACTTCGACGCACCGGGGTGGCAGCATGTTGCACAGATCCGGCAAAGGCGCCGAGTCAGGCAGTGGGAGCCTGCAACCGTCGCCGTTCCCTATATCCTTGCTAAGGTGCCTGTGTGTAATGATTTAACTGACACTGCAATTTGTTTTCAACGGATTTCAGCGCCCAAACTTCCTTAATCGCGGCGGAGGGCCTGGGACATGATGGTAATTCGCCGCTGCCCCTTGTCCCCCTACATTCTATTCATTCAGGCCAAAGCGTTCCCTCAACTTGGGCCATCAAATCGAGTTGGGTCAATCCGCCTTCTGGAGGACGATTGCCTTTCGGGCCCCGATTCCCGAGATTTCTGTGGCCTTTCAGCATTGCTCCGGAATGGGCGCAGTTTTTACATGTCATTAAAAATGAATGAGTTAGCCCCACCCTCGCCAACTGCCTTGCCGTTCGGGAGGTACAGACGTACTACTGGCATGTTACCTCGGTGCCATTGGCTCCCCCCTTCCCCTCCTTCACACTTCACTGGCCTTAGGAATTATGCATACCGCAGATGAAGTCGACGAGCTTTTAAAGGCACGAGCCGAGATAGATGAGCAGCTCCGGCGGCACAAGAATGCCTTGACGGTGCTGTTTACCGACGTGGTCGGCTCGACCAGCTTTTTTGAGCGCAATGGGGATACGGCCGGGCTGGTGATGATCCATCGCCACGATGAACTGGCCACGCGCGCCATCCGACAGCATGAAGGTAAAGTGATTAAGACAATCGGCGATTCCGCGATGGCGGAATTTCCGAACCCCGGGTCGGCTGTACGCGCCGCCGTGGAAATCGAGCGCCAATTCCTCAAACTGAATTTGACATTGCCCGAAAATCAGCGCGTGGAGGTTCGGATTGGCGTTCACACCGGCGTGGGCTTCCGCAAGGGGCATGACTTATTCGGGGATGTGGTCAACGTAACGGCGCGCATCGTGAAGCGCACGGCGCCGGCGCAAATTCTTATTTCCCGCGCCTTGTACGAAGCCATAGCGGATGAGCCCGACCTGCACTGCCGCTGGCTCAGCAAATTCACGATCGACGGACGCACGGAAAAGGAAGATATCTTCGAAGTTGTCTGGACCGACGCCGAAGCATATCGTGACGTGCAAGACAGGCAGATGGCCTCGTCCCAATTCCCGGCGCGATACGAAGTCTTAAGTCAGATTGGGACCGGCGGGACGGGCATTGTTTATAAAGTCCGCGACCTGGAAACCGGCGAAATCGTGGCCCTGAAAATTCTGAAGCCCGAGATTGCTTCCGACCCGGACGTCCAGGAAAACCTCAAAAGAGAGTTGTGTCTCGCTCGAAAAATTACGCATAAGAATGTTTGCCGAATCCATGAATTCAGCCGCTCCAACGGCATGGCCTACACTTCCATGGAATTTGTCGAAGGCGAGTCCTTGTCGTCCAGGTTAACTCGCGCAGGATCGCTGCCTTTGAGCGAGACGCTGGACATTGCACTGCAAATTTGCGCGGGTCTGCGCGAGGCCCATGCCCAGGGAATTGTGCACCGGGACCTGAAACCGGCAAATATCATGCTGGACCGGAACGGCACCGTGAAAATCATGGACTTCGGCATTGCGCGAATGGTTCAGCGCGATGGTCCAATGACGGGCACGATCGTGGGCACGCCGGCCTATATGGCGCCCGAGCAGGCGGAACTCAAACCGGTGAGTTCGTGCACCGACATTTACGCGCTGGGACTTTTGCTCTACGAAATGATCACAGGGGTCGCTGCCTTCGGCGGGGATACCCCCGTTGCCGTCGCCTTGAAGCAAATTCGAGAGTATCCGAAACGGCCGCGCGAAATCGTGCCGCAGGTTTCCGGGGCCTTCGAAGCAGTGATTATGAAATGTCTGCAAAAGGATGCCGCGAAACGCTTTCAGTCCGCAGCCGATCTCGAAATGGCCCTGGTGAGGGCCGCAAAAGCCAAACGCGTCAGTCCCTGGGAAGCCGCCATCAACCGAGGACTCGCACGAGCGGAACTTGAGATACGTAACCGCTTGCGGCAAGGATCTGAAAGGGCGCAAGTGTTTTTGAAGCGTCAGGATTGGCGCTGGCTGATCGGAATCCGAGAAGATCCCAAGGCGATGCTTGGTATTGCGGGCCTCGCCGGCGCTTTAACTGTCTTTCTGTTTTTTGGAGGATGGAAGGCCCGTACGATCAATGCGCAGACCGTCCCGGTGGCTAGTCGGGATTCTCAGCCGCAACCCACAGGCGCCAATGGTTCCTCTCTTGAATTCACAATGCCTCCGGAGCGGAATTCGTTCAACACGATTGAGTCGCATGAGGTTGATCTGAATGGGGATTCCATGAGCGCCGATGGGAAGGTGCCAGCGTCCGATTCGGGATTGTCGAATGATAATCTTGGCTCCAACCCAGTTACGCCTCCAGCCGCCTCTCCAAAGCCGCCTCGAACAGTGAAGCGCGTGAAGGCGCCAGTTAGCGTAGACGCGCAGAAGGCCCAGTTAGCCGCAAAAGACTCAACCCCAAAGGAGGGGCTTGCGAGCCCGGCTCAGCCTGATCCCCTGACATTGGCAAGCGTCTCAAAATCCGCGGCTCAAGGGCCTGCGACAATTTCATCGCAGCCAAGCGCCGCGCCCGTACCAACCGCTGCACCAGAAAATTCGGCTAGCCCGGCAATAAATGCTGGCGGCGAAACCCCCGCGCCTAAATTATATTTAGAGGTAGGAACGTTCAAGGACGAGACCTGGGCCAATAATGCGGTGGACAAATTGACCCAGCTAGGATTTCACGCAGTGTTAATTCACAAAAGTCATTTGTGGTTGCAGTCCTATCACGTCGAAGTTGGCCCCTACACAACCCAAAACGACATCGCGGAAGCGCGGCAAAGTCTCATTTTGCAAGGTTTCAAGGCCCATCCGGTGAATTGATCCGCTCCCCCAATCAAAAAAACAGCGGCAAGAGGCATGCATCCCGGCAATCGGGAGTTTCGGCTTTCGCGGTAGTGGACGCAGACACCGCTTGAGAAAATTGTCGCTACGGAGTGGACTCTGGTTGCCGTTCTGAGCGAGGCAGGGAAAAACTGGGATTTCGGTTCATTCTTGAGAATGCAGAGGCAATTGCTTCCCGTCCATCGAACCGAAGATTATTTGCCGCGCTCCCGATGGCTGAACGCATAGAGAATAAGTTCGACCCGGGTCGAGACCCCAAGTTTTTCGAAAATCCGATAGAGGTAGTTCCTAACCGAATGCTCCTTAATTTTGAGTCTCTGAGCTATTTCGCGGTTCCTCAATCCATCCGCGACCAATTGGACCACCTCCTCCTCACGGCGCGTCAAAAGCGGCATTCCGTCCGCACCGTTAAGTTGAGGAGGTTTGAGACGCCTCAGAACATTTAAGAGATGCTCGAGATCCTCATTGCTCGCCCAAATTTGCCCTCGATGGACGGTTTGGATGCATTTCGAGAGAGATTTCAGGGAACAACTCCTGGATACAACGCCCCGCGCTCCGTCACGAAAAGCGCTAACCACACGATCGGGTTTGGAATTCTGCAGGAGCATGATTGCGGGAGTTTGGTGAGAACTGCTCAGCTTCTGCAGGACATTGGAACCCGCCAGGGCGCCATCTTGAAGCTCTTCACTGATAAGAGCGATGTCAGCCTTGTGGGCTCCCAGCTCGCCAATGATCTTCTGAGAACTTCCGGTCAATGTTTCAATCTTGAAGTCCCTTCGGCCGCGCGCGAGCACATTCTTAAGCAACTCACTCGTCATGATGTCGGCAGTGACGACGAGCACTCGAATGGTTTCCTTTGAGTTGCGCAGAGCCTGACGCACCTGACTGCCTCCAAGCATCTCGGTCTAAGATTTGCCGTTCGGGGGACGCCGAACCAATATTGCCTTACGCTTACAACCGGCAATTCGAATTCATGAAGCGACAAATTCCGATAATCTCGAATTACCGCGAGTTTCAGAACTTCCTATATAAATAAATATTGTCGAGGCAAAAAACTTCAGACGCATTCAAGATCGTAATCGTACAGGCCCACGGAAACCGACGTTTCGCCCCTGTCGCTCTTCCGAAACTTAGTTACGCACCGTGATCCGGCGGGCAAGGAGTCCCGCCCAGCACGACCGCCTGACGTATGATACGGCAGGCGTGGTTCACGAGGCGTATGAATCTTTTCGATACACCAAAACGCAATAGTGAATGCGAAATCTTCGATTGCGCCCAGCTTATATACCATATTTTGTTGAGTCGCGGTTCTATTATAAGCGTGGTGACCATCCGCGTTGCCCGTATCGATCGTATCCCTTGTGGTTTGTGCGATGTAGCGGGAAATGCCGGAACCGCTCAGTACGGAATCCAAGGCGTCCCCATCCAGTTTTACGCGGTGGAAATGTGTCGCCCATCCTACTCATGGATCGTCTCTGAACCTTGCCCCCTATCCTGGTGCGGCCTCGTCCTCGAAAGTGTGGACTGCATCGCCCTACTAATTCGCGGAGTAAACGCTGCAATACCTCTACCTTTGGGCAAGACTTAAGGCCACTTGTCGGCAGTTCTTAAATTCCGTAGTCTCGCAATCCTGGGCCGTGCAGGTTGGCCCGGAAAAAGAGGGAAGACTCCCATCGCACAGACTCCCGCGCAAACGGCCGAACGAAGGAGGAGCATTCGCTTTCGGATGAATGCGCCTGTAATTTTCCGCTGGGAAGGGCCCGACAACGAGCGATTCCAAGGCGAAGGCGTCACGCGAGATATGAGCATCGCCGGCGCATTTATCCTGACCGCTACTTGCCCCCCTCCGTGTGCGGTCGTCAAGATGGAGGTCCTGCTTCCCCTATTGGACGGCGCTTCCAAGGCGCAGATGAAGGCCGACATGATGGTATTGCGTGTGGATCACAACATCCCGGGAAACAAGCGCAGCGGGTTTTCGGCTGCCGGCAGGGGATTTTTGTTGAGCACTTTCTCGGACCGGGCATCGCGAGTCGTGGCGGGCCTGATCAAGGTGTCCAAGGAAATGGTGAAGGACGGGGAATGAGCGGCATGAATCGAATCGCCGCAAACAGCCACGGCGACTTGCCCGCTCGTTCCGTCCCTTAGCGGCAGTCCCCATGCAAATTCGATCGGACGGGAGGCCGCCCGCAAGGAGAGATTGGTTTTGGGCATGCGCTTTAGTTTCTACGGAGGGCTTGAGTGACGGCGCCGCCATCATGCCGGAAGCGGCTTGCGAAATTTGGAATTTTCATCGCGTTCCATGAAATGCAAGCGGAAAACCGCGGATACCGGGGTGCGCGCAATTGTGAACAGCTTCATTTTGCATTGATTCCTAAATTTTGTGTTCGAGTGAATGCCGGGGGATCGCGGCATTTCTAATCCTGCCGCTGCTGCAATTGATGGATCCGCCCGGAAACCAACGCCGGCGGATTGGTTTTAACGAAGGGAGAATGGGACTGAGGGGGTGAAACTGTGTCTAGCTCGCGGCTGCATCTCGAATCTACATCGCAATTTCCTCCATATCGAGAGCCGCAGGAAAGCGATAACCGAAAAGGTTCCGTGCTTGTCACATCCGTTCATCGGCGTAGGGAAGCGCGTCCGCATTTGCGGCGGGGCGCTGGACGGCGTTCAGGGGATTCTGATGCTGCAAGGCGGGGATCGAGGCTTGGTCGTGTTGGTGGAGCTGCTTCAACGATCTGTCGCGATTGGAGTCGAAGGGTATGACATCGAATTGGTTTGCTAATGCCTGCCGCGCACGGCTTCGAAGGATCGCAGTCAAATTGCTTCCACTCCATTCCGATCGTCCGGCATGCAGGAAGCCGAGAATTGGGAGACGGGATTCTGTCGGCGTTGCCTACGATTTCTTGTAGAACGCCGCGACTAATTTTTGCCAGTCCAGATCTTCGCCGGAAGGGGATTCGTCAAATGCAGCGGCCAGTTTGTACCACCCCTGGTTTTGAGTGGATTCGGCTCGCACAACGTAACCGGTGCTCGATATGCAGATATTGTTGCCGCCGGGCCCAGCGCCCAGGAAAGTAACCTCCACTTCGATGGACTCGCCAGGCTCGATTCGTCGGGGGGAAGGGAAACATAATCCGGTTTTGCTGAGGTTTTGCGTCACCAAATGTGGGGGGTCGGGTTCAGCCAGGCCCCCCACGCCTTTTAAGCGGAGAGGCAGCCAGGCAGTGAACCGCGGGTGTCGCCTGCGCTCGGACGTCGACGTCATCTCTCGACTTCCGTTCGCGAAGAGCGAGGCTGGAGTCCACCGATAAAGTTATCGTGTCGATACACTAGCAGCTCTCTTTAGTTGGGACTTTAAGGAATGCGCGACAACTTGGTGCACCCGGCAAGAAATTCCTTTTTAATTCTCGATTGGTTGAAAATCCGCTCAAAGCCTTCCAGTCGGGAATTCAATCCGAGCAAGGGTAAGAAAAAATCTTGGGCCGTGTCTGTTCAATATGAGTCATTTTCGGGATCGATTGCTTCAAACCCCAAAATTGTCTCCCGGATCAAAAGGGAGACAAATCGCCGGATTGTCAAATCGATAACTTCAATCTGCCGAAGTAGCGTTACGATCAACCTATTTCCCCTGCCTACGCACAGCCCGTCCCGCGCGAGCGCCGGGGCAAGGGCGATGAAGATTCTTGGAATTCGAGCTGGTCTGGCAAGGGTTACCCCGCACAAACTGCGTCATGGTTTCGCAATCCGCAGGCTGGGCCGCGGTGCGGAAATCCACATCCTTCAAGAATGGCTCGGGCGTGTCTCAATTCAACACGGCGGAGGTTTGCGCCGACGGAAGCAGAAAGATTTCGATGCAAAAAGTCGTTCAGCGACACTCTCAATGGTTTTAATACGGGTTTTAATACGCATAAATTAAATACGGATGAGGGCCAACGCCGAAGACTCGTTGGGAAAAGTTTATCTGGAAAATGCGGGATTCAGGGATGCGGTTGCCGATGCGGGAGGGGATTACTGGTAGCGCTGAGTTATTGCCATCGACGACAGCGTTTTTCGTTGTGGAAAAAGGTAGAAAGAGACCCCTAGCTCTCCGAAGAAGACGAAATGTCTCATTTTGAACAGATTCGTTTTGGAATGTTTCATAGGATGTGTGCTCAATCGGGTAGTGGGGGGCTTCTCTTATCCGATTCAGTGGCCGATGCGCTTGATTGATTCGGTCGCATGGCAATGAACTCCGGTTGGTTTTAAATGCAGAAATGGGACTGAGGGGGCGAAGCTGTGTCTAGCTCGCGGGTACATCTCGAATCACGATCGCAACTTCCTCCATTGGGATTCGCTCAGGAGGAGCCGAACTGGTACGCGGTTCATACCGTGTCTCGGCACGAAAAGCGGGTAGCTGCGCAGTTGGAAGAGAAGCGTGTGTGCACGTTCCTTCCCCTTCTTCATCAAGTCCGCCGGTGGAGCGACCGCCGAAGCGTGGTGGAAACCCCGATGTTTAGCTGCTATGCATTCGTGCGCATGGTCCAGAGCGTGGAGGAGCGTTTAAGGGTACTGCGAACGCCGGGCGTGCTGGGATTCGTCGGAAGTGAAAGGCAGGGGACGCCAATCCCGGAGGAACAGATTGAGAGCCTGCGGAAAGCGATAAGCGAAAAGGTTCCGTGCTTGTCGCATCCTTTCATCGATGTCGGGAAGCGCGTCCGCATTTGCGGAGGGGCGCTGGACGGCGTTGAGGGGATTCTGATGCTGCAAGGCAGGGATCGAAGCCTGGTCATTTCGGTGGAGCTGCTTCAACGATCTGTCTCGATTCGAGTCGAAGGCTATGATATCGAATTGACTTAATTTTACCGTTCGCGCAAGCAATGACTCATTTCAAGTTCATCATGCCCGGAACAGAGAAAAATCCTACCCACTCCGCCCGCGTCCGCCGTATAGAGGCTTTGACTTCGTTGGCAATAATCGTTAGCGATTGGTTCCGGGTCCAGGGCCCAGGTTATCTCAACGGGTTTGGCGGAACGATTCTCCGGCATGGGACTAAAAGGATATAGGTGCATCTCTTTTACAGCTGCGCCGGGCTTCCGTTTCTTCATTTCATTCGATGGGAATCGGCCCGATTGTCTAAGTTTTCGCCATTCCTCTGCACCTCGTCTATATACGGCTCTACCATGGTCGGCTCCAAAAGAATGTCGCAGGTAGCGCGCGGCGCAAGCGAATTACACGGTCCCTGCCGACGGACGTTGGGCCCGGTGTCGGCAGATTCCTACCTGGCAAGCAAAGGCTAATCCATATGGATGAACCGGAAATTCAAAAAACGGCAAATGAAGAGAACGCGGCAGCGAACCGTCCGGCTGGGAACTCCGAACTCCCCGTGGGCGTGGTAGAGCGGCGGAGCGTCAATCGGCTTTTCCTTGACTACTACGGTGTTAATGAGCAGCCCTTTGGGGTAACGCCCGACCCGCGGTTCCTTTACCTTGGAGCTAAGCACCGGCAAGCGCTCGATGCGCTCAACTATGGGACGGAATTAAATCGAGGTTTTCTGACGTTGATCGCCAAGCCGGGAATGGGAAAGACTTCACTCCTTTTCCACTATCTCGAGGGCCTGCGGGACAAGGCGCGAACTGTTTTCTTGTTTCAGACCGATGGAGATTCAACGGAACTCATGCGCTACGTGCTCGCCGAGATCGGTCTTGACGGCAAAGGGAAGGATCTGCCGGAAATGCGCTCGGAGTTGAGTCAAGTCCTGATGAATGAAATGCAAGCGGGCCGGCGATTCGTCCTCGTCATCGACGAAGCGCAAAACCTGAGCTTAAAGGTGCTTGAATCCATCCGATTGCTCTCCAATTTCGAAACGCCCTGGACGAAACTCATGCACATCGTCCTGGCGGGCCAGCCGCAGTTGGCCGAACGGTTGGACAAGCCGTCGATGACCCAACTGCGGCAACGAATTTCGTTTTCGATTCGCATTGAGCCATTCACGCGCGAAGAGGTCGATCTCTACATCGATCATCGCCTCTGGGTCGCGGGTTACAAGGGATTGCCACTATTCAGCGTCGGAGCGCGGGGATTGATTACGGAACGAAGCGAAGGCATTCCTCGGATAATCAACAACATGTGTTTTTGCGCGATGTCTTATGCGTGGGCCATGAAGCGGAGAATCGTCGACCGGGACACCATGAGCGAAGTGCTGGTAGACCTAGATTCCGAATGGCCGGTGCAAAAAGAGGTCCTTGCGCCAAGCCGAGTGGAGGAACCGAAACGGTTCGGTTCACACACTCCTCGCCGCGATGGTCTCACGCTCAATCCTCCTGCCGCCCGGGGATCGATCTCAAAGTTCGTGGCCGCATCCCTGATGCTGGCCGCACTGTGCTGGTTTGGGTTTCAACCCAATGTGGAAAAATGGATAGGGTCCTCTTTCAATGGCGTTTCGGCTGCCGTAAGAGGTTTTTTCGTCCCGCCGTCCGCACAGGTTTCCCCGGACCCGGCATCCACGGCCAGTCCCGACGATTCGTCGACAAGCTCGGCTCCGGAAGGACCTTCCGATGAGAAAGAAATGAAAACGCTACCGCAAGACGGAGTAGGGGCTTCCGCGACCGGCGGAGGACGCAACTGAAATGTTTCGGCGGACCTCGATCGTTCCATGGTTAACGGGCAATTTCAACAGCACAGACCGGTGTAATAGGGCCGATGGGGGATGGGAATGGCCGACGAACTAGACGGACCGATGTTTCTCAGTTGGGAGCAATATTGGGCCACCGCGGTCCGGCGGCGCTGGTGGATTCTTCTGCCACTTTTTTTGATTTGGGCGGCTGTGTGGGGGGCGAGCTGGTTGATGCCGGTGACGTATCAGTCTGAATCGCTGATCCTGGTCGAACAGCAGAAGGTTCCCGACCAATACGTCGTTCCCAATGTCACCAGCAATCTCCAGGAACGACTACAGAGTTTGACGGAACAAATTCTCAGCCGCACACGCCTTCAAGCCACGATCAATCGATTGCATCTCTACTCCGGGCATGGCGGGCTCTTGAAATCCGGCGATCCGGTCGAGCAAATGCGAAATGACATCAAGATTGAGTTGGTTTCGGCGCCCGACCACCCGGGAGAATACACGGCCTTTAAGATGAGTTATTCGGCAGGGTCGCCTGAACTGGCGCAACGAGTGAACGAGGAATTGACTTCGCTTTTTATCGCCGAAAACGTGAATGCGCAGCGGCAGCTTTCCGAAAACACGACGTCCTTTCTGGAGACCCAGTTGGCGGATGCGCGATCCAACATGGCCGAGCAGGAAGCCAAAGTCGCGGCATTCAAGACGAAACACCTCGGCGAATTGCCGAGCCAGTTGGAAAGCAACATGCAAATCCTGGCGGGACTTCAATCCCAGTTGCAAAGCGCCCAGCAAACGATGGACGCCGCCAGGCAACAGAAGCTTTATTTGGAATCCTTGCTGCAGCAATACCAGTCCGTGCAAGCGAGTCTGGGTGGCGGAGATCCCGGCGCGACCCCGCTGCAAACCTTGGAGACGCAACTTCTGGCCATGCGTCTCGAACTCCAGGATTTGCAGGCCAAGTATACCGAAGGGCACCCCGACGTCGTTTCCCTCAAGGAAAAAATTGCGCAGGCGGAGCGCTTGAAGAAGGAAAGTGAAAGCGACATGGCCGCCAACCTGAAAAAGGAAAAGACCGGGAATGCGGTCAATCCCTTGGAGGCGGGAGCGGTGCAGGGTTCGACGACTCCCATCATGCAGGTGCAAAGCCAGCTCAAAGCCAATCAGCTGGAGATCTCCAACATTCAGCAACACGAAAAGGATCTCGAGTCGC
>VFSW01013027.1_pt1 | contig 11574 bp, 12 predicted proteins | sample 5358111 | NCBI WGS metagenome assembly VFSW01 (sample SAMN11554181, study PRJNA540505) | mine drainage metagenome | isolation source: sediment from site ElyBrook_90M | place: USA: Ely Copper Mine, Vershire, VT | collected 2017 | reverse complement strand
CAAAACCCAATCCGCTTTCGCCTGGTGGGCTCGTATATTTTAATAACACACAGATGGGGGGGCGAGCGGTGGGCCCCCCCCGATTCATCCTCTATCCGCGTTTTTCTCCATCGCCGCCGCTGCTCGTCACGCGATGCACCTCGATCACGTTCGGCAAGCGGTCGATCTTGTTCAAGACGCGCGTCAGTTGGTCCGCGCTCGCAATCTCCAGCGTCGCCGTAATGATCGAGATGTGATCTTTGCGCCCCGCCAACGCGCTCGCCGACGCCATGTTAATCCCCTCAGCGGCGACGATGCCGGAAATGTCATGCACCAGTCCGGCGCGGTCGAACGCGCGCACCTGCACCTGCACCGGATACACCGCCTGATCGGTCTGATTCCAGTCTACCGCGATCAACCGCTCGCGCTCGCTGATCTCCAGCACGTTCTTGCAGTCGCGGCGATGGATCGTGATGCCGCGCCCGCGCGTGATAAAGCCGACCACGTCGTCGCCGGGGAGCGGGTTGCAGCAACGCGCCAGATGTTGCAACAGGTTGTTGACGCCTTTGACGGTGAACTTGGTCTCCGGCACTTTGGGCAATGGGCGCACGGGCGGCGGCGCTTCTTCCGGCGGCGCGGTCTTGGCGCGCTCGGCTTCAAACAACCGGACGCTGACCGTCGAGATGCTGATGTCTTCGTGCCCCAGCGCTTCCAGAAAATCGTCCGGGCTTTTGTAGTTAAAGAATTTGGCGATCTCGTCAAAGTTACGCTGACCAAATCCCAGCCGGTGCAATTCTTTTTCGAGGAGCTCGCGCCCGTCGGCAATCGCTTCGACGCGCGCTTGCTGCTTGAACCACTGACGGATTTTTTCGCGCGCGCGCGAGGTGCGGACGAGACCCAAACCGGGGTTGAGCCAGTCGCGGCTCGGTCCGCCTTTCTTCGCGGTCAGAATCTCCACGCGGTCGCCGACCTTCAGCCGATAATCGAGCGGCACGATCTTGCCGTTGACCTTCGCGCCGCGGCAGCGGTTGCCCACTTCGGTGTGGACGTGGTACGCAAAATCGATGGGCGTCGCGCCTGCCGCCATTTCGATAATGTCGCCTTTGGGCGTGTAGACGTAGACCTGGTCCTGGAACTCTTCGGTCTTGATCGATTCGACAAAGACCTGCGCGTCGGAAATATCCTTGCGCCAGTCCATCAGTTGGCGCAGCCAGTTGATCTTGCTTTCGAACACCGGGTCGCGTTTCGCGCCCGGCTCTTTATAGCGCCAGTGCGCGGCGATGCCGAACTCGGCGATCTCGTGCATCTCGGTCGTGCGGATTTGCACTTCGAGCGGCTTGCCGGCAGGACCGATGACCGCGGTGTGCAGCGATTGGTAGAGATTCTCTTTCGGCTTGGCGATAAAATCGTCGAACTCGCCGGGGAGCGGCGCCCACAAACTATGGACGATGCCAAGCACGACGTAGCAATCGCGCACGTTCTCGACGATGACGCGGATCGCGCGGATGTCGTAAATCTGCGAAAAGTCGCGGCGCTTGCGCACCATCTTTTCGTAGATGCTGTAGATGTGCTTGGGTCTACCGCGCATATCGAGCGGATGGATACCTTCCTGCGCTAGCCGCTCGCTCAAGATCGTGATCGCCTGCGCGATGTACGCCTGCTGATCGTCCTTGTCGTCTGCCAGCAGCGTTTCGATTTCCTTGTACTTGTCCGGTTCGAGGTATTTCAGCGAGAGGTCTTCCAGTTCGCGGCGGATGGTGTAGATGCCAAGTCGGTTGGCGAGCGGCGCGTAAATCTCCATTGTCTCACGCGCAATTTTGCGCTGCTTGTCCGGCGGGCGCGCGTAGAGCGTCCGCATATTGTGCAGGCGGTCGGCGAGCTTGATGAGGACGACGCGGATTTCTTCCGCCATCGCCATAAACATCTTGCGTAGCGACTCGGCTTGGGACTGTTCCATTCCGAGGCGCAAGCCGGATAATTTCGTAACGCCGTCGACGCGCTTTGCCACTTCGTCGCCGAATTGCTCTTGGATCGTTTCCAGCGGAACGGCGGTATCTTCCGGCACGTCGTGCAGCAGCCCGGCGACGATGCTGTCTTCGTCGAGGTAGAGGTCGGCGAGGATGCTGGCGACGGCGAGGCAGTGCGTGATGTACGGATCGCCGGTGGAGCGCATCTGCGTGGCGTGCGCGCTGGCGGCGAGATCGTAGGCGCGGCGGATGCGCGCGAGGTCCGCTTTGGGGTTGTACTTTTGGACTTGCGCCAACAGCGCGTCGATCGTTACGGTTTCCACGCTGCAAATTGTACTCCAAGCGGGAGGTTTTGGCAACCGCGCGCGGCGTGATTCACCGCCGATGCGCGGAGAAAAAGATAGAGCCGAGAGTTGATCTCGACTCTATCGAGAGGTGTATTCCGAGCAGCCTGGGACGTGGCTTTATCTGTTTGGCGTTCCATCAGAATCAAGAAACCCACTCTCCGACGATACGTTTGTGTTTCTCTAGGTCAGACTGTTTCCCACTCAACTTATTTTGCAAAGCCAATAGTTCATCCAAGGCACTGAGAAGCCATTGCTGAAGTTTCCCTTCCGACGTGCGCCCGCGAAAATACTTGATCATGTCTTCTACTCTTTTGCTGGTCAGGTGTCTCAACTCTTTGTGCAGATCCACGTGCCGTGGGCTAAATACCTTCTGCCAATATGAGGTATAGTTTCCAAAGTAATCTATCAATGGCTCACCTGCATTCAACTCAAGGCGTAAAAATAGGTCGTTCATGCTTTTTTCAATTTCAGCTATCTCATTGTTCAGGCGTAGAATTGCCAACTCAGAAGCCGTCTTGTCAGTTCCTGCCTGTATTCTTTTTAGTCCATCAACGACAGGAGATAGGGTTACAATTCCTCCACCTCGCTTTACGATATGCTCTTTGCCGCAATAGCCACAGGCAAATCGCTCAATGTCGTTGGTTATCTGTAATTTGCCACCACAAGAAGGACAGGAAAGAGTTACAAAGTCTGACATTTGCTTCCTCCTTTTTTGTCAACAAGCTAAAAAGTCGGTACCGAGGTCACTCAGGTAGATTCATCTAACTACCACCTGCTAGCGCGCCCAACGACAGGTGCTTTGATCTTCAGTGTGAAATTCTCTGCTGATACAAACGTCCCGCGCGTGAGCATCTCCACTTCTCCAGCGAAGCAAGTTCTTACGATCAGCGGAGGAACATCTACGATTTGGATTCCTCGAACGTTTTGAGCAGTTCTTCGATCTCCCCAATCAGTACAGGAAGATTTGGTTGCGTGAAACTCATCTGTGGCGCAGGAATCCGATGGTGTTTGATGTCCGGAGGAATATGCTTGTGATGCGGATGGCTGCTCTGCAAAGCCGGGGCGTCGGGATGGGGCTGCGGGTCATACCAGTACAGTTTCTCTTCACCCCGCCAAACTTCGTAGCCATACTCGTCAATGACAGCGGGTAGGCGATCGTACAGAATTCGCTCACGTACAACCAAGCGGACGCTCTTCTCAAAATGCAATTCGCCGGCAATCCGTGCTAACGAGGTGCCAAGTCGAATGATCGGAAACTGTTCAGGCAGCGTATAGATGAACAGTTCATAGTCGGCGGGATTGCGGAGCGCGTTGGTCATGCTGCAACTCGGATGAGACCTGCCAAAGACGGAGAATCGTGTTGGATTTTTTGAACTTGGTCACGGTAGGCGGCTTGACGCGCCAACCATGTTCGATAGACGCTCGCCCATTCCCCAAAATCCAGCACCCAACTGTCGTCCTCAGGTTCTTCCCCGCTGATGTACGCTGCATAAAAAGTTTCTGAACGGACGCCATATTTGCGTTCAAAATTGATCAAGTCTTCTTCGAGAGCATGAATGTCTGAGAGAATGTCTTGTAACGTCATAGCGCACCTCCGGCTTCGATTACACAGCCAAAACGCAACTGCCTACTCGCAAGTATTCTAGCATGAACGTACTAGCGCGTCAATGGCGCGGCGCAGAATGCGCGGTGCCATTTTTGGCTCATGGGTCAATTGGCAGATTGGCTCATTGCCGATTTCGATTTGGCAATTATCGGGATTCAAGGTATAATAGCCCACGCTATCTTAAATGAGTGAGGAGTTCTCGTGAAGCGAGTATACCAACCAAAACGCTTGAAACGAAAGCGCACGCACGGCTTTCGTAAACGAATGCAAACCAAGGGCGGACGCAAAGTGCTCGCCGCGCGCCGCCTGCGCGGGCGCAAGCGCCTCGCCGCCTCGCCTACCCGCTCCAACCTGAAACAGAAATGATGCACACCCTCCTCTGTCAAAGACGAGGAGGGAAGGGGTGGGGGTGAACCGCGCTTACAGTCTGCGCCGCGACGATTTTCAGCGCGTGTGGGACAGCGGCAAATCGTGGTCGCATCCGCTGATCATCGTCCGGGCAGCCGCGAATGGCACCGGCGCAAGCCGCTTTGGGTTCGTCGCCGGGAAAAAAGTCGGCAACGCCGTCCGGCGCAATCGCACCAAGCGCCGGCTGCGCGAGGCGGTGCGGCATCGTCTGGCTGCCATTCCGCCGGGCTGGGACATTATCCTGATCTCGCGCGCCGGCGCAGAGCAAGCGGATTTGAAAGCCATCGACGCGGCGGTGGAAAACCTGCTGCGCCGCGCACACTTGATTCACAATTCCTGATTCGCAAGTCGTCCTATGAAATATCTAGCACTCGTTCCAATCAAACTCTATCAGCGATTGATCTCGCCCCTCTTGCCGCCCAGCTGCCGGTTCGTCCCCTCCTGCTCGCAGTACGGCTATGAGGCGATCACGCACTTTGGACTGGTCAAAGGCGGCTGGCTCGCCGTGCGGCGCGTCGTACGCTGCCATCCGCTCAACCCCGGGGGATACGATCCCGTTCCGTACGAATAATTGTTGGAGGCAATCCTTTTGTTGATTTCTCTTCGCGCGCGGCTGGCGGTGGCGCTCGTTGCAATCCTCGCCGCCGCGTTTCTCTTGGCGGGCTGCGCCGCGCCGGTCGCCGGCTGGTCGGGCGCGCAGGTCGCCAACCAGGTCGTCTATTTTGGCAGCGAAAGCGGCAAGGTCTTTGCGGTCAACGCGGCGGACGGCACGGTCAAATGGCAATTTCCCACCGACAAATCTCTCACTCCTCCGGCGTTGTATGCCACGCCCGTCGTCGCCGATAACGTGGTTTATTTTGGCGCGTCCGATAAAAACTTTTACGCGCTCGACGCGACCACCGGCGCGGTGAAATGGTCGCAGCCGTTCGCGGTGAGCGATCCGATCGTTTCCAGCGCGGTCGTCGCGGGCGGCGTCGTTTATTTTGGCGCGGACGATAAAAAGGTGTACGCGCTCGACGCCGCGACCGGCGCAAAGAAATGGGAATTCGCGACCGGCGGTCAAATCTGGGCAGACCTCACGTTCGCCAACGGCGTCGTTTACGCCGCCTCGCTCGATCACAAGTTGTACGCGCTGGACGCGGCGACCGGCGCGAAGGACTGGGAATTCGACGCGGGTGGAATCATCGCCGCCCAGCCCGCCGTCGCCAACGGCGTCGTCTACGTCGCTGGCTTGGCGAATGTGTACGCGCTCGACGCTGCCACCGGCAAACCCAAATGGAGCCAGCCGTTCGTCGCCAGCGGCTGGGTCTGGTCCAATCTGACGCTCGCGGACGGCGCGCTGTACTTTGGCACGCTCGATACCGGCAACGTCTACGCCGTCGACGCGACGACCGGCAAATTGAAATGGAACGCGCCGTTCACCGCGGGCGGTCCGGTGCGCTCCGCCATCGTCGTCGACAGCGGCGTCGCCTATTTCGGCTCGGACGATTTCAAAGTCTACGCGCTGGATGCCGCGACCGGCGCGGTCAAATGGAGTTATGCGACGAATAACCGCGTCGTCGCGTCGCCGGCGGCGGCGAATGGAACCCTGTTTGTCTCTTCGTACGACCGGTTGTTGTACGCGCTGAACAGCGCGGATGGCAAACCCAAGTGGATTTTGGATACCGGCAGCGGCAAGCTGGTCACACCCACGCCTGCCAGCAAATAGCGCGCTCTCATTTTGAGAACCTTAACCGCGCGGGCGGTAAGTGGACGGTAAGTTAGGAGTTGGTGGATGTTCGATTTTCTCGCCCCCGTCTGGAATACTTTTATCTTCAACCCGATGGTGAACGTACTCCTGTTCATCTACGTCCTCATCGGCAATTTTGGCATTGCGATCATCGCGTTCACGCTGCTGATCCGGCTTATCACACTGCCGTTTTACGGACAGCAGCAAAAGGCAATGCGAAAACAGCAATCGTTGATGGCGAGCAAAGAATGGCAGGAGATGCAGAAAAAGTACGCCAAGGACAAGGAGAAATTGTCGCAGGAACAGATGCGGCTCTACCGCGAAAACGGAGTGAATCCGCTGGGCGGCTGTCTCCCTGCGCTGATCCCCTGGCCCATTATGATCGGACTGTATCAATCGATCACGATGGTGATGGGCGCGCAGCCAGAACAACTGATGGAATTGTCCAAGCATCTGTACAACCTGCCGCAACTGATCGCCGCAGTGCCGGTGCAGAGTTTCTTCCTCGGTTTGAACCTTGCCACCGCGCCGACGGGCATCGGCTATATTGTGCCGGCGCTCGTTCTCGCCAGCACCTGGGTGCAGCAAAAAATGATGACGATGCCGAACGCGGATCCGCAAGCCGCGCAGATGAATCAATCGATGCAGCTGATGATGCCGCTCTTCATCGGCTACATTTCGCTTTCGTTTCCGATTGGTTTGTCGCTCTACTGGATCGTCTTCAATATCATCGGAATTATTCAGCAATACATGACGAATGGCTGGGGCAGTCTTGCGACCAGTTTGCCATTCTTCAGCGCAGCGCCGGCAACCGCTGGCGCGGATAAAGGGAAAAAGAATGTCGGGAAAAAGTCTTGAGGTTTCCGGCGCGTCCGTCGAACATGCCATTGAAAAGGGACTGACGGAGCTGGGACTTGAACGCGACGCGGTAAACGTCGAAATTCTAAGCGACGGCTCGCGCGGGCAGGCGGAACCGGGCGCGCCAGCGCGCGTCCGACTGACTCCGCTTGGCGAACCGGACGTCGCGGACGACGGGACCGCCGATGCGCGCACATCGGCAAAAGAGATTCTCGAAACGCTCTTGCGCGGGATGGGTTTGCGCGCGAGCGTGGAGGTGCTGCCGGACGCCGGCGCGGAAGACGCGCACGCGTTCGTGCTCAACATCGTCGGCGACGATTTGGGCGTGCTGATCGGTCGCCGCGGCGAGACGCTGCGCGATTTGGAATATCTGACGCGCCTGCTCGTCACGCACGAAACCGCCAAATCGCCCAAGCTCGTGGTCGACGTCGAAGGGTACCGCACGCGCCGCGAGCGCCAGCTGCGCGAACTGGCAAAGCGCATGGCGGAACGCGTCCAGTCGAATCGTCAGCCGATCACGCTGGAAGCGATGCCGCCGAACGAGCGTCGCATCGTCCACCTTTCACTGCGCGATCATCCCACCGTCAAGACGCAGAGCATCGGCGAAGGCGATCATCGCCGCGTGATGATCCTGCCAAAATGATGACGGATGACGGACGACCGATGACGGAGAATCACTCAACCGTCCACCGTCTTTCGTCCTCCGTCGGTCAAACGATGATTGATTTTCTCGTCATTGGTCACGTGGTTCAGGACGTCGTGCCGGAGGGCTACACCGTCGGCGGGACCACCACCTACAGTTCGATCACTGCGCGCAATCTGGGGCGAAGGCCGGGCATTGTCACCCGCCTCGCCCCTGATTTTGTGTTGCCTCCCGTTCTGCACGATGTCGCGGTTGCGCGCGTTTCCTCCGCGCAAACGACGACGTTTCACAACATCTATCACGACGGACACCGCCAGCAATTTCTGCTCTCGGTTGCCGACGCGATTCAGCCGGACGATGTGCCCGCTGAATGGCGCGCCGCGCCGATCGTGCACCTGGGTCCGCTCGCGCGCGAGCTTGATCCGCGGTTCGCTACACTTTTTCCACATTCGCTCGTCGGCGTGACGCCGCAGGGCTGGCTGCGCCAGTGGGACGAATCGAAACGCGTCCGAATGCGACCGTGGAAAGAAGCGCGCGAGATTCTGCCGCACGTCGATGTGCTGGTCCTGAGCGAAGAAGATTTGAACGGCGACGCGGCGCTGATGGACGAGTACGCGCGCTTGACGCGCATCGCGGTGATGACACAGGGACGCGAGGGCTGCGTCGTGTTCACGCAAGGGCAAGCGCGGCACATCCCCGGTTTTCCGGCGCGCGAGGTCGATCCAACCGGCGCGGGCGATGTCTTCGCCGCCGCGTTTTTCATTCGCCTGCAGGAAACGCAAGACCCTTTTGACGCCGCGCGCTTTGCGAACGCGGTCGCGTCGTTCTGCGTACAAGCGCCAGGCGTCGCCGGCATCCCGACGCGCTCACAAGTAGAAGAACGATTGTCCAATAGTCGGATCGTCTTGTAGTCACCTAGTCAAGACTATTCGACCATCAGACTACGAGACTAGATGACGATTACCTACACTTTCGCCAACCAGAAAGGCGGCGTCGGCAAGACGACCACCGCGATCAACCTCGCCGCGAACCTCGCCGTGCGCGGCAAGCGCGTGCTCCTCGTCGACATCGATCCGCAGGCGAACGCCACCTCATCGCTCGGTGTGGACAAAGCCGCGCCGATCTATTCGATCTACCACGCGCTCGTCGACGGCGTGCCCATCGACCAAATCGTAATGCTCACCAAGCGGCTGCACCTCGATCTCGTCCCGTCCGCGCCGACGCTTGCGGGCGCGGAGGTGGAATTGGTCGGCGAAGAGAAACGCGAACACCGCCTGGCAAATGCACTCGCGCCGCTGGCGGAGCGCTACGATTACATCTTCGTCGATTCGCCGCCGTCGCTGGGCTTGCTCACCATCAACGCGCTCGTCGCCGCCAACGCGGTGATTATTCCGATCCAGTGCGAGTACCTCGCGCTGGAGGGCTTGTCGCAGCTCATCAACACGATCCAATTGGCGCAGCAAAGTTTGAACCCGCGTCTGCGGATCGCCGGGATGGCGATGACGATGTACGATTCGCGAACGCACCTCGCCTTGCAAGTCGTCGAAGAAGTCGCCAAACATTTCCCCGAATTGATTTTTCACACCGTCATTCCGCGCAGCGTTCGCATCGCCGAAGCGCCAAGTTACGGCGAGCCGCTCGTCTCCTTCGATCCCAAATCGCGCGGCGCACAGGCGTACGAGGAACTGACGAAAGAGTTGCTTGCGCGTGAAGCGACAAGCAGGACGGAAGACGGAAGGCGGAAGACGGAACAATTTCATCCGTCATCGGTCGTCCGTCCTTCGTCAGGGAGTTAGACATGGCTCCACCCAAACACGGTCTCGGTCGCGGGCTGGGCGCGCTGATTCCGCCCGGCACCACCACCGCGCTGGCGCAAGGCGTGCGCGAGGTTCTCGTCGCGGCGATCACGCCGAATCCACGCCAGCCACGCCACAAGATGGATCCGGACGCGCTGCGCGGACTGGCGGATTCGATCAAAGAACACGGGTTGATCCAACCGCTCATCGTGACCCTCGCGCCGGACTCGACTGAACTCGCGCCGCGCTACCAGCTCATCGCCGGCGAGCGGCGCTGGAGCGCGGCGAAACTCGCCGGCTTGGAGCGCGTGCCGGTGATCGTCCGCGGCGCAACGCCGCAGGAAATGCTGGAGCTAGCGCTCGTCGAAAACATCCAGCGCGCGGACTTGAATCCGCTGGAAGAAGCCGCGGCATACCGTTCGCTAATGGACGATTTTGGTTTGACGCAGGAGCAAGTCGCCGCGAAGGTCGGCAAGAATCGCACAACGGTGGCGAACGCGCTGCGCCTGCTGAAACTGCCGCCCGAACTTCAAGCCGCGCTGGCAGACGAATCGATCAGCGAAGGGCACGCGCGCGCGATTCTCACCGTGGAAGACGAGTCGCGGCAGCACGCGCTGCTGCGCGCGGTGATCGACGGCGGTTTATCGGTGCGGCAAACGGAAGAAACCGCGCGCCGCGCCAATGCGGAATCGGAACCGAAAGCGCCCGCCGCGCCGGCGCACGCCGGCGCGCGTGCGCCGCGCGAAGAACGCGAGATGCCCGCCGCTACGCGCGCGCTCGAAGACGATTTCCGCAAGGCGCTGGGCACCAAAGTACAGGTCTCGCGCTCGCGCCAAGGCGGCAAGATTGTGGTATACTTTTATTCGGAAGAAGAACTCGAAGCGATTTACGAAAAAATCGTGGGACGAGGGTAACGCCTCGCCATTGAGGTTTGGATGAGCGACCGCGTCGTATCGCCAAAACCGAATGACGAAGAGGGCAAGCTCGAACTCTCGCTGCGCCCCAAACGACTGGACGAGTACATCGGTCAGGACAAGGTCAAGCAGAACTTGAAGATTCTGATCGAAGCGGCGAAAGCGCGCGGCGAAGCGATCGATCACGTTTTGCTGTACGGACCGCCGGGCTTGGGCAAAACGACGCTTGCGAACATCATCGCGCACGAAATGCAGACGTCGATCAAGACGACGTCCGGTCCCGCGATCGAGCGCCCTGGCGATCTCGCCGCGATTTTGACGAATCTGCGCCTCGGCGACGTGCTGTTCGTCGACGAGGTGCATCGCCTCGCGCGTCCAGTGGAAGAAGTGCTCTATCCGGCGATGGAAGACTTTCAGCTCGACATCATCATCGGCAAGGGACCGAGCGCGCGCAGTATTCGATTGAAGATGCCGCGCTTTACGCTGATCGGCGCGACAACGCGGTACGCGATGATGTCCGCGCCGTTGCGCGACCGCTTCGGCGCAGTCTATCGGCTGGACTTTTACGACCAGAGCGCGATGGAGACGATTGTGCATCGCTCCGCCGGCATTTTGGGCGCGCCGATCGACGCGGCGGGCGTGACCGAGATCGCGCGGCGCGCGCGCGGCACGCCGCGCGTCGCGAACCGGCTTTTGAAGCGCGTGCGCGATTACGCGCAGGTGCGCGCGGACGGCGCGATCACCGCGGCGGTTGCCAGCGACGCGCTCGCGATGCTCGAAGTCGACGCGCTGGGGCTGGACGACATCGACCGCAAGGTATTGAAGACGATCATCGAGAAATTCGGCGGCGGACCGGTCGGCTTGGAAACCATCGCCGCTTCGATCAGCGAAGAAGCCGACACGATCATGGATGTCTACGAACCGTACCTGCTCCAGTTGGGCTTTCTCGATCGCACGTCGCGCGGGCGCGTGGCGACGCGCGGCGCGTACGAGCATCTGGGATTGAAATATCCCGAGTCAGCGCAGGAACGGTTGATGTGACCATCCACATCCTGCGCGAACGCGCTACGGCAGAGCAAGTGAGTGAGATGCTGCAAGCATACAGTACGATCATCAAACTGGCTGTAGACACGGAACGCCAGATTGTCGCCGGTGGTGGAGAGTGGCACGCAGATTGCGAAGCCGAATTGCTGCGAGACGGAAGCCGTCAGGAAAATATCTGGGGAGCCGATTGGCTTCCCGACACTCAACAGGTCAGGTTTGAAGCGTTGATTACTCAATCTAACATAAATTGGTTTACAATGCAGGTATGATATGGAAACCATCT
>VFSW01013026.1_pt1 | contig 11575 bp, 9 predicted proteins | sample 5358111 | NCBI WGS metagenome assembly VFSW01 (sample SAMN11554181, study PRJNA540505) | mine drainage metagenome | isolation source: sediment from site ElyBrook_90M | place: USA: Ely Copper Mine, Vershire, VT | collected 2017 | reverse complement strand
CGATCGCCGTCAGCCCCATCACGGTCTCCGACGCGACCGACTATTCGCTGCAGTTCGCCGGTTCGCCGCCGCCGCTCAACGTGCCCGCCGGAGGTTCGGCGGCTTTCAAAGTGGTCTTCACGCCGAGACAGGCGCACGCGCTGCCCGCGACGCTTACGGTTGGCACTTATATCTTCCCGCTCACCGGCAGCGGGTATCTGGCTTATCCAACGCCCTCGCTTCAACTCAGCTCGCCGTCGCTTCAGAGCCGCCAATCGCCGGGCGTTTCGGTCCAACTCTCCGCGCCCGCGCCGCTCGATGAAACGTTCCAATTGCAAATGTCCTTCACCCCCAGCGCGGCGAACGCCAGCGGCGATTCGGCAATTCAGTTTCTGTCGGGCAATCCGCTGAACGCCGCGGTGACGATTCCGCGGGGCCAATCGGCGAGCGAGACATTGACCTTTCAAACGGGAACGACCGCCGGGACGATCCTCTTCACGCTGACTCCGCCCGCGGGCGCGCCGGTCACCCAATCGTTAACGATCGCTCCGGAGATTGCCGGCATCGACGCGGCCACCGCGGTCGCCGAAAGCACTCAGATCGTTTTGAGCGTCACCGGATTCGACAACACCCATGCCGCGTCCCAGCTTCAATGCACGTTCTACAACGCCAGCGGGAAACCCATCCCTCCGGGCGTGATCACGGCCGACACCTCCAGCGCCTTCGCCCAGTACTTCGCGGCGAATGGCGAGGCCGGAGGCGCATTCGGCCTGCGAATCGCGTACCCGGTCACGGGCGACGTCACCCAAGTGGCGGGCGTGACGTTCACCATCACCAATCCGGCTGGGACCACGACCGCGCAAACCCTGACGTTTTAAACGCCCGCGGCGCGTTGCGGACTTCGTCCCGCTTCGGCTACGTTAGAAAGTGGAGGAATGGCCGAGTGGTTGAAGGCGGCGGTCTTGAAAGCCGTTAGCGGGGAAACTCGCTCGGGGGTTCGAATCCCTCTTCCTCCGCCAGATTCAAATATTTGATAATAAACATCTTGCATTGCATGGCTTTCAACTGTGGCGAATTTGCGCCGCAGTTGGCGTGTGCGCGACATCTGCGTTGGGCACTGGAATGATTGCCGCTACACCTCGCCAAACCCCAAGAAGCGAAGCGCCTGCCCGGCCGGCTGATCTTTGGCGGTGGCTCTCCCATCAACGCAAGAAGAAGCGAATGAAGAAAGCCATCGACGCCCGTCGCCCACGTGGGATGTGGATGCGATCGCCGCTAGGGCGGTTCAGACATTGGCCTGCAGCCCGGAGTGCAAAGAACGATAATGTCTGAAGGGTCCCCTGATGTCTCTCGAGCAGGCCATTCTGGAAATAGTTCACGGACTGTCGGCGCATAAGCAGCGCGAGCTTTTCGACTACGCTTCCCGTCTTCAAAATGAGAGCACGAAGAAACCTCCGTTCAGGAGTATCGAAGGCTTGTGGGCCAACCTGGGCATCTCATTATCCGCTGAAGAAATCGATGAGAATCAGCGCGAGATGTGGCGCAACTTTCCCAGGGAAGATATCTGATGCCGGGTGTCGTTGTCGATACCCATACCATCGTTTGGTATCTGTCGAAGGATTCCCGGCTGTCGCCGGCGGCTCATGAAGCGTTAACAAGGGCGACGACCGGCGGCGAGCTCATTCATATTCCGTCCATCTGTCTGGTTGAACTGGCTTACCTTACTGAAAAGGGCCGATTGCCCACTGTTGCGCGTGAGGCCCTGATTGAGGCGCTGGACGATCCCGCGGATCCATGCGCACTCGTTCCGCTCGACCGGCTCGTGGCGGAGGCCCTGGAGTTCGTCCAACGAACCGAAGTGCCGGATCTGCCCGACCGCATCGTCGCCGCCACTGCCCTAGCGCTCCGAGTTCCGTTGATCAGCCGCGACCGAAAGGTTCGCGCGTCGCAGGTACAGACAATTTGGTAGCGCACCTCACTTCTGAACGGCGAGGGCGACACGCCAGCGAATTATCTCCGCGGACACCGGTTCACGATTTCATTTGACGGAGCCGCTCGAGCGCCTTCTCTTGAGACCGGTGGCGGCCTACCTTGAAATCGCGTTTACCCGCGATGGAAATCTCGATGTCGTCTCCTGCTTTGAGATCGAGCGCTTCGACAACCACCGCGGGAAGACGCACAGCCAAACTGTTGCCCCATTTGCGAGTGCGCAAGCCGCCTGTGGGGGGAATGGTGGCCTTCGGCGGGCGTGACGATCCAGATCCCGCCCGCGCCGTCTTTATCGCGAGAGACCGAGACCGGATACACATGACCGGGCAGATTAATGTCGCCCTCTCAAGGGAACGCGCCAAAATCTGTTTGGGTGAATATGCGGGGCGAGTGGACTATTCCGAACGACGGTCGCGCGCGAGGGGCCGAATCGCTAAGCCATCTTGCGATATCTTCCGGAGTGGTCTCCGGTCACCCGAACCGGCCCGGCTTCGACGCTCGCGTTTTTCGGCGGCTCGTCGTTTTGGCCAGGAAATATGTCGAGCTTGGCCGTACTGGCCTTCAGACCGAGCGGTAGATCCCGGTGGAAGGGCGGCGGCTGACGGCTCTGGTCTCCTGTTGTGAGATCCCCTTCCCACCAAGCAAAAGCCCAGGGAGTCCGGCACCGGGAAGCTACCTCACACGGCCGCACAGTCGCCTCAGCAGGACGAGTGGCATCGTCTACCCGATTTATGGCCGCGAGGGCGTCCCGATACGCAACCATTCTTTTGAAATCGTCCACGAAGCGGGAAAACGATCGTCCTCCGTCCCGCGTTCATTCGTCAGAACCCCTCCCAAACGTGCGCGGCGAACTCCTTGCGGCGCGTGAAGCCGATGCGTTCGTACAGACGCACAGCGCGGGTGTTCGCCGTGGTCACCGTAAGGGTCGCCAGCTTGCACCCGGTGGCGGTGAGCGCGTCGAGCGAACGGCGCATCAGTTCGTATCCCAGGCCTTGGCCGGATGCTTCCGGCGCGATGCAAATCTGGGTGATGTGGCCGATGTCGGACGAAACCAGGCTGGAGAGGCACATGCCGGCCAAGCGGGTGGTGGAAGTGGAGAAGGCGAGAAACGACGCGGGGCGGAAGAAGCTGCCGCAGCCGGGATAACTGATGATGTTGGAGAGGAAGCGCAGCGCGCCGGCCGGGGTGCGGTACTGATCGTTGATGTCGCTGTCGATGTGATCGCGGTAGGCCGAGGCCAGGAGAACGGCGGCCTCCTCGTGACGAAGCTCGCTCCAGTGGCCTATGGTGAACTTGCCCGAGGCCGGGCCGGGCGCAAGCGGGGCGGTCTTCCGCAGGTCGAGCTCGAGAAACAGGCGCGGAAATACATGCACGAAGCGCCGGTGCGGAAGGGCGGACAGACGGGGCGCGTCCAGCATCATCAACTGCGACTCGACGCGGCGGACGGATTTCGTTTGCAGGATTTGATCGAGCACGGCGCCCAGCAGCATCGCGTGGTTGGCCGGAGTGGATGCGGCCTTCGTTACGTAAAGATCGCCGATCAGACCCTTGCCGTCCTCATTGACGAAATAGGCGTAACCGGCCATCCTGCCGCCGACCATCAGCGCGGAACCGTTCAGCGCGCGCAGGTCCTGGAACTGCTGCACCAGGCCGGCCGAGGCGCGGAAGTCCCAACTCAACGCCGAGCGCCAAACGCCGATTTCCTCTTCGAGAATGGGAGCGATCTGGCCGGCGGGGAGCGTCCGCAAGTCGACCGTCCGCGTCTCGTCCGCTCCGGGAAGGACGCCAGAATCCAAAGCCGCCGCCATCACCCTCAGACTATACCGGATACGGCGCGGCGACAACCTCGTCTTTCAGAAAACGCTGAATTCCCTTCGCCGCCTGGCGGATGCGTTCGTTGTTCTCCACCAGCGCGAATCGCACGTGGCCCTCGCCCATCGGCCCGAAACCGATGCCGGGCGAGACCGCCACGAGCGCTTTTTCCATCAGGAGCTTGGAAAATTCCAACGAGCCGGCCGCGCGGTACGGCTCCGGAATGGGCGCCCAGACGAACATCGCTCCCCGCGGCGGCTCAACCGGCCAGCCGGCCTTCGCCAGCCCGGATACCAGCACGTCGCGGCGCTTCTGATACGTCGCGGCGATCTTCTTCGTCTCCTCCCGGCATTCGCGCAAGGCGATGATCGAGGCGATCTGGATCGGCTGGAAGACGCCGTAATCGAGATAGCTTTTGATGCGCGCCAGCGCGCCGATCAGTTTCCGGTTGCCGAGACAAAAGCCAACGCGCCAGCCGGCCATGTTGAAACTTTTCGAAAGCGAGTAGATCTCCACCGCGACTTCTTTCGCGCCTTCGACCTGTAAAATACTGGGCGCTTCATAGCCGTCGAAACAGATGTCGGCGTAGGCGAAATCGTGTACGACGATGGTGCCGTGGCGGGCGGCGAGCGCGATCAATTCCTTGAAGAAATCCAGATCCACCGTCTGCGTCGTCGGATTATGCGGGAACGACACCAGGATCATTTTCGGAGGCTTCGAAGCGGTTCGGTAGACGTTTTCAAGCCCGGCGAGGAACGTGGCCGGATCGGGCATGGGCAGCATGCAAGCCTGGCCCTCCGCCATGATGACGCCGTATTGATGGATGGGATACGCCGGATTCGGCGACACGACGACATCGCCCGGTCCGACCACGGCGAACAGCAGATGGGCGATGGCGTCTTTGGCGCCGATGGTGACGATGGCTTCCTTGTCGGCGTCCAAGGCGACGCCGTATTTGTCCCGGTAATGGTTGACGATTTCCTGGCGCAGATGAGGGATGCCTTTCGATACCGAGTACCGGTGATTGCGCGGGTTGCGGGCCGCTTCCACCAACTTGGCGACCACCGGACGCGGCGTCGCGCCGTCCGGGTTGCCCATTCCTAAATCCACCACATCGCATTGTCCGGCGCGCAGCTTGGCCTTCATTTCGTTGATGACGGCGAAGACGTACGGCGGAAGTTTTTCGATGCGGTAAAACTTGTCGGAAAATTGCGGCATCCTTCCATTCTACGGGCACGGCGGCGCGGGGTTGTAATCTGGGAACATGCTGACCGATCTTGTCCAGATCCGCCGCCTGGGTGAGAAGAAGATGGCGGAGAACGGAAAATTCCGCGCCTATCTGAAGCGGCACACCTTCGTCGAGCGCCGTTTGAAACATATCGCCGAAGAAGTGGCGGACCAAATCGACTGCACCCAATGCGCGAATTGCTGCCGCGTGGCAACGGCGGCGGTGACGCGGCGCGACATCGAACGGCTGGCGAAGTTCATCGGCATGAGCCCGGCGGAGTTGACCGCAACCTACACCACGCCATCGGAGGAAGAGGGGCGTGTGCTGAAACACGACGCCAACGGATGTCTGTTTCTCAAAGGCAATCTCTGCACGGTATACGAGGGGCGCCCCGACTCGTGCCGGGACTTCCCGCACCTGGTGCATGGAAGCGGATCGTTCCTGAGCCGGCTGTGGGTGATGCCGGACCGCGCCTGTTATTGCCCCATCGTCTATAACTCGCTGGAGGAGTTCAAGCGCGAAACCGGTTTCCGCGCCAACGCATGAAACGCGTTCACGCCTGGTTGATGGCACGGGTCTCGGCGCGCTACGAACGGCTGGTGGAGGATCGCAAACGGCGGTTGTTGGGGGCGATCGAAGGCGATGTGCTCGAGATCGGCCCAGGCACGGGACCGAACCTGCGCTACTTGTCCCGCGGCACGCGGTGGATCGGCGTGGAGCCGAATCCGTTCATGCACGCCTATCTGCGCCGGACCGCGGCGCGCTTGTCCGTTGCCGCCGACATTCGGCTGTGCGGAGGAGAAACGCTGCCCGCCGCCGATGGTAGCGCCGACGCGGTGGTGTCGACCCTGGTTCTGTGTTCGGTGAGCGATCCGGAATCGGTGCTGCGCGAAATCGTGCGGGTGCTGAAACCGGGCGGACGCTTCGTCTTCGTGGAGCACGTCGCGGCGCCGGATGGCACAGGGCTGCGCGCGCTGCAGCGGTTCTTCGGCCCGTTGTGGCGTGCGGCGGCCGACGGCTGCCGTCTCGACCGGGAGACCGCGGCGATGATCGAGCGGGCCGGATTTCAAGAGATTTTCCAAGAGGAGTTCCGTCTACCGCTGGGTCTGGTAGCGCCGCATGTCGCGGGATTCGCGGTGAAGTAGGAACGCGGGAATGGCTCACCGAATTTTGCCGGCGCTTCCGGTGGACGCTCTTCTCGACGATGTGCTCGGCGCGCTGAGGACCTCGCCGAACCTGGTGCTGGAGGCGCCGCCGGGCACGGGGAAAACCACGCGTGTCCCGCCGGCGCTGCTCGGCTTGGGAGGCCATGTGCTGGTGCTCGAACCCAGACGCATCGCCGCGCGCATGGCGGCCCGCCGCGTGGCCGCGGAGATGGGCGAAGCGGTGGGGGAAACCGTTGGCTATCAAGTGCGGTTCGACGAAGTCTCCGGCCCGCGCACGCGCCTCCGCTTTCTCACCGAAGGCGTGCTGGTGCGCCGGCTGCTGAACGATGGGAACCTGAACGGCGTGGCGGCGGTATGTCTCGACGAGTTTCACGAGCGGCATCTCGACGGCGATCTCGCCATGGCGCTGCTGCGGCGGTTGCAGCGGACTCGCCGGCCCGATCTGAAGCTGGTGGCGATGTCGGCCACGCTCGCCTCTTCTTCCGTCGCGTCGTTTCTCGGCGGCTGCCCCATTCTGCGCAGCGAAGGCCGGCCCTTCGATCTCGCGGTGGAATATCGCCCCTACTCGGCGGCGCCGCTGGAGCGGCAAGTGTTGGAACCGGTGGAGCGGTTAACGGAAGCGGGAACCAGCGGCGACGTTTTGGTTTTTCTTCCCGGCGCCGCCGAGATCGCCCAATGCGCGCGCGCCGTCGAATCGTTGGCGCGGAGCCGCGGCATCGACGTTCTTCCGCTGCACGGCTCGCTCCCGGCCGGGGAGCAGGACCGCGCGGTGGCGCCCTCGGCGCGGCGCAAGCTGATCCTGTCCACCAATGTCGCCGAGAGTTCCATCACCGTCGAAGGCGTGCGCGCGGTGATCGACTCCGGCCTGGCGCGGTTCGCAGGCGACTCCCCGTGGACCGGCCTTCCCACTCTGACCATCGGCAAAATCGCGCAGGCTTCGGCGACGCAGCGCGCCGGACGCGCCGGGCGCACCGGACCCGGCCGCGTGGTGCGCCTCTACACCGCCGGCGATCTGCGCCGGCGCCCGCAAGAGGAAACGCCGGAGATCCTGCGGCGCGAATTATCGCAACTGGTTTTGAACCTCCACGCGGCCGGCGTCTCCGATCCGCGCGCGCTCGATTGGCTCGACGCACCGCCGGAGGCCGCGCTCGCGGCGGCGGAGGAATTGCTTCTGGATCTGAACGCTTTCTCGAAGGCGCAAAGGGTGCGGCGCGCACCACCAGACTCAATAAGGAGCGGATCGCGCCGCACTCCGTCTTGTGCGGGTTACTTACAAGAAGCACGCCTTACGCCGCTCGGCCGCGCCATGACGCGCTATCCGCTCCATCCGCGTCTGGGGCGCTTGGTGGTGGAGGGCGTGAACCGCGGCGCGGGCCGCGAGGCGTGTCTGGCCGCCGCGTGGCTGAGTTCGGGCGCGCGTTGCCCGTCGCCGGATTTTCTCGCGGCGCTCGAAACGGATGCGCCCTTCGAAGTCCGCACGATCGCACGGCAACTGGAGCGCGTCGCGCGGCCCGAAGCCTCCTCCGGCGAAGACGAAGACGGATTGGCGCAGGCGCTCCTCCGCGCCTTCCCCGACCGTGTCGCCAGGACGAAACCGTCCGGGCAACTCGCCTTGTGCAACGGAGACCACGCGCGGTTCGCCGGCGCCAACCCGCCCGAGTTTCTTCTAGCGCTCGATGTCGAATCGCGCGCCGGGGCCGCGCAGCCGCTAGTCCGGCTGTTTTGCCCGATCCGCCCCGATTGGCTTTTGGAGGGCTGCCAAGCCGTCGAAAGCGTGGTGTGGAATGCGCGCGCCGAACGGGTGGAAGCGCGCGGCGCGTTGGTGTACCGCCAGCTCGCCATCGAGGAAACCGATTCCGGCGCCCCCGATCCGGAGCGAGCGGAGACGCTTCTCGCCGAATACGCGCTGCAAGCCGGCCTCGGCCGTTTCACCGATGAGGTCGCCCTCCGCGAGCTGCTGGCGCGGACCGCCTTCGCCGCCGCGCACGGCCCCATCCGGCGCCTGGAGCCCACCGACGCCGAGGCCTGTCTGCGCGAGCTTTGCCGCGGATGCCGCGGGTTCGCGCAACTGCGGGAGGCCTGCGCCGGCTTCCTTTCTTTGCTTGAAACAAAAGCGGGCAATCCCGTTTTATTGGAAGAGCGCGCGCCGTCGCGCCTGCGCCTACCCAACGGACGCGCGGCGCGCATTCATTACGAGCCGGATCAACCCCCTTGGGCCGCGTCCCGGATGCAGGATTTCTTCGGTCTGGCCGCAACGCCGCGAATCGGCCGCGGCTCGACCCCGCTGACGCTCAAGCTGCTGGCGCCCAATCAACGCCCCGTCCAAACCACATCCGACCTCGCCGGCTTCTGGGAGCGGCTCTATCCCAGTCTCCGCCGCGAACTTTCCCGGCGCTATCCCAAGCACCGCTGGCCGGAAAAACCTGCGTAGCGGGGCGATAATCTTTCCACAATATTTCCCGGTTCGGTACTAAGGAAATAATCGGGCCGTGGTGACTTTCGGGCTAGAGTAGCCGTCGCGGCCCGCTTCCGAGCCGCGTGCGCGGCGCCGCGCGGTATCGTATAAAGATATTTAGTATCAATAACTTACAATGTACCGGTACCAAAACAACGGAGCCGGCGCCCGGATCGAGCCTCGCTTCCGGCTCCAGTACGAGCGGTTCTTGTGGGAGTGCCGAATTCCCGCTATTCTCCAGTTGCGGCCGGTAATGTCTATAAATCCCGCCGCGAGAATTTCTACCATTTCAGCTAATTCCACGGAGGAACTATTTCAATGAATCGCTTCTTACTCGCGACGATCACCGCTCTCGGATGCGCCACACTCGGCCACGCCGGCAGCTTCACCTGGGATTTCAACCAATTTCTGGGCGTTCTGGGCACCTCTCAGTCGTTCGGTTCCACGCCCAACAGCGGCGTGAATATCTCCGCCTATGGCTACCGTTGCGAGAGCTCGAACCTCACCGGCTGCACCGCCGCCGATCTCTACGGCAAAAGCGGCGGCTCGGGCGAGGACGGCCTCGGCATTTATAACAACGACGGCCAGAACGAAATCAATTCGAACCAGTTCGTCCAACTCGATCTCACCAGCTTCTTCGCGCACTCCCCCACCAGCGAGACCTTCACGATCCAAAGCGTCCAAAGCAACGAGGGATTCGCCTTCTATCAATCGAACTCGCTCGGCTTGGCCGGGGCTTTGATCACCGGAAGCACTTCCGGCTCCGGCTCGATTTACTCCACCACGTTCACGCTCAACCCGAACAAGGGCGATTTCATTTCGCTGGCGGCGACGCGCGGCAACGTCCTGCTGAGCGGCCTCAGCACCAGTTTCAGCTCCGAATCTCCCGAGCCCGCCACCCTCGGCCTTGTCGGGAGCGCGCTGGTCGGTCTAGCTTCCCTCCGGCGCCGCAAAGCGAATCGCTAAGCGCGCGCTTCCACCGCCGAAGCCGGCCGGCGCGATTCTCCTTCGTCGCGCCGGCCGGAAACCGGGGTTCCATCGCCGGCGCGCTAATGGTCGAAGGAGAAGATCACGCCTAAAATCAGCAGGTGTTGTGTAGGAGTCAAGCCGGGCACGCCCATCGCGGCGTCGGCGCCGCGGTAGAATCCTCCCTCCGGTCCCCGCGAATCGTCATACCGGTGTTCCAAACGCACGATGGTGGTGGTTTGCCGGTACGGGATCCGGTATTCGAGTGTGGACGTGATGGCTTTTACGGTTTGACTGGCTAATGTCCACCGCCCGCTGGGATCCCAAAAGAACTCGGGGCGAACCGTTACGCTCCACCGCGTGCTTAGCGCCCAATGCATGGGCAACTGCGCGGCCGTCATCCTGGCGTTCAGGCTCATCGCGGCGTCCACCCGCTCCGCCGAATAGATCGATTCGAGCGCCACGGTGAACCGGCTTCCCTTGCGTTCGACGATGCTGTCGGAAAGGAAACGCCAATAGTTGAGCGACGTGTTCGCCTGTTGCGGCCCCTCTAGAACCGTCTCTTTCATCGTCACGCGCGGAGTCGCCTTGTAAACGATTTGGCCGCCCGTGCTCGGAACGTGGTTGGCGTTGGCCAAGTGCCAATATCCGTTGATCACGTAAAGCGTGCCGGTCAATTTGTCGCTGAAAGGATAGCTGGCGTTCACCCCCATCATCAGGTACGGCGTGAAGTCGGCTCCCCAGGGCCGGGTGTAGTTGAAATTATCCTTGGCGTAGAGGGAATCGTACCCGATCAAACTGCCGAAGATTCCGCCCTGCACCGTAAGCCCCTTGCCGATCGGCGCCAGATACGACACATCCGCCAGGCCGAGGTGGCTCAGCCAATTCGATCCGGGGAGGTTGGGCGCCGTCGCCGAAAAGCCAAACACCTCGGAATCCTTGCCGGCTTGGAGAGTCAACTCCGTACCCCAACGCGACTGTTCGGAAGCTTGTTTCTTGATGTACACGGCCGCCATGTTTACATTCGCCTGGTCGACATACCGCGTGGTCCCGCGGCTGCGGAAGAGGTCGTTCGCCGGATGATTGAAATCGAGCAAATAGCCGAGGTCGATGAAGCCGCCGTATTGCCAGGCGGGAGCGGGCGGCTGCGCCGGTGGCGATTGAGAGGGCTGATCCTGCGCCGCCGCCCCATCGACCGCCAGAAGCGACGCGCCCGCGGCGCCATCCAGCGGAGCCGGGTCCTCCGCGCTGCCCGTTTGTCCCCACAGGATGGAAGAACAACACAGGACCGCCGCGAAGATTCCGCTGTTAAAATGTCCCGGATTCGCCAAACGATTGAGTGGCCGCAACTCCTTATGGATGGGGCCGGTTCTCCCTTCGCGTGTCTTCCGCCGCCGGCGTCAATTCGCACGACGTTCGGCAAGCGCTCTTTGATCAGTGTCGCATCCGGACGGGAAAGCCCGCCCGCGGCGCCGCTCGCCGGCCCCGCCAGTTGTGGTGAAATCGTGGCCAGAGACCGCCCAATGCCACGCTTGATCGAACGCCCGCCCGTTGGTCCGAGTTCCGCGCCTCGCCGCGCCGAAGGCGAAACCCGCTTGCCCTTTATCCTCGGAGTCCGCCGCTAAGGCATGCGTCCCTCTTCCCCGAAGCCGGCGCTCGCGCCCACTCCCGAACCGCGCTGGCCCGCCGTCGCCGCCGTCCTCGCCGTGGGCGTCCTCAATCTCGCCCTCCCCGAGCCGCTTTCCCCCGGTCCGCGCTGGCTGCTCCTCCTCCTGCTCGCCGTCCTTCTCGTGCCCACCCTCCTCGCCCGCCGCTACTCGTACGCGCGAGTGAACAACGTCTTCGGGCATGTCCTGTCCAGTCTCATCACGCTATTCCTCATCTGGTCCGTGGCCATGCTCATTCGCCGCTTGCCGCTGCACCAGGAGCCTCCGGCCTTGCGCCTGCGCTCGGCCGCGCTCCTATGGGTCACCAATATTC
>VFSW01013025.1_pt1 | contig 11576 bp, 9 predicted proteins | sample 5358111 | NCBI WGS metagenome assembly VFSW01 (sample SAMN11554181, study PRJNA540505) | mine drainage metagenome | isolation source: sediment from site ElyBrook_90M | place: USA: Ely Copper Mine, Vershire, VT | collected 2017 | reverse complement strand
CGCCTCGGCTGGATGACGCGCGCCCATCCATTCATTCTGGACGGCCGGCGGCTCATCGTCCCGCTCTACCACGACGGCTTTTCGTTCTCGCTCATGGCCATCACCGACGACTGGGGCCGCACCTGGCACACCAGCACGCCGCTCATCGGCGCGGGCAACATCCAGCCCAGCATCGTGCAGCGCCGCGACGGCTCCCTCTACACGCTGATGCGCGACAACGGCCCGCCGCCCTTCCGACTGGCGCAAAGCGACTCGCGCGACCGGGGCGAAACCTGGAGCCCCGTCACCGACAGCGCCCTGCCCAATCCCGGCTCCGGCGCGGAAGTCATCGGGCTGCGCAACGGCCATTGGGCGCTCATCAGCAACGACACCGAGCGCGGGCGGAACAGCCTGGCCGTGCAAATCTCCGACGACGAGGGCCGCACCTGGAAATGGAAGCGCCACCTGGAATACGACCCACCCGGTCCGGAAGCCGGCTCCTACCATTATCCTTCCATCATCCAGGCCCGCGATGGCACGCTACACGCCAGCTACAGTTACCACCTCGGCCGGCGCAATCTGCCGAAGGACGTGGACGGTGACCCGGCTGCCAAGTCCATCAAGCACGCCCATTTCAACGAGGCGTGGGTGGTGGCGGGCGACCACTGAGGGCGCTGCCCGGCAGTTCCTGCGGACCGGACCAGTTCCGCGAGCCACGGTGCGGGACTCCCGCGCCCGACCGCGTTCAGCGCTTCGCGCCCCACTCATTGAGCGCCTTCTCGTCCGCGGGCGGCGTGGCGGTGAGATGCAGAAACTCCATCGCTTCGCCGATCAGGTAGAGCGAGCCGGCGATCACCACGAACGGGTCGTTGCCCGCCAGCCGGAAGGCGTCGGCGAGGGACACACAGACGGCGACCTGGGCTTCGGGATTGGTGCGGCGACAGGCCGCGCGGAGTTTCGCCGGGTCGGCGCTGCGTTCGCTGCCCACCGGCGTGCAGAGGATGCGCGCCGCCAGCGGGGCGAGAATTTCACACATCAAATCCCAATCCTTGTCCTGCATGATCCCGAGAATGACCGTCGGCTGCGTGTTCGGGAAATGTTCTTCCAGCGCGGCGCGCAGCGTGGTGACGCCGCCGGAATTGTGCGCGCCGTCGAGCAACAGCCGCTGGATCGGCTTGGGGGCGGACCGGCCGTCGGCCGCGCGGAGTGGCCGCTCGACCAATTGCAGCCGGCCCGGCCACCGCACGCCCAGCAATCCGGCGCGAATTGCCGCGTCGCTGACGGGCACCTGCGCCTGCAAGGTCCGCACGGTGGCCAGGGCGACGGCGGCGTTCATGCGCTGGTGCCAGCCGAGCAGCGGCAGCCGAAGCGTGTCCAGCGGCGGATGCTGCGTGTGCGCGGGGGTGACCAGCGTCAACGGACTGTGCTGCTGGAGTGCGGTCTCCTGGATGACGGCCAGGGCCTCGGGTTCCTCCGCGGCGGTGATGGCGGGCACGCCGGACTTGAGGATGCCCGCCTTTTCCGCCGCGATGCGCGCCAGCGTTTCGCCGAGCCAGCGCTGGTGGTCGAATTGAATGTTCGTGATGACGCTGGCCAGCGGGGTGACGATGTTTGTCGAATCGAGCCGTCCACCGAGACCGGTTTCCCAAATGACCAGGTCGCACCCTTGCTCGGCAAAGTAGCGCAATGCCATGACCGTCACGGCCTCGAAAAACGTGGGCGAGTGTTCCGCCGGAAACTGCCGCACCCACGCCCGCATTTCCTCCACCAAGCGCACGACTTCCCACTCGGGCACCGGCCGGCGGTTGACCTGAATGCGCTCGGCGAAGCTGACGAGGTGCGGAGAAGTGAACAGCCCGACGCGCAAGCCGGCTGCGCGGTACATGCTCTCCAGCATGGCGCAGGTGGAGCCTTTGCCGTTGGTGCCGGCCACGTGGATGAACCGCAGCCGCCGTTGTGGCTCGCCCGCCAGTGCCGCCAGTTTGAACGTGTTCTCCAAGCCGAACTTCGCGCCGAAGAGGCGCAGGTCGTAGAGGAACTGGATGGCTTCGGCGTAATTCATGCGTGGCGCGGATACGATGCCGCACCAGCAGAAAGGGTCAACTCTGAGGCGGCTTCAGCGTGCCGTGAATCTTTCCGTCGGGGCGGCAGCAAGAGGAGACTGGGTTTCGCTCCCCGTCAGGAAAGCGCGGGGCCCCAGCCTCCTTTTGCTCGCGCAACCATTTTCCTTTTGAACTTCCCCCGGCAGCTACCGCTTCGCCGCTTGACTTCGGCCGGCCCGCCTTGTCCAATGCCGGGCGTTTCCCGCGATCCACCTCGACCATCCGCGGTGGAAGCGGGGAAGCGCCTCAACCACGATTGCCTATGCGTTCGTTTGCGTTCGTTGCCTGGCGACCGGCCGGGACGGCCACGGTCCTTTGCGCGGGCCTGTTCCTCGCGCTGGCTTCGCCGCGCGCGGCCCGAGCCGATACCAACACGCCGCCGACCATCACGACGCAGCCCGCCAGCGGGTTCGGCGCCTTGGGCGAGGATTTCGAGTTCAGCGTGGCGGCCACCGGTACCGCGCCGCTGACTTACCAGTGGCTCCTGAACGGAGCGGGCCTGCCGGGTGCGACCAACACCGTCCTGCTGCTGACCAATCTCACCTTCGTCCAGTCCGCCAGCTACGCGGTGGTCGTCGCCAACGCCGCGGGAACCATCGTCAGTTCCAACGTGACCCTGACGGTCCAGACCAACGCCCCGCGCCGGCTGGGCACGGGCCGCATCCTCCAAGTCGGCTCGCAGGTGGGCGTGCCGATTACGGTGCGCGCGAATGGACGGGAAGGCGCCGTTTACTTCTCCCTCAGCTACGACACCAATGCCTACGCGAACCCGGTCTTTTTGCCGGCCAACACCGGCGCCGCCGTGAGCACCAACCTCACCCAACCCGCCACCATCGGCGTGACGCTGGTCCTGCCCGGGGGGGCCTTGCTCCCGGCCGGCTACGAGTGGATCGGCTTGATGCGCTTCGACTTGGCCACCAATCGCACAGCCCTCCAGGGCGGGCTGGCCTTCGCCACGAACCCGGTGCCGATCGCCGCCGCCAACACCAATTATCCGGCGCTGCTGCTGGACGCCAACGTCGAGCCGCAGTACGTGCTCGTGAGCAGTGCGCCCCAGCTCAACCGGCAATCGGGCCTCTACGAGCAGCAGTTGCTCGTCGGCAACCCCGGCGCGGCGCTGATGACCAACGTGGATATCCTCACGCTGGACTTCGGCTCGGTGGCCGTTACCAACTCGCTGCTGCCGGGCGTGCCGCAGACCAACGCGATCGTCCTGCTCAACGCCCAGTCCAACCTGCTCGACTACCCGTTCGGCGACCCCCTCATCGCCGTGGATTGCACCAATTGCGGCTACGCGCTGGACTTGCCCGCGACGTGCGATTTCGGCAGCTACCTTGCCAACGGCGCCGGCACCTGCAGCCCCAACTTCGCCGGCACAAACGTCCTGATCACCGGGACGAACTACAACATCGTCGGCCAGTTCGTTCCGTTCACCATCACCAATGTTCCGCTGCCGATGGTGCAGCTCAACAACCTGCTGCCGGGCGAGACGCGCCCCGCCACGATGGAGTTCTACGTGGCGGACCACGCCACGACGCCCGCGCCGCAATATTCGCTTTACCTGGCCGATCCGCTCTACCACACGCCTCCGCCGTACTTCACCATGCCGGTAACGCTGCTTGGGACCCGTTTCGCCAACGGCACGTTCCTCGTCGAGTTCTCCTCGCAACTCGGGGTGACTTACTACGTCCAGTACGCGGCCACGCCGGCCGACTTGGCGACCAACGCGCAAACCGTCCTGCCCCCGATCAACGGCACCGGCGCGCACATCCAGTGGATCGACGACGGCCCGCCCAAGACCGACAGCCCGCCGACGAACGGCTCCCGTTTTTACCAGGTCATCACCTGGCCCCAACCCCAGTGAGCGACTGCCCGTGCCTTGACCTATGAAAATCGCTTCCCTTTCGCCCCGTCCGTTGTTTTTGACTGTCCTCACCGCCGGGTTGGCCGCGCCGGGCTTGGTCCGTGCGCAAGACCTCGACGCGCCGGAACTATCCGGCTGGTACGTCCGGTTGGGCGCGGCGACGCGGTTCAACGTCAAGGCGGCAATCACGGCGCTCACGCTCCCGACGAGTCTTTACAACGACGGTTTCGTGCAGCCTGACATTTCCGGCACGGCCAGCGGTTTGACTTGGAACTGGGGCTACAACTCTGCCAGCCAGATCGTCGGCAACCAACTGGTGCTGAGCCGGCTGGACACGCCGAACATCGGCCACCAGGATCTGAATGTGGGCAATCCGCTCCTCGGGGGCGAACTCATCGGCGGCTACCACCTGCGCGAGTTCAAACTGGGCAAAAGGACCGTACGGCTCGGTGTCGAGCTGGGTTACGGCTACTTCTCCGCTTCCGAGGGCCTGAACCTTGCGGCCGCCGGCACCGCCACGCTCACCAAGGACGGCTTTGGGCTGGGCGGCATTGTGCCGCCGATCGCGCCGTACGCCGGCACCTTCGCCGGCCCCGGTCCGCTGATTAACCTGAATCCGGATCCCGCCAGCCACACGGTGGTGACGTCCCCGGCGGCGGCCACCTTCCAGGGCACGCTCAATACCACCCTGCACAACCTCCGGTTCGGCCCCGTGCTGGAAGTGGATTTGACCAAGCGACTGAGCGCCTCGTTCGGCGCGGGTTTGTCCTCCGTCTTTGCGGATGTGGGCCTGAATTACATGGAGAACGTCAGTTTCAGCAATCCGGCCATTCCCGCCCTTGGGACGACCCGCGCGAATGACACGTTTGCCAGATGGCGGCCGGGCGTTTATGCCGAATTGCGTCTGAACTACCAGATCACCCGGCATCTCGGCGCCTTCGTCGGTGGCGACTTCCAGCACAATGACAACATGACCTTCGGCGACGCCACCCACCAGGTGACCCTCGATCTGAGCATGACCTACGGGCTTAAGGGCGGACTGAGCTTCGAGTTTTGAGAGAACGGAAGCGTGCCCCAACTCGCGCGGTGCCGGCCGGCGTTCACCGGCGAACCGGCCACTGACCCGTAGCCGGACATCAAAGAGTCGTTTTCGTCGGCACCGGAGGCAAAAAGGGCGCGGAGTGGAATGCTCCGCGCCGGGGGAAAGTGCTGACGCCCTCAGAACCGCTTCGTCAAGGTGAGCGTGAAGGTGTTGCCTTCGGGACGATATTCCGCCGCGAATTCGCGGGCGTACCGCAGCGAGGTGATGATCCCCAGCTTCGGGCAGACCGCGTTGATTTCCGGACCCACCGCCACGACGCGCGACTTGAGGCTCGTTGCCCCCGGCCCGGAGTCTGTCGTCGTCTGCTGCTGGTAGTAGCCGATCAGGCCGACGTCCACCGTTTTGGTGAGGCCCTTGCTCAATCCCCACTCCAGCGTGAGGTCCTGGCCCGGCGTCAGGTGGGTGTACTGTTGTTCCATGTTAAACTCGTAGCGGCCGAGCAGCGACAGCGCCCAGGTCTTGGCGGAGTCGAAGAAGTAGGTTCCCCCGAACGTCAGCATGTGGGTCCAGAAACCCTGGCCCAGACTAGCCGGGTGCATGAGGTCGAAGTCGCCCGTCGGTGCCCACACGGCGTAGCCCATCGCCAGGTCGAGTTGGTCCTCGTGCCACGCGAGGAGCAGCGGTTCGATCTGGATGTCGGCCAAGCCGAAGCGGTTGTCCTTGGTAGCGCCGACGCTGACCTCTTTGTAGCCAAACGGCACGATGACGTCCATGCCGTAGGTCGCGCCGATGATCTGCACCGGCGTCATCCAGATCAGACGGGGCGCCGCGATGTAAGCGTCCGCCTCGAAAGGCGTCCCCGCTTTCACGCCCTGCTCCGGCAAGCCGCCCGGCAGATCGTCGGCAAAATACCCGATGTTGTAGTCGCGCAGATAAACGCCGGTCGGCGGCAGCGAGGCGCCTTTGATGCCTTCGGCGCCGGCCGGATAGTGGCCGACGGACTGAGCTTGGACGAGTCCCGGCACCGCGAGCGCGGCGGCGGCCAGGAGGAGATGGAACTGGGTTTTCATGGGGGTTCTCTGAGTGTTGGGAGGTTGCGGTTTCTGACTTAAGCGTCCTGCAGTTTCCCGGTCAGATAGGTTTCGTAGGCGCTGAGGTCCAGCAACCCGTGACCGGAAAGGTTGAACAAGAGCACGCGCTTCTGCCCGGCCTCGCGGGCCTGGATCGCTGCGTCCGCCACGGCGGCGATGGCGTGGGCCGACTCCGGCGCCGGCACGATGCCTTCGCTGCGGGCGAAGAGGACCGCGTTCTCGAAGACCTTCGTTTGGTGATAGGCTTGCGCTTCGACCAGGCCCAGCTTGAGCGCATGGCTGACCATCGGCGACATGCCGTGGTAGCGCAGCCCGCCGGCGTGAATCGGCGGCGGCATGAAATCGTGGCCCAGGGTGTACATTTTCAGCAGCGGCGTGGTCATCGCCGTGTCGCCGAAGTCGTAGCGCAACTCGCCTTTCGTCATGGTCGGACAGGCCGACGGCTCGACGCCGACGATGCGGTAATTTTTCTTCCCGGTGATCTTCTTCCGTACGAACGGGAAGGCCAGCCCGGCGAAGTTGCTGCCGCCGCCGCAGCAGCCGAAGATCGCATCCGGCTCTTCGCCGGCCATTTCCATCTGCTGGATGGCTTCCTGGCCGATGACGGTCTGGTGCAGACAGACGTGGTTGAGCACGCTGCCGAGCGAGTACTTAGTGTGGGGGTGCTTGGCCGTGTCCTCGATCGCCTCGCTGATGGCGATGCCCAGGCTGCCGGGGCAATTCGGATCCTGCGCCAGCATCTTCCGCCCGAATTCCGTCTGGTCGCTCGGGCTGGGATGCACCGTCGCGCCCCAGGTATGCATGAGCATCCGGCGATACGGTTTGTGCTGGTAGCTGACCCGGACCATATAGACGTTGCACTCCAGGCCGAAAAGGCGGCAGGCCAGCGCCAGCGATGAACCCCATTGGCCCGCGCCGGTCTCGGTGGCCAGGCGCTTGGTGCCGGCGACCTTGTTGAAGTAGGCCTGGGCGACGGCGGTGTTCGGCTTGTGGCTGCCGGCGGGGCTGGCGCCCTCGTACTTGTAATAAATGTGCGCCGGCGTCTGCAGCGCCTTCTCGAACCGGACCGCGCGCAGCAGTGGCGTCGGCCGCCACAGCGCGTAGATGTCACGCACTTCCTCCGGCACTTCGATCCATCGCTCCGGGCTCATCTCCTGCATCACGAGATTTTCGGGGAAGATGGCCGTCATCAAATCCGGGGTGACCGGCTGCCGGGTGCCGGGGTGCAGCGGCGGGGGCATCGGCTCGGGGAAGTCGGCGAGCAGGTTGTACCACTGGGAGGGAATATCGGCTTGGGGCAGTGTGAATCGTGTTTGTTGGCTCATGGCAGTGCAGTGCTTTGAAAAAACCAGGGGATCATTACCGAAGTACCGGCGGGGAGTCACGACTATATTTCGGCTTCGCCTCGGGAGGATTGTCCTCTGGGCGGGGCTGGTCATTCTTCCACAACATGCCGGTTATCACCTCGAGTGCGCCGGAGTCAGCAAAGGCTGGAACAGGGGATTCACGGCGAAAGTCTTCCGGGACGTGGCCCAGGCCGCCCACTGCTGGCGGATCGTCCCGGCGGAGTCGGTCGCCAGGTTCGGCACGGGCGGGGCTTTGCCCGGTATCGTTGTGTACACGCCCCAACTGTTGGACCCGCTGGCCTTGTTCTTGTACGTCCACATCGTCCAGTTAAGCCCGCGCTGGTCATATTGGTCGAGGGCGTACTTCCAGGCATTTTCGTCGCCAAACAGGTTGAACTCGCCGATGAAGGCGGGGACGTTCCACGCCTGACACATCCTCGCGACCGACTGGAGATCGCGGTCGGTGGCTTTGTTCCGGTCGGCGGTGGTCTTCGCGCCCCAGTTGTACCAGTGAAACGAATAGACCACATTCCGATAGCCGCATTGGGCCGGCTCGCGCAGGCTCCGCCAGTCCCACAGGCCTTCCAGGGCGATGGTGTGGTCGGGATCGACGCTCCGGATGGCTTGGTAGAGTTGATCGTAGAGGTCGCAGACCACGGGTGCGCCCGGCGCCGGCTTGTCTTTCGGCGCGGAGTTGTTCGGCTCGTTGAGCAGGTCGTACATCGCGACGGCCGGGTTGCCGGTGTAGTGTTCGGCGATGTGCTTCCAAATTCTCACCGTCTCGGCCTTCTGCGCCGCATTGCTCCAGTAACCCGCGACGGAGCCGTCCTGGTCCGCGCCGGGCGGGAGGAAGGCGTGATAGTCAAGGATCGTGTACACCCCGCGGCTCCAGGCGTTCCGGACGAGCCAATCCACGCGCTTGAAGGCGCCGGCCCGCCACGTCCCCTCGTCGGTCAACAGCGTGTCGTAGGCCAGCGTCAGGCGGATGGCGTTCAGTCCGAGGGCCTGGATGTTGTCGAGGTCCGGCAGCGAAATCCACGCGTCCTCGTAGGCGTTGATCAAGTCTTCCGCCACCTTTGCGCCAAAGCGTTGGACGAGCAGCTTCCGGACGGCGAAGTCGTAGCCGTTGTGGCCGGGGTTGGCGTCGCGCAGAGTCTTCGATGAATCCAGGGGGCACATCCAGTCCTGCCATTCCAGCCAGCCGCCCAGGTTCACGCCGCGCAACTGGACCGCGTTGCCTTTGCGGTCGCACAGAACCGTGCCGTCGGTCTTGAGGAACTTGCTGGAATCGCGCGGTCCCTTCGCGGGCTCAGCCGCCGCCGCGGTGAGGGCCAGCGCCAGGGCGAGCGCCACCGAGTGAGTCGATCGGGTCATGGAAAAAACGCTGGAATCGGTGCCGGTCCGGTGTCAACGCCGAATCTCACCAGGGGTCAGCGCGAACGGACCTCCGCGGCGCGGAACGCCGCCCGAAGTCCGCATCGTGTTTTCGCAGGGGTCATGGCTCGCAGTGGATCCGCACCACCGGCGTTAATTCACGCATCCCCACTCTCCGCATCAGGTCCGGCACGGACTTGCGGGCGTCATTCAATTCAAGCGCGTTGTTGTCGATCCGCACGTCGCGGGTGGAGCAAACGAGGACGCCGGGCGCGGAGCAGTTTTTCACCACGTTCCCCGTGATGGAGATGTTGCGATGAGCGCCGGCCGGAGCGATGTCGCCATTGCCCGCGGTGGCTTCGATGCAGACGGGGATGCCTTTGCACGCCGTGATCGTGTTGTTGCGGATCGTCAAGTCGCTGCTGCTGCCCGCTTCCAGCCACCAGTATTCCGGCGCCACAAGGATGGCGGACATCTCGCAACCTTCAATCCGGTTGCCACTCACTTCGCCGTGGCTCGCTTTGATGAGGATGCCGCGCGACCGGTTGCAGCCGAAGGCGCAGCCTTTGACGGCGAAGCCGTTGCCAACGCGGTTGGCGGAGCAAATCACGCCACCCGTGGGGATATTCACCTTGCGGTCCAGCGTGACGATGAAGGCCTGGTTGAGCGCGCCCTGGGCGGTGCGCAGGCTTTCGTTCATCCGCTGCTGGAGCAGGAAGGCGCGCTCCTCATCGCGGATCGGGCCGGCGGGTTGGACGGAAATCACCTTGGCATTGGGCAAACGGCGGCCGGCATAAGTGACGAGTTCCACCGGGTCGCCGGGCTGGATGTTCATGTCGCGCTTGGCGAGTACGCGAAGTTCCTTGCCCTGCGAATCCATGATCATGTGGTAGTCGCCGCAGATGTTCACACCGTCGTCGCCCATGAAGCGGGCGGTGCATTCGATGTAGGACGGGCCTTTGACCGCGTGCTTGCTGTGAAAGGCGTCGGCGTCCAGCGAACGCAGGCGCGGGTCGGCGCGTTTGACCGGGTCACTTTCCGGCGGGCGGCGGTCGATCCGGCAGCGATAGTAGGTGCTGCCGGCGCAGTTGTTCTCCAGGAAGCCAAAGCAGTTCGAGGCGAACAGGTCGATGTTTTCCAGGCGCACGTTGACGTTGTCGTCGCATTCGACGGCGTGCGCGGCGCTCCCGTGCGGCGCATATTCCGCACCGATGACGATGAGATCGCCGACCTGCTCGGGATCACTCGCCCGCCCGCTGGGAACATAGACGCGCAATCGCCGCGGTCCGACCGCCTCAACCTTCGACGGGTAACGGTCATCACAACGCAGGGTGCGCGTGTCAGGGCGGAAGATTTCGTATTTGAAATTCCGCGCCGTCTCGGCGGGCGGGTAGCCCTCCAATAGTTCGATCTCATGAACTTTCTTGTCCGCCGAAAAGCCGGTGAGGCGCCCTTGGGTGAACGGCAGCGGATCGTAGTCGATCACCATCCCGCGCACCGTGACGTTGGTGCAGCGGGTGATCGTCAGCGCCCGCGTTGTTTCGGTGCAGATCATCTCAACGCCGTCGGCGATGATGGTGACGTCCTTCCGCCCGCGCAGGGCGAGGTGCTCGCGATTCCTGGGCGTCACGCGGTAGCGCCCCGGCGGCACGACGATGCGTTGCCTCCCCGCCTCAATTGCTTGGTCGATGAAACCCTGCAGATCGAAGCGCTGGTCCGGCGCGGTGCCGGACGGTACGTTCGCGGCCCGGTAGATTCGCGGGGAAGCCAGCAGCAGCAATATCAGCGACGTCGGGATCAGCCAGTTTCCCTCGCCACGACGGGCAACCCTTCGCCGGGCCTCGTGCCTGCCCTGACTGGGTGCGGTCGCGATGGGCTTCACGCCCTGGAGCATGAACGTCCGGAGGCACGGCGACAATGAGAGAACCGGTTATTTACTGGAGAATTCGAATCTCAGCGCAGATTTCCATCCAGGTGCGCCACGCCGCCCGCCTTGAGCGTGACCCGCTTCGCGTTCTGCTCAAAGCGCACCGGGCGCTGAACGCCGCCCATGCTGCGAGTCCCGGCGGAAGCCAGCCCAACATCCTTTGCCGAACGCCGGGCCGGGGAACGCGATCACGCGGACTCGCAGCGGTGCCTTTGCCGGCGGCATTGTGTCAATCCCGCCGATAGACTTTCACCCGATAAATTTCCAACCCACGAAACAATGGCCAGCGGGTGTTGTTGCCGCTTTCGTCGCCATTCAAACGACGCCCTGGCACCCAGCGGCCGTCCACGAACAGACTCTCGTCGAAGCTTAGAAACCGGACGGTTTTCGGTCCCGGCGTCTCCGGGGTGAAGCTGACGCTCAGGCTGGCGCCGTCCACGAAAATAAACTCATCCGGTCTCGGACACATGGCCAGGCGCGCCGGAAAGGCATTGGTCGCCGGCGCAGGAGCCGGGCGTCCATTCCCAAACCGTTTCGCGCTGGCGGTTGATTTCGCGCACGAATTTCCGGGTGCTGACGACCAGAATGTTTCCATTGGCCAGCGGTGTGGCCGACCAGATGCCCGGCACGTCCGCCGACCACAGCTCCTTGCCTTCGAGGTCATACTCGGCGGCTTTGCCCAGATCCATGTGCGCGACCAACACTGTCCCGACATCGGTCAGCCGGGCGTGACGAAACTGGCCGTGGATGCTCCTGGGATTTTTGACGGGCAACACGAAGTCGCGCTCGGTCTTGCCCGTGATCTTGTTGACCACGATGAACCGGGCGGGGACGCCATTCTGGACGAACCC
>VFSW01013024.1_pt1 | contig 11576 bp, 10 predicted proteins | sample 5358111 | NCBI WGS metagenome assembly VFSW01 (sample SAMN11554181, study PRJNA540505) | mine drainage metagenome | isolation source: sediment from site ElyBrook_90M | place: USA: Ely Copper Mine, Vershire, VT | collected 2017 | reverse complement strand
GCGTTGGGCAGACCGGGGTAGTCGCCGTGGTAGATGGTGCGGGCGACGGTACTGGCTGGCCAGAGTCCGCGCTGGACACGGCCGACCGGAACGAACGAGCTATCGACGGGGATGCAGGCTTCGAAGTCGAAGTCGCCCTCGCTGAGTGTGAGGTGGTGGGCGAACCAGGGAACGATGGGCAGACCCTGAGCCTTGACGGCAGCGAATAGCTCAGTCAGGGTGGGGGGCAAAACTGCGTGCATCTCGGTGCGCGGAATCTTGAGATGGATGAACGCGTAGGGTAGTGCTTCGGTTTGGACGATTGCGGGAGGATTGATCATGGGCGGAACTCCCAGGTGCGAATGTCAGTGAAGTGGCCGGTGATGGCTGCGGCTGCGGCCATTTGGGGACTGACGAGATGGGTGCGGCCACCGCGGCCCTGGCGACCTTCGAAGTTGCGGTTGCTGGTGGAGGCGCAGCGTTCGCCGGGGGCGAGGATATCGGGGTTCATGCCGAGGCACATGCTGCAGCCGGGTTCGCGCCAGTCGAAGCCCGCGGCTTTGAAGATCTGGTCGAGGCCTTCTTTTTCGGCCTGGGCTTTGACATGCTGGGAGCCGGGGACAACCATGGCGTGGACGGTGGGGGCTACGTGATAGCCGCGGATGACGGCGGCGGCGGCGCGGAGGTCTTCGATGCGTCCGTTGGTGCAGGAGCCAAGGAAGACGCGGTCGATGGAGATGGCTTCGATGGGAGTGCCGGCCTTGAGGTCCATGTAATCGAGGGCGCGCTCGAAGTTTTTCTGGTCGGCTTCGGACGCGTTGGGATCGGGCAGGGGGACGGTGGCGTTGATGCCGACGACCATGCCGGGTGAGGTTCCCCAGGAGACGGTGGGGGTGATGTCTGCGGCGTCGATGAGTAATTCGCGGTCGAAGATTGCACCGGCGTCAGTTGCAAGTTGCGACCACTGGGCGACGGCGAACTTCCAGTCGAGATCGATGGGAGAGAAGCGACGGCTCTTGAGATAGGCCATGGTGGTGGAGTCGGGAGCGATCATGCCGGCGCGGGCTCCGGCTTCGATGCTCATATTGCAGATGGTCATGCGGCCCTCCATGGAGAGGGCGCGAATGGCTGATCCGGCGTATTCGATGACGTAGCCGGTGGCTCCGGCGGTGCCGATCTGGCCGATGATGTGGAGGACGATGTCCTTGGCGGTGACGCCGGGGTGGAGGGTGCCTTCGACGGCGATGCGGAAGGTTTTGGGCTTGTCCTGAGGGAGGGTCTGGGTGGCCATGACGTGCTCGACCTCGGAGGTGCCGATACCGAAGGCGAGTGCGCCGAAGGCTCCGTGGGTGGAGGTGTGGGAGTCACCGCAGACGATGGTCATGCCGGGCTTGGTGAGGCCGAGTTCGGGGCCGATGATGTGGACGATGCCCTGATTGGCGTCCTGCACGTCGTAGAGTTCGACACCGAAGTCCGCGCAGTTTTTGCGGAGCGCCTGAATTTGTTTGGAGGCAATCTGATCGACGATGTGGAGACGATCCTGGACGCTGGAGGTGGGGACGTTGTGGTCGACGGTGGCGACAGTGCGGTCGGGGCGGCGGAGCTTGCGGCCAGCCATGCGGAGGCCGTCGAAGGCCTGGGGGCTGGTGACCTCGTGGACGAGATGCAGATCGATGTAGAGGATGGAGGGTTCGCCTGCGGGCTCTGCGACGAGGTGCTGCTGCCAGACTTTTTCAAAGAGGGTGCGAGGTGCTTGGGTGGTCATGATTTGGCCTTTGCTTCGGGTACGGGCTGGATACCGAGAGTTGCGGGTGCGACCTGATGCGGGGTTCCGTCAGGGTCTACGAGAATGGTGGCGGTGATGTTCTGCCGGGTAGTGCTGCCGGAGGAGGGTTGCTCGGTCCAGCGGGCGAGAGTGGCTTTGAGCGCTGCGGGGACCTCGGTCTCATCGATGGTGCGGTTGGTGAAGAGCCAAAGGGTGTAGTCAGCACCGGGCTGTCCGGGGACTTTGTTTTCCTTGGTCCAATCGATGGCGGCGAAGGCAATGAAGGGATTATCGACGCCAAGATCGATGAAGAGGAGGCCGCGCGAGGGGCAGAAGTCGGGGACGCACCCGGTGATGGAGAGGAAGCGGTTCTGGTCGAGGACGACCTGGCTGGGTACGCCGAGGAAGTCCATGACGGTATCGGCGAGGGACTGGTTCTCGTTCCAGAAGGTCTGGCGGGCGGTGAGGTGGTCGCGCAGAAAGGGTTTAAAGCGCGGGTCGTGGATGAGTTCGCTTTCGCGGCCGTCGGGGGCGGGGTTGGCGAAGGGAGCGAGCCAGGAGAGGTCTTCTTTCTGGACTTGCCTGGCATGATGCTGGGGGAAGTGGAACTGGGCGCGGCTGGTCGTCGTCAGGGCGAAGGCAAGAGCGGCGAGTTGGAGAGTGCGACGCATAGAGTGAGGTGATCTAGTCTCAGGGGCTGATGCCCGAGGTTGATTGCTGGTTAGGGCCAAGACCGAAGCCTTGGGTTGCCGGGAACAATTGCGACTGCAAGAGCAAACAGAAGTTGTGGAGCAGGTGCTCCGTTGATGGTTAGACTGCGTGCATGGATTGGCGGCGGTCGATGGATTCAACCAGAGCCTGGTGGACCAGTTTGCCCATCTCGTGGGTGGTGATGGTCTGGGTGGTGCCTTTGGCGGCTGCCTGGGCGATGTCGGGGGTGCGGTAACCGGCATTGAGGACGGTGTGGACGGCTTGCTCTACGGCGCGGGCGTCGGCTTCGAGGTGAGCGGAGTGGCGGAGGACCATGGCAGCGGTGAGGATGGCGCCGAGCGGGTTAGCTTTGCCGGTGCCGGCGATGTCGGGTGCGGAGCCGTGTACGGGCTCGTAGAGGTTGACGGCTCCACCGATGGTTGCGGAAGGCAACATGCCGAGTGATCCGGTGATGACTCCGGCTTCGTCGGAGAGGATGTCGCCGAAGAGGTTCTCGGTGAGGACAACGTCGAAGTTGCGGGGGATGTTCATGAGGTGCATGGCCATGGAGTCGACGAGCTGGTGTTCGAGGGTGACGTCGGGATAGTCCTTGGCGACTTCGGTGACGGCGGCGCGCCAGAGCTGGGAGACTTCGAGGACGTTGGCCTTGTCGACGGAGGTGACTTTTTTGCGGCGCTTGCTGGCGAGTTCGAAGGCGATGCGGGCTACACGGACGACCTCGGCCTTGGTGTAGCGCATGGTGTTGATGGCTTCCTCGGTCTCGTGGTTCCACCAGCGGGGCTGGCCGAAGTAGAGGCCGCCGAGGAGTTCGCGGACGAAGAGGATATCGACATCCTGCGTGACCTCGGGACGCAGGGGGGAGCTGGCGCTGAGGGCCTGGAAGGCAAGCGAGGGGCGGAGATTGGCGAAGCCGCCGAGAGCCTGGCGGATCTGGAGGAGTCCGGCCTCAGGGCGCTTGTCGGGGGTGAGGGCGTTGAACTTGTTATCGCCGACGGCACCGAGCAGGACGGCGTCGGAGTCGAGCGCGGCATCGAGAGTGGCGGTGGGGAGTGGGGAGCCAGAGGCGGTGATGGCGACACCACCGATGAGAGCTTCGGTGAAGGTGAAGTCGTGGCCACCAAGCTCGGCGACGGCGCGGAGGATCTGGGTGGCTTCGTGGGTGACTTCGGGGCCGATGCCGTCTCCGGCGAGGACTGCAATTTTGAGGCGCATGGAGGAAGATTCCTGGGGGGCGATGGCCCTTGTTGTGGGTGGTTCTTATGGCACGATAAGGAGCTGTGCCCTGCTGCACGATGTTGCTAGGAGACGGTTGTGACGGGGGCTGCCTTGGCGGGGTGTAGCAGGCCGAGCAGGTCCTGGTCGTAGATGGATTTTTTGCGATCGGCGAGTTCCGTGAAGCGTGCGTAGACCTCGTCGAGTTGTTCACGAGTGAGTGGGTGGCCGAGTTTTTCGAGGCGGTCGGCGAGGGCGCGGCGGCCGGAGTGTTTGCCGAGGACGAGGTTGGTGTGGCCAGCGCCGACGGACTCGGGGGTCATGATCTCGTAGGTGAGGGGGTTAGCCATCATGCCGTGCTGGTGGATGCCTGACTCGTGGGCGAAGGCGTTGGCCCCGACGACAGCCTTGTTGGGGGAGCAGCCGAAGGAGATGCACTCTGCCAGCATCTGGCTGGTGGGGTAGAGCTCGGTCATGTTGAGGTGGTGGGTGTAGGGAAACTTGTCGCGGCGGACCATGAGTGCGGCAGCGATCTCTTCGAGTGCGGCGTTGCCAGCGCGTTCGCCGATGCCGTTGATGGTGCACTCGATCTGGCGGGCACCGCCCTGGACGCCGGCGAGGGAGTTGGCGACTGCCATGCCGAGGTCGTTGTGGCAGTGGGTGGAGAGGATGACCTGTTGCTGGCCGTCATCCCCGACGATGCCGGGGACACTGGACTTGACGAGACGGAAGAGTGCTTCGTACTCGGCGGGGGTGGTGTAGCCGACGGTGTCGGGGATGTTGATGGTGGTGGCTCCGGCCTGGACGGCGACGGTGATCATCTGGATGAGGAAGTCGTGGTCGGAGCGGGTGCCGTCTTCGGTGGAGAACTCGATGTCGTCGACGAGAGAGCGAGCGTAGCGAACAGACTCGGCGGCCTGATCGAGAGCCTGCTGTCGGGAGATGCGGAGTTTGTACTCGAGGTGGAGATCGGAGGTGGCCAGGAAGACGTGGATACGGTTGCTGGGGGCGGGCTCGATGGCGCGAGCGGCGGCCTCGATATCTTCACGTTTACAACGTGCGAGCGAGGCGATGCGGGTGCCGCGAACCTGGGAGGCGATGGCACGGACGGCGTTGAAGTCACCCTCGGAGGCGATGGCAAAGCCGGCTTCGAGGACGTCGACGCCGAGGGTGCTGAGCTGGTGGGCCATGCGCAGCTTTTCGTCGAGGTGCATGGTGCATCCGGGGGACTGTTCGCCGTCGCGGAGGGTGGTGTCGAAGAAGACGATCTGGTCAGGAGCTGGCATAGGAACGGGTACTCTCGATCTGGACATTATCATAACGCAGGCTTATGATGGCCGAAAGAACTATCATAAATTCTAATTGAGGTATTCGGGAGCAGAGACTGTTTCCGAGTGGAGTGAGCAGTGGAACTGGTGCAGTTGGAGACGTTTCTGGCAGTGGCGGAAGAGCGGAGTTTTTCGCGGGCAGCGGCACGGCTTCATCGTACTCAACCGGCGGTGAGTCAGGCAATCGGAAAACTGGAGCAGGAGCTGGGGGAGGTGTTGTTTGAGCGATCTTCGCGGGATGGGACGCTGACGGATGCGGGCGAGGTGCTGCGGGAGTATGCGCTGAAGCTGCTGAATCTACGGAATGAGGCGACTGGTGCGCTGACCGAGCTGCGGGAGCTGCACCGGGGACGGCTGAACCTGGCGGCAAACGAGTATACGTGCCTGTATCTGCTGCCTTTGCTGGATGAGTTTCGACGGCAGAATCCGCGGATCAAGCTGGCGGTGCAGCGGGCTTTGGCGAGCCGGATCTCGGATGAGGTGTTGATGCATTCGGTGGAGATTGGGGTGCTGTCGTTTCGGCCGGACGATACGCAGGTGAAGTCGGTGGTGGTATATCGGGATGAGCTGGCGTTTGTGGTGAATCCGCGGCATGCGCTGGCGCGCCAGGGGGAGGTGTCGATCCGGGAGCTGGGGGGACAGAACTTTATTGCGCATAATATTCCGTCGCCGCAGCGGCAGAAGGTGATTCAGACATTCAAGCGGCACAAGACTCCGCTGCAGATGGGGGTGGAGTTACCGTCGTTGGAGGCGATCAAACGGTTTGTGGCGATGGGGAACGGTGTGGCGCTGGTTCCGGGGCTGACAGTGCGGACGGAGCTGGAGAGCGGGGCTTTGGTGCGGGTCCAGGTGCCAGAGTTGCAGATGGAGCGGAAGCTAAGGCTGGTGCATCGGCGACAGGCGAGTTTGTCGCATGCTGCGCTGGCGTTTTTGAAGGTAGTGGAGGCGTATGCCGCGGTGCATGGTGATCCGTATTGTTTTCAGGCGGAACGGGGGCTGTAGGGAAGGGAATTGACGGAGCGGCGGAACTTATTGGGCTTGAGTACGTCTGTAAGGGTGACGGACGAGCCGGACTGCAGGGGAATGGGTCGAGGCTGGCGGCAGCCGATCAGGAGGAGTTTGCAATGAAGATGCGTGAGACGATGGGCCGAACGGGATTGCGAGTTGGCGTGCTGGCGTTGTGCGCGACGGCGTGGAGCGGACTGGCTGTGCTGGGGCAGGACAGCTCTGCACCGGCTGGGGCAACCCAGCAACAGGGTGGGGGACCACCGATGATGGGTCGGATGGGACCGGGGATGATGCAGGCGCGTCAACTGGAGATGATGACGAAGGAGTTGGATCTGACTCCGGAGCAGGTAACGAAGGTAAAGGCACTGCAGGCAGACACAATGGAGAAGATGGTTGCGCTGCGAGGTGACCAGTCGGTAGCAGCAGCTGACCGCCAGAGCAAGATGATGGCGATTCGGACGGAGTCGCGGGAGAAGATGCGTGGATTGCTGACGGATGAGCAGAAGACAAAGTTCGATGCGATGGAGGCAAAGATGCGTGCTCGGCGTGAACAGCGGGGTGGGGACGGTCCGCCGCCACCACCAGCACCGCCGCAATAAGGTGGTTGGGTGGGTTGATGAAGGGAAAAACAGGCCGGGGGGAGTTGTCCCTCGGCCTGTTTTTGATCAGGCCGATGCCGATGTTGCCCGGTACGGGTACAATAAACGGAAGCGACTGTAGCGTTCTGTACTTGTGGTGTGCCGGTGCCAGCCGAGGATCGCTGGGGCACTGTGTCCGCGGGACAGCGTCGAAGCAGTGGACGAGAGTTCTGGACGAATTTGAAGGGGTTTAGCGAAGAATGAAGAAGATGATGTTGTTGGGCGCGCTGATACTGTCGGCGGCCGCAGGTTACGGGCAGGAGAGCCGTCAGGATGTAAGTGCGAGCGCGATTGGGGTGTTTGGCCCGAATGTGACTGGTAATGCGGTTCACATGACTCAAAGCCCATTTCTGGGGTTCCTGGGCAGCTATCGTTACATGCTGACTCCGCGTAGTGCCCTGGAGGTGAACTACACGTACACGCAGAACTCGATTGCGTATTCAACGAGCTTCATCACTGGAAACATTCATACGCGTCAGCAGGAAGTGTCTGGTGCGTACGTGTACAGCCGTAACTATCGTCGCTACAGCCCGTTTGTTGAGGCCGGTATTGGCGGGATCATGTTTACGCCGATTCAGGATTATCAGTCGACGAGCTTCGACACGAAGCAGAGCACGAACATCGGTGCACTGCTGGGTGCTGGTGTTGCGTATGAGTTGAGCCCAAGCTTTGATATTCGCGCGGAGTATCGTGCTTTCATCGTGAAGTCACCGAACTTCGGTATCAATAACTTCAAGACGGATCGATATGAAGCGATCTCGATACCTGCGATTGGTATTGCGTACCACTTCTAAAGAAAGCAGCAATTGATCGACATGCAGAGAGCCCCGGCAGTTTGCCGGGGCTCTTATTTGTCAGGGCGTGTTTTGAGCTGATGCAAGACTAGCGGAAGTGGTAGGCCGCGCCGATGGTGAAGACGGTAGGGGTGAGGCCATTGGGGGGGAAGCTGAGCCAGTGCTGGTACTCGAAGTCGGCGCGTACGTTGATGAAGCTGAGTACGCGATAGTCAACCCCGACGCCACCGACGAGCATGTTGTAGGCGAGGTTGGCGGTGGGTAGGTTGGGTGGGGCAGTATTGTCAATGGGGGTGTAGGGGAAGTTGAAGACACCCCGGCCGTACATGGCTTTGGCATAAGGACTAAAGCGCCCGTATTTGCGGAAGTAGCGGCCGCCGAGTTGGTAGGTTTTCTGGTACACGGCGCTGGGGCTGGGGGCGTGGATGTAGCGGAATTCTCCTTCGACCCCAATGTGGGAACGGAAGTCGAAGTCTGCGTAGCCGGTGAATCCGTTGAGGCGTTGCGGGAGGTAGTCGGAGTTGCCATTGCTGAAGCCGGCTCCGATCTGGAGATCACCGACACGGGATGCAGTGGGGGAGGCCTGGGCGTGGGAGGCGACCGCTGCACCGAGTACGGCGAGTAGGATGAGAGCCTTCGTTAGCAAGTACATCCCCCTAAGGAAAAGTGAGGCAGGTGAAGCGCGGAAAGTGGATTACCGCGGCGGTAAATATCGGACGAGCCGCTGATTGCCGGCAGACGGTATTGGACACTATGGGAAAGAATACGCGACTCCGATGGTGGTGACATAGGGACTAAGTGTATTGGGGGTGAAGCCTGGCCATTTTTGTAGTTCAAAGTCGATGGCACGAACGTTGAGGTAATGGGTGACTCTGATATCGACGCCACCTCCGAAAGCATAGGCCATGTAGTTTTCGGAGTAGTTGGGTTTTGGTGGTAGCTGGTAACTGATAGTGCCCATGCCGATGAGGGCTTTGACGTATGGGGTGAAGATGGAACGTGTCATGACGAGACGCGGACCGACGAGGTATGTACTTTCTCCGACACCGGAAGGTTTGGTGAGATCGTAGTGGATTTCGCCTTCGATTCCGATGTGTCTTCTGAAGTCAAAGTCGGTGTAGATACTGATTGCCTTTGGCTTGTACTGGCTGTAGTCGGCGGAGATGATGCTGCCGCCGATGCCGAGCTGCAAGGTGCCGGATTTGGTGGCAGTGGGTACTGCCTGAGCGTGTGAGAAGACTGTGAGACCGAACACGCAAGTGAAGCAGCTGATGAGCCATTGCCGTTTCAACTTGAGTACCTCCTGAACCGATGGGCCGAAGACGAGACGCCGGAAGCTTTGCCTGGCTGCGTTGAGGTTGCAGCGGACAGGATGGTGCTACTGTCCGCTGTGTTGCGAAGGCTAGTTCTGCGGTGGTGCTGGCTGGGGTGTTGCGGTTTGTTGCGGTGCCGCTGCAACAGGTGCTGCGTTGGGGTCTGTTGCGGCTGCTGGAGCTGCGGCCGGAGCGGCTGCCTGATCCGCTGGTGCCTTGTAGTAGCTGAGCTTGAGGTAAACGGGCTCGACCTCGAATGGCATCTTGTCGGATGCGGAGAGGAGGGGCTCAAAGGAGGAGTGCATGGTGATGACCTGATCGGTCCAGGGATCGTAGCGCAGGAAGCTGGAGAGTGGCATGGCTGCCTGCTGCTTGAGATCCTTCATGTCGAGCTTTGGCCCTTTGGGCATGAGTGCTGCGAGCCAGAAGCTGGAGTCGGTATCGCTCTTGACGAGGCCATCGCCGAGGAGCGGCTCGTTGAGGGCTTTGAGGGCCTTGACCCGCTGCTGGAGTTGCTGAAGGTAGAGTCCGAAGTATTGCTGACCGTCGGCAAGCTCCTTGGCGTTGAGCAGTTCGATGGCTTTCTTGGCTGCGGCGAGGTTATCGGCATCGGTGTGGTGCATGGGGATGCGATTGAAGACGGCGTTGGTGGGGAAGAGGAGGCGATCGTTGAAGGCGAACTTGGTATCCAGGCGGTGAGCGAGGATGATGTGCGCGATCTGGAAGGCGAGGATGGCGTTGAGATTGCCCATCTGCTGTGCGCCATCCTGGGTGACGACACCGGTGGTGTCGAGGAGGCTCTTGGAGATGAGGATCGTGTTGCCGATGGCGATGGACTCCAAGGGCTCGGTCAGCATGGTGCGGCAGCGGATGGGCCGGGAAAGCGTGATGTTGTTGTAGGCAAGGATGTTTCCGGCGAGTGCTTCGAGGGTTTTGTCGAAGTCGCTGGGTGCGTCGATCAGGCCAGCCTGGAAGAGGCGCTCGACGACGTTATCCTCTGCCTGCTGGACCCAGGCGCGCTGGGCACCGAGGGGGCTGACATCCTGGGCGTCATTGGAGACGTCGGTGGCTCCGACAACGTCCATGGACGTGTTGGCGGCATCGGGTGGGGGAACCTTGAGCTGGTAGCCCCAGACGTGGTTGATGGCCTTGAACTTGAGGGTGCGGGAGACGCTCTTGGGATCGCTCTCCTCGACATAGAAGGAGGTGGGGAGCCAGAGGTCCGGCTGGATGTTGGTGCGCCAACTGTCGAAGTGGTAGAACTCCTTGTGATCGGCGTCAGAGCCGGAGAAGTCTCCGTTGAAGCGGACTACGCTGCCGTTGTGGGTTTCGATCCAGATACGTCCGAAGAAGCGACCATAGGAGCGGCGACCGTCGGCTGGGGTGACATCGAAGACAGCGGTGGGGGTGTTGCCGAGAAAGTCGTTACGGACGAAGCCGAACTTGTAGTGCTGGCGGTCGAAGCTGTTGGAGTCCATGAGGAGCATCTGGACGAATCCTGCTTCGTGGAAGGTGAGGTGGAGGCTGCCACCGAGTCCGGTGAGGAAGGAGGTGGAGTGCTTGAGGAAGCCGAGCTTGCCGTCGTTGGTGGTGCCTTTGGAGGTGGACTTATTGACCTCGTAGGCGGTGTCTCCAATGATCTTGCTGAATTCGACGCGGCCGAGGAAGTGCTGGTCGGAGTCGGGGACCTGTCCGAGGACGGGGTCTGGGCGCATGTTCTGGATGTAGGTTTCGACGATGGGAGCGCGATCCTTGACGGTCTTAATGACTTCCTTTTCGCGGAGGATGGCCTTGTCGATGAGGGCGTTCTGGGCGGCGGTGGGTTTGCGCGCCGGGAGGACGTCTTCTTTGGTCTTCTTCTTTCCGATGTGCGGAAGGCCGATGGCGGCGCAGGCTGGAAGAGTGGTGGCTACGATGGCTGCCAACAGCAAACCGGCGGCGGACTGTTTCCGGAAGGTCATTTTTAGAGGCTCCTGGGGCGGCTGTCAAAACCACCCCTCTGTTGCTTTGATGCTAGTTCAGAATGTACGGCTCGTGAAGTGATGACTGGAGAACGTGGGATCATCCAGCGAGTTGGAAAGCGATGTTGACAACTCCTTCCCAGTCGATAGGACGACCGGAGGGATCGGTGGCAGGTTGGAAGCGGGTTCCTTGCACGGCACGTACGGCGGAGTCGTCGAGGCCATGACCGAGACCGCTGGTGACACCGAGGACCTGGACCGCCCCGGATGCGGAGACGCGGAGGCGAACGGATACGACGCCTTCGAGGTGCAGCTTGATGGCTTCTGCGGTGTACTCGGGGCGAGGCTTGAAGAGAACTTTGGGACCACTGTGCACCGCGGCGGGCGCGGGTCCGGAGGGTTTGGGCATGGGGGGCGGGACGTTCTGGCCGAGGTTGACGGGGCCGGCGACTCGTCCTGGTGCGTTCATGGGGCCGGTACCGTTGGTGACGCCGAGTTTGACGCCCTTGACGGCGTTGGCGGCGTTGTCGCGACCGTTCATGTTTTGGCTGCCAGCGGAACCGGAGCCGAGGTTGACGACCTTGGAAGGAGAGCCCATTCCAGTGTTGGATGCGGGCATGCCTGCCATGCCAGCACGACCGAGGTTGATGGCCGAAGTTGCGGGGCGATTGGAGGGGGCGATGGGGTTGTTCTGCTGTCCGAGCGAGACGGCTGCTGGATGAGCAGAGTTGTTGACGACTGAGGCAGGCATAGCCTGGGCGAGGTTGACGACCTTAGGTGCCGGTGGTGGCTGTACCAGCTTGGGCGGGGCAGGGAGAACGACGGGTACAGGCTGGGTCATCTTGACCTGCGGGGGCTTGGGTACGT
>VFSW01013023.1_pt1 | contig 11577 bp, 8 predicted proteins | sample 5358111 | NCBI WGS metagenome assembly VFSW01 (sample SAMN11554181, study PRJNA540505) | mine drainage metagenome | isolation source: sediment from site ElyBrook_90M | place: USA: Ely Copper Mine, Vershire, VT | collected 2017 | reverse complement strand
ACCTTTTTTTGTTAATCCATGGCCCCCTACCCGCGGAGCCTGGCCGCCCTCGCCGCCGCGGCAAATCCCAGAGTCGGATTCTGGAAGTTCGGCAGGTTCGGGAAGATCGACGGCAGGTCCGCAGGCTGCACGCCGAACCATTGTGCGAGCGTTGCGCCATATTGATCGAGTGACGTCGTCGGAATCCAACGCCCTTCGGTGGTTGCATCGTCCGGTCCACCCAGCGCCTGCGTCGGGAAGGTTCCGTAGAAATCTCCGCCAGCAATTGCTCCTCCCATGATCAGGTGATGGCTGCCCCAGGCGTGGTCGGTGCCGGAGGTGCTGTCGGGCGCAAACGTTCGTCCGAAATCCGAGAGCGTAAATGTGCTCACCTGCGGCGCAACTCCGATTTCCACCGTGGCCTGGTAGAAGGCATTCATACACTGGCTGAGATCCTTATACAGACTGTTCTGTTGGTTCAACTGGTCGCTGTGCGTATCAAATCCGTTGGATGATACAAAGAAAATCTGCCGCGGCAAGCCGAGCGCGGCCCGCACCTGGATGATCTGTGCCACCTGCTGCAACTGTCCGCCGAGGTAGCTCTGCGGGAACTGGGTGTGCAGCGCAGATCCCTGCGCGAGCGCCGCCGCCAGCGTTTTGCCGTCCTGGATGGCGTTCGACGTCGTCGAACTGGCGGCTTGAATCAGCGACACGCCGGTGTCAAAGGTAAGCCGGCCCTGGAGAGCGGCCAGACGTCCGTTGTCCTCTCGGGCGCCATAGAAGCCGGAGAGCGGTGCGGGTGGATCTCCGCTGGACTCAATGGAACGTATCACTAGCCCCTCCGCAAACACGTTGCTGCCAGCCAGCGAGATCATGAGGGGAAAGCTTCCACCATAGATCGACTGAATCTTGTCCGCCAGTTTTCCTCCCCATCCGACATCGGCGAATGTGTTGAGCGTAGCGGTCTGCATCTGCTGCTGCTGATCAGCGTGTGAGAAAAGATTCTGCGGGACCGTAGCCTGCCCTTGTATGAACTGATCGCGCGTAGTCGGCTGCACCAGCGTCCCCGCATTCGCAAGGAGCGCCAACTGGCCCTGGTTGAACAAGGCCTGCACTTCGGCGAGTTTCGGATGGAACCCGTAGGGCACGTTCAGACTCTTCGGTGTGACGGGCAGCAACTGCCCCTGAGAAAGTGCGAGACCAGCGCGAATTTTCGCGTAGTTCACGTAGTCACTGGGGTTAAGCGGGACAATCAGATTGTTGGCATCGTTGCCGCCGAAAAGAAAGATGCAGACCAGCGCCTTGTAGTCCTGCTGCGTTTGCGCCAGCGCGTTGACCATGCCGAAGCGGCTGAAGCTGGCCGCGGCTACCCCCGCCGCAGCCGTGCAGCAGGTCGATTTCAAGAAACCCCGTCGTGACATGCGAGACATAATTCCCCCCCCGTTGCCAATGAGATCAGTGCTGCACTTGAAATTGTGACGAGCTTCCCGTCAGGTACAGCGCCGTCTGAGCGCGACGGGTGTTGTCAGTGATCGCCGTGAGCGTGCTCAACAGGGTGCTGCGCATGCCGCCGGACATCTGCCCGTGCAACATGTTCAACGACACCAGATCGAGCAGTTTGTTCACGTCGCTGGCCACTCCGACATAGGGCGAGATATTCGTTTTCGTCCCCTGGCTCACGCTGCCATACACGAGGTCATTCACGAAGTTGATGCGTGAGATCGACGTGCTCGAGTTGAAGATCTTGAATTCCGGACCAAGCAGCTGCGTGCCTTGAACCTGGTAATTCGGCGGATAAAAATTGAACACGGTGGTCGGGTCAAACGGGTTTTGCCGCATGTCGCTCGCGTAGTACATCAGATTGCTGCCGTCGGTCGTCGCGTTGAGCGCGCGCATCACGGTCATCATGTGCAGGAGCGGCTCGCGAAGGTGTCCGTCGCTGGCCTGCACCTGCGTGGGATCGTCTCCGCGGCGCGCCTCGGGGTCCAGCAGAATCGCCGTTACCACCGCTTTCATGTCGCCGCGAACTCCGCTGCCGTTATCGTTAAAGACCTTAGTGACCCGGCTGACATAGTCCGGACTTGGATTGCTGGTCACCAGTTTCTGAATCAGCTGCTTCGAAATAAACGGCCCGACGTTGGGGTGGTTGAAAATGTTTCCGAGCGCCGCGTTCAGATCGTCCTGAATGTTGCCGCCAGCCGCCAATGTCACTCCGTTCAACAAAAGCTTCGAGCCCTTGTCGTGGTGTGCATCGTAGGGCAACATCGGCCCGCTGTAATACGGTTGGTTGTAGAACTGTGCGGGTTTGCCCGGAACCGGAGGATACGACCAGCCGGTGAAGGCGTGGGAAAAGCCTTCAATCGTGTCCTGCGTGTAGGTCGGGATGGGATTGCCGGAGCCATCCAGCTGCGGAGTCCCATCGGGATTCAATTCCGCCAGGCCAATGGTGAATAATTGCATAACCTCGCGCCCATAATTCTCATTGGGAGAGCAGCCGCTGCAACCGTCGTTGTTCCCCATATCCAGGTAATAACCCATGCTGGGACTCAACGTGACATCTTTGAGCAGAGTGGAGAAGTTGCCGAAGGCATCGTTCTGCATCATGTTCATCCACAGCGAAAACGCAGTAGGATCGCCGATCTTGAACGCGGAGATCACCATAATCTGCGACAGGGCAAAGGAAATGCGCTGGCGAAGCTGATCCTGACCCTGCGTGGCGTTCACGAAGAACTGCTTCTGCACAAAAGTCAGGTCATCCTTGGGCCCCGGCGTTTTGTAAGTCGAAACCGGCGCGCTGAACTGCTGGGCAAGATACCCCTGAAAACCTGCCTGTTGCGTCTGCGCGATGGTGGTAGAGTTTGGCCCCCAGCTCGCCTGCTCCAGGAATCGCGAGGCGACAGCAGCGGTGAGTTGGTTCTGACCCGATGAAACCCGTTCACTCAGCGCGTTCGAATCGGACGATCCGGGATCAGGATTCTGCACCAGCACCGGAACCTGCCCAATCTGCTGATTCGTGGCCGTGCCCGTCGCGGTCAGCTGTGTTCCGCTGTTGAAGTGAGTGGACAGAAGCTGGCCACCAAACACGACCGCCGCACCATTGACGAAATTCGTACCGCTCACGGTCAGCGTAAAGTTGCCCACAGTGACGGAGGTTGGAGACAGCGAAGCGATCGTCGGGATCGGATTATCGACAGTTGTGGTTGCGGTATCGGTCGCGCGCGAGTCGGCCACACTTGTGGCAGTGACTTTCAGCGGGTTCGATCCGGGAATCGTAGCGGGAGCCTTGTAGAGGCCTTTGTTGTCAACTGTGCCGTATGCGCTGTTTCCGCCAGCGACCCCGTTCACGGACCAGGTCACGGCGGTGTTGCTCGTCCCCGCGACTGCAGCCGAGAACTGTTGCGAGTTACCCTCACGCACCTGGGCAGTAGCTGGAGAAACTTTCACGTGGATGGTCAGCGGGGCGTCAATCTGCAAAATAAATGTCGTGGAAACGATCCCGCCAGGATCAGGATTCTTGACGCTGATGGTTGCCTTGCCGATTTCCGACGTGGCCGCGCTACCGGTGGCTTTCAATTCGGTGGAAGAAACGAAAGTTGTTGGCAATGCGGCGCCATTCAAGAATATTTGCGCGCCTTTCACAAACTTTGAGCCGGCAACGGTAAGCGTAAAGTTACCCACTGTCAGTGGATTTGGCTGTGTGCTCTGGATCACCGGAATCGGGTTTTCCAGCGACACCGCCGCCGTGCCAGACAATGGCTTGGTCGCGACCGTGCTCGCTTTGATCATGATGGCGGTTGCGCTGGGAAGAACCACCGGAGCTGTGTACAGGCCTTTCGCGTTGATCGTACCCAGTGTGGCATTACCGCCAGGCACATCGTTGACGAACCAGGTCACTTGCGCGCCGCTGCCGGCTACCGTTGGCTCCGTTCCCGCAGAGCGCGTCTGCCGGGTGTCGCTTACGAATTCCATGTGCGCGGGTTGTTGCGAAGGAGGTTGAGAAGGAAAGGCCGGTACGGCTTCCTCGGCCGCTGCCACCGCACCGTTCACTTGTGCGGTGAATTGCTGGGAGGAGCCAGCGCGCACCTGAGCGCGCGCCGGAGTCACGACCACCGGCGGGGTGGACTGATCGCCGGATAGTACGCCGCATCCCGCCATCCCGAGTGTGCCGAAACAGAGAGCGAGAACACCAAGAGACGAAGCGCGCCGTTGCACGACAGAGCGAATCATCTGCCCCTCCTAGCGGGTCATGAATTCGTGACCCGAATTGGGAGGAGCTTATCGGCAATGGAAATTTGTCGATAGTCTCGCTAGTGCACTCAGAAGTGCAGCGTCGGGTCAGCGAGCGAAGCGGCCCATAGGCTTGATCAGCAGGACCAGTGGATCAACCCGCACACGGGAATCAGGACACAAAGGAACTGGCATCTGGCCATACTGCGACTCAGCGCAGACTCGACTCGGCAGGACGAGATTCGAGCATTTTCATACCGTTCAGAATCGTGGCAAGCACATTCTCATCGCCGATCCCGGTATTGATCATCAGGTGATACAAACTGCGCGTCGGCCACTCGGCATTGAAGTAGTGCTTGATATACGCACTCCTTTCTTTGTCCACGTTCTCGACCAGGTCTTCCGCCTCTTCACGACTCTTGCCGAGTTCAACCATGCGGCGAATTTTTTCGTCGCGGGAAGCATAGGTGAAGACACGGTATGCATCCTCGCGCTCGCGCAGGAAAAATGGGGCTCCACGGCCTACAATGACCGCGTTTCCCTCGGCCGCTATCTTCCGCATGATCTCTTCCACCATGGCCATCATGTGATCCGTGTCGAACGCTCGTGCGGAAGTCATCGGCATACTCCGTTCATAGCTGCCGCGCCAGAAAGCCTTCGCGAAACGGTAAAGACGGCTGTCGACCCGCTCATCGCACAAGGCCACCGCTGATTCCGTCACCTGCGCGCGCTGGGCAATCTCGGAGGTCAGTTGCTTGTCCCAAAGCTTCCAGCCGAGGCGGCGCGCCAGTTCGGCGGCGATACCTCCGCCGCCGCTGCCAAACTCGCGTTCGATCGTCACAATGCGGAACATCGCTACCTCCTTCCGTCATAGGTGGAGCGACCGACGTTTCAGCCGGCCTCCACTAATGAACCACCATTCCGGTCGCCTTCGCCTTCTTGATCAGGAATACACAGGGAATCAAGCAGGCAATCGCGATTCCAAGCACCCAGAAATTATCAATGTACGCCAGCATGGTCGCCTGTCGAATCACATTCGCCTGCATTAGTGCGTAGGCGTGCTGCATCGCGGTTCCAGGTCCGGAACCTGGTCCGGAACCATCCCCTGAAAAAAGGCCCGTCAATCCCTGCAGCCGGGACTGAAATTGCGGATTGGCCGCGTTTAACCTGCCCACCAGTTGCGCCTGGTGAAACTGCGCCCGGCGAGACAGTCCCGTGGTGACAAAAGAAATCCCGACACTGCCCCCGACATTGCGCGCCAGGTTCATCAACCCCGACGCGGCGTTGTTCTTGTCGCGCGCCAGTCCCGAATACGCAGCGGTGTTGATGGGCACGAACAGGAATGCGAGTCCCAGCGCCTGATAGACACGGGCCATCATCACGGTGTGGAAATCCACACTCAGGTCGAACGTCGACATATGGAATAGCGACCAGGAGAGCATTGTCAAGCCAAACAGCATCAGCCAGCGCGGACTATATCGCGAAAGCAGAAACCCGACAATCGGCATGGCCAACATAATCGTGAAGCCGCCCGGCATCAGCGCCAATCCCGACCGTTCGGCCGTGTAACCCAGCATCGTCTGCATGAACAGCGGCAACAGCAGCGTGCTGCCGAGCAGCGCAAATCCGAGCATGAACATCAGAAAGTTGGAGGCGGCAAAAGTGCGGTTGCGAAATAAATGCAGGTCGATGATGGGGTCCTTGTGGCGCCATTCCCAGAATACGACAAAGATCAGCGACGCAGCCGAAATCACCGTCAGCCATACAATAAAGTGCGATTCGAACCAGTCTTCGCGCTGGCCTTTGTCGAGGATTACCTGCAGGGTTCCGAGGCCGAGCGCCACGAATCCCAGCCCGGTGTAGTCAATCCGAGTCTCGCTCAGCTTGCGGCGCTTCAGATAGGGAGGATCCTGAATCAGCCGCGAGGTCAACAAAAGCGAGATGATGCCGACGGGGATGTTAATAAAGAAAATCCAGCGCCAGCTGAAGTTGTCGGTGATCCAGCCTCCTAGCGTTGGACCGATGGCCGGGGCCATCACCACCGCGATGCCGTACACGGCGAATGCCATGCCGCGCTTGGCCGGAGCAAACGTGTCGGCAAGGATTGCCTGTTCGCTCGGTTGCAAGCCTCCGCCGCCTGCGCCCTGGAGAATGCGGAAGACGATCAGCATGGCAAGATTGGGCGCGAATCCGCACAGAAACGAACTGATCGTAAACAGCGCAACGCAGCCCATGTAAAACCGCTTGCGGCCCACAATCGAAGACAGCCAACCGCTCAGCGGCAACACGATGGCGTTCGAGACCAGATACGACGTGAGCACCCATGTGCTCTCATCCTGACCCGCGGAAAGACTGCCGGCGATGTGTGGCAGCGCCACGTTGGCGATGCTGGTATCCAGCACCTCCATGAACGTCGCCAGCGTCACCGTAAGCGCAATGATCCATGGATTGATCGCCGGACGCCATTCGGCAGCCTCATTCATGGTGATGGAAGCTGAGCCCATTATTTAATCCAGACCTTCGGCACCACCGACATACCCGGACGCAGTTCATGTTCTTTGATCTCGCCTTTTTCGAACACGATTTTCACCGGAACGCGCTGCACAACCTTCACATAGTTGCCGGTGGCGTTCTCGGCGGGCAGCAGACTGAAGCGATCTCCACTGGCTCCTGCAATTGAATCAACGTGCCCCTTGTAGGTCCTGCCGGTCGCATCGACTGCGATCTCCGCCGATTCGCCCGGCTTGATGTTCTTCAGTTGCGTCTCCTTGAAGTTTGCCGTCACCCAGATATTCGCTTCATCCAGCGGAATCACCTTCATCATCTCCTGGCCGGGTTGCAGGTTTTGACCAACTTCCACCGTGCGGTTGCTGACAATGCCGCTGACCGGCGCAATCACTTTTGTGTAATGGAGGTTCAATTCGGCCTGATCCAACTGCGCCTTCTTGCGATCGGCGTTGGCTTGCGCGGATGCGGCGCGAGCGCGCGTGGCGCGTACCGCCTGCGGTGCTGTGTCGGCGGTCCGCAGATCGGCGCTGGCTTGCGCCAGTTTGCTCTGCGCCTGTTCAATCTGCGCCGCGTAAACGTCGGCACTGGCGCGCGCCGCCTGCACGGTTGCGGCAGCGGCCTGAGCACTGGCCACCGCTTGATCGTACTGTTGCTGCGAAATTTCCTGCTTATCGATCAGTTGCTTGTAGCGGACCAGATCGTTCTGCGCTTTCGTATTATTCGCGTCCGCTTCCGCTACCTGCGATTTGGCCGCCTCGAGTTGCTGGCGCGCCGCCGCGATGCCTGCCTTCGCGCCGGATACTCCGGCCTGCGCACCGCTCACCTGGCTCGCCGTGCTGACGTTCGTTATCGGCACATTGATCCCGGCAGCGGAAGCTTGCGCCTCGGCATCGGCGTATTCGGCGCGCGATTGGGCGACCGCAACTTCGTAGTCGGCGGGGTCGATCTCCACCAGCACCGCCCCCTTTTCCACATACTGGTTGTCTTCCACATTGAGCTTCAGCACATGACCGCTGACGCGGGCGCTTACCGAGTTCACATGCCCGTCGATCTGGGCATCGTCAGTCGACTCGTAGCTGCCGAGATAGCGCCACAGAAAAAACGCGGCGGTCGCGAGCACGAGCCCCGCAAGAATAAGTCCCCATTTCGTGCGCGGATTACCAAAAAACTCGGTGCGCCGCTGATAACGGGCTTCGCTGTCGGGCTGCGGTGAAGACTGCGACGCGCGCGTTTCCGGCTGCGCTTTGGAGTCGTCGACGACGCTGGTGGTTGGTTCCATGGGTTACTTCCCTTTCAGATATTCGCGAATGCCTTCTTCGGCTCGTCCCAGGGCGCGGGCAAAGGAAACTTTCGCCAGATTGTGAAAGTACAGGCTGGAAATCAAACTCTCGTGCGCCGCCGCCAACGCTTCCTGAGCCTGAACCACTTCCAGATTGTCGGTGACCCCAGCGGAAAAGCGATCCTGCGATTGCGTCAGTGCCTGCTCGGCCAGGTTCACTGAACTTTGCGCAACCTCCACCTGGTCACTCGACGACTTGAGGTCGAGCAAAGCGTTGCGGATATCCTGATCGATCTGAGCGCGGACGTCCGCCAATTGTGCCTGCGCCTGCCGCACGCTGGCCTCGGCTTTCAAAACATCGCCGTGCACCTTCCCACCTTGAAAGATCGGAATGTTCAGCGTTCCGACAACCTGATAAGTAGGGAGCACATTGGCGGGGGTGTCGCCGATCTCGCCGTAATTGCCGGAAAAGTCAATTGTCGGAAGGTATCCCGCTGTCGCCGCGCTGCGTTCGAGTTGAGCGGCGGCCAGTCGGTCGCGCGCAGCTTTGTAATCGGACCGCATGGTATACGCCCGCTGCAGCGTGGATTCAAGATCGGGAATGGGAAAAGGCTCGTAGGGAATTTTCTCAGCCAACTCGAACTCCTGCCGCGGCGCCAGTCCGATGACCCGCGCCAGCGAAATCTTCTGCTTGGCATAGTCGTTCGTGGCGGCGATCAACTGCTGCTGGCGCGATTGATATTCCACCTGCGCCCGAAGTGTGTCAATGGCTGGAGCCACCCCAGCCTGCTGTTGCGCAACCGCCTTCTGGTAGAGGGCACGCGCCGTCTCGACCTGCGCCTGCGCGGTTTCCACGCGCGCTCCTCCGGCAATGGTCTGCAGATAGGCATTGCCGGTAGCTAGCACCACGAGATCCCGTGCGTCTTTCAGATTGAACTGAGCCACGCTTTCGCCGATAACCGAAGAGCGGTATTTCTGGATTGCCTTCCAGTCAAAGACACGCTGCGTCGCCGAGGCACGGATATCAATATAAGAATACGGGCCGATGACTGGCCCGACCTTCCCAAACGGTCCGGCACTCCCAAATTTCTGAAAGCCCAGCGCTTCTAAGTTAGTTTTTTGCACGTCCTCCTGCACATAGCCGCTCACATGCGGAAGCAACTCGCTGAGTTGCTGCCATTTTTCGCCTCGCGCCTGGATGGTGTTGTACTCCGATAAAAGGCCGGCCAGATTCTGGCGCAAAGCCCGCTCGATCGCGTCTTTAAACGTCAGTTGCAGAACTCCCGGCGTGGCCTTGGCCTCGGGCACACTGCCAAACACCGGATTCTGTGCCGAGGTCTGCACTTGCGGGGGACTACTCGCAGCCAAACTGGAACTCTGCGCGGCCAGCATTGCCGGGAGAACGACAATCGGGATAATTAGCAAAACGATACTGAAAATAGCCGGTCTATTCATTGTAATTAACCAGTTAGTTAGATTCTACCCAAGCCCGATTCCTCAATGCAAGCCACCATTCATTGATTGCAAGACACAGCGTCAACGAACGACAGGAAAGTCGGCCCGGGACCCCTGAAATCTGGGGGTGACATCCTCGTCAACGAATCAACAAAATGCTTGGAGTCGTTTTGGGGCTGGCCCGATGCAAATTATTGAGCGGCCCGCCCGACAGCCAAGACTTCCTTAGGTACGCATGCATTCGGCTTCTCAGAGAGTGACCTTGGTCATCTTGCGTAACCCCTGACCAAAGTTCAGTCTAGGATGCGTTAGCACTTCCTCGCGACCGAACAATCTTGGGGAAGTTCCGCGTATGAGCGAAGTCACGAAACAGACGCCCAAAGGATCGGATTGGACCCGCCTGCTGACTGATCCAGACTTGGTCAGTCACCTCGGGAAACTGCTCCAAACCTATCGCGAAGTGCCGCCGGAGCAGCGCGAAACAGCGTTGCTACGGGCTATGCGCGAGATTAAAGACGCCGCTGTAAAAGCCCGCGAAGAACGGGAGAACCTGCCCGTTCCCGCGGTGCCGGCGCCGCCGGCTGTGCTTTACCATCCGGAACCGGTACCGGTGGAGGAAACTCCTCCCTTCGAACTGGACCCGTTCGCTTCTCAATTCGAATCGGATCGGCGCCGTTTTCAGCGAATCAAATGCTATGTGGCCGTGGAAATTCGCGTCGAAGGTATCGACGAGCCGATTTGGGGCAACCTGGCGAATGTGAGCCGTGGCGGTTGCCTCGTCGAGACCGCAAGCGCCGTACCTGCGGGCAAAGTGCTCGAGATCGGACTCTGGGTCGCCAGCGGCAAAATTTGGGTGAAGGGCGTCATCATCAGCGGCGTTGTGACTCGTAGGGCGCCTTCGTTCGGCGTGCGCGTCAAATTCTCAGAGGCAGAACTGTCGCTGAAGGAACATCTCCGGGAATTCCTGAAATTCGTCGAGAGCACCGCCCGCAAGTCACAGGCCGGAAAAGCTTACGTCGCGCAATTAAAAGGCTAGGCCGCTTCGTTTTGCCCTTAGCTTTCCCAGCAACTTTTCCCCCGATCCGGGTTCATTCTTCACAAGGCCAACCAGATGAGGCCATTCAGGATGGGAATGCCTGTGCGCCAACGATATTTGCTGACAGTCGCCTTGCTTCTAGCGGCGGGGCTTACGACTCAGTTCGCTCTCGGCCGGAGGAACGAGAAGGCGTCCGGTACAACGGAGTTGATGGCCGATCAGCATCGCGCCATTCACGCGTTGAATCGGCTGACGTTCGGTCCGCGGCCCGGCGACGTGCAACGTGTCATGCAGATGGGCGTCGATCAGTGGATCTAACTCCAGCTTCATCCCGATTCAATGGACGACTCCGCGCTTGCCTCCAGGCTCTCTCCATTCCGCACCCTGCGAATGGATACAAAAGAAATTGTCGAAAATTTCCCTCCCAACCAGGTAATCAAACAGATTGCCGACGGGAAGGCTGACATGCCGCGCGATCCCGTGAAACGCGCCGTGTACGAGGCGCAACTCCAGCGTTATGAAGACAAGCAGGAACGCAAGGAAAATGCTGCAAAAAGCGATCCCGCCAGCCCCGACGACGGCGGGATAGACAACGCGGCTGAAACGCGCCGTCGCGAAGAACGCCGGGCAGTGAATCTGAAGGCGCAGGAACTCCTCGATCTGCCACCCGACGAGCGGATGAAAGAAATTCTGCGCATGTCACCGGAAGACCGCCGCCAGATCGCCAGCACGGCCCGCGGCGCCAGGGCCGATGCTTTGACGGATGGAATGAACCCGCAGCAAAAAGAAACGGTGATGGCACTCAGGAACCCCGAGCAGGTTGTGGTCGATGAATTGATGCAGGCCAAATTGCTGCGAGAGATCTACAGCGAGCGTCAACTCGATGAAGTGATGACCGATTTCTGGATCAACCACTTCAACATATTTATCAACAAGGGTGCGGACCGCTATTTGCTGACGAGCTATGAGCGCGATGCGATTCGTCCGCACGTGCTGGGAAAATTCGAAGACCTGCTGGTGGCGACGGCCAAGCGCCCGGCCATGCTATTCTATCTCGAGAACTGGCTGAGTGTCGGTCCGGATTCAGATGTCG
>VFSW01013022.1_pt1 | contig 11577 bp, 8 predicted proteins | sample 5358111 | NCBI WGS metagenome assembly VFSW01 (sample SAMN11554181, study PRJNA540505) | mine drainage metagenome | isolation source: sediment from site ElyBrook_90M | place: USA: Ely Copper Mine, Vershire, VT | collected 2017 | reverse complement strand
ACGCGTGGTCCCCCGAGGTACTGACCGGGGTGGACTGCGCGGCGCCCCTGGCCGAGAGCCGGGAGGTCAGGATCGTCGGCACGCCGGCCACGCGAGTGTCGCTGACCGACGGGCGCATCATCCAGGCCGCCACCCACGCGGCCGTCCACCGTGACCCCGCCGGCCGCCGCCGCCCCTGGTCGCACTATCTCGCCCAGCCAGGAGTGATTGAAGTCCTCGGCAAGGCATCGGCGGAAAGCCTGGCGACCGGTTTCCTTCGCGGCCCGTCGACCGCGAGAAACCTTGACCTTGGCGCGGTGAACGTGCGGGCACTGTCCTCGATCCAGCGCAGCGAGCAGCTGGACCAGGCACCGCCCTTCCGCAGCCGGCGGACCCGGCTGCGCTGGTCCGCCGAGACGACGGATGGCGAGCAAGAGATCGCTTTCACGCTCGGCGCGGACGGGCTGCGGACCGTGCGGTTGCGCGCCGCGGAGCCGGACCCGCGCGCGCTCGCGGACTTCTGCGCCGACCTCGCCCTGCATGACTGGCTGCTGTCCACCCTGCTTGACCTCGTGGACCGGGCCGTCGCCCGCAGTCGCCCGGCCGCCGAGCTGATCGGCATGCTCCGTCCCGGCGTCGACCACCTGGTGCACGCCTGGATGCCGGCGGCGCACGTGCGCAGGCCACTGGACAAGATCTGGCAGGAGCTCGACCTGCGGTCGGGATTCTCACTGCAATGGCAGAAAACCGTCGAGCGGATACGCGATCAGTTGTCGGTTGGCCTCATCGAGGCGCTGCAACCGTTTACCGAGCGGTCGAGGCCGGAGTCCGCGTGACCAGCGATAAAAGAACCCGCAGCCTCGCCCAGGGGATCGTATTCAAAGTCGGCTTCCCGCTCCTCATCGGACTGATTACCCTCGTTGCCTCAAATGTGAGCGGAATGCGGGTCGAGAATACATTGGAGCTGGCGGCGATAGTCGCCTTCGGCGTCGCGCTTATTCTCTTTATCGTGGACACCGAGATCCGGCTCTCGGACGTCGGCGAGCGCGTTACCGCGGGTTTCGTTCAGGTCGGCAGGCTGGCTGAACTGTCCGCCAAGATGGAACGGTCCAGCCTGGGTAGCGCGCTGCTCATGGAATTCCTTGAGGCGGCCAGCCAGGTAGACGGGCTGGCGCACCCGCTGCTCCAGCGCGTCGCGCGCCGTGAGGTCGAGCGGATGACCGCGTTCGCGCGCCAATTGCACGTCGGCGGCGAGATCGCTTATGACGGCGAAGACCGGGACTGGCTGCTGGGGCTGACGCAAGAGGCGCAGGCGTCGATCGACGCGATTTCCCTGTCCACGGTGGACGCCGGGGTGCTCGGCCTCGATGGCGGGCTCTGGACGAGCGACCTTGGCATCCGCTACCTCGACGACCAGCGCAAGGCGATCGCGAGGAAGGTCCGCATCCGGCGCATCTTCGTGATCGAGCGCGAGGACATGGCCGGCGACGAGAGCTTCCTGAGAGTGACTCAGATGCAGCGTAACGCCGGGGTTCAGGTCCGCATGCTCGCCCAGCAGCTCATCCCTGACTACCTGCAGTCCATGATCTTCGACTTCATCATCTTCGACGGAGCCGTCAGTTACGAGACCGCGGCGGGCACCCCGTTCACCGCGGCCCAGCCGCGGCCGGGCACCCTGCGGACCAGGCTGGCTCCTGAGCCCTCCCGGGTCCGCGACCTTGAGCAGCGGTTTGATCAGTTGTGGGAACTCGCCGACCCCGATCGCCCGATAGACGAGTGAGCCGGAAAGACGGCCTCACGCGGGGTCGGTGTCGCCAGGGGCCGCGAACACGTAGCGGACCCGGTCGACTAGCTCCGCTGGCAGCTCCATCGCGTCGCGCGCGGCCCTGCTGGTCGCTTCCGCGAAGACGTCGCTGTCACAGGCGAACTGGCTGAGTATGGTCCGCACCGCCAGTTCGACCGGCAGGAAGCGCGGCGACAGGACGGAGAGGGTCGTGTAGGCGGCGAACGCCGCCGCCCCTGGCTTGAGCCTGATGACCGGGGGAAGTTCGTCCCAGTCGGCGGGGAAGCAGGGGTCAGTCCAGTCCTGCGGTGTCACGACCGGCCGTCCGCGGTCACGCAGCAGCCCGAGCCGCATCAGCTGCCAGACGGCGGCGAGCATAGGACACGACCACGTCCGCTGCCCGCCGTGCTCGTCCCAGAGCTCAACGTCGACGAAGATGGAGTGCCGTCGGCGCGCGCTCTCCCGCGGCGGCTGCCCCGGGATTCGCCTGGCCATCGCGTAGCCCCGCGCGGTGCCCGGCGACCGCTGCCCGTTAGTCAGCCAGCCGGTCTCGGTGAGCGGTGGCCGCCCGCCGGTGGTTCCGGGCACCGGCTCGGTCACCAGGCTGCCCACCGTCAGGGTGGCGGGGCTCATGTCGTTCGCGCGCGCGCAGGCCGACTCGCGCGCCAGGTAGTCGATCCCCACGCCTTCGCGCTCCGCGGCGGCGAGCACCATGGGGATCACCGCCGCGGGCGAGGAGAACCTGCTGAAGTAATCGTCGACGAGGAAGCACGTGCTGACCCGGACGGACTCCTTGCCGCAGCCGACGGCCCGCGGGGTACGCGCCGTGTGCACCCAGGGCGCCGCGGCGGCGAAGGTGCGCTGGACGGCGGCCGCGCCCGCGGTGAAATCCTCCATGTAGAGGTGGCCGATCTCAACCGACACATGAGAAAGCGGGAGCGACTCGACCTTGACGTCGGCGCTGGCCTCCAAGAACTCGGTCTTGACCTCGCTCACAGCGGTTCCCAGGCAGCGTCGTCGGTGATCTTCTTGGCGATCGCGTCGAACGCCTGGGTCGTGGCCTCGTTCGCGACGTGGCTGGCCCACACGTCGCTGTCGGTGATCAGCTGCTCGCGCCATTGCAGTATGGGGTCGAGCGGCACGGCCCCGAGCATGGTGGACCGGCCTACTCCCCGCTCGGCGGCCAGCTGCTGCAGCCCCCTGTTGGCCTCGCGGAGCCAGGCGAGCTGCTCCTGCCGTAGCCCCGACAGGTCCGGTGCGTTGGGGTCCACGATCGCGGTGCGGACGAAGCGGATGTCGTCGACGAACTGATCGGGGTCGCGGCCGTGCGCCGCGCCGATGTCGAGCAGCCCGCGCTCGCCGAATACCAGGCCGTGCGCGGCCAGGATGTGCTGCCTGGTCCAGCGGTGGAATACCAGCCATCGCGTGGTCACCCTGCGGAGCCCGGGTGAGGAGGTGGCGGCGATCACGATGTCGGCGGCGTACGAGCGGCCGGCGCTCAGGTCAACGAGCACGACCTCGAATTCGCTGTGCAGCCGGAGGAAGAGGTCGATGCAGCGGCCAACCACGGCGTCGTCGAAAGAGAACTCGCCTCCGTTGGCATCGCCGGGAACCAGGACGAGCCGCCCCGTCCCCGGCGGCCGCGGGCGGAGGTCGGGGCGGTCCGAGTGGCGCCAGACATCCCAGAGCTCCTCGGCCGGTGACCGGCCGAGCAGGTACGAGTGGGTGCCGCTGCCCGTCGTGGTGCCGCGGGTGAGCTCGCTGATGCCGAAGATCGCCCCGGCTGTCGGCGAGCCGAAGTCGAAGTCGACGTAGCACACGTCGCCGCCCTGCAGGGCGCGCCGGTAGATGACGTTGCTCCCGGTCACCGAGCGCCCGGTGCCGCCCTTGTCCGATGTTGCGATGACGATCATCGTTAGCTCATTCTGGCGGCGGTGTCCTGGCGTGCGGCATCAACGGTGTCAAGCTCGCGAAGCACGTCGGAGGCCAGCACGCCGGCGGTGCCCGGCTGGTCGTTGACCAGCTGACGGGCCCTGCGCAGCTTCGCGCCTGCGACCTGGAAGCTCTCTCGCAACCGCACGCCGGTGTCGTTCGTGCCGCGCAGCAGCTCCTGGTCAAACCGGTGCTCGGCCTCGGCGATGAGCCGCATGGCGAACCGCACCAGCTCCGAGTCGGCGGATGCCGTCCGTGACTGCGTGACATTAGCCGCGACGACAAGCGCCTCGATGACACGTTCCGTGTGGTACCAGGACGGGCCGCCGGACCGGCCGGACGGCATGCCGCTGAAGGCCTGTGTCGGCTCGTCCCACAGGCCGCGCCCGTTCGGCGCTTCTATCCGGCGCAGCTCCATATGTGCCCAGATCTGGTCGGCGAGATCGAGGAAGCGGAGCCTGGCGACCTTGTCGTCGGTGAGCTCAGCCACCCGGAGCAGTCGCTTGAGTACGAGCAAGGCATAGCTGGAGACCGTCCACTGGAGCACGGGGCCCTCGGCCACCTTCTCGCTTCCGAACAGCTGCAGCCGCATGCCCGGGCGGTGCAGGGCCAGCGCCGGGTCGTCCGTTATCGGCCTGCGCGTGATCCGCCCGCGGCTGGCAAGCTCCTCCAGCAGGCGCCCGACCCGCTCAACGTCGACGTTCACCGCCCGCCCGCGGCCCGCCGCGCCCTCGATGACGATCGAGGTGATTAGGAGCGAGTAGTAGTCGGACTCGGTACCGTCCGAGGTCATCCACGGCACGTCTTCCATCGGCCACCGGCGGCCAGAGCCGAACGTGGCGATCTTGGCCCAGAACTGCCTGGTGAGGTCCCAGCGCAGTTGCAGGGCGGTGGCCAGCCGCTGCTGCTCCTCGCTGAGCAGCCCGAGAATCCGGGTCCGTTCGCTGAACAGGTCCTGGATGCCGTCGAGGGCGACGACGGTGAAGTACAGGTAGGGGCGTGCCTCGGCTGTGCCGACGGGCTGATCGCCGATGTCGGCGGTTACGTCGATCCGAGGTGCGCCGTCAGCCACACCCCAGGACCAGCCGCATTCGAACAGCCGCCCCGGGTTGTCCAACTGGTCGGCCACCTGGCCCTGGCTGAGCCCGAGCTTCAGCTCCTTCTGCAGGCTGGCCCGGACCTCCGTGAGCTCTTCGAGCAGGTCGTGCACGAGGTTATCCGAGGCGATACCGCCCTGGTTGATCATCCGGCGCATGATCTCACCGGACGGATCGGCCGGGGCGAAGGTGTTGATGGTGAAACTGCGCAGCAGGCCCACCATGGCCGCGGTCAGCCGCTTCGAGGAGAGCTTCTCCAGCTCCTCGACCTCCCGCCGCACCCGCTGGCTCCTGATGCCCTCGCCGTAGACCTGCAGGAAGCCAAGCGTGGCCAGGCAGAGCGAGACAGACATCGAGTAAGAGTCGACCACGTGCAGCCTGAGCTGCTCGGACTTGGGTGTCACCGCATCTTCGTCCGGGACCGCGAAGTAACTGTCGCCCGAGAAGTCCGGTGTCCCGTCAACCAGGTAAGTGCGCATGTAGTCGCTGAGCACCCCGATCAGCCGGCGCGGGATCTCCAGCGCGTCGCCAAGCGAGCCCAGGTAGTCGAGCACGTCGTCCGCCGTCTGGTCGATCCGGTCGACCTTCAGCGAGTCGATGGCGGTGGCCGGGTACAGGATGGTCAGCAGCTGCTCAGCGTCGCTGATCGAGTTTCGCGCGCCCTGGTGACCGCCCCAGCTCCACTCCTCGTCCTGGTAGCAGTAGTTGACGGTCGCGCGCCAGATCTCAAGGATGTGCCGCCGTGTCTGGATCTCCATGGCTCTCCGGCCTTAGCTGTCCCCGCACTGTCACCGGCTGCTGGCGAAGCCGGTGGCAATGATCATTCCTGCGTACCCGTCGCGCACCCGGTGGCTGGTCTCGAGCAGGTGCACGCTCGGCTCGGGCACGCCAAGGTCGACGAGGTGCTGCCTGACGTCGTCCGGCTTGATCGGCAGGGCCGGGAACTGGGTGCCGTCCACCGGGTATCCGGCCGAGCCCGCCATGAAGGCCGCCGCGAACGGGGCGCCGGGTGTCAGCGCGCCGACGAAGGCCGCGACCGCGTCGCGGAACTCCGCGCGGTCCTCGGTGATGGACTCGGCGACGAAGAACATCGTGCCGAGGTTCCACCGTGCCTTCGGCAAGTCAAAGACGCTCAGCCGCTCGACGCCGGCGTTACCAGGATCGGTGGCGCAGGCTTCGCGCAGCCGCTTGCGCGGCCTGCGGACGTCCCGGTACCCCTTCGCCTTCCGCATCTGCCGCCAGAAGGGGCGCCAAAGCCACCGGAAGGCCTTGCTGGCAAGCTGATCGCTAAGCCAGATGACATTGCTCTTGGAGAAGTCGGCCAGCAGGATTTGCTCCGTCCACGGGAGCATCAGCAAGGCAGGGTAGAGATTCGTCCCGGCGCCGACGTCGATAGCCCGCTGAACACGCGGGCGGCCCGCGAGCGCAGACATAAAGAAATGGCTCACCCGGCGGATAATTTCCTCATCTTCCGCCTGTAGCTTGCTGTAGTTCCGACGCCAGTAGTCGTTAGACGAAAACGTGTTCCATGGGGCGTCGGCGTTGCGGAGGACATTCGCCTCAACGTCTGCCATGGAGAGACAGGCTATCGTATCGGGAGCTGGCGCTCGCAGTATTGCGAAGACCTCGGTGCCATAGTCGCCCCGATACAGGCAAGAGTGCCCCATTTGCGCCCTCATCGTAACCTCATTGCGACGAGCCCGGTAACGAGCAGCATCGCGTCATAACCGGGCCGCAGGCGGCGGACTGAGTTGTCCGTCCGCAGGACGCTGGTCCCGGTGACGGGGAGCTGGGCGAGCAGCTCGTCGAGGGACCGCGGGGTGACCTTCACCGAGGGGAACCGCTGGCCGTTGACGTCGTAGCCGGTGGAACCCTCCATGAAGGCCATGAGGAACGGCGACCCTGGCAGCAGCGCGTCGAGGAACGCGCGCACGGCGACCTCGAACTCCGCCTGATCGGTGGTGATGCCGTCCGCGACGAAGAACATGCTGCCCAGTTCCCAGGTGCGCCTGGGCAAGTCGAAGATGCTGAGCGTGCGGACCTCGTGCGCGGCGGCGAGCGCCCGCCGTGGGTCCGTGACGGTGCGGTAGCAGGGGAGCCCCGCCACCAGGTCCCAGAAGGGCTGCCAGCGCCATTCACCTGGCGTATCGGCCAGATTCTCGCTGAGCCAATCGATATTCGGCGAAGCGTACTCCGTGAAGTCGATGCGCTTGGCCCAGGGAAGCATTAGCAGCGCCGGATAGAGATTGGTGCCGGCCCCGACGTCCACGGCCTGCTTCAGGCGAGCGGGCTCACCGCAGGCATCAAGCAGGAACTTGCTGGCACCCTGAATGATTTCCGCGTCCTCAGGCAGCACCGAGGCGTAGTTGATCTTCCAGTACTCATGGGCGTCGAAATCTGACCACTGTACCGTATCATTCCGTATGCTTGGCTCACGATCCGCCATAACAATTAGACTACAGCCTGGAAAAGATTATAGGTATCCCCCGGATATGCTGAGCGGGTGAGGCTAGGCGGAAAGTCAGTGCTGGTGAGCCTGCCGGTGATGCGGCTGCGGGCGATGCGTTTATCTTATGGCCAGGAGTGGTTCCAGTGTCTCAAGAGTCCAATGGTCCTACCGGACCAGCGCGTGGTCAGCCAGACAAATGCCGGCCGTGGACGCGGAGGCAGGTTCGGACGGCAGACTCGTGGCCAACCCGCAGGGACCAGACGGTCAGCGTGGCCCTCTCGCCTGTCGGTGACCGGCTGGCGCTCTCCGTCGGCCAGCGGATCAGGATCCTGGGCGTCGGCGATGACCCCCGCGCGGCACAGCAACTGAAGCAGGCCTGCGCGCTAGCGCCAGGGCTCACCTGGTCGCCGGGCGGTGACAAGCTCGCGTTCAGGGACGATGACGGGCAGGGCCGGGTGATCGACCTGTCGGGACGTGTCTCCGTCCAGGAGGCGGAGCGCGGGATGCTGCCTGTCGGACCCGCGAGCGCGATGGCATTCCTCCCTGACGGCGGCCGGCTGGCCGTGCTGGCGGCGTCGCTCCCTGGCCGCATGACATTGAGTGTGCTCGGTCCTGGCCGTGAGGTGATCTGGGACCGGGTCATGACCAGGGAGCGGATGTCCGGCTCTCACCCGGAAGGTGTCAACCTGGCGGTGTCGCCCGCCGGTCACCTGCTCGCCTGCACGACGGGAACGTCCGCGGTCTGGGTGTTCGACACCGCGACCGGACGGGAGGTGCGGCAGTTCGACGATCACTCGCAGACCGTCACCGGGCTCAGCTGGACCGGCGACGAATGGCTCCTGTCCGCCTCCATGGACGCGACGCTGCGGGTCTGGCGCCCGGACGACCCGGTGCCCGCGACCGTCGTGGAGACCATCGCCGCGGCCGGACTCGTCTTCGTACCCGAGCGGCGCACCGCGCTGATCTGGTCGCCGCGGGGAGAACTGCTCGCCTGGTCCCTGGCGCAGACCCCCGCCCAGCTGTGGGACAGGAACCCCCCGCCGCGCCACCTCGCCGCCGACATCCCCCCGCCCGCGGTCGGCGCCGGGGGGCGCCGGCGCGGGCGGGGCGGCGGGGGGGGGGGGGGGCGACTGCGGATCAACGACTGGGACCGGGTCGACAGCGCCCCGCCCGCCACCACCACCACCTACGCGAACGCCAAGGTCCTGCTGCTCGGTGACTCGGGGGTCGGCAAGTCGGGCCTGGCCATGGTTCTGGCAGGAAAGGAATTCAGGCCTACCGAGTCGACGCACGGGCGGCGCATCTGGCCGCTTCCGGCGATCGACCCGGCGGCCGACGAGCACGAGCCATCCGGCGACAGCCGTGAGGTCATGCTCTGGGACCTGGCCGGCCAGCCCGGTTACCGGATCGTTCACCAGCTGCACCTAGACGGCGCGGCCCTGGCGCTCATCTTGTTCGACGCGAAAAGCGAGACCACCCCGCTGGCCGGAGTGCTGCACTGGGCGCGCGCGGTCCGGCACGCCCACCCGGCGGCCGAAGGCGGGCTGCCCACCTTCCTCGTCGCCGCCCGGGCCGACAGGGGCGGCATCAACGTTTCCGACCAGAGAATCCAGAAGCTGATGGCGGACTTCGGGCTCACCCAGTACTTCAAGACCAGCGCGAAGGAAGGGATGGACACCGGCCTGCTGCGTTCCCGGCTCCTTGCGGCGATCGACTGGTCGCGGATTCCTGAGGTCACCTCGACCACGCTCTTCGCCGCCGTGAAGAAGTTCGTCATGGAGCAGCGACCCAGCATCCTGCTGGCCCCGATCAATGAACTGTGCCGGCTCTTCCAGGCGGAGGTACCCAGCGGGGTACAGCTGCTGACCGGGCGGGAGAGCGTGCTGGAGCCAGCCGGTGAGCAACCGCTTGTGCCCGACCCCGCCGGGCTGACATCGGTCTTCGAAGGGTGCATCGCCCGCCTGGAGTCCGCCGGGCTGGTGAAACGGCTGAAGTTCGGTGACTACGTGCTGCTGCAGCCCGAACTGCTTGACGCTTACGCCGGCGCGATGGTGAACGCCGCCAGGGACGAGCCGGACGGGCTCGGCAGCATCCTGGAGACCGCGGTGGTGAACGTCGACTTCCCGGTCCCCGCGGCGGAACGGGTGCGCGACCAACTGCAAGAGCGGCTGCTCGTGCTCGCCACCCTGGAGGAGCTTCTCCTGCGCGAACTGGTGCTCCGCGAGCCGACCAAGGACGGCGTTCAGCTGGTCTTCCCCTCGGCCTACCGGCGCGACCTGCCGACGTCGGAGATGCCCAGGGGAGACGGGGTCGTGTTCAGGTTCGAGGGGCCCATCGAGAACATCTACGCGACCTTGATAGTCCGGCTCACCCGCAGCGACCGGTTCAGGAGGGTGGACACCTGGCAGTCGGCGGCCAGGTTCGCCGCCGCGGAGGGAACCTGCCCCGGCGCGCGGAGATTAGAGGAAGAAGGAGAGGCCGAACTGCTGATCGGGTACGACCGGGTACCCGACGACGCCAGGATGCAGTTCGAGAGCTTCGTGCACACGCACCTTGAGCGCTGGGCCACGTCAGGGACCATCACCAGGGAACGCCAGTACAGTTGCCCGGACTGTGGCCTGGCCTTCACCTCCGAGATGGTCCGCGCGGTGTACCGCCGCGGCCGGCTGAGCATCTTGTGCCCGGTCTGCGAGAAGAGAGTCCCGTTGCGGGACGACTACGAGCCGGGCGGCACCGACCAGTCCACCGCGCTGATGGACGCGTCGGCGGATGCCGGCCGGGAGATCGAGGCCGCTACCGCGGTGCTGCGCGGCAGGACCGCGGTCCTGCGGGGAAAAGAGGACGTCGCGGAGTACGACGTCTTCCTTTCCTATAACTGGCGGGACAAGGACACCGTCCGCTCGATCGCCTGGCAGCTCAAAAACCGCGGCCTGCGGCCGTGGATGGACGAGCGCCAGCTCCGCCCCGGGATGCCCTGGCAGCCGGAGCTTGAGGACATCATCGCGCGCGTCCCGGCAGCGGCGGTGATCATCGGTGCGCAGCGCGGTCCCTGGCAGGCAAGGGAGATCTACGCGTTCATCCAGCAGTCCGTCAGCCGGGGCTGCGTCATCGTCCCCGTCCTGCTGCCCGACGCCAATACCGCCGACCTGCCGATCTTCCTCCAGGGACTGACCTGGGTAAACCTCGCCGTCCCCGAGCCTGACCCGATCGACCAGCTGGTCTGGGGCGTCACCGGCCAGCACTGAACAGGCGGTCCCCGGTGGCTCGGCTTCCCGGCTTCCCGGGATCTCTGGTCGTCTAGGCGCAGGCGACGGAGATCGGGGTGTAGACGTGCTGCGGTATGCCGGCCGGGGTGAGGTCTCCGTACGTCATGAGGACCGTGCGCTCCATGGGCTTAAGCCCGCTTGAGCGCGCCCAGGCGGGTAGCTCGGGGCGGTCCGGGTCCAGGTCAAGCCGGACCGGGACGGTCGAGTGCGCGGCCAGGCTCGTGACCAGGCGCCGCGCCGCCGCGCCGTCGCGGGCGATCAGCGGGCCGATGTGCATGAACGGCTCGGTTCGCCACATGGCGGCCCAGCCGGTGATGCCCTCGCTGGCCTCGAAGACGACGATCCGCTCCGCGAAGCCGGGCATCCGGCTAACCACGTGTCCCCGGTCCGCCCCGTAGGCGGCACGGTCCAGCGCGAGGATCGCCGGCAGGTCCGCCTCCGTGGCCGCGCGAACGGTCCCCGGTGCTCCCTCCGCGGTGTCACGCGCCCCCTTCTTGCCGCTCCTGGCCGGCGGGATAACGCGGAACGTCCCGCGGAAGGCGGTGTTCTTGCGGATCGGCTGGAAGCCGAGCTTCGTGTACAGGGGCCTGCCGGCGTCGGTGGCGTACAGCGAGATGGCGACACCGGGGCCGGCCGCGGCCAGCGCGTGCTCCATGAGGGCCCGGCCGAAGCCGTACCCACGGTACCGCCGGGCGGTGAGCATCATGCCGATGGCGCCGTGGGTGGTACCCCACCGGGACAGGATCACCGATCCGGCCAGGCCCTTGCCGTCGGGAGCGTCGATCGCCCACCCGTCGCACTCGGCGAGCAGCAGTGCCCACTTGGCCCGCTCGGGCCACCATCCCACGTTCACGGAAAGATCGACGCAGCTCCTCAAGTCATCGATCCCCATCGACCTGATGACTGTAGAGGCCATAACTTTAGGCATGAGGGTATTAGACAGAATCTGGGACGGTCCTGGCGTAAAATTTGCCGAATCTGCAGGATCGTTGCATTTAGGTCGCGGGCCGGGGCCCGCTGCGCGTTGGCGTGGCCGGGGCGCGCGCGGCGGTCAGCGCCGTAGCAGACGAT
>VFSW01013021.1_pt1 | contig 11577 bp, 12 predicted proteins | sample 5358111 | NCBI WGS metagenome assembly VFSW01 (sample SAMN11554181, study PRJNA540505) | mine drainage metagenome | isolation source: sediment from site ElyBrook_90M | place: USA: Ely Copper Mine, Vershire, VT | collected 2017 | reverse complement strand
CCGGGAGTCCCCCGGCAGAGCCGGGGGTTTACCCAAGATCAATTACCCAGAGATAGCGGACAAAACCGGGCCGCTCGGCATACCTCACGTAACACCAGATCCCCAGCATCCAGAACAGACCGCTCAGGACGTCCTTCCGCTCTGCCACCCAGGCAACGGATTCCACATGGAGCGGATGGATGAGGAACAGCGCGGCCACCAAGCCGCTGCGCCACAGCGAAGCCGTCATCCCGCTTAGCGCCAGGAACAAAATCAGTCCACCCAGCAGGCGCAGAATGACGTTCGTCCAGTGATAGCCCCCGCGTTCCGCCAGAGCAACTCCCGGTCCAGCATCAGCGAGAGCCAGGTCAGCGGGTGCCAGTTGCTCGCTCGCGAAGTCGTGAACGCCCAGACGACGTTCTCGCTGTTCAAGCCTCTCTGTACATGATAATTCTCGGTCACATATTGCGGATCATCGATGGAAATGTTCTGACTTTCCGCCATCGCCCAGTAAGACGCCAGCACCAGGACCGATAGTCCGATTCAGGTGATGACCCGTAATCGTGCCGCATCCGCGGCAGACGTAACGATAGTTGTAGAGATAATCCCCTCCCGAAGCGCCAAAAAAAGGGCGGGGGATCGCCCCGCCCCACCAACACCCCTTTTTTACCCCAGGTTAGGGCGTAATGGCACCGGCAGCATTAATAGTGTAGGTTTGCGGGGTGGCCGCAAGCGAGCTGACCGACGTCATTGCCAAAGCGGCTTGCGTGCCGTTTGTGATCGTGACCGTTACACCGGTCGTGGGCACATAGCCACCGGCAGTCAGGGCTGCTGCGTCGACCGTGCCCGTCGGGTTGTCGGCGAACCAAGCCTGGGCAGCCGTGTACGCGTTCTTCAGGTCCGATTTGGCCCCGGCGTTGTAGCCCCTCGACTTGTAGGCGGTAAACTGCGGGATGGCGATCGCTGCCAGGATGCCGATGATGGCGATAACGATCATGAGTTCGATCAGCGTGAAGCCCTTCTGCCCTTTTTTGTGAAATTTACTAATCATTTTTCTCCTCCTTAGTCTCTGTTGTTAAAATTTTTAGTCTCGGATGATTCCCCGATTATATAAAAACACCCTATCCTTTCCCAGAACCACCTCCTTTTCAAAATGAATTCCTTTCCAAAATTGATTCCATTTGGTTGTCGATTCCTTTGCGTCTTACTTAAGCAATGATCATACCGTTTTCTCCGTTCCTTATTCCTTTATTCATTCAGCGCTTATCTCTGCATTAATTCATATGCTTAAAAAATTTCACCCAGCCAAGCGAACAAATGCCTCTTTGCAGCCTTCTATTTTTTTCGGTGGTTTTCACGGATTTTTGGGAATTATTCCAGATGAGGGCAGCTTACAGCGGGACGAGTGAATTTCGCGCTTATCCCTTGACGCCGATTGTGGTATAGTGAGACCGTTTCATTCGAGGGAGAGTACCCATGTACGAAGTGACCGTTAAAAAAACCTTTTCCGCCGCCCATCGCATAAGCGATATCGGCGGCAAGTGCGAAGCGCTGCATGGCCACAATTTTCTCGTGGAGGTCTCGGTTGCAGCCGAATCGCTCAACGTTGAGGGTCTGTTGATCGACTTCCGCATTCTGAAGCAGTGGACCGAGGAGGTCCTCGATCGTCTCGATCATAAATTTCTCAACGACCTTGACTATTTCAAGACGAGGAATCCCTCTTCCGAGCAAATCGCCCGTTACCTTTACGACAGGATCGAAGAACGGGCGCGGAAGGAAAAGGCGCACCTGGCGCGGGTAACCGTATGGGAGTCTGAAAACTCGTGCGCCACCTACAGCCTATGATCGACATCCAGAACCAGAAAGACGACAGGAACATCAATATCCAGAAAGTGGGGGTCAAGGGGCTGAAATACCCCATTATCGTCATGGACCGCGCCCACGGGACGCAGCCGGTCAACGCCACGATCAACATGTATGTCAGCCTCCGCCATCACTTCAAGGGGACGCATATGAGCCGCTTCGTGGAGGTCCTGAACGAAATCCGCGAGCAGGTCAACATCCGGACCTTCCACAGCATCCTCGAGAAGATCAGGGCCAAACTCCACGCCGAATCGGCGCACATAGAAATCGATTTCCCCTATTTTATCGAGAAGACAGCCCCCCGCTCCTCCGCAAAAAGCCTTATGGAATACCACTGTCAGTTACTGGGAACATCCAACGGAACGGGAATGGACTTCGTCGTTGGCATGGTCGTCCCGGTGACGACCGTCTGCCCCTGTTCCAAGGAGATCAGCCGGGCAGGCGCCCACAACCAGCGGGGCATCGTCACCGTCCGGGTCAGGTTCCGTAAATTCTTCTGGATCGAGGATGTCATAAGACTGATCGAAGACTCCGCCAGCGGTGAGGTCTATTCCCTCCTGAAGCGGGTCGATGAAAAATTCGTCACGGAAAAGGGGTATGACAACCCGCTGTTTGTCGAAGATGTGGTCAGAAACATTGCGGACCGCCTCAATAAGGATGCCAACTTTACCTGGTACAGCGTGGAAGCGGAAAATTTCGAGAGCATCCACAACCACAACGCCTATGCATATATCGAGAAGGAATAACCATGGAACGGAATAATACCGATGAATTCTTCAATCTCTACAACCGTGGCTTCATACGGACCGCGGTCTGCGTTCCCGCGGTAAGGATCGCCGATCCCCGGTTCAATGCCGATCAAACCATCCTCCTCGCCCGGGAGGCCGCGGCCGGAAACGCCATCCTTGCCCTCTTTCCGGAGTTGGGCCTTTCCGCCTATTCAAACGATGACCTCTTCCACCAGGAGGCGCTTCTGAACGGCGTCCGCGGCGCGATCGAACGGATCGTTCGCGATACGGCCCTCCTCAATATGATCCTTGTCGTCGGCGCCCCGCTGCGGGTCGATTCCCGCCTCTTCAATTGCGGGATCATCCTCTACCGGGGGCGAATCATCGGAGTGGCCGTTAAATCCTATCTTCCCAACTACCGTGAGTTCTACGAGGCTCGCCAGTTCAGTCCCGCTGAGGAGGCCATTGCGAAAACCATCCGCCTCTGCGGCCAGGAGGGGATTCCGTTCGGCGCGGATCTCATTTTTGATGTCACGAATATCCGCCATTTCCGTTTTTTTCTGGAGATGTGCGAGGATGTCTGGGTCCCCATCCCCCCTTCCTGCTTCGCCTCGCTGGCGGGGGCAACCGTCATTGGGAACCTCTCCGCCTCCAACGCGACCATCGGAAAAGCGGAATACCGGCAGAGCCTGACCGCGAATCAGTCTGCGCGCTGTGTCTCCGCCTACCTTTACGCCGCCGCGGGGCCGGGGGAATCAACGACTGATCTGGCCTGGGACGGTCACGCAATGATCTATGAAAACGGCAATCTTCTCGCGGAATCGCGGAGGTTTGCAGGCAGCTCCCAGATCATCCGGGCCGATATCGACCTGGACCGCCTCGTCCAGGACCGGATGCGCCAGACGAGCTTTGGCGGGAATGCGCGGACCCACCGGGAGACCCTCCTGAAATTCCGGCGGGTTGCGCTCGAAGTCGAACCGGTCGGGGGACGACTCCTGCTCGAGAGGGAATACGCACGGTTCCCCTATATCCCCGCGGACCCCGCCACGCGGGACCAACGCTGCTATGAGGCGTACAACATCCAGGTCCAGGGTCTCTCCCAGCGCCTGAAGGCTTCGGGAATCGACAAGGTCGTGATCGGCGTCTCCGGCGGCCTCGACTCCACGCATGCCCTGATGGTCGCCAGCCGGACGATGGATCTTCTCGCACATCCCCGCTCGCATGTCCTGGCATACACCATGCCCGGTTTCGCGACATGCGACAAGACCCGCTCCAATGCCCTGAGTCTGATGAAGGCGCTGGGCGTGGAGGCAAACGTGATCGACATAAGGCCGAGCTGTATGCAGATGCTCAAGGACATCGGGCATCCCTACGCGGAGGGGAAGACGGTTTACGACATCACCTTCGAGAATATCCAGGCTGGGGAGAGAACCTCGCACTTGTTCCGCATCGCGAATCTTCGCAATGCCCTTGTCCTCGGCACGGGCGACCTGAGCGAACTCGCCCTTGGCTGGTGTACCTACGGCGTCGGGGACCACATGTCCCACTACAACGTCAACGCGAGCGTCCCCAAGACATTGATTCAACATCTAATCCGCTGGGTTGCGCGGTCGGAGCAAATCTCCCCGGAAACATCCCGGATCCTTTTCGACATCCTCGATACCGAGATCAGTCCGGAGCTGATCCCGGGATTGGAGTGCACCCAGCCCTCCCAGGTAACGGAAGCCACCGTGGGTCCGTACGAACTGCAGGATTTCAATATTTTTTATACGACCCGCTTCGGCTATCTGCCGACCAAGATTGCCTTCATGGCCTATTGCGCCTGGCGCGATACATCACGGGGTCTCTGGCCCGATGTCCCCGAAACGAAGCGACGAGCCTACACGATCGGAGAGATCCGGCACTGGATCGAGGTCTATCTTTATCGCTTTTTCCAGATCAGTCAGTTCAAGCGCTCCTGTGCCCCCAACGGTCCGAAGGTCGGCTCAGGGGGGTCCCTCTCCCCGCGGGGCGATTATCGTGCGCCGAGCGACAGCGAGGCCGCGGCCTGGCTGGAGGATGCGGGAAGAATTACGGAAAGGGATGATGTATGAGCAGGGAACAATATCGCGATTTTGACGCTACGGAGCTCTTCTGCCCCCACTGCCGGCGGGCAGTGCCGGTGAGAAAACGGCTCCTCCTGGTTCTTTCCGCGGGTGAAAAATACGACTACACCTGCGTCTATTGCGGCACTTCCGTCGGCGACAAGATGGTTTCCGAGCGGGACGACCTCAAGATCGTGCTCAAGTAAAGAGGGGCGGCCCGCTGCCGCCCCTCTTTCTCCGACTCTGGAAGGCCGCCTACCAAATCTGGCAGGGAGCCCCACCGGCAAACGTTCTCAATCCTCATTCAATTCGGGGATACCCGCGTAATAGTCGAGTGACTCCGGATTCTTCAGCGCATCCTTGTTCTGAACTGCCTGCCCCTCGATCATCTTCTTGACCGAAAGCTCCACCTTTTTCATGGTCAGTGTGTAGGGGATGTCCGGCACGGCAATGATCTTGGCCGGCACATGGCGGGGCGAGGCGTTCGTACGAATGACCTTCCTGATCTTCTCCTTGAGTTCGTCGGTCAACTCCATCCTGGGCCCCATCTTGACGAAGAGGATGACGCGGACGTCGTTTTTCCAGTTCTGCCCCACCACGATGCTGTCGGCAATCCCATCAATCGTGTCTACCTGACGGTAGATCTCCGCCGTACCGATGCGGACACCGCCGGGGTTGAGCGTCGCGTCGGAGCGGCCGTACATGATAACCCCCCCCCGCTCGGTGATGAGGATATAATCGCCGTGGCGCCAGACGTTCGGATAGACATCGAAATAGGCGGCACGGTATTTCTTGTTCCCCGGATCGTCCCAGAAATAGATGGGCATGGACGGCGAGGGCGCCGTGCAGACGAGCTCCCCCTGCTGATTGATGACCGGTTTTCCGTTCTCGTCGTAGGCCTCGACCTTCATGCCCAGGCCGCGGCACTGCAGCTCGCCGGCATAGACCGGCCCCATGGGATTCCCCAGGGCGAAGCAGCCGTTGATGTCGGACCCGCCCGCGATGGAGGAGAGTTGGATATCCGTTTTCACCTCCCGGTAGACGTATTCAAACGCCTCTTCCGAGAGGGGCGAACCGGTCGAAAGCACCGTCTTGAGCGCACCGAAATCGTACTCCTTCCCCGGCCTGAGCCCTTCATTCATCAGGGCGGAGATGTAACCGGCGCTGGTCCCGAATATCGTTATCTTCTCGTCCTGGGCCATGCGCCACAGAGCTCCCGGGTCGGGATAAAAGGGATTCCCGTCGAAGAGCACGAGCTTCGCACCGACGGCGAGCGAGCTTACCAGCCAGTTCCACATCATCCAGCCGCAGGTGGTGAAATAGAAGATCGTGTCTTCACGCGCGAGGTTCGTATGAAGGATCAGTTCCTTGAGGTGATGGATCAGGATGCCGCCGGCGCTCTGCACCATGCACTTGGGAAGCCCCGTCGTCCCCGAGGTGAACATGATGTACAGCGGGTGATCGAACCCGAGCTGCTCGAAGACGATTTGCGGGTTACTCGCCTTCGCCCCAAAGTCGCGGTAACGGATTGCGTCGCGAAGAACGCCGATGTCCGGCTCCCGCTCGGTGTAGGGTACCACGACCACCCTCTCGATGGAGGGGAGGTCCTTGAGGATATCCGCAACCCGGGAGAGAGAATCGAGGCGTTTTCCCTTGAAGAAGTATCCATCGGCGACAAAAAGGACCTTCGGCTTGATCTGTCCGAAACGGTCCAAGACCCCCTTTATGCCAAAGTCGGGGGAACAGGAGGACCACACCGCTCCTATGCTGGTGGCGGCAAGCATGGCGATGACGGTTTCGGGCATGTTCGGCATGAAGCCGGCGACGCGGTCGCCCGGTCCGACCTTGCAATCCCTCAGGGCACGGGCGATCCTCGCCACTTCGGAAGTGAGTTCCCCATAGGTCATCGTCCGGTTCGGCTGATCTTCGCCTTTGAAGATCAGCGCCACCGCGTCGTCACGGTACCGCAGCAGATTCTCGGCAAAATTGAGCCGGGCGCCGGAAAACCATTTCGCGCCGGGCATCTTCCGGTCATCATCGATCACTTCGTCGTATCTTCGCGATGCCTTGATCCCGACGAAGTCCCAGACATCCGCCCAGAAATCGGCGATGTTGCTCACCGACCAGGCATAGAGACCGGCGTAATCGGTGAAATTTTGCTGGTGTCTACCGTTGACGAACGTCATGAAGCGGTACATGTTGCTGCTGGTGATTCGCTCTTCCGAAGGCTTCCACAAAAGCTTTCCCATGCCGATTCCTCTTTCTGTATCACTCCCGGCGGTTCTTCTCCTCGAGGGCTTTCTTTAACCGGTCGCCGAGTGTCCCCAATCCTCCGGCACCGGTTGCCGCCTCATCCCGATAGACAACGGTCTCCTCGCGGGGGGCGGCGGCTGTCCCCTCCAGATAATCTCCCAGGAGTCCCCGGCTGTGAACGTCCTCGTGGCAATAAACGCAGAGGTTCTCCCAGTTGCTGCCGTCGGATGGGTTGTTGTGGTGATTGCCGTCTTTGTGGTGCACCGTCAGCAGGTTTCGGTGCGCGGCGTCGAATTCCCGGCCGCAGCGGCCGCAGATCAGGCCGTGGATGGAAAGCGACCGTTCACGATACTCCGTTTCACCGGAGGAGTGCGCCGTCTTGATCTCCCGGACCACTTCCTCAACCGGTCTCACCGCTCCGGTTTTGCTGCGGACCGCAGTAACCCGGATCCGGCCTCCCCTGTTACCATAGGATACACCCGACACCTTGCCCTACCTCGATTTTATTCGCTGCGCCCCGTGAAAGGGAGCTCCCCGCCCACAGGACAGGGCTTGCGGGTTGCCCTCCCGGTCGCCATTCCAGATGCGAAATCAGTTCATTTGCAATCCGTCGCCGGGCTGCGTTTGCTCAACAGGTAGTCGAGGAATACACGGATGCCCTTCGCCACCGCCATTGAGGTTCTGACCTTGTGGACAACCGCCAGATTCAGGTTTCTCCGGACGATCTCCTCGACACCGACGAGAAGGCCGAGGGTTCCCTGCAGCTTTCGTATCGTCAGCGAAAGCTCCTCAACCTCCCGAGTCACGATTGTCGTCGCCCGGTTGGCGTTGGCTGTCATTTCCTCCACATTTTTCAGGATCCCCGGCAGGTTCTCATTCAGCAGTTGAATGGTCAGGGACATGCTCTTCGCGGTGCGCCACAATTGCAGGAAAAAGGGGATGGAAAAGACGGCGATCAGCAGAAAGGCGACGCTCAAAGCAATTACCAAGATGCCCAGATTCTCCATAACTCCCCTCCGTCAGTTCCGGTTTCTCTCAGACCGTCTTCTTCTGCTCCTCTTTGAACGCCTCGACACCCGCGTCGATCGCCTTCTTCAAACGGCTCTTCCCCTCCTGGACGGTTTCCTTCCCCCGTTCGGCCAGTTCTTCGACCTTCTCTCCCGCCTCTTCTGCCTTCTCCCGCGCCGTCTCCTCCAGCGTTTTCAGCCGCTGGATGGCCGCCTCATAGGCCTTTCGGCTCTTTTCCACGGCGTGTTCGTACTCTTCTTTCGCTTTGCTCAGAATCTCATCGGCCTTCCTTCCGATCTCCTCCCTCGTCTCCTTGCCGCTTTTCGGTGCATATAAGATGCCGATCGCGGCTCCGATCAGAGCGCCCGCCACTAGTCCCGCAATGAAATCTCCCTTGTTATCCATGGCTAACCCTCCATTCTCGCTGTCGATTGTGAGTTACACCTTGTGACTATACCGTTTTTGTATGATACATCATACCGCCCGTCGGCGTCAATCGGATAAAAAAACGGCCGGACATCAATGATATCCGACCGTTTTCGTTTGCTTCCTGTTGCTTGTCGATGTTACTTCGTTGCCGGGGCAGCCGGTGCAGCAGGTGCCGCCGGGGCAGCCGGGGCAGCCTCAGGCGCCGGCGCGGGGGCCGGTGCCGGTGCAGGTGCCGCCGTCTCAGCCGGCTTTTGCTCTTCCGCCTTCTTGCAGCCAACAACGGCCATCGATAACGTTACGAAGAAAAGCAGGGAAAAAATAATAGCAAATACCTTCTTCATCAACATGTCCTCCTTTCGCAAATTTTCACTCCGTGTACCGGTCACGGTTACGTCTCCGTGGCCAACAACGGAGCGAACGATACTCCTTTTTTTTACCTTGTCAAGACAATTTTATCATTATATAGAACACCTGAAGCGGACGAGGTGTGATCATGATCCTGGGCATAGATGTGGGGGGCACACATACCGATGCGGTTCTCATCGATCACTTCACGGTCCGTAAAAAGGCCAAGGTCCTCACCGACGAAAAGAACCTTCTGGCATCTCTCCTCGAAGTCACCACGGAGTTGATCAACGAAGAAACCATCGGCAGTCTCGAGCGGGTCGTCCTCAGCACCACCATCTCGACAAACGCCATTGTACAGAACAAGATTGACCGTGTCGGGATGATGGTCGTCAGCGGCCCCGGACTTCCCCCTTCCCTCCTCGGCGCTCCGGATGATACCCGTTATCTTTCCGGCTACGTAAATCATCGCGGTATCCAGGTTGAAGAGATCGATTGTGAGGAGGCCGAACAAATCGGCGACCATTTCCAGGCCGTGGGCATCGAGCATTGCGGCATCGTAGGAAAATTTTCCCCCCGGAATCCCCAGCAGGAGACCAAACTCAAAGCGATCATCGACCAGGGGCTGCACCATGTCTCGCTCGGCCACCGCATGTCGGGGCACCTGAATTTCCCCCGACGCATCGCGACAACCTACCTCAATGAGGCCGTCTGGGAACGGTACCGTCATTTCGTCGCAGAGGTCCTCCGCTTCGTCCGAGAACGGAGGATCGACGTCCCGATCTACATCCTGAAGGCCGACGGCGGGACATTCGACATCGAGCAGTCCGTGGAATTTCCCGTCCAGACGATCCTTTCCGGTCCCGCGGCGAGCGTCATGGGGATTCTGACAATGACCGGATGCAGCGAAGACGCCATTGCCCTGGACATCGGCGGCACCACGACGGATATCGCCGTTTTCGCCGACGGCGTCCCGCTGCTTGAACCCTTTGGCGTCACAATCGAGGGCCGGAAAACACTGATCCGGGGACTGCGTACCAAATCCGTCGGGATCGGCGGGGACAGCGTGGTTTCCCTGCAGGAGGGACAGCTCTCCATCGGACCCCAACGGGAAGGTCCCGCCGCCGCATTCGGCGGCCCGTTCCCGACGCCCACCGATGCCATGATCGTTCTCGGACTGACCGAGATCGGCGATCGCGATAGGGCGGCGGCTTCGCTTCGGCCCATCGCAGAGGCCATGCACCGTGCGGTCGATGAAACCTCTCGGGCGATCTTCTGCCAGACATGCAGTGCAATCGCCGTCCACGTCCGTGCAGTCGTCGAGGAGATCAACAATCAGCCGGTCTATACGATCCACGAGATGCTCGAAGGCAAGCGTCTCGATCCCCATGTTCTCTACGTAGTCGGCGGACCTGCCGAACCCCTGGCCTCGGAACTCGGGCGACTCCTGAATTGCGAACCCCGTATCCCGCGCCATGCGGAGGTTGCGAACGCCGTCGGGGCTGCGCTGGCCCGGACGACCGCAGAACTGACGATCCACGCCGATACCGAGCGAAATCTCCTCACCATTGCGGAAGAGGGATTCCAGTGCACTATTCCTCCCAACTTCACGAGCAAGGACGCCGTCCGCATCGGCAAGGAAAAGCTCCGGGAAAAGGCCCGTAAGATAGGCGCCGCGGAAGAGGATATGGAAATCGAGGTGGTCGAGTTCCAGGAATTCAATATGGTGCGGGAATATCATACGGCCGGGAAGAATATCCGCGTCAAACTCCAGATCAAACCGGGCGCAATCGCCGGATTCAGCCGGGGGATGAGCCTATGCTGAACGGTCGGAGGCGAACCGGGCTGGTGTTCTTTCCCGCCTTCGACTGGGCGATCTCGCCAAGTCACCCCGAGCGGGAGGAACGGCTCCTCTATACGCAGGATCAGGTCTTCGAGGAAGGCCTCCTCGATTGCGAGGGGATCGTCGAATACAAACCGGGCATGGCGACCGCCGAGGACATCAACCGCGCCCACATCTGCGTCCCCGATGCGCTCGCCGTCGTGACCGAATCGCACCTCATATCGGCTGGAGGCGCCATTACCGCGGCGGAGAACGTCCTGGCGGGGCGCGTGGATAACGCCTTTGCGCTGGTCCGCCCCCCGGGGCACCATGCGATGCTCGTCGTCCATGGCGCACGCGGTTTCTGCAACGTCAACATCGAAGCGATTATGATCGAATACATCCGGAAACACTACGGCCCCAAGCGGATCGCCGTGGTCGATACGGACTGCCACCACGGCGACGGGACGCAGGACATCTACTGGAACGATCCCGATACCCTCTGCATCTCCCTCCACCAGGATGGCCGGACGCTCTATCCGGGAAGCGGGTTCGCCGAAGAATTCGGCGGGCCAAACGCCCTCGGGGCGACCATCAACATCCCGCTGCCCCCACGAACCTCGGACGAGGGATTTCTGATGGCCCTCGAGCGGGTCATCCTCCCCATTCTGGACGAATTCAAGCCGGATCTTGTCATCAACTCCGCCGGCCAGGACAACCACTACACCGATCCGATCACGAACATGCGCTTCAGCGCGCAGGGTTATGCACTCCTCAACGAACGGCTTGCCCCCGACATTGCCGTACTGGAGGGGGGCTACTCCATCGAAAATGCCCTCCCCTACGTCAACGTGGGAATCATCCTGGCAATGGCCGGCCTTGATTACAGCCATGTCCGGGAGCCTGATTACGACCCGACTGCCCTTCGGCAATCCGCCGAGATCACCCGGGCGATCCAGGAGGAGACGGACAAGTTATTTAATGTTTGGTATAGCAGGTAGTTCTTGAAGGTGATTATCGTCGGCAGCGCCCGGTATGTCAAACGGAAGAAGCACATCTACTATGA
>VFSW01013020.1_pt1 | contig 11577 bp, 10 predicted proteins | sample 5358111 | NCBI WGS metagenome assembly VFSW01 (sample SAMN11554181, study PRJNA540505) | mine drainage metagenome | isolation source: sediment from site ElyBrook_90M | place: USA: Ely Copper Mine, Vershire, VT | collected 2017 | reverse complement strand
AGAAAGTGCGGACGCAGACTCACTCCCGGTCGTTCCCATACACCGGAATCTGCTGCTGCACGCGGTAGGCGATGCTGGCTGCGCGCGCCGCGTAGTCCGACTGCGGATACCGCTGCTTCAGTTCGCCGGCCAGACCCAGCGTGTTTGCCGCCGCCTGGTCCGAGCGCTTGCGGTCGTCCTGCACCTGGTACATCTCCACCAGCACGCCTTCGCGATAGGTCGCCTCGTAGAGTGCCTCGGCTGCCTTCGGGCTGTCGGGGTAGCGGTCGGCGTAGCGCTCGTAGAGGCTGGCCTCCTTCTCCGGGCACTTGGGCAGTCCCTGCCAGTCGCCGCAGAGCTGGTTGTCGATCAGGTCGTATGCGGCCAGCGCGGCGAACTTCGTCGCCGGGTAGAGCTTCATCACCTGCTGCATCTCACCCTCGTAGAGCTGCGGCCGCAGGTACGCCTCCTGCTCGCGCGCCGAGGGCAGGGTGCTGACGTCGGCCTTGTCGAGCTGCCAGCGCACGTCCGCCGAGCGATACGCCGCCTCCGCCGCCAGTGGTGAGTTGGGGTAGTAGTCGGCCACGCGCCGGTAGAGAAGGTGCGCCTCCTCGGGGGCGTTCTGTGGGGCGTGCGGATGCGCGGCCTGGTCTTCAAAGTTCGCCGCCGCGCCAAACAGGATCTCGTCGCCGTTGGGCGTCGCCGGCGTCACGATCCCCTTGTCCTTGATCCATCCCGACTGTGGGGTTGGCGCGTCCGGCGCGAACTGTGGGGTGTCCGCGTCGCTCTGCGCATCGGGGGTGTCGGTGTTGGCGAAGACCCGCACCCACGCGCCGCTGCGCTCGACCACCACCACCTCGTGGCCCGGCAGCACCTCGGCGACGTGCTGTGCGTCGTCGCCCGGCGCGACGTAGACGATGGCCGGATGCACCAGGGTCGCGCGCGCCGCCCGGTCGTAGCCGGAGAGATTGTCCTGCGGCTTCTTCTGCGCGCGCGCCATCGCGATGCTGCTTGTAGCAAGCAGCATCGCCAAAATACCCGCCGCACTTCGCATCCGTCTCATCGAGGCATCTCGCATAAATTAATTAGACTCTCCATTGCAGTTCCGCGGAAGCAAGCGCGGCGTGGCCTGCGTTATGTTGATGCCTCACGTTCCCGCGTCAAGCTGCCGTGCAGTTCCGGCTCGATGTTGCCGCCGCTCAGCACCGCGACCATGGTGCGGCAGCGGGGCAACTGCGCGTGGTGAAAGAGCGCCGCCGCCAGCGTGATTGCGCCGCTCGGCTCCGCGACCAGCCCGGTTGCCGTCGGCATCACGCGCGTCGCCGCCAGAATCTCCTCCTCGGCGACGGTGACGATCCCGTCCACGAAGCGCAGGATGTGCGCGAAGTTCAACGTGCCGAGGGACTGGGTGCGCAGCCCGTCGCAGCTTGTCCGCGTCGTCTTTGCGGCCGGCCACTCCACCAGCTTCTTGGTCTCGAACGACTCCTTGGCATCCGCCGCCAGCTCCGGCTCCGCGCCCCAAACCTGAATGCGTCCGTCGTACTGCGGCGGCATCGCCAACTTCACCGCCGTCGCGATCCCGCTCAGCAGCCCGCCGCCCGAGACGGGCGAAAGAACCACGAGGCCGCCGCTCACGTTCGCCACGCTCGCGCCGCGCACGTTTGTGCCGTGCGCATCGCCAGCCGCGCTCACGCCAAGCTGTTCGAGAATCTCCAGTCCGCAGGTGCCCTGCCCGGCGACGATCGCCGGATCGTCGTAGGGCGGAATCATGGTGTATCCGTGCGCAAGGGCCAGATCCTCGGCCTTCGCCTTTCGCTCGGAGCTGGCCGGCCCCACCAGCACAATCTCCGCGCCTAGCGCGGCGGTGGCCTCGCGCTTGATGGCCGGCGAGTTCTCCGGCATCACCACCACAGCCTTCGCGCCCAGCGCGCGCGCCGCATAGGCCACGCCCTGCGCGTGGTTTCCGCTGGAGTAGGTAATCACGCCGCGCGCAAGCTCACCGGCCGTGAGCTGCGCGATCCGGTTGTATGCGCCACGCAACTTGAAGCTGCCCACCGGCTGTTCGCTCTCCGCCTTGATGTAGAGATCGAACGGAAGGTCTGCGTGACCGGCCAGACGCAGCCGCTGCGGCAAGACGCGATGCAGCCCCGTGCGCACGGCGACCCCGGCGATTCGCCGCTCTGCCGCGCGTATCTCGTCCAGAGTCACTCGCTTGCTCATGCCGTCCATTGTCTCGCGATCTCCCGGCCTCGTCACTTGCTCTCCGCAGTCTGCAACAGCAGGGCGAAGAAGTGGATGAGCCGCCACTGGTCCATCAATCCCGGCTTCGCCTCATCCAGATCGACGTGCGAGAGCACCGGGCTGATCAGCGCGGCCTTCAGGGACGCGCGCGGAAGCTCACTCACCATCCACTGCGTCTCCGCCGCAGGGATGACGTTGTCGGCCTCGCCGTGCAGCAGGTAGACGGGCGTCGTCAGCGTGCGCAGCCCGCGCTCCGGCGAGAGTTCCGGGAACTCGTTGGCGTGGCGCGCAATCGCCTGCGCGACCCCGGCTTGCGTGGCGGGCAGGGAGGTGTCCATCAGCGCGCGGGCCTCGCGCCGCTGTGCATCGGTGAGCAAGCGCATGGCCGCGGCCTCGCCGGGCCTGTCCTCGTAGAGGTGCGCCCGCAGCACCGCACGGACGGGTTGCAGGTCCGCGGCGGGAACAAAATCCTGAAGGTACGCATATTCGATCACCAGCGGCCCATACTCGTGCGGCTTCAGCACCTCGGTCGAGCCGTCGGGGCGCGCATCGCGGCCGGTCCTGTAGAACTGCGTCACCCGCGCCATCGAGTCCTGCGATCCCACCACGGCGACGAACTTGAAGTAAGGGCGGTACCGCGGGTCCTCCGCCGCCACCAGTGCCAGGCCGCCGGAGAAGCTCAGCCCCATCACGCCCACCGGGCCGCCCGCCCGCGCGGCGAACCACTGCACGGACTCGCCGATGGTGCGCACCGAGTCCGTGCTCACGCGGTAGTCCTTGATTCCCGGCAGCTCCGGCGTCAGCACGCGAATGCCACAGCTTGCCATCGCCGCCGCAAAGCCCATCAAGCGCGGCTCGTCGATGCCAAGATTGCGTACGCCATGCAAGATCACCATCGTCGGCGCGTGTGGATTGTTGCGCGGCAGGTACATCCGCGCGCGCACCTGCTGCTGCCCGTCGGGCGACGCAACCGCGAAGGTAAAGTCCTGAATTGCGACCGGAGCTCCGGTTGTTGCGCGGGCGATCCACGGCACCGGACCGCCCGCCACCGTGCGCAGCACCGCAAACGCCTGCAGGTGCGCCCTGGCGACCGGCCACGCTGCAAGGCAGAGGATTGCAATTCCCGCTGCGAGAGTTGAATAAAATGTCTTCCGCCGCGGAGTGACCGCAGCCAGTGCGCTCCGCGCAACCGCCGTCGTATGCCCCATCCCATGCGCCCGCGTCGCTCCAGGCTCCGTATGCATGGCTAGATCTGCGGCCCTTGGGGCTGGTCCTTGGCGTCGCCCAGGGTCACGGGGACGTCCATGCGCTTGCGCCCGCGGAATACAGTGACCGTGACCGCATCTCCCGCGCGGTGCGCATTCATCTCGGCCGCGAGGTCCTGCCGGTTGGCGATCTCATGCCCGTCGAAGGCCACAATGAGGTCGCCGCCCAGCATCACTGGCGTATTGCCCATATAGGCGCGCTCGGTGCCGCCGCGGAGGCCGGCCTTCTCTGCCGCTCCCCCCGGCAGCACGCGCATGATGAGCAGCCCGTTATCGACGGGAAGCCCAATCTGCTGGGCGATGTCGGGACCGACATCGAGGGTCAGTACATCCAGGGTGGGCCGCCGCACGCGCCCGTACTTGGCGTAGTCGTCGATCACCGCCTTGGCGGTGTTGATGGGGATGGCGAAGCCGATGCCGGCGGACTGGTCCGCACCCTGTTCCTGGTTGGGATTGGTGGCGATCATGGTGGTAATGCCGATGACCTCGCCGCGCGAGTTCAGCAGCGGCCCGCCGGAGTTGCCCGGGTTCACCGATGCGTCGGTCTGGATCGCGTCCTCTATGGGGTTGTTCTCCGGCCCGCGGATGGAGCGGATGGCCGAGATGATGCCGCTGGTCATCGTGCCCGAGAGCCCGAACGGGTTGCCGATGGCGTAGACGCGCTGGCCCACCATCAGCCCGCTGCTGGTCTCGGCCAGCGTGGCCGGCACCAGATTGGGCGCGTTGATCTTCAGCAGCGCGAGGTCGTGGCCCTTGTCCACGGTCACCACCTTGGCCGGGTACTGATGCTTGTCGAAGAGCGTGACCTGCACCCGCTGTGCGTTGTCGATGACGTGGTTGTTGGTCAGGATCAGCCCGTCCTTGTTGAGGATGAAGCCCGACCCCTGGCCGGACTGCGGAACCGGCCCATAGAAGAAGTCCCACGCCACCGTAGTCGACGTGATGTTGACCACGCTGGGCAGCGCCTTCTTGTAGACGGCGATGTTCTGCAACTCCACGGCGTCGAAGGCGGGCGCGGCGGAGGCCACATTCAGGTCGAAGGCGCCATCCGTGCCGCGCAGCGAATCCGCGCTGGCCGTGGAACCGGCTGGCCAGTGCAGCCCGGCCAGCCACGGGGCCAGCTCTCCAGTGGACGCCAGATGCGTCGTCGCATAATAGAACCCGGTCAGCAGCAGAACGACCAGCAGAACAGGACGTAGTTTCATCGAGACCAGCACCCAATATGTCGTAATCGGCGGAAACATCCGCACATTCCAATTGTAGTCAGTCCATGCGAACGGGGCTGGCGAAAGCGGGGAGAAATCAGCCTGCCCGACGCTGGGCGGCGTCGCGCAGCACTGGCCACAGCGCGTCCACCTGCGCCTGCAACTGCTCGATGGGGCCATCGTTGGCCAGCACATAATCGCAGCTCGCGGCCTTTTGCGCGTCGTCGATCTGGCGCGCGATGCGCCGCCGCGCCTCGGCCTCCAGGGCGTGGCGTTCCTCTTTGCTCAGCGTCTTGCTGCCCGCCGAGCGCGCGACGAAGCGCGCGATCTTCAGCCGCTCCGGCGCAGTCACGAGGATGAGCCGGTCGAAGCGTCTGCGCAGGCCGCCCTCGCCGCCATACTTCGTCTCGAAGATCAGCGCGGACTCGACGATGGCGACTGCATCCGCATCGCGCGCAGCGATCTCGTCGATCAGATCCGCCTGGCGCGCAATCGTTGCCGGATGCACGATGGCGTTCAGTTCCTCCACGCGCCCAGCTCCGCCTTCCGCTCCGCCGAATGCGAGTCGCGCCAGCGCGGGGCGGTCGAGCGATCTATCCGCCGTTACCACGGACGGGCCGAAGCGCGCGACGATCTGTGCGTAGACGGCCTGGCCTGGCTGCATCAGCTCGCGGCCGATCCGGTCGGCGGATACGATGTGCGCACCCAGTGCCGCGAACATCCGCGTGACGGTGGATTTGCCGCTGCCCAGTCCTCCGGTAAGGCCGACGCGCAGCATCGCGCTACGCCTTGCCTGCCGCGGCTTTGCTGTACTCCCCGGCGGTTTCGCCGTGCCGTGCCGCGCCGCCGCGCCGCGCCTTCGCAGCCAGCACCGTGTTGTGCATCAGCATGGCGATGGTGAGCGCGCCGACACCTCCGGGCACGGGCGTGTACGCACCGGCCAGCGCGAACGCCGCCGGATGGATGTCTCCCACCAGCGTCGAGCCGCGAATGGCGAACTGCGTCGCGCGTGCCTCATCGCCGGGGAAGAACCGCGCGACGTCAGCCGCATCGGTCACGCGGTTGATGCCCACGTCGATCAGCGTCGCGCCCGGCTTCACCATCTCGGCGGTCACAAACCCCGGCCTGCCGATGGCAGCCACCAGGATGTCGGCGTCGCGCGTGTAGCGATCGATCTCCACCGTCTTGCTGTGGCAGACCGTCACCGTCGCCGAGGCGTTCAGCAGCAGCATCGCCATGGGCTTGCCCACGATGTCCGACCGGCCCAGCACCACCGCGTGCTTGCCCGCCACCGGCAGATCGCTGCGGCGAAGGATCTCCATGATCCCCGCCGGGGTGCAGGGTGCCAGCGCCGTCCCGGCCTGTACTCCATGGGATGCGGCGCTCTGCAACCGCCCCACGTTGACGGGATGGAAGCCGTCCACGTCCTTCTCCGGCGCGATGGCCTCCAGCAGCCGTCGCGTGTCCACATGCGCGGGCAGGGGAAGCTGCACCAGGATGCCGTCGATCTCCGGCCGCGCGTTCAGGTCGGCGATCAGCTCCAGCATCACATCGGTGGTGACGCTCTCGGGCGGCGTCAGCATCTCGCTGTAGATCCCCAGCTCCGCGCAGGTCTTTACCTTGCTGCGCACATAGATCTCCGACGCGGCAACGTGGCCGACCAGCACCACCGCCAGCCCCGGAGTAATGCCGTCCGCCGTCAGTTCCCGCGCCCCCTCGGCGACTTCGGCCTTGATCTGGGCGGCGATCTCGATTCCATTCAAAATTCTCGCTGTGTGATTCATTATGATTCCATGGTACCGCGCGACGTGGGATTTGCCGGAAAAAGGACTTCGGTGTGTTCTAGATGAGGCTGGCGGCTCAATCGCGCTGGCCGGCCGCGCGTCCTGAATTGGGCGCGCCTGCGGAAGTTTCCTTCTCACGCCACGCAGGCGGTCACCTTCGCCCAGCTTCTGCCGATAACCGGGTTGTGGAACGTTGAACGACGCAGTGCGGAATGCGCTCAATCGCCGGGAAATCCGGAGAGCGCCGTGCAACTCCCGCAGAAGACGCGTATCTAAATTAATAGCTTTGCAAGAAGTCTGCGCAGGTACAGCACGGTAAATGCAAAGCAGTATGGGTCGACGGACTGGGAAGAACTGGTTGAACGGAGCGCTCGTCGAAGCGCAGGGCCGAAGTGTAAGTTGCAAGGGAGGAAGGCCATGGCATACACCGTGCCCGCGAGCAGTGCAATAGAGAAATTCACCACGACCGACCTCACCACGCTGCGCGAGGATCTGACGCACTCCGGCCTCGACTCCCGGCAGGCGGCGGAGCTGGTCGGCGCGTTCCTCAGCGTGCGCGGCTACGGCGTTTCGAGCTGCGCGGCGCGCGACGCGGCCATGCGCATCGAGTCCTATGGATGCTCGTTGACATCGATGCAGGAAGAGCTGGAAAAGCTCGCCCGCGTCATGTGACCCGCGCGCCTGCCGCACAGCCGACAACGGTGCCGCCCGGAACCCTGCGCATGGGAGATTGAATCCACCGAGAGAGATCGCCATGTGCCTGGCGTACCGGCGGAACGCAGGCTTGCATTCGCCGTCGAACCCAACTCCCGCAAGGGCGCGCGGACTACCCCGAGTACGGCATCTTCTGTCTGCTTCACTACGACAAAGTATCAGCCAGCCGAGGCCGCGGACTTTTTGCGTGGCTTGCTATCCCAAGGTCCTATAATTCATCTTATTCGCAACCATAGGAGCCTTCGATGAAGTCGCATGGATATGCCGCGCACGATGCAAAGTCGGCGCTGGTGCAGTACAGCTTTGAGCGCCGCGAGCCCGGCCCGCGCGATGTAGTGGTAGAGATTGCCTACTGCGGCATCTGCCACTCGGACATCCACCAGGTGCGTAACGAGTGGGGCGGCTCGATCTACCCGATGGTGCCGGGCCACGAGATTGTGGGCCGCGTGACGGCGGTGGGAGCTGGCGTCGCGAAGTTCAAGGTGGGCGACCTGGCGGGCATCGGCGTGATGGTGGACTCCTGCCGCGAGTGCGCCAACTGCAAGGCCAACCTGGAGAACTACTGCGAGAAGAACTTTGTCGGGACGTACAACGCGAAGGGCTACGACGGCGCGATTACATACGGCGGCTACGCCAACAACATCGTCTGCGACGAGCGGTATGTACACACGCTCTCGGCGAAGTTCGGCGACCGGCTGGCGGGCGTTGCGCCGCTGCTCTGCGCCGGGATCACCACCTACTCGCCGCTGCGCCACTGGAAGGTTGGCCCCGGCATGAAGGTCGGCGTGGTCGGCCTGGGCGGGCTGGGACACATGGGCCTGAAGTTCGCACACTCGTTCGGCGCGCACGTCGTTCAGTTCACCACGAGCGAGTCGAAGATTGCGGACGCCATACGACTGGGCGCGGACGAGGTGGTCCTCTCAAAGGACGCGGCGGCGATGGCCCGGCACGCGGCCAGCTTCGACTTCATTCTGGACTGCGTCTCCGCACCGCACGACCTGAACGCGTACCTGCAACTGCTGCGCCTGGATGCGACGCTCTGCCTGGTCGGCCTCGCGGAGAAACCGCTTCCGGTTGCGCCGTTCTCGCTGACCTCGTACCGCGTTGCGCTCGCCGGGTCGAACATCGGCGGCATGGTGGAGACGCAGGAGATGCTGGACTACTGCGCGGAGAAGGGCATCGTCTCCGACATAGAACTGGTATCGATCGAGCGGCTGGGCGAGGCCTACCAGCGCGTGCTGAAGAGCGATGTGAAGTACCGCTTCGTGATCGACATCGAGACGCTGAAGTCATAAGGCTGCAATTTCCAAATGGATTCCCTGAATGGAGGTACAGCCAAGTCGGAAGATAGGGTTGACTTCAAAGAAGTGCCGGTCCTCCCGATAACGGAACCTTAGCCAATTCAAATTAGGACACTGCCGGGTAAGAGAAACGGCTTGCAATGTAGGGCAGTCGCGGGTAGCATCCAAGCTAGAAACCGGCCTGCAAAGCAGGTGCGGGGGACAACGCTGGTTGAACCAACATTGAATGAACAGGGGTCCTGCTCGTATATATGGCTCGGTGTGCTGTCCGCCAGTTCGGAATGCCTGAAGAGCCACGGTAGGGTTCCGCCGTCTAAGGACGGGTTCACCAGCGCTTCGCCGCACGGCCCAGCGGGTCGGTTTTCTGCTGCTTTATAGCGTTTTTTCTAAGGGTGTAGAGCGTCGCGCCCCGGACAGAATACGGGGATTCTTCACTGCGTTCAGAATGACAATCCATCTTCTTGTATGGCAGCAATAGCGAAGATGCCCTAAGCCGTCGGCGCGACGTTTGGGAAGGGTGATGCGATGCCGTCCAAGAACATGTTGCGCAAGGGGGGGCGTCGGCGCTCGGTGCGGGCCGAGTACAGGGCCATGCGCGGCGTGGAGCCCGAGCCCGAGGCGGTCGCGCCTATGCTCAACCTGGATGAGGACACCGGGCATGAGGACGGCGTGCGCAGGTTTGTAGCTTCGGCGGACGCGGCGGGGATGCGGCTGGATGCGTATCTTGCGCAGGCGATCTCGGATCTCAGTCGCGCGCGGGTGCAACTGCTGATCGAGGCCGGGCAGGTGCGCGTGAACGGCGCGCTGCCTAAGGCGAAGCAGCGGTTGCGCGGCGGCGAGGCGATCGAGATCGAGGGCGGGCCGCATCCGGCGCCGCTGCGCGCCGTGGCGGAAGACATCCCGCTCGACATCTTGTATGAGGACCAATTTCTCGCCGTGGTGAACAAGCCGGCGGGGATGACGGTCCATGCAGGCGCGGGCGCGACGGACGACACGCGGAACAAGGGGACGCTGGTGAACGCTCTGCTGCACCGCATGGCGCAGCTCTCGGATGTGGGTGGCGCTCTGCGGCCGGGGATCGTACACCGCCTGGACAAGCAGACCAGCGGGGCAATTGTGGTGGCCAAGGACGATGCAACCCATCGCAAGCTGGGCGAGATGTTCGCGGCGCGGCGCGTGTCGAAGACCTATATCGCGCTGCTGCATGGGCGGCTGGCGAAGGACAACGTGACGGTTGATCTGCCCATCGCGCGGGACATGGTACGGCGCACCCGCATGACCTCTCGGCGCGCGGACCCCGGGGCACGCAGCGCGGTCTCGCACTTCACCGTGGCGGAGCGGCTGGCGACGCGCTATGGCGCGTTCACGCTGGTCGCGGTGCGCATCGAGACGGGCCGCACGCACCAGATCCGCGTCCACGCGCAGTCGCTGGGGCATCCGGTGGTGGGCGACACGCTCTACGGCGCGCCCCGCCGGATTGTGCCTGCCGGACACGTGACAGCTTCCTCCGCGTCGGGCAAGCCCAGCGCGCGCAAGGTCAAGAGCGCGCAACGCAAAGACGAAAGTGCGGCGCGGAACAATGCACCCGGTCCAGATGCGGGAGCGCAGCATCCAACGGATGAGGAGAGCGTTGGGCTGCAGCGGAACTTCCTCCACGCGGCGCATCTGGAGTTCGCGCATCCACATTCGCGGACGGGCAAGGCGGTGTCGGTGGACGCCCCGCTGCCACGGGAGCTGGAGGAGTTCCTGGCGCTGCTCAGAACGGCGCGGGCGGCGGTTGGGTAGAATCGGTGGAGTGAATCCATTGGATCAGATCGGTCGTAGAGTTGCGCAGTGCGGAAAGCTGCTGACGGTTGTGTGCGCGTTGCTGGCGCTGGCGGTTGCGTCTGCGCATGGGCAAGCGGCGCAGACGGTGGCTGCCCCGCCCGTTGTCGCGGCACAGGCACCCCCGGTGCAGGGCGGCACGGCCCCGGTGCAGGACATAGCGGCCCCCACGCTGAAGGTGCAGTCCAACGAGGTGGACCTGGTCTTCACCGTGACCGACAAGAACGGGAGGTTCATCACCGGCCTGCACCAGCAGGACTTTGGGCTGCTCGACAACGGACGGGATCCCGAGCAGGTCTTCGCCTTCAAGCAACAGACCGACCTGCCGCTGCGGGTGGGGATCATGCTGGACACCAGCAGCTCGATCCGGCAGCGGTTCAAGTTCGAGCAGGACTCGGCGATCACGTTCCTGCTGCAGGTGCTGCACCGCAACGACCGCGCGTTTGTCGAGGGCTTCGACGTGCAGACGGACGTGGAGCAGGGCTTTACCAACAACATCTCGCTTCTGGACCAGGGAATCCGCAGGCTGCGTCCGGGCGGCGGCACAGCGCTCTACGACGCGCTCTACTCCACCTGCAAGGACCAGATGCTGACGCTGCGCGAGACGAGCGCGGTGCGCAAGGCGATCGTCCTGGTCTCGGACGGCGTGGACAACTACAGCCATGCGCTGGAGACGGACGCCATCAAGGAGTGCCAGCGCGCGGACACCATCGTGTACACCATCAGCACCGACGTGAGCCCGACCAGGGACAAGGTGGGCGCCGATGCGTTACGCAATATCGCGCGGACCACCGGCGGGCAGGCCTTCTACCCAGAGCGGATCGAGGATGTGGCGCTGGGTTTTATCAGCATCGAACAGGAGCTGCGCAGCCAGTACCTGCTGGACTACCGGCCCGCCGACTTCAAGCTGGACGGTGCCTTCCGCACCATCTATCTCCAGGCGCGCGACCCGAAGTACCATGTGCGCGCGCAGCAGGGCTACTTCGCACCCAAGGCCGCCGAGTAGAACACATGCGGTCCTCAGCGCAGTTATTCGCGCATAAATAACGAAGCTGTCATCCTGAGCGAGCATGCAACGCACCCAATTACAAAGCTGTCATCCTGAGAGCGTCTTTCGAGCGCGAAGGATCCCGACGAACTCGCAACCTGCACAACCGCTCGCACCTTTCTCCCACAAAACCCCGGCATTGCCCCTTGGTTTGTCATTCTGCAGCGAAGCGGAGAAATCTGCTTTTTCATTCGGTTTGCGGTTGATAGCAGCCGG
>VFSW01013019.1_pt1 | contig 11577 bp, 8 predicted proteins | sample 5358111 | NCBI WGS metagenome assembly VFSW01 (sample SAMN11554181, study PRJNA540505) | mine drainage metagenome | isolation source: sediment from site ElyBrook_90M | place: USA: Ely Copper Mine, Vershire, VT | collected 2017 | reverse complement strand
GCAAGACACAGTTGCTCTCCCTCATCGCCACCGCAAAAACACCCGCGGAGCATGAGCGCATTGCTCAATATTATGAGGCTAAGGCGCAGGACTACCTTGCGCAGTCCAGGGAGCACGAGCAGATGGCCGCGCAGTACAGAAAGAATCCCCTCATCAGCTCGTCCAAGTGGGCCACTGGCACCGTCCAGCACTGCGAATACATCGCGCAGTCGCTCAAGGAAGATGCCACGAAGATGCAGGAGTTGGCGCAACTGCACCGGCAGATGGCGGCAAGCGCCGAAATCAAGTAACCGGCCTCTCGCATTCTTCGGTGTCCGGCCCAGGTTTCGCCAACAAGACCTGGGCCGTCACTTCCACCACCCTCAGCGCGCCGCCCGCTTCAGCTCCATGTACTCAGCCGCCAGCCAGCCCACGCTCGCCAGCAGCAGCAGCGCAATGATCGTCTGCGAAATCACGCAGTAGAGGCACCACACCTCCAGCACCAGCTCCTCAATGAACGTCAGCCGCAGCGCAAAGCAGAAGGCTGCAAACACCACCAGCAACAGCGCAAACCGCTGCCGCAGCAGTGCCAGCCCCGCCAGCGCAAGGTAGCCCAGAATCCCGATCGCCGCCACCGGCACGCCGTACATCACCGCAAACGGGCTGTGATTGACCACCCCGCAGTCCCAGTGCGCGTTGATCGAGCACGGCTCTGTCACAGTCGAGTAATGCACCTGAAGAGCCAGCCCTGAAGCCACTGCGCCCGCCAACGCCAACACCGCAATCACGTATCGCATGATGTACTTGATGCTAAAGCATTACCATAGCTCCATGCTGCAACCCACGGCCGAGGGCCCGCGCGTCGCCTTCTTCGGCGGCAGTTTCGATCCGCCTCACAACGGCCATCTCGCCGTGGCGCGCGCCGCCTGTAGCGCCCTTCATCTTGATCAGATCCTCTTCGCGCCCGTCGCCACCCAGCCGCTCAAGCCCCAGGGAGCCACCGCCAGCCTTGACCACCGGCTCGCCATGACCCGCCTCGCAACTGCCGATAACCCGGCCTTTGCCATCTCTCTGGCCGACGCGCCCCCACCCGCCTGCAACGCACCCAGCCGAACACCAAACTACACAATCGACACCCTGCTCCGTCTGCGCGCTGAACTGCCCGCCGCCAGCCGCCTCTTCTGCCTCATGGGTGCCGACTCCTTCCTCAACCTTCGCCACTGGCATCGCGGAGCCGAAATCCCCTTCGCCGCGCCCCTCATCGTCGCCGCCCGCCCCGGCCAAAGCCTCGCTGACCTCGCTGCAATCCTGCCCCAGGGTCTTTCTCTCCTCGGGCCGTCGGCGCCGCCAGCCGGTTCAGGCCCCGTGGAAGTGCGCTGCTACACCCTGCGCAACTCCGCCGGTGACACCGCGGCCCTCTATCTGCTCCCCGGACTCCACGTGGACATCAGCGCCTCGCAGCTCCGCCAGCAGGCGCGTGCCGCCCACGACCGCCTTCCCGCCGGCCACTGCATGCTGCCCCAGCCCGTCGCCGACTACATCGCTGCCCACGGCCTTTACCGCTAAGGCATGTTCAGAGATGCCGTAGCCCGGCAAACTTGCCGCTGCCCCGCCAAAGGGCTACGATGACCCTTGGAGAACCCATCGCGCGCATGACCAATCCGCAAGCCCACGAACATACCCGCATCCTGGTCCAGGCAGCCGCCAAGGCCTGTGAAGATAAAAAAGGCGAAGACACCCGCATCCTCGAGCTGGACCCCATTGACTCCGGCCTCTCGGACTTCTTCCTCATCACCTCGGCCAGCAACGATCGCCAGTCCATCGCCATCGCCGACGAGATCGAACACCGCCTCAAGAAAGACTTCGGCGTCTACGCCACCTCCGTGGAGGGCCGTCGCCAGGGTGAGTGGATCCTCCTCGACTATGTGGATTTCGTGGTCCACGTCTTCCTCGCCGAGCGCCGCGCCTTCTACGACATCGAGCGCCTCCGCAAATCCGCCCGTCCGCTCACCCCCGCCGAGTTTGACGAGGAGCTGAAGGCCGCCCTCGCCGCCAAAACCCGCGCCGCCCGTGACAAGGCCGCCGCAAAGGCTCCCAAGGCGGACAAGCCCGCGCCCGTCAGGCCGGCGCCCAGGACAAAGAAGACCGCAGCCCCCAGGAAGGCCGCGCCCTCAGCCAGAGCCACCGCGACGCCCGCGAAGAAAAAGTCCCCGGCAAAGAAACACGCGGCAAAGAAGACAGTAAAAAAGTAACTTGCGTAACGCCGCACGCAGCCTTCGCGGCCCGGCCCCGTATCTTCTTCCCGCAACACACGCACCCAACATAAAAAGGGGACCTGATCGCTCAGGTCCCCTTTGTGTTCGTGCGGTTAAGTCTGGCTTAGAACGTGAAGTGCAGCGCCAGGCGAATGTTGCGGCTCAGCTGGTACAGGTACGGCTTGTTGTACTGGCTGTCCACTGTCAGTGGCCCACCCGTGGGGTTCGTTGGTGCGGCATTCATCAATGCCAGGTAATTGTATGGAGTCATCGCTGAAGCGTAGAACGCCGGTCCGTTAAAGAGCGTGTTGCCGCCGGGAGCGATGAAGCTCTGGACGTAATTCGAGTCGATCTGCTGGCCGAATGACGTCACCGAGTGCTGGTTCAAAAGATTGGTGAAGGTTGCATCAAAGGACAGCGCCTTCGTCTCCCCAATCTTGTATGCCTGCTTGAGGTTGAAGTCCGTCTCCAGATATTCCGGAGTACGCTTGGTGTAAGGTGCACTGGCGGTGATAGCGCCCGTTGTTGCGTTCTGGGTAATATCGATCCACTTTCCACGATCCACAATGTCGGTCGGGAACGCGCCCGGGAAGGCATAGCCCACATCCAGGTAGCTGGTCAGCGGTGTGCCGCTGTACGCCGTCTGGAAGATGCCGAAGTCCGTGGTGAACCTCCGCAGCCAGGGCAAGTCGTAGTAGATATAACCCTTCATTGTATTCGGACGATCGGTGGGCAGCAACCCGCTCGAAGAACCCCCATTGGCGTTCCACGAGAAGAATGGCTCGTCGAACGACCGGCTGTTATTCGGCGCGTTGCGGCCACCACCACCGTCAGCTACGTCGGAGCTGGTCAGGCCCGTGTAGTTACCCCGGAAGTGGCTGTAGGTGTACGAGAACATCCCCATCCAGCTATGGCTGACAGCCTTGGTAACACGGAACTCAACTCCGTCATAGCTGCGGGCGGCTGGAATCGTCTTGTTGGGCGGGCAGCCTAAGGAGCAGTCTGGCGCTACACCATAGAGAAAGTTGTAAAAGCTCGTAAAGGTGCTGTTAATTCCCTGGCCGGGGTTGACGATCACAAACGTCTCGCCCACATTGGGGTTAAAGATGGCTGAGTCCTCGATGACGTGATCGAGTCGCCTTCGATCCCATCTAGCCTCAAAGGCCACGTTCGGCCCGATCTGATAGTCGATGCCAAAGGTCGAATCGTGCTGGGCGTAGGGCTTCAGTCCAGGCGCCGTGCCTTCTTCGGTCGAGCTGCAAGTCGGGCAGGTTGTGGGGAACGCACGAATGTTCTGGTTCTCCAGGAAGATCAGGCCCGGCGGCGTCGATCCAGCAAAATTTGCCTGGCTGGATGAGTTCGGTCCGACGCAGTACCGCCCGTTGCTGTTGTATACCGGATTGATGCTGGAAAGATTGGGCGTCATGAGCGCATACCAACACTCTTGCCAATACTGACCGCCGTACGAGCTGATGGCCAAATTCAGCTTCATCTGGTCGTAGTACTCGCCAAAGCCGCCGAAGACCTTCATCTTCCCGTTCTTGAAGACATCCCACGCCGCACCGATGCGCGGAGCAACTTTGTCTCCCCAGCTAAAGTTGATAGGAGCACCAATCGAACCGCTTGGCTGATTCTCTGCCGGCAGGGATTCCTTCTCCACGCGTATACCGGCGTTGATGGTAATACCCTTGCCGATCGTCCAGGCATCCTGGCCATAGAAGCCATTGTTATAGCTCACCGCGGCGCCGTTGCTGCCGTAGTCGTAGACGTCTATGGTGCCGTAGGTTCCCTCGCAGGAGGCCACTCCCGTCTGCGCCTCAACCGTAGCGCAGTTCGCTGCACCCACGCTGCCCTGAGGATTGTATGGGTTTGTGGTGCCCGGCCAGACTTGGATATAGGGCGTGTTGAACTTCTGCAAAATGTAGTTGGAATTACGATTGAGCTGATAGCCAAACTTCAAGTTGTGGGTACCGCTCTTTCCAGCGTGGAACCATGCAATGTCCTGATCGAACTGGATGGCTTTGTTCGCGTTGTAGTGCGTGTAGTTGGGATCCTGAGCAATATTGAAATAGCCGGCCCCTTGGTTCAGCTGTGGAGCAGTGGTCGACAGCGGATTTCCGTAAATGTCTGTGTTCCCGAGCCCGTTGTCCTGAAAGTTGTAGATCGTGCCCGTGGTGGGATATCCGGAATCGTGGTAGTTCTCAAAGTAATAGCCGAACCGCGAGGTGGCGACCAGGCTGTTCGTCAGGGTAATATCCGCTCCGGTATTGACTGTGACGTTCGGAGCAACATAGCCCAGGTTATGCGCAAAAGCGAATTGCGGAATTCCACTTGTCAAGCAGGGCGTACTCGAACTTGTAGCTGAAGCAAAACAACCTGTGGAAGTATTGAAATAGCCCTGAACAGAGTCGGCGCCGGGGAGCGATTCACCGGCCTGGCGCTGGAGCTGATAGAGCCAGGAGCCAAAAACGCGAATCTTATCCGTCACCTCTGCGTCCACACGCGCATAGCTGTAATAGGTTTGGGTGTTTTGGCTGAATGGCGTAACTCCGCCGTTTGTTGGTCCGTAGTTTACAAATTCCTCAAAATTGGTGAACTCCGGGTTGAATCCCGCGAACAGGAAAATGCGATCGGCCACCTTGCCGCTCACATGGTCTGCCATCACCTTCGGAAACAACCCCGTCAGCGGTCCACCAATCGTAAAGCCCGGGAAGACATCGCTGGTGTGGGGTCGGATGGGCTGGTAGTTCTGATAAGTTGGGTCAATCGTGAAAGTTGTTGGGCAGCCGGGCGACCCGATAGGGCAGCCTGAGGAGCTGGGATCGTAGCGGGAGATGCCATTGAGCGATCCGTTCATCGCTGCATCTTGGAACGATGTGAACAGCGAGCCGTGCCACTTGTTCGTGCCCTTTTCCATAATCACGTTGACCACGCCGCCCAGCGCGCCACCGTATTCGGCCTCCACGCCTGAGGTCTTCATCTGCATTTCCTGAATGAAGTCCATGGGAACGTTGGTGTGTGAGTAGCCGCCAATAATATTGGCCGTCTCCTGGCCTTCTACCAGGTAGGAGTTCTCAGAGTCAGAGCCGCCGGCAATCGAGAAGCCGAAGGCCCCGCCATTCGTGGCGCTGCCAGGAGAAGCGGCACCGGTGCCGTTGCTCTGCATATTGTTTCCCATCAACGGCTCATTGCGCGCCGCAGGGGCAAACTGAATGACCGACTGGAATGAGGTGCCGTGGGGAATATTCTGGAGTGTCTCCTCGGGAATGTTTGTCAGGGTCGTCGTGGTCGTCTCATCGATCATCGGCCCTTCCGTCTTCACTTCGACAATCGTGTTCACCGAGCCGACATTCAACGACAGGTCCACCGTGGGAAGATGGCCGACCTCAAGATCCAGGCCGGTGCGCTTCAGGGTTTCAAAGCCCTGCGCCTTCACCACAATCGTGTACGTGCCCGGAGGCAGGTTTGCAAACCGGTAGTATCCAGACGAATCCGTTTGGACTACCTTCGAGCCGACAAGAGTCGGAGTCGTCACCGTTACGGTAGCCCCTGATACCACGGCGCCCGAGGGATCTTTCACCGTGCCCTGCATACCGCCTGTCGTCTCTTGTGCGTACGAAGGCTGCTGCACCGCATCAAATGTGAACCCCAGGGCGAGTGCCACGGCAAATACCAGCGCCACTCCCTGCAAGCGGAAAAATCGCATTGAACTCCTCCAAATAGATCAGAATCCGGAAAACCCGATCGGGCGCTCCTCGATCCGTTTATTGTGCGTTCGCGCCCCGGCCTCGTTCTCCAACCGGTTCGCAGGTCATTGCAAAACCTAAATGATTCAAAAAACACGATATGAACAACCCACCAGCACACCAAACACCCCAGTTTGTGTCCCTCTCCGGAAATAGAGAAAGTATTGCTGGTTTGTAACTACCTTGCACGAATAGGGCCAATCCGATTCAGTGCGACTTGAATGAGATTACCCGCTGAAAACAGGAGAGTTACTCTCTTGCAAATAGGTACTCGAAACGTAACGTTCTATGGAAAACAGAATAATGTTGTGTTCATATTCCAAAAATGGGTTCTACCTCTCGTTTTGGGGATTCTTTGCCCGCGCAATCACCGCACGGATTCCTGTATCCTCCTGCCCATGCAACTTACCCTGGCTCACATCGGCGCACGGCCCAACTCCAAAGATGAATTCGATCTCCTCACCCGGCTCTACCTCGACCGCTGCACGCCCCTGGCCCGATGCCATACTGAGGCCTTCCGCACCGAGGAAGCTCTGCTCCAATGGCTCGACCGCCAGCAGGGCCGCACACCCGTTCTCCCCGTCCTGCTCGACAGCCGCGGACGCCAGATGACCTCCGAGGATTTTGCCGCCTGGCTCGGCGCCCGCCGCGACGATGGCGCGCAGCACATCGTCTTCGCCATCGGCCCGGCCAGCGGTTGGTCCCACGCCGCACGCTCCCGCGCCCAGTTGCTGCTCTCGCTCGGCTCCCTCACGCTGGCCCACGCGCTGGCCCGCCTCGTCCTCGCCGAGCAGCTTTACCGGGCGTTTACAATACTCTCTGGCCACCCCTATCACACCGGCCACTAACTGAATCCCGGTTTCTGTTCTCTGTTTTCTGATCTACATATATGACCGATTCCCGACGCGGACTCATCCTCATCAATACCGGCCCCGGCAAAGGCAAAACCACCGCCGCCCTCGGCACCGCTCTGCGCGCCGTCGGCAATGGCATGAGGGTCCTCATGCTCCAGTTCCTCAAGGGCTCCTGGCACTACGGCGAGCTGGACGCCGTTAAGCCCTTCGGAGAAAACTTCGTCCTCAAACAGATGGGCCGCGGCTTCGTGAAAGTCGGCGGAGCGGAAACCGACCCCGAAGACATCCGCATGGTTGAAGCCGCATGGGCAGAGGCCCGCCTGGCCATCCTTTCCGGCGAGTGGGATCTCGTGGTCCTTGATGAGATCAACTACGCCATCAGCTATGGCATGTTGGATCCCGCCCAGGTCGTCGAAACCCTCGGTCAGCGCCCCGAGATGGTCCACGTCATTCTCACCGGCCGCAACGCTCATCCCACCCTGGTCGAGCTGGCCGACACCGTCACCGAAATGCGTGAAATCAAACACGCCTACCAGAAAGGCATCCTCGCCCAGCGCGGCATAGAATATTGAGGCAGCCTGAACCGTTGTAATGAGAGCCCGCAACGCCGCGCAGTCACCACGGCAAGTTGCTTCCCTCAAGAGAGAGTGTTCGATGTCCTGGTTCAAACGAGAGAACGGCGAGTACGAATCCAACGCAGGCTCCGAGAGCAGCGGCGACTCTGAAGAGAAACGCGTCCGCACCGAGGGCCTGTGGACCAAGTGCCCCGGCTGCCGGCAGGCGATCTTCAAGGCCGACCTGCTCGCCAGCCTCAACGTCTGTCCCAAGTGCCAGTACCACTTCAAATTCAGTGCGCGCCAGCGCTTTGACCTGCTGCTCGAGCCCGGCTATCAACTCGTCGATGGCGGCCTGCGCTCCACTGACCCGCTCAACTTCGTCGATATCAAGCCCTACAAGGCGCGCCTTCGCGCCGCCCAGCAGCAGACCGGCCTCGATGACGCCATCCTTAACGCCATCGGCACCCTCGGTCATCATGAGGTTGTCGTCAGCGCCATGGAATACAGCTTTATCGGCGGCTCCATGGGCGCCGTCGTCGGCGAGACCATCGCCCGGGCTGTTGATCGTGCCCGCCTCGGCCGCAAACCCCTCATCGTCGTCGCCGCATCCGGCGGCGCCCGCATGATGGAAGGCGTTGTCAGCCTCATGCAGATGGCCAAAATCTCCACCGCCTTGGCCCAGCTGGACGATGCCCGCGTCCCCTACATCTGCGTGCTCACTGATCCCACCACCGGCGGCGTCACCGCCAGCTTCGCCATGCTCGGCGACCTCAACGTCGCCGAACCCGGCGCGCTCATCGGCTTCGCCGGGCCCCGCGTCATCGAGCAGACCATCCGTCAGAAGCTCCCGGAGGGCTTTCAGCGTTCCGAGTTCCTCCTCGAAAAAGGCTTCCTCGACGCCGTCGTCCATCGCCGCGATTTGAAAAACTACCTCGTCCGCGCACTGGACTTCCTGAAAGCCCCAACCGTCGCTTGAGTCCTTGCGGCGGCCCAGAGCCATCCGAAGGTTTCCGGGGAAGGAAGCCGCTCGTATCTTCGGAATCGGTAGGGAAGTAATGCACGCGGTCGTTTGGCTCTCCCATAATTCAGTGGATGCCGCTTCTCTCAGCCTTCGTGACACATACGTGCCGTTGGAAAATGCTCTAGACTATCTCCTTTGAGTCGCACGCAAAGGACACCAGAATGTCTAGCAGCATTCCCGTTTTCCGCAGAGCCGCGGAAGCGCTCGGCGCCCGTTCTCTCGCCGCCCTGATCTTCGTTGCTTCCACCGCACTCTCCGCTCAGCCGCCAGCGCCCGTCCTCACCTCCATCCCTGCCATCCCGCTCGATAGCTCCGGCCCCGTCCTGCGCGCACGTGTCCAGCCCCAAAAACCCTTCACTGTCGCCGGCGAGCGCGGTGTCCTGCTCGGCCAGCAGGATGGAACCTTCGAAGCCTGGGTCCTGCCCGTCAAAGTCCTCTCCGATTTCAGGATTGAGGCCAACGTCCAGGGCTATCCCGTCCCCATCGACGTCAACGCACAATCCGCCGAAATCGAAGTCCGCCCCGACCGCACCATCATTACTTACAGCCACATCGCCTTCACGCTCCGCCAGATCATGTTCTCGCCTAGCCACGCGGCGCCCGGCACCGGCCCCGTCGTCCTCTTTCAATTCGACTGCCTCCACCCCACCGAATTCACCTTCCGCTTCACTCCGGAACTCCGCTGGATGTGGCCCGAACGCAATGACGGCATTCCCGGCATCGAATGGGTCTCCGGAACCCCCGCGCCCGGTACGCCGCTCAGCGAAAGTTCATCGTCCGGCCGCGGCTACTACGTGCTCCACTCTGACTACCCCGACCTCGCCGCTGCCGTGGCCCTCCCCGGAGCCGAACCCGGCATCCTTGCGCCTTATCAGGAGCGCCCGCAAATCCATCCGGTCGAGTTCAAGCTCCACATCGACCCCGCCCACGACCGTGGCCGCTTCTTTCCGCTGCTGATGGCCCTCGGCACAAGTGCCGCCACCGCCACCGATGCCGCGCTCGACGCGTCTCTCGCTCAACTCGACACCGCCATCCCCGCCCTCTACGCCGCTCACGCCGAGAGCTACCGCAATCGGCTCGCCCACTCCGTCTCCATCCAAACCCCCAACAGGGCGCTCGATGAAGCCTTCCAGTGGGCCGAGATCTCCATCGAACAGCTCAAAGCCCATCCCTTCCACCCCGACGCAGTCGTGAAAGGCACGGCCTCCAGTCCGCACGACAGCAGTGATCCTGCCAATGCAACCTCAGACTCGCCCGGCGAAACCGCCCTCGTCGCCGGCTACTACGAGTCGGGCGACTCCGCGCGCCCCGGCTTCGGCTGGTTCTTCGGTCGCGACGCCCTCTACACCCTCTATGCCGTCAACGGCTATGGCGACTTCGCCCTCTCCAGAGACGAACTTGAATTCCTTATCCGCCGCCAGCGCGCCGACGGCAAAATCATGCACGAATACTCGCAGACCGCGCCCAACGTTGACTGGCTCGCCTTCCCTTACATGTACGCGGCGGCTGACGCCACCCCGCTCTTCCTCCTCGCCGTCGAGGATTACGTGCGCTCCAGCGGCGATACAGCTTTCCTCAACACCCATCGCGACGCCATTGAAAAAGCCTGGGCCTTCGAGACCGATCCCACCCACGACACTGACCACGACGGCATCTACGACAATTCGCAGGGCACCGGATGGGTCGAGAGTTGGCCCGGCGGCATGCCCCACCAGGAGATCTATCTCGCCCTGCTCGACCAGCAAGCCTCCGCCGCCATGGCCCAGCTTGAAAGCCTCCTCCATGACTCCGCAAAATCTGCGTCTGCCGCGCAAAGGGCTGACGCCATCGCCAAAACCATCGAGCGCGAATACTACGATCCAGAAAAATCCTGCTACGCCTTCAGCCGCAACATCGCCAAAGACGGAACGCCCTCGCTTGACCGCACCCGCACCGTCTATCCCGCCATCGCCTGGTGGTCCACTCTCCCCGGCACAAGCCTGCCCGGCGGTGCGGGCTCCATACTTGCCCACCCCGGCCCGTGCACGCGTCAGTTCGCCGCTGCCACGCTCAATACGGACTGGGGCCTCCGCGACGTAGCCAATGACGAGCCCATCTACGACGGCATGAGCTACCACCAGGGCTCCGTCTGGCCGCTCTTCACCGGCTGGGCCGCGCTCGCCGAGTACCGCGCCGGCCAGCCTCTCGCCGGCTATCGCATGTTGATGCAGAACGCCAACCTCACGCGGCTCGAAGACCTCGGCGCTGATACCGAGCTGCTCTCCGGCGACTTCTACGTCCCCATGGGCCGCTCCACCAGCCACCAGCTCTGGTCTTCCGCCATGGTCGTCACGCCCACCCTGCGTGGCCTCTTCGGCATCGACATCAACGCCCTCACCAAAACCATCACCGTTAACCCCCATCTCCCTGCAAGCTGGGACCACGCGGAGGTTCTCAACCTTCAGGTTCCAGGAGGCACAACAGGGCTCTATTTCAAACGCACCACAGATCACATCGAGGTTTATCTCAGCCCCGCAGACGGCGATGGCTGGCATCTGCGCAGCGACCTTCCCGGCGCCACCTTCGGGCCATTGGATGCCGGGCCGCTACCCAAAAATCTCCGCCTTCCACCGCAGAGAGGCATGCGCATTCCCCTTCCTGCGGTCGAAATCGATGAAGCACCCTGGCCGTTTTCTGACGTGGCCACCGAAGATGCTTCTCAAATGAACAAGCCACCTTTGCCCGGCGCCCGCACCGCCAAGCTCCACATCCTCCATGAGCAGTTCACTGCACATCAAGTCACGCTCACGGCCGAAGGTTTGGCCGGGTCAGACGGCATTCTCAGCGTGATGCGACGCGGCCATCTCCTGCCAGAGGTCCATACCGATCCGCCATCCGATCCTGCCGCCGCAAAACCGCTCGCCAGCCTCTCCTATCAGGGCTGCGACGCCGACCCGTATGCCTGCAAATGGATCCCGCTGACTCTGCACTTTCCTGACGGCGAAGGGTGGAAGACAATCACCGTCAGACTAACCTGGTAACCGACGATTTACTATCAACCCCCTCAGGCTCCTCGGGCCGGCATCGTTGCCGCGCCGTCGTTGACCTGCTGATTCGCTTGCTCCGCGTCAGTGCACGGGCGTGCCGTCAATACGCCAGAACGTGGCCGACTGAGAAGAAACAAAA
>VFSW01013018.1_pt1 | contig 11578 bp, 10 predicted proteins | sample 5358111 | NCBI WGS metagenome assembly VFSW01 (sample SAMN11554181, study PRJNA540505) | mine drainage metagenome | isolation source: sediment from site ElyBrook_90M | place: USA: Ely Copper Mine, Vershire, VT | collected 2017 | reverse complement strand
CCCTGCGGCTGCGCGTAGCAGCGGATGCCCTCAAATACGCTGGAGCCGTAGTGGACCACGTGGCTCATCACGTGGATAGTTGCCTGTTCCCAGGGAATGAGGTTTCCGTTATGCCAGATTTTCGAGGTGGGTTGGATAGGCATGGGGATGAAAGCGCTCCTTGATCGCGTCCGATGCGAATACCCTCAAGCGTACCGCGATTTGGCTTCCCCTGTCACGGTGGGAGTGCAGGCGCAAGAACGAGGGTGCCCAACTCAGCACCGGCGCGCTGTTGATTGCCGCGCTGGGGTTGGTCTGACTACACGCGGTCGAGGTTCTGATAGACCTCGGCGATATTCACGTTGACGGCTTCCTGCAAAGGAGGCATCTTGCCGAAATGCGGATGGCTCGCGGCCAGCGTTCGCGTAAGAAACGCTTCATAGCCGTTGGACTGGAGAGCTTTGAGTGAGGCGACGGTGACGCGCTGCTGGATTTCAGCGACGGTCAGACCGGCCTGTTTGCCCTCTGCAACCTTCCCGGCTAATTCCTCGATATAGTTCCGCTGGCTCGTCATGACCACGCGGTCTGCCTGGAGCGGGCCATGCCCCGGCAAAATGTGCTTGAAGTCGGACTGGGCGACCCTGTCGATGGTGCCCGGCCAGACTCGCGGAAAGCCGTCGGCGATGAAGGGCAGCCAGCCGTGACTCGCATCTCCGGTAGCGACAGCGCGCTGTTGTGGGCAAAATACGAAGACGTCTCCAGCGGTATGCGCATGCCCGTGAAATTCAAGATGCAGATCGAACGCCGCATCGGGGAGCAGGTGCGATTTGTCGAAAGTGATCGTCGGCAGTTCCAGCGTGTAGTTCTTTAACTCGGCCTGGTAGGCCTGCAAGTGCCGGATCTCGCCGGCGCAGAAGGTCTTTTCAGCTGCCGATGTGGAGCGCGCTGCACGCTCGCGGAGAGCGTCGATCTGCTGCGGCACCGCATCCACTGAAGCTTTCATGCGGGCGACAGCGAGGTCGGTCATTAGCTGTTTGGTGGTTGCGCTGGCGATAAAGTCGACCTTTTCGCCTGTCTGCCGATAGGCATGATTGCCTTGAGTGTGGTCCCAATGGAAGTGCGTGTTGATGACGTAGCGAACGGGCTTGGTTGTGATTTGCCGCTTGATCTGGGCAATGAGAGAAGCGGCAGCAGAGGGCTTGGAGTGCGCGTCGACAACGACCACATCCTTTGAGCGGACGAAGATGGCGGCGTTGCAGTTGATCACCGTTTGCGGACGGGCGTGAGCGAAATAAACGCCGTCTGCCGCTTTTTGCAGGTCGAACAGGTCGAGGTCGGCGCTGGGAGCCGCTGCACGGGCCCACGCCGCGCGGTGGTACGCAAGCTCCAGAATCGATGCGCCGGTCAAAGCTCCGCCCATCAGGACGCGCAGGAAGTCGCGGCGCGAGGTGTGGCCGCCGGTCACAGGATGAGCATGCGGATGAGCGTGGTGGGCTAGATGCCCGTGATCGTGCGTGTGCGAATGGCCGTGTGCGGCCTCTTGATGGGCGTGGTTGTGATTGTGCCCGTCCACAGATTCTTTCATCGAATCCTCCGCTGCAATGATCGTCGAATGTCTGAGCCGCTCCCATTCTGTGCCATGGAGCGCCTGACTGGCAACGATACATTCCATCGTGGACGGCTGGCCCGCGAGTTGCCTGCACAGCACGCCGCAGCGATCACGGGGTTGCTGCCAGCGAGTCCTTCGCGCGGGGCGGATGTGCTAAGGTTCAACCGTGAAAGTGGAAGCAAAAGACAAGGTGAGCGGGCGAGGCAGACGGCGGCTGTTGCCGGGACTAGCGGTAAAGGACGGGTTCACGCGACACCCGTTCGATGCGGAGAACGGCGTGCGAACCAGCGGGCTGGTTGCGGGAAGACATCTGAAGACCGGCAACCGGCACGACCGGCACGCCACCGCCTATTACGGCGTGGCCCCCAGCGTGTTTGAGGCGCTGGTGCGGCGGTGGCGGCGGAGCAGGCCGGTGGCGCCCATCGAGGAGTTCACCTTTATTGATATCGGCGCAGGGATGGGACGGGCCATGCTGCTGGCCGCCCGTATGCCCTTCAATGCAGTGGTGGGCGTGGAACTGAACCCGACGCTGGCGCGGACGGCGCGCCGCAACCTGGCGGTGTGGCGCGCGGCAGGACGTGCGCTGGCTCCCACGCGGCTCCATTGCCAGGATGCAGTGGACTTTGCATTTCCTGCCGGACCTTGCGTGGCTTTTCTCTTCAATCCATTTGGGGCGACGGTGATGCGGCGCCTGCTGACCAAGATGGCTCGGAGCTTTGCGGGGCGGCCTGGGCAACTGGACCTGCTGTATGTGAACAACGAACAGGATGGCGTGCTGGAGGGGCAGGCTGGGTTTACGCGTCTGTTCCTGGGACAAGTCCAACGGTCGCGCGCAGACGCAATTGCGGACCACGCGATTCTGGCCAATCAGCCGGACGGAGAATATGCTTCGGCCAATCACGAGGATTGCTCGGTCTGGCGGTGGATGGGGAAACAGACAAAAGAGCGGCTCTCACGACTGAGCAGTTGACGAAAGCGCACTGGACCAAGAAAGCTGGTAGGACCATGGCTGCCGGTTGGTTCGATGGGCAGAGCACGAACGGACAGCGTCGTGGCCGGGAAGACCGGTCAGGCGCGTCAGAGGCGCGGTAGAGTGGTACGGGGCACGGCTTTGACAGAATCGCATCTGATTTTAGGCATTGGTGAGTTGTTGTGGGACATGTTGCCGGACGGGCCGCAGTTGGGTGGCGCGCCGGCGAACTTTACCGTCATGGCCGGCCGGCTGGGTAATCACGCCGCAATCCTGAGCCGCATAGGCCGCGACGAACTGGGCCGCAAGGCAGTGGATCTGCTGGATCCGCTGCCGGCAGACACCAGCTTTTTGCAGGTGGACACGGCCCACGAAACGGGCCGCGTGACCGTAACCCTCAAAGAGGGGCAGCCCGAGTACATAATTCACGAACCGGCAGCGTGGGACTTTCTGGAACTTTCAGACGAGTGGGTGCGGCTGGCGGAGCGTGCAAACGCGATCTGCTTTGGTTCGCTGGCGCAGCGCAGCCTGGTGTCGCGCCAGACGGTGCAGACGCTGGCGGCGCAAACCTCGTCGTCGTGCGTGCGCGTGTTCGATGTGAACCTGCGCACGCCGTTCTACTCCAGCGAGGTGGTGCAGGAGTCTCTGGAACTGGCCACAGTGGTGAAGATGAATGATGCTGAGTTGCCGTTGTTGCTGGGGCTGTTGGGCTTGCCGCTGGAGGGCGAGCCGGGAACTGGCCAACTGCGGCTGGGAGCGGAACGGCTGTTGGCGGAATTTCCCACGCTGCATTTGGTTGCCGTGACGCGCGGCGGCCACGGTAGTTTGCTCGTCAAGCGCGACGAGTGGCACGAGCATCCCGGTATTCCCGTCAAGGTGGGTGACGCGATCGGCGCCGGCGACGCCTTTACGGCTGCTCTGACTCACTACCTGCTGGGAGGAGCGAAACTTGCTGTACTGAACGAGGCGGGGAATCGCTGGGGCGCGTGGGTGGCTTCTCAGTCCGGCGCGATGCCTGAGTTGCCGGATGCGGTGCGCGCCGGCATTGCGGCTGTGATTGAGGAATGCGCGTAGTGCGGAGCGCACCACCTCCTGCCTAACCATGCTTCGCCGCTTAGAATAAGGTGCATTGTGATCATCAACTTTGCCAGGCGTGCGCACGATCACAACTGGGAACTGGACCCCATCACACGTTCCCTGTTGGACACCGACTTCTACAAGCTGCTGATGCTTCAGTTCATCTGGAAGCATTTTGCCAACACGCGCGCATCGTTCAGCCTGCTGAACCGCTCGTCTGCGGTGCCCCTGGGCAGGATTGTGAACGTCGACCAGTTGCGCGAGCAGTTGGAAGAGACGCGGAGACTGCGCTTTCATAAATCGGAGCTGATCTGGCTGGCGGGCAACACGTTCTATGGCCGCCGCGGCATGTTCGAGCCCGCTTTCATTGAGTGGCTCAGCCGCGACTTCCGGCTTTCAGAATTCGACTTGTCAGTGCGGGACGGGCAGATCTCGCTGCGCTTTGACGGCCTGTGGACCGAGACGACGCTGTGGGAGATTTACGCGCTCTCGGCCATTGACGAACTGAAGACTCGCGACAGCCTGAAGCGGCTCACCGAGTTTGAGCTGGACATTCTTTATGCCCGCGCCAAGACGCGCCTGTGGGAAAAGATGGAGAGGCTGCGCGGTGTACCTGGATTGAATGTAAGCGACTTCGGCACGCGACGGCGGCACAGCTTTTTGTGGCACGAGTACGTGGTGAAAGCTATGAGCGACGTGCTGGGCGCGAGCTTTGCGGGCAGCTCGAACACGTATCTTGCCTACAAGCATGACCTGGAAGCCATCGGCACCAACGCGCACGAACTGCCCATGGCCCTGGCCGCGCTGGCCAACACGGACGAAGAACTGAGGTCGGCGCAATACCGGCTGCTGGAGTTGTGGCAGCAGACGTATCAGGGCGAGCTACTCATCCTGCTGCCCGACACCTTTGGGACCACGCAGTTTCTGCGCGACGCGCCGGATTGGGTGGCTGCATGGACGGGGCAGCGCATTGACAGCAAGGACCCCTATATCGCGGGCGACGAGTACATCGAGTGGCTGCAGCAGCGCGGATGTGACCCGCGGCGGAAGCGGCTTATCGCCTCGGATGCGCTGGATGTAGACGCGATTCTGGGGCTCCACGCGCATTTTGGCGGGACGATGCAGAAGGGCGTAACGCCTGCGGAGTTTCGCCGCGCCAGCGATTTTCACGATAAAAAGAAATGGATCCCGGGGAGGCGCATCCGCTTTAGCGCCGGGTGGGGAACGTATTTGACCAACGACTTTCGCAACTGCAATCCGCACGGGGACGAGAGCTTTGATCCGGTGAGTCTGGTTTGCAAGCTGAGCGAAGTGGAGGGCAGGCCGGCCGTAAAGCTATCGGACAACTACTCCAAAGCCATGGGGCCGCCGGCAGAGATAGAGCGCTATCGGCGGATCTTTGGTGTGGCAGGAGTTGCGGACGCGCCGGTTACGATCTGATGCGGGTTCCTGCCAGCCCTAGTTGGCGGGAGAGGGAGCTTGCTGCGCTGGCGGCGGCGCGGGCCTATGCCTGGCACGGAGGTAGGCGACGAGCTGGGCCGCTTCCGCGTCGGTGACGGAGTCGCTGAAGGGCGGCATCTTCTGGCCGCCGTTGAGGATCTGGTGGGTGATCTTGACCGGGGTCCAGGGCTTCTTTTTTCGTATATCTACGAGTGACGGTCCCTTCTTGCCGCCGATGCCGCCGTCGCCGTGGCAGTGGGAGCAACCTTTGTCGCGGAAGAGGATGGCGCCGGCTTTCTCGGCCGCCTTTTTCTTCGATCCAAAAAGGGCGTGGGCGGGGTGTGCAACCGTGCAGGCCAGCAGAAGCGCTGCGATGGAGTAGAGGAGACGTGGAAAACGGGCAGTCACAGAGATTATTGTCGCACTGGCGTGTGAGGTGGCGATCAACCTTCTGGTGGATTGCGCGCCCTGTTGCACCTATGCTTTACGGCGCAGGTGTTGCGACGACAGAGCGGCGGAGTAAGCTGACGGGATATGGCCCGCGATGCAACCGTGTACGCCAGTCAATTGCGGCTGGAGCTTGGACTGCGCAACCGGCGGTATGCGCTGGGGCGGGCGCATGTGGAGAGCTATGGCAGCTTTCCTGTGATTGTGTATGCGCCGGAGAATGGCCGGCACGGAAACTTCTTTGATGCGGCCTATGAGGCCATTGGGGCGCGGCCGGAGTGGATGCGGCGCTTCGACAAGGTGCATGCGCAGGGGCGATCGTTGCCAAAGACCGACAGACGGTGGCGGGAACTGGACTCGTCCATGAGTTCGGATGCGCTGTTGATGAATGTGTTTTGCACGCCGGGCATTGTGGAGTCGACTGCTGTGCAACACATGCTGGGCGTGGAGGGCGGTGATTCGCCTGTGTTTGGCTGGAGGGCGCGGGTGCCGCTGGCGAGCGGGCGACTTGATCGCACCGAAGTGGACATGCGGCTGGGGTCGCTGCTGGTGGAGGCCAAGCTGACCGAGGGCGATTTTCAAAGTAAAGACGCGGCGGTGGTGGAGGCTTACCGGGACTTTGATGCGGTGTTTGAGCGGGAGTTGTTGCCGCGGGTGGAACGGGCGGCGAAGAGAAGTCCCTTTCCAGCAGAGTTTGAGGAAGAGAACGAAGCCGAAGAGGCAGGCTCCGCTGATGCTTCTTATGCGGGGTATCAGTTGATTCGGAATGTGCTGGCGGCGTATGCCGAGGGGTGCAGTTTTTGCGTGGTGCATGACGAGCGGCGACCGGATCTGCGCGAGGCATGGTTTCGGGTGATGGCGGCGGTGAAACCGGCCGAGTTGCGGGTGCGGCTGAAGGTGCTTACATGGCAGGAACTTGCAGCGGTGCTGCCGGAGGAGTTGCAGGTCTTTCTTGACTGCAAGTACGGGATTGTGGGGCCGGGGAAAGTGGCATCTCCGGTGGAGGAGATGGCGGAACTCGAGTAGCGCGAGGTTTGCGTTTGGGGCTCCCGCTGTTGCCACCAACTACGCATCACAGATGCAGCACACTGCGTCAGCGGAGATTCGATGGGTGTGCCACCTGCGGCGGCGGGGGGCACAGTTTTAGAGAGAGATAGAGGACCGCCGCGGGTTTCCCGTGCGGTCCTCTATTTGCTATTTTGCGCTGGCGGAGAGTAGTTCTCTGCAAAGCAGGATGGGAGGGCGAGGTCTATCGTGAACGAGTCGATACAGACGTTCCATCGAGTTGCGCCAGCCGCCTATCCCCCTGCCGCAAATTGCGCGTTAAGAATGGGATACACCCCACTCGAATCAACAGATAGACCGTCCCATCGACGACTTTGTGCTCCTCCTACTTCTTGGTCGCGGTGAAGGTGCTGGTGCGATCGCCCGGTCTGCTGGTATCCACGATGGTCATGGTTTTGCCGTTGGCCGAGACGGTCATTTTGGAGACGTCTACCACGGCGCCTGCGCGCTTGTCAGTCTCCTCAATGGTACGGGCATCGATTTTCTTGAGCGAGACGGTGTCGTAGCCGTAGGCGCCCTTCACGGGGTAGTCCTGGCCGTCGAGTTTCGCGGTGTAGCTCTCACCGGAGGGCGTGGACATACTGAACTCGTCGCCATTGGTCTTGTAGGTGAGGGTTGTGCCGTTTTCGCTTTCCTTCGCCTTTTCGATTTGCCATGAGCCCGACGTGGCATGCACGCCCAGGGGCGCAACGCCGACCATTTTGGCCGTGACCTCATGGGTGATCGGCGCGTCGCTGTTCATGGGGTGGGATGTGCTCTTTATGGTGAGGATTTTGCGGTCAGCGGAGACGGTTCGGGTCTGCTCGGAGATGACCTTGCCGTCCTTTTTGATGACGAGGGAAATCGTTTTGGGGTCGACTACGGTCACACTCATCGTGTCAAAGGCACGACCTGCGACGGCATGGTCCTGACCGTCGGCCGGGACCTCATAGCTGCCGGGGCCGCAGTCGATGCAGTGATACCAGCCCTGGCTGATGTAGAAGACATTGGGCTTGGGAGAGAACTTGGCCTGCGCCAGGTTGACCTGCCATGTGCCATCAAATGGCGATTGTGCATGGGAAACCGCGGGAGCCCACATCGCTGTTACCAGAAAAAGCGCGCAGGCAAGATACCTTCCAGTGTTCTTCATACGAATCTCCTCCTTGGGGATTTTGAGTTCGGCGCTCCAGCGGGGGCCTGGGTTGGGATTTCGGTCCTGCCGACGGACCGCACAATTCTACATGTGGAAAGCAAGGGGTGGCTGTCTTTCTCTGGGGCAAGGCTCACCTGGATGAATGAGCAAAAGGGGCGTGCCCGTGGGGGTATCGTTGCCCCATGCCGGGCTCATGTCATAGACATTACGCACGCAATCGTGTGTATACTTCGGGCGACGAGGGGGCACGCGTGCTTGTTTTGAATCTAGTGGGAGGCTGGCTGGGGATGTTGGCCGGCGTGCTTACCGGCGCGGTTATCGGGTTATTTTTCCATCGAGAGGACTGGATGGGCGGGTACGCATCCCATCGAAGACGACTGACCAGGCTCGGCCACATCTCATTTTTTGGCCTCGGATTTCTTAACCTCCTCTTTGGCGTCACAGCCGGCCCGTTAAACCTTCACGGCCGGAGCTTGAGCGTTGCGTCGATCAGCCTGATTGTGGCTGCCATTACCATGCCGGTTTGCTGCTTCCTGACGGCATGGAAGAAGCCGCTGCGGCATCTGTTTCCGATTCCTGTGCTGGCTGCCGCGACCGGCATCATCGCCGTTTTGGCGGGTTGGTGGTGGCAATGAGACTGGGCCTGATTGCGATGAGTGGAGTGCGGGCGCATAACCCGGAACTCACGGCTCTCGGACTCACGCTACCAGGTTTTGTCGAGCGCAATCGCGTGATTGCATCCCTGCCCAGTCTCGGGTTGCTGACGCTTGCCGGCCTCACTCCGGAGTCGATCGACACAAGGTACCTGGAAGTGCCCGACCTGGCGCAAGTGGCTGGCGTGCCGGAAGAGTTCGACGTTGTCGCGATCTCCAGTTTTTCAGCGCAGATCAAGGAAGCGTATGCTCTCGCGGACAGATACCGGTCGCTTGGCACCAAGGTGATTCTTGGTGGACTGCATGTGAGTGCAGTGCCGGACGAGGCGCGCTCACATGCCGACGCGATTGTGGTGGGAGAAGGCGAGACGGTGTGGCCCCGGGTGATGGCTGATTTAACGCAACCGGGCGGAAAACTTGGTGAAGTCTACGATGCGCGCGGGGCGAGCTTCGATTTGAATCAGTCTCCAATGCCGCGTTTTGAACTGCTCGATCCTGAGCATTACAACCGTCTCACGGTGCAAACGCAACGAGGATGTCCGTTTCGCTGCGAATTCTGTGCGGCATCCATCCGGATATCGCCCACGTACAAGACCAAGCCGGTGGAGCGAGTGATTGCAGAGATACAGAGAATCAAATCGTTCTGGAAGCGGCCATTCATCGAGTTTGCCGACGACAACACCTTTGTCAACAAGGCGCATAGCAGGCAACTGATACAGGCCTTGGCGCGGGAAGACGTTCGATGGTTTACAGAGACGGACGTTTCGGTAGCGGATGATCTGGAACTGCTGGAAATCATGAAGGATTCCGGGTGCGCCCAGGTGCTCATCGGTTTGGAGAGCCCGCGGTTTTCAACATTGGATGGAGTGGAGCAAAGGGCGAATTGGAAGGCGAGGCAGGTGGATCGATACATGGAGGCCATCCGGCGCATTCAGGATCGCGGCATCACGGTCAATGGGTGCTTTGTGCTGGGGCTTGACGGGGCCGGCGTGGAGTCGTTCGAGGACATCTGGAAATTTGTCTGCGAGAGCGGGCTGTATGAGGTGCAGATTACTGTGCAGACGGCGTTTCCGGGGACGCCCTTGTATGAGCGGCTCAAGGGTGAAGGACGCATTCTGCGTGAAGAGGCCTGGGAACTTTGCACGCTGTTCGATGTCAACTTCCGTCCCACAAAAATGACGGTCGCCGAACTGGAAGGCGGTCTTAGGAATCTTGCCGGCCGGATCTATTCTGAGGAATTCACCAAAGCGCGACGTTCGCGTTTTTATGAGAACTATCGGGCTAAGCGCCGTATTGAGGCGTCGTGAAAGAAGGAGAAACCCACATGACGACAAAGTGGATCAAGCTGCTGTTCATCGTAAGCGGAATCTATGATGCGTTTCTCGGAGCAGCATTTCTTTTGTTGGGTGAGGAGGTTTTCCGGCGGGCGGAAATTACGCCACCGAATCACATGGGGTACATTCAGTTTCCGGCGTTGCTTCTGATTCTCTTCGGCATCATGTTTCTGCGGATTGCCCAAGATCCTCACGGTCGGCGCGACTTTATCCCATTGGGCATGGGATTAAAGGCCTCGTATTGTGGCGTGGTGTTCTGGTATCAACTCCACGGTGGGATTCCGATGCTCTGGATTCCCTGGGCGTGGGCGGACCTTGGCTTCCTTTTGCTTTTCATTGCAGCATGGTGGAATCTGCGCGAGGCGTGAAGCTCTGCGCTGCGGGAAAACCTGGAGGCACCGGACGAATGGGCCAGCACTGCGCGAGCTCGTGCATGCAGGTCCTTTGACTCGCTGCGCGCGCGCAGGATGACCAATCCAAGAAAAGAATGAAAGAGGGTTTTAGACGGTTCGTGCTATCCCACCCATGGCGCAAGAACAACGACGCGCCAGAGGTGTGGCACCCAGCTTGATGACTGAATCTACTCTACCGTCCTGCGCCGGGGATGTAGTGGTACTCGATTTTGGCAGGACGCTTGACGGGGTCGCCGGTGAGGTCGTGGGTGTGCCAGGTGACGCTTTCAGCGGCCACCTCGGGATGTTTGCCGAGAAACTCCAGGGCGTAGACGCTGGCGGTGGGGTCGTCTTTCTGGTCGGCGAACCTGGCGGATTCGATGGCGGCCTTCTGCTTTTCTCCGAGACGGCGGTAGAGGATGGCGAGGGCGTAGTGTGCGCCGAGGTCATCAGGATCGATGGCCTGGATTTGCTCGTAGACGGCGCGGGCCTGCGGGTAGTCGTGTTGCTGATAGTAGGCGAAGCCTAGCTCGCGCAGGGCGTCTTTGGAGCGGGGGTACCTGGCCAGGACACCCTGGAGGTCGGTGACGGTTTCCTTCATCTGTCCCGTGTTGCGCTCGACCATGGCGCGATAGAAGAGGGCGCGTGGATCGCCGGGCAGCAGGGCAAGCGCCTTGGCCAGGTTGGATTTGGCGTCGTTGTAGCGCTCCCATGAGATTTCGACCACGGCCATATTGGTGTAGGCGTCGGCGTAGTTGGGGCGCAGGGCGGCCACCTGCTCAAAGGCTCGCACAGAGGACTCGTACTGCTGGGCGTCGAGCAGTCCGATGCCGTAGTTGTTCCATCGCATCCACTCCGGGTTTTCGCTGGGATCGGGCGGGACAGGGCCGTTTGCGCCGATCTTGAACGTCCTGGTTTGCGACTGCATATCGACGACCGTCTGCGGGTAGTGCTTCTCGCCCATGGCGTAGTCAATGAAGTGCTGGTCGAAGCGGCGGTACTTGACGGCGGCGGTGAGCGAGACTGTGCCGGTGATGTTCCTAGGGAGGCGGAAGCGATAGCGCACAAGCTGCGAGCGGCCCGACTGGATGGTGTTGTTGTAGGCCAGAACACGGTTGTGCCAGATCTGGTGGACGTCGTTCAACTCGCCCTTCTTATCGATGAGGCGGTTGGTGAAGGAGTGGGCCGAAGGGTCGAGGTTGCCGTCGGGTTGAAGGAAGCCGCTCTCGGCGAGCACCTTGCCGGATGCGTCCTTGACAGTGAAGTCGACCCAGGCTTCGTAGAAATCGCGCTGCTCGGGGACGAAGGAGTGGCCGATGCCCTTGTTTTGAATGACGACATCCGCCACAAGCGCCTCGCCGGGGGTGAGGGAGACGCTGGTGAGGCCCAGCGGCGCAACAAGGACCTGGTCTTTTGGAGTGGCCTCGGCGCCTTCCTTTTCAAGGCCGAAGATGTCGACATTGAAGACGCCCTTGCCGTC